>Ga0307380_10011847_pt1 | contig 10889 bp, 9 predicted proteins | sample UN3MG_FD_202239 | JGI IMG/M metagenome (GOLD analysis project Ga0307380, IMG submission 202239) | Soil microbial communities from Risofladan, Vaasa, Finland - UN-3 | ecosystem: Environmental > Terrestrial > Soil > Coastal area > Acid sulfate soil | place: Finland: Risofladan, Vaasa | collected... | reverse complement strand
CTGCGGGAGGCTTCCCACTTGTGGGGTCAAATCACGGGCGATGCTGAGTCTGCCATCCGAGATGAACTGGGGGATCCAAAGATAGAAGTCCTGCAGTGCGGGCCAGCCGGGGAGAACGGCGTCCGGTTCGCCAACCTGGTCAGCATGTGCAATCGCGCAAATGGCCGCACAGGCATGGGCGCGGTGATGGGGGCTAAGCGACTGAAGGGCGTAGCCGTGCGCGGTGGCCAGGGGATCGAGATCGCGGATCCCGAATCACTGCGAGAGCTGGCTCGCTGGGGTGCCGCCAACCTGGCCACTTCTGGTGTGGCGGGCACAGCGAAGTACGGAACTGCCGAGACCGTCGCTGCACAGCAGGCAGTTGGGGGACTACCCACTTTCAACTTCAATAGTGGCGTCTTCGGGGGCTGGGATGCCATTTCGGGCGAGACGATGTACGACACCATTCTCAAGGAGCGCCACACATGCTACTCCTGCGCGGTACGGTGCAAGCGTGTCGTGGAGGTCTCAGACGGACCCTTCCAGGTTGATCCCCGCTATGGTGGGCCAGAGTACGAGACCCTGTCTGCCCTCGGCAGTTACTGTGGAGTCGACGACCTAAGGGCCATCGCGAAGGCGAATCAAACCTGCAATGCGTACGGGATGGATACCATTTCCTGCGGGGCTACGATTTCCTGGGCCATGGAATGCTTCGAGGCTGGCCTGATCTCGACCAAGGATACCGGTGGCATTGACTTAGGATTTGGGAATGCGGAGTCCATGGTGAGGTTGGCGAAGATGATCGCTACGCGCGAGGGATTCGGTGACATCTTGGCTGAGGGCTCTGAGAGAGCGGCGCAAGTCATCGGGCGGGGAACGGAGGAGATGCTGGTCACTGTGAAAGGGCTGGAACTGCCCGCGCACATGCCGCGAGTCAAGCGCTCACTTGCTTTGATCTACGCCGTCAATCCGTTCGGCGCGGACCACCAGTCGCACGAACATGATCCCAGCTATGAGTTGCCGGACTTCGACGACCATAGCGATCGACTGTCGGAGTTGGATCTGCGGGAACCCCAGGAACCGCAGTCGCTGGGGCCCGGGAAAGTCCGTTATGCCATGTACACTCAGCATATGTACAGCGCTCTGGACACGTTCAACGTCTGCCAGTTTGTGTACGGCCCAGCCTGGCAACTGTACGGACCTAGCCAGTTGCTCGATGTCATCCGGGCTGTCACTGGATGGAACTATAGCCTTTTCGAGCTTCAGAAGCTGGGGGAGCGTCGCCTGAACCTGCTCCGAGCGTTCAATGCACGAGAAGGTTTCACCAGACAGGACGATGTCTTGCCTGAGAAGTTGTTCAAGGGACTGGAGGGCGGTCCGACTGCGGGATGGAAGCTCGAACGCCGGCAACTCGCGATGGCGCTGGACACTTACTATTCGATGTGCGGATGGGAGGTAGACACGGGCAACCCTACAAGGTGGAAACTGGAGGAGCTAGGCCTTGGTTGGGTTGCGGACCAACTGGATCTCTAGAGCGCCGTGGACTTGCTTCAGGTCGCGACAATGTGGTAGGCAGAGAGGGCGTAATGAAGGTTGAACTAGCGTACGGCAAGGAAGGGTTGTGGGTAGAGCTCCCCGACCGGAACGTGACCGTTGTGGAGTCAGGCTATGTGCCCGGCATTTCGGCCGAAGACGAGGCGATTCGTGCAGCACTGCGCGCCCCGTCAGGCACGCCACCCTTGCGTGATCTTGTAGATGGCGACGACACAGTAGCCATTGTCTTCAGTGACCTTACCCGCCCTCAACCCCGCGAGATTATGTTGGCGGTTATGCTCGAAGAACTCTCGCACGTTTCGAGAGAGCAGATTGTACTGATCAACGCCCTTGGTACACATCGCCCCAGTACCGAGGGTGAGTTGGTGGAAATGCTAGGCCCTGATCTGGTGGAGAACTATCGAATAGTTCAGCACGATGCGTGGGACCAGAAGGGCATGGTCCATGTCGGGGACACCTCACGCGGGCACCAGGCATTCGTCAATGGAGAGTACATGCGGGCCAGCGTCCGAATCCTGACGGGGTTCATCGAGCCTCACCTTTTTGCCGGCTTCTCTGGCGGACCGAAAGCCGTCCTGCCCGGAGTGGCAGATGCACGAACCGTGCAGGCGAACCACGGCGCCAACATGATCGGGGACGTCCGTGCGACCCGGGGAGTGACCGAGGGGAACCCGATTTGGGAAGAGATGCGCGAAGTGGCGCAGATGACATCTCCTGCATTCATTCTGAACGTGGCGCTGAACCGGGACAAGCAGATCACGGGTGTCTTTGCGGGAGAGATGTTGGAGGCACATCGGGCCGGCATCCAGTTCGTCGCCTCGACAGCTCGAGTGGCGGTTCCTGCCCGCTTTGACATTGTGGTCACGACCAACTCCGGGTACCCACTGGACTTGAACCTGTACCAATCGGTGAAGGGCATTTCAGCCGCGGCGCAGGTGGTGAAACAAGGCGGCAGCATCGTGATCGCCACTGAGTGTCGGGATGGTCTGCCGGACTATGGGGGATTTGCAGAAGTGCTGCGAATGGCTTCCAGTCCCGACGAACTGCTGGCGCTGATTCACTCGGATGGGTTCGCGCGGCAGGATCAGTGGGATGTGCAGATCCAGGCGCAGGTGCTGAAGAAGGCCCACGTGTACGTGAAGAGCTCATATCTGGATGCAGAGGCGGTGCGCCAGGCGATGCTCGAACCCTGCAAGTCGGTCGAGGCAACAGTGGCGATGCTAGTTGAGCGCTATGGGCAGGACGCGAGGATCTGTGTGTTGCCTGAGGGACCGATGACTATTCCGTACGTCGCGGATGACATGCCGTCTGAGCGCTAGTTACTGGCGACGCGCATCGGGCCTAGAGTGTCGAGCAAGGTGGTTTGAGAGGCACGTGATTCCAGGGGTTCGTGAAGACGGACAATGCGCGCATGCGCAGAGATTGATGGTGAAGAGGTGGACATGAGGCCAATGAGCATTGGTAGGAGACACGGTGCAGTTCTGATCGGTGCGCAGGTTGAGGGCTGCTGTGTGGCGAGGGAGGTGTAAGGGAATGGTCTGTACTATTACCGATATTCGAGCACGAGAGATCATAGACTGCAGGGGCTTTCCCACGGTTGAGGTCGATGTTTGGGTCGATGGAGATCTGGCTGGGCGGACGGATGTCCCAGCTGGTCGGTCGACCGGAAAGCGTGAGGCCATCGAGGTGCGCGACGGTGGCAAGCGCTGGGGTGGGCAGGGCGCAACAACGGCCGTAAGGAACGTGATGGAGATCATCGGCCCGGCCCTGATCGGACGTGATCCTCGCGATCAGCGTGCGATAGACACATTGCTGTGTGAGCTGGATGGTACCGCAAACAAGTCCAAACTGGGATCCAACGCCATCGCCGGCGTGTCTCTGAGCGTGGCAAAGGCCGCAGCTCACGTGGCTGGCCTTCCATTCTACAAGCACCTCAACGCTAATGCTCACGTAATCCCCGTTCCTCTCGTAAACCTGATCAACGGTGGCAAGCTGACCTCGAACGACCTGGAGATACAAGAGTTCATCGTCATGCCGGTCGGCGCCAACGATCTTCTGGAAGGTCTGCAGATTTGCTACGAGATCAATCTCATCCTGCACGATCTGATCGTAGACAGGTTCGGGAAGATAGCGGCGAATGTTGGCGATGAGGGGGGCTTCGCGCCTCCCTTGACTGGCATCCGACAGCCGATGGAGATGCTGTCAGCCGCGGTCAACGCGTCCGGCTATGCCGACAAGATTGTCTACGGACTGGATGCGGCAGCGAGCCACTGGTACGACTGGGACGGGGGCGTCTACCGGATGGACGGCGAGGACATGACACGCGATGACGTGATTGACATGTACGTCAAGTTGTGCGAAGCGTATCCATTCGGCTCTATTGAAGATCCCCTGATGGAAGATGACCTGGAGGGACACGCCATTCTGACTGCTAAATTGGACGGCGTGCAGATAGTGGGTGACGATCTCTTCACCACGAACATCGAGTACATCCGGCGTGGGGTCGAAGCGGGCGCGGCGAACGCAATACTGTGGAAGTTCAATCAAGTGGGCACCCTGACTGAAGCTCTGGACGCAGCCGAATTCGCGTATCGCTCCGGATATGGCGTTCAGGTGTCCGAGCGGTCCGGTGAGACCGAGGACACCTCCATCGCCGATCTTGCAGTCGCGCTGAATTGCGGCCAGATCAAGACTGGCACGACAAGGAGCGAGCGCACTGGCAAGTACAACCAGCTACTGCGCATTGCCGAGGAGCTGGGCAGCCAGGCGTACTACCCCGGACGAGACTTCCGCAGGCCCATATGAGGTGTGGAGTGGGGAAAGATAGTGGGCGCTTCATTCTTAATCGAGGGGAGCTGACAGCGCACGGCGAATCCGACTTGCGCGATGTAGCAGCGGATATCATTGAGCATGCCTTGGCAGCCGCCGACCCGCGCGGCGCGGTGAATCGCCTGCTGCAAGTAGACGGCGACACGCTTGAGATAGAGGGACTGACTCTGGACCTCTGCGATTACGACCGGGTTTTCATGTTTGGGGCAGGGAAGGCATCGCGTGGGATCGCAGAAGCGCTCGAAGGAAAACTGGGTGATCGCATCACTGGCGGCGTGATCGTGCTGAAGCATGGAGATCGAGCGGATCTGAACCACGTGGAGGTGATCCACGCCGCGCATCCTGTGCCGGATCGGAACAGCTATCGCGCGGCCAGACGCATCATGGAGCTGGCGGAGGATTTGACGGAGAAGGATATGGTCTTTGCGGGTATCACGGGCGGGAGTTCTGCTCTGTTAGCCTTACCCGTGGATGGAGTCACCCTTGAGGACAAGCAGAAAGTCAACCAACTCCTCCTACTGAGCGGCGCGAACATCTTTCAAATCAATTGTGTTCGAAAGCACCTGTCACAGATCAAAGGCGGCTGGCTGGCCAGGAAGATACTGCCAGCCACGCTCATCAATCTCACCGTGTCCGACGTTGTAGGTGACAATCTGGACTACATCACGTGCCCGACGGTTCCGGATACATCGTCCTTCGACGACGCGCGGCGCGTCATGGACGACTTTGACCTCTGGGACGCTTTTCCAACTTCAGCCAGCGAACATCTGCGGCATGGCGGAGACGCGCAAGAGGCACCGAAGGACTTCGGAGATCTGCCGTTGCACAGCTTCGTTGTTGTCCGTGGCGATGCTGCCTGCGTTGGGGCCTACGAACACGCAAAGGAATTGGGGTTCAACTCGGTCATCCTCACATCTATGCTCCAGGGAGAGGCTGCGGAGGCGGGCAGCTTCTTTGCTGCGATTGCGAAGGAGGCTCTGGCATTCGAACGGCCCTTCCCTAGGCCCTGTGCGATCATCGCGGGCGGGGAAAATGTCGTGACCATCGGCTCCCATCAGAGGGGCATGGGCGGTCCCAACCAGGAGTTTGCACTGTCTGCCGGTATGGATATCGCCGGCTTGGCCGGCACCGTGATTGTGTCCATCGATAGTGACGGATCAGATGGCCCCACCGATAGTGCCGGAGGTATGGTCGATGGCACGTCGCGAGCGGCAGCGCTCTCCAAGGGTCTGGATCCGTCGTCGGCCCTCCGGAGACATGATGTTTATGGCTTGCTGCGCGAGACTGGGGACGCTGTCGTCACTGGCCCGACCGGGACGAACGTGAACGATTTGAAGATCTTGCTCGTGGAGTGAGACAGACGGGAGGGTCCTCTGGAAGTCGATGACCATGCCCATGAAGCAAGGGAATGCGCTGGTCGTTGGGGCTATGTGCGAAGCGCGCTGTGTCCCTGTAGGCCATGCTATGCACCTCGTGACGTCGGCTACTACAATAAGCAGGGAGAATGGGTGACTCAGGTGGAGTGTGCGACCCGCCAGAACCACGGTTGCCCGTCCCCTCTGTTGAACCCGACGCACATCTTGGCGGCTGGGAGCTCCTCTGCAAGCGGTGCGGTCGCCTGGCGACTGAGCACGACTCCACAACAGGATAACCTCCTTCAAGGCGCGGACGCCGAACTGTTGGCCGTGCGAAGAGCCCCACAACACCATTCCGCGCCCCAGCCACATGGGGCACAAGATGGCTGAACCTCTCGACATTGAGTCCTCTGTTCGCACCCGCCGCATGCAGTCCCGGCGATTGGCTTTGTCAGAGCCAAGGCGCTACAATCGTTGTACCATCCGTATGCCGCGAAGGCGAGCCTCCAACCCCGGCGATATCCACGCCAGGCGATGCAGCCGCTCCCGGAGGACGCCGGATTACGGACTAAGCATCTATCAGTTGCACAGGGCCCGCTCAGCTTCATAGAGCCTACCGGACCAGGAGTCGTGCGCCCAGACTTCCCAGGCCGGGGTTTCATGGCGATTTGAGAGGTGGCATCAGATCAAGGACAAGGTCATCGTCACCACAGCGGTAACGGGATCAAGACCCACGAAGGCGATGAATCCTGCCGTTCCCTACACGCCTGCGGAGATCGCTCAGGCTGCGGTTGAGTGCTGTCGGGCTGGAGCAGCCATCGCGCACATTCATGTTCGCGATCCTGAAACGGGGAGACCGGATTTCCGGATCGATCTATTCCGAGAGGTGATGGCTCGCACCCGAGACGAGTGTGACATAATCATCAATCTCACCACGAGCGGGCTTCATCTCAGCGGTCCAAACCGTACTGAGAAGCGTCTTCAACCTGTGACGCTGCGACCAGAAATCTGCTCGCTCGACGTGGGTTCGGTGAATCTGGCAGATGGGGTATTCGTGAACCCTCCGGAGTGAGGGAAGACCGCGGCAAAGAGGATGCAGGAGCATGGGGTCAAGCCCGAAATCGAGGTGATCGACGTCGGCCATATCCGCCAGGCAAGGAGCCTGATCGAGCAGGGCCTGGTAGACGAACCGGCCTTATTTCAGCTTTGTATGGGAGTCAAGTGGGGTATTCAGGCAACTGCGGAGGACCTCTTGTTTATGAAGAGCAAACTGCCTACCGATGCCCACTGGTCGGTTCTGGGAGTGGGCCGCGCGCAGTTGCCCATGATCGCTCTGGGCATCCTGCTGGGAGGCAATATCCGCGTTGGGTTCGAGGACAACCTCTATCTTCGCCAAGGGGTCCTCGCCGAGAGCAATGCGCAGTTGGTGGAGATTGCGGCAGACCTGGTCCGTACTCTTGAGCGGGAGCCTGCGACCCCGAACGAGGCCCGACAGATCTTGGGGATAGCACAGTAGGCCAACCCGCGGACTGAAGCACGGGCCCTGCCTGGGTGAACCGACCCTGCACGTTCCAGCGTCCCTTCTTTCGACTTGCTTCGATGCTGCTCACGGAGGCCTGCAGATGTTCAGTGAGAACAGCGTGGATCCCAAGAGAGTGTTACAGGAGTTGTTTGGCGCCAGTAAGTATGTGATTGGCATGGTTCATCTGCTCCCGCTGCCAGGGTCGCCGCGGTGGGCGGGTGGTATGGACGAAGTGTTGGAGAGAGCCGTCACCGATGCACACGCTCTGGCGCGAAGGGGGATGGACGGGCTCATCGTTGAGAACTTCGGCGATGCTCCTTTCTGCAAGGACCATGTAGAGGCTCACACCGTCTCCGCTATGACGCTGGCGGTGGCCGCTGTCAGAGACGCCGTAGGCATCCCTGTGGGGGTTAACGTGCTGAGGAATGACAGCAGGTCAGCCATGGCGATCGCCTCTGTCACTGGTGCCGCCTTCATCAGAGTGAATGTGCATACCGGTGCCATGGTAACCGATCAAGGTATCGTCGAAGGCAGGGCTTGCGAGACGGTAAGATACCGGCGCAAGCTTGGCGCGGACATAAGGCTCCTTGCAGACGTGCTGGTCAAGCATGCAACCCCCCTGGGTGCTCTGAGTATTGAACAGGCAGCGAGGGACGCTGCCTATCGGGGGCTGGCCGATGCGGTCATCGTGACCGGTGCGAGAACGGGCGAGCCGACAGAGATGGAGGACGTGATCAGAGCAAGGGAGGCGGTTCCTGAGTACCCAGTGCTGGTTGGCAGTGGCGTGCATGAAGGCAACATCGCGAAGCTGCTCTCTGTGGCAGACGGAGTGATCGTAGGAACAAGCCTCAAAGAGGGCGGAGTCGCCTCGAATCCTGTTGACGAGACCAGGGTCGCCGATCTGGTGGCCTTGGTTAGAGAGTTGCAGTAGTCTTGCCTCCAATCTCCGGAAGTGGGGCAGACAAGGGTACCGAACGCTCTTCCCCAACCGCAGCCAGCAGACATGGCGAGATTCAACTCTTGGTCCCGACATGCCATCGCAGGAGCGCCCATGCCTGATGTAGTGACCTTGGGTGATATCAACGTTGACGTCATCGCTCGCATCCCGCACTACCCAGCGCTGGGAAGTGACAGCCTGGCCGAGAGAGTGGATATCCGCGCTGGGGGGTCGGCCGCGAACACCGCCGTAGTCCTCGGCAAGTTTGGGCTGGCAGTAGACATCATAGCCCGAGTGGGCCAAGACCTCCTGGCGAACTACGCTCTCTCCGATCTGGAGCAAGCACACGTGAGCCTCTCCCGCATACAAAGGGATGCGGAGAACATGACAGGACTGATCTTCGCCGCCGTGACGCCCGATGGTGAACGTACCTTTTTCAGCTGCCGAGGCGCGAATTCCAGGACAGTTCTGCGATCAGGTGACGAACGACATATCCAGGAGGCCAGAGTCTTGCACGTTTCTGGCTACTCCGTCGTGGGGGGCCCGCAGAGAGACGCTGCATTGAGAGCCATCGAAGTAGCACACCGATCTGGCGTGGCTGTGTCGGCTGATCTCGGTGTGGAAGTGATGACCACAGCTAGGGAAGACATCGTGAGGGTGTTGTCTATGGTATCCATGCTCTTCCCCAACCGGGCCGTAGCAGAGTGGCTGACCGGCAAGGGTCGCATAGACGAGTCTGTGGAGGCCTTGCTGAGCTTCGGGCCTGACTTGGTGGGGCTCAAGCTGCGCGACCAAGGGTGCGTGATGGGATCAGCTGACGGCATCTATCCAGTGCCCGCATTCGAGGTGCGAGCAGTCGACGACACCGGAGCCGGCGACAGCTTCGATGCGGGGCTGATCCTGGGACGGTTGGGAGGGCTGACCGTGAGGGAGTCCGCACTTCTGGCCAATGCACTCGGAGCCCTGGCGACGACGGTGACCGGAGCGGGAAGCTCCTTGCCTGGCCCGCAGGCGGCTCTGTCCTTCATGGAGAGGCGACGGGAGAGAGACGAGGGGCATGATTGGAGCCAAGAACTGGGGAGAGTGTGCGACTACCTGGCGAAGCGACTAAGCGGTCCGGACAGCTAGGGGGCTGCTGGGAGCGGCCGTGCGGGCGGCGCAGCGCCGACAACCCCGTTGAGACAATGTGAATGCGGCGCCAGGGAGGAGAGACCCCATGACGGAGAGTACCGCACGATTCGTGCTGGAGCCAGAGGCGATAGGAGTGCTGGAGCGGTACGGCATACCGTACCCAAGGCATGGGCTCGCTCGAAGCCCAGAGGAAGCCGCGCGCATCGCGAATGACCTTGGATATCCCGTGGTACTGAAGGTGGTCTCGCCCGACGTGGTGCACAAGAGCGATGCGGGCGGGGTGGTCGTAGGCGTGGGGGACGGCAAGCTGGTTCGCACCGCTTACGAGCGGATTTCGGATGGAGTCCAGGCCGCTGTTCCGAGGGCCCGCATCGAGGGAGTACTGGTGTGCGAGCAGGCCCCGGAAGGCTTCGAGGTGATCGTGGGCGGGCTCGACGATCCCGCTTTCGGGCCCATCGTTATGTTCGGCCTGGGTGGCATCTTCACGGAGGTTCACAAGGACGTCGCATTCAGGATTGCCCCTTTGGACCGAAGAGACGCCGAGGACATGGTACGGGAAATCGAGGCGTATCCTCTATTGACGGTGACGGGCGCTCGCGGGCAACCCAGCTACGATTTGAACGCTGCTGCCGATCTGCTCCTGTCAGTATCCAGGCTGTTGCTGGAGCACCGGGAGATCGTGGAGCTGGACCTCAACCCCGTGCGTCTGTACCACAAAGGCTTGCTTGTCTTGGATGCCCGCTTAGCGGCCAGCGATGTGGGTTGAACCTCGCCACGGACGAGGACATCCGCGCAGATTCGGAATCAGTTCCCGAAAGGAGTGCGGGCCGAGGTCCTCTTCGGCGATCCTGTCCGGGCCGCGAAGAGAGGCTACGATGTCGGCTTCGCTGGACGTGGCACAACGCTAGGTGAAGCGTTCGAAGCGATCCTTGTCTGCCATACAAATGGGGCATTTTAAGGGAGGCTGCGGCCGGGCGCAGAGGTAGCCGCAGACCTTGCATCGCCACACGGGGATGCCGCTGCGGGTGAAGCTGACGAGTTCTTCGTCTTCTTCCTCATCGGCGGGTTGAGGCTGCGTGCCGCGCCGCTCCGGCACAGGCTCCGCTTCCTTCTCCCCCAGGGCAATCTCCTCGGAGACGTATAGAGCGCAGTAGCAGGCCCCGTACTCGTCTAGATCGGGATCTCGGTAGTCGCAGGGGCAGATGATGTCCAGATCCTTCTCCCTCACCCCCTCGGCCAGCCTGCAAGGACAGGACTGATAGCCGTACCGCTCCTCGTTGGTGAGAAGTCCTTCCATAAGACCCAGTACGAACTCCGTGTCGGGGTTGAGGAGGTAGCCTGCGGCCTCTGCCTCGCGTTTCAGGCGTTCGTACAGTGTCTCGGCGTCCTGAGTGCTCATAGACCTAGCACCTCGCGCAGACGATCCTCCTTGAAGCCGATCACCACTTCCGTGTGGTCGTTCTGAACGACTACCGTGGGGAAACTCTTGCGCGGGTTATGCTGCGACACTTCAGCCAGTGCCCGCGCCTTCTCGCTGGGGGACAACAGGTCCAGGTACTCGTATTCGTAGTCGATCTCGTTG
>Ga0307380_10011846_pt1 | contig 10889 bp, 22 predicted proteins | sample UN3MG_FD_202239 | JGI IMG/M metagenome (GOLD analysis project Ga0307380, IMG submission 202239) | Soil microbial communities from Risofladan, Vaasa, Finland - UN-3 | ecosystem: Environmental > Terrestrial > Soil > Coastal area > Acid sulfate soil | place: Finland: Risofladan, Vaasa | collected... | reverse complement strand
ACGACTGGCCGAGTGGGCCTGCGAGTGGGACGCCGACGAGCGCAACGAGAGACGCGCTCGTCGGGGCCGCAAGGAGGTAGACTCCGAGCAGTGTTGGATCCACGCGGGGGGAACCCGCTGGAGAAAATTCTACGAGGGACCATGAACAGCAGCGACATCCAGTTCATCGCGCCCTGGGCCGGTCTCGCCCTCGGGGGCCTGGTCGGGTTCCCCTACCTCGCGATCTACCTCGGGTGGCCCGTCTGGGCCATCGTGGTCTCGTGCGCCGCGTGGCTGTTCCTCGTGGCGTTCGCGTTCCTCGTGCGCATGAGCGGCTGGCAGGGCGGCTGACGGGCGTCTAGCCGCGTTTCTTCTTGGAGGGGGCGGGCACCGCAACTTCGGCCTCGGCCGCAACCGCCGCGTCCTGCGCCTTGATCGTGGTCGTCAGATCGTTCATCTGACTCTCGATGCCGTTGATTTGCTGCTCGATCCTCTCGATCTTCTCTCCGTTCTTGTTGGCGGCCAGCATGTCCGAGAGCATCTGGTTGAGGCGTTCTAGGCGGTGTTCCTGGCTCTCGACGCGGGAGTGGAGGGCTTGGTGCAGCGAGAAAAGCGCCACGTGCCCCATGATCAGGACGGCGAGGACGACGGCGAACGTGATGCGCAGGGCCGCCCGGAACCGCTCCGAGGCGTTCTGGAGCACCTGTAGCGACTCCGTGTTGTTCTGACCCTCGGCAGGCTTGGGGATGGCGTCATCGTCGTCAGGCATGGTGTTCACACAGGGGGCCCCATAGTCTGACTATGGAACCCCCGAGGTAGACGATGGCGTTGTTCCCGCCTATCCCCCCGTTCCCGCAGCTGCCCTTCCCGGTGCCGTTTAATTTGACGATCCCGCCGTCGCATATTTTGACGTTGCCGGATCCCGAGGAGGAGTTCTGCGTCTGCTGCGTGAACCACTACTTGGACTGCCTGATCACGCAATGCTTTCGACGCGAGGGGTGCGACTGGATCATCTCCTTGAATCGCAAGATGTACCTGTTCAAGTGGCGTGACGTCGCGCCTCGGGGACCTTGGACGCGCCAGGTGTGGGACGTGTTCAGGCTGCTCCCCGACGTGTGTGGCTGCCCCTCGGCGCCCATCTCGATGGGGTGGGAATGGTGCTGGGCCGACCTCGTCAACACGATCCGCGCCGACATCATGCGGACGTGGCAGAACGGCGCCATTTCCGGCAGCGGTCAGACAGTTGTCGCCATCGGGACCAACGCTTTCCAGCCCGCGACCCCAGGCATCGAGCAGATCGGGCCCGTCCTTTACCTCGATGCCAGCGACGCCGCCAGCATCACGCTCACCGGCGGCGCGGTCGAGGAATGGGCGGACAAGAGCACGTTCTTCAACGACGCGCTGCAGCCAGTCGCCGCCAACCGGCCCACCGTGGCTCCCGCTTCCCTCAACGGGCTCGACACGATCTTTTTCGATGAAACCTTCGACCAGTTCCTGAACATCGAGCTCAAGGCTCGCGCCGACTGGCACCTGTTCGTCGTCGGCCGGTTCCTCGCGAGCGTGGCCAACGCCCGCGGCACGTTCCTCTCGGCGGCCGGGTTCGACGGGACGTTCGGGGGGATCGACGGCAAGATCTACCAAGACAGCTCGGTGCAGCCGGTGGGGACGCCGTTCACGTACATCAGCCCCAGCGAGGTCCCGATGGTGGGCACGACGCTGGGCGCGGGCGCGTACGGCATCCTTGAGTGGAAGGAGTCGATCTCCAGCACGGGGACGGCCACCATCGGGGTCAACGCTTTCGACCAGCAGGTGTTCTCGGGCAACACGAGCGACGACTTCTGGGACCCCACGCGGCAGACTTTCGGGGAAGCCATCCCGCTGCAGGCCGCGCTCGGGCGCTCCAACTGGGGGATCAACCCGGGTCGCACGTACGACTACCTGAGCGGGAACATCGGCCAGGTGCTGCTCTACCCCCGGGTGCTCGCTGAAGGCGAGAGGACGCAGGTTCTCAACGTGTTGCGCGCCAAGTGGGGACTCGGTGCGCCGCTGCCGTTCCCACCGAACCCGTAGAAGGGGTGATGGCTGACGAGCACCCCAACATCACGTGCCCCGTCTGCAAGATGACGAGTTACCACCCCAAGGACATCGAGCACGGCTACTGCGGGAACTGTCACGACTACACGGCCAACCCCGACGGCTGCGTGCGGGCCTACCTCAAGGCCGAGACCGGAGAGGACAACGCGGACCCCTACCGGGTCTTCCAGATCGTCAAACGGTGGTTCCAGGAGCGGCTCCCCGGCTCGCGCATCATCGACTGGCTCCCGGGGAATCATGGACGGTAGAGTCTCGCCCATGACCGACGCAGAGTTCATCGAGGAGATGGCGACGCGGCTCAACCTCCTGATCGAGGGGGATGCGGACCGGGCCACGGCGGTCCTGACCGCCTCCCTCGCGCACGCGGGGTACGCGAACGTCGGGCACTTCCTGGGACAGATGTGCCTCCCGCGCGGGATCACCCCCGCGACGGCGCCCGAGGAACTCCAGAACGTGAAGTTCTTGATGCCGGTCATGGGGAAGGGACGGATCGCACGTTTCGAGGCGGTCACCGGGGCGCAGTTGCAGGAAAAGGCAGCCCAGGCAGCCCAGGGTGTCACGGAGCCCTCCGATGGCTCCAAGGTTCACTAGGGGTAGAATTCGAGTAGAACCCCGGAGAGGCACACAAGCACATGGCCACACTTTTCACGATGAAGATCACGCCGGAGGCCCGGACGGTCGCGCTCCAGGCGCTGGCGGCCGAGGCCCCGGACTACGCTGACGAGCGCCTGGGCAAGGCGCTGCACTCGGCCCAGAATCGACTGACCGTGACCGCCGGCGAGGCAGCCCTCCTCGCGTCGGCCCTCATGGACTACGCAGAGGAGCAGCTGCGCGACGGGAGCGACGCCTGTCGCGTCGCCAACGATTTCGCCAACGCCCTCGGGGACGTCGCCGTGACGATCGACGAGGAGGCCCTGCAAGGGGCCCGCGATCTGACGGAAGCCGTCAAGGACGCGGTCGTGTACCACGACGCCGTCGCGGCCCGGGCCGACCGCGTCTTCCAGGATCGCGTGAAGAAGCGCCGCGACGAGGTCTTCCGGAAGATCTTCCTGGGAGGTCCCGGCGGACGGATCAACATCTGGGGTCAGATCGTGACGGACACATATCTCGACCCTGAGGTGAAACCGGCCCCGCTCGCGTTCTATCCCCAGAAAATGCGCGAGAAAGCGAACGTCAACCCCCTCGTCACGACGGGGCCCCGCAGGGTGCAGCACCTCCAAGGCGTCGTGGGCACGAGTCCAGCGACGCAGCAGGCGGCCGACGCCGTCGACGCGCTCGGTCCCATCACGGACCACAACACGCAGATGAAGGTCGAGGGCGCCGAGCAGCTGATCCTCGACCGCAACCGCGGCATTTTCTACGCAGGCCACAACACGAAGTAGCCATGGGCATGTACGACGAGGTCGAGGGCATCCTGGAGCCCTACGACCGGCAATTCAAGGTGTGGAACGACGTGGGGGCCGTGTACCAGCAGGGGGACGAGGTTCCCGACGTCGGGATGGCAAACACGTACGCCGTGCGCCTCAACGCGCCGGGGGCCCCCGCGCGCTACCTGACGGTGCAGGAGGGCAAGATCACGAACTTGATGGCCCACCAGCCCGTGTACGGGAAATCCGTGTTCGACAAGTGGGGAAGCTACCTCGGACGTGGCGGGGAGAAGGTCGATGAGCCGGGGCCGAGTCACGTGCAGGAGGGGCTGAGTCTGCTGGAGATGGCGACGCCGAAACGCCCGGCGCCGGCCGTCATCTATCCTGACGGCACCCCTCCCATGATCACGCACAAGGTCCATCTGCGCGCCGACCTCACGATCGACCTGACGCTCCCGGTGGACCTCAACGACGACGAGGCGGAGCGCCTCTCGGAGATCGTGAAGGCGCTCCCCTTCGCGCCGAGGTTCTGATGAGGGCGCTCCTCGTCAGCGACCTGCACTTCGAGTTTCATCGCGACGAGGGAATTTCGCTGGTGGAGTCCCTCCCCGACGCGGACGTGCTCCTGTGTCCGGGGGACCTGAGCAACGCCGCGGGCCTGTGGGACGCGTTGCTGCTCCTGCTCGAGAGGTACCCACACGTCGTCTACACCTACGGGAACCACGAATTCTACGGCAGCAACATCCCGGCCGTGAAGGCCAAAGTCGAGAAGCTCGTCACGCGGCTTCCGAAGATGGGCAACGTCTACGGCAAGTTGCACGTCCTCGACAACTCGACCTGCGAGATCGACGGGCGCCGCTTCGTCGGGACGACCTTGTGGTTCCGAGGGGCTCCCGACTCTTTTCAGTACGAGCCGATGCTCAACGACTTCTCCCAGATCGGCAACGCGGCACGCATCTACGAGGAGAACGCGATCGCCATCAAGTTTCTCGAGGACACGGTGACCCCTCAGGACGTCGTGCTCACCCACCACCTCCCGGCCCCGCAGTCCGTGCACCCCAAGTACAAGGGGTCCCAGATCAACCGGTTCTTCCTGTGTGACATGGCGTGGCTGATCGAAGACAGGCAGCCCAGGCTCTGGGTCCACGGACACACGCACGAGAGCTGCGACTACGTGATCGGGACAACGCAAGTCGTGTGCAACCCCTTCGGCTACGCCGCCTACGAGGAGAACCCGGCATTCAATTCGGATCTAATCATCGAGTTGTAGGGCCCACGCGTCTGGGCACGTGGCTCGTGACGCACGTGCGCCCGGAGACCTCGGGCGAGCAGGGGGCCTACCTGGCCGTCGCCCTCACGGCGCCCAAGGCGTGCTCCAAGGTGCACCTCAAGACGAGGCTCCCCTACGATGAGCTCCACGCCGTGCTCGTGCGATGGGACGACGCCGACGTCCCGTCGAAGGAGTGGTCCCCCGCGCTCGAGAGGTACTTGGGGCCCGTGAGTCAGTTCGGCCCGCGCCGCGCGAAACCGTGCTCGTGGTGCGAGGGCCGAGGTCACGAGAAGATCTCGGACGGTCCCTGCAACTCCCACTGGCGCACCGAGGTGTGCCGGGTGTGCAAGGGGACCGGCGTCGCCGTCCGGGGCCGTCGGCCGCGGTAGACCGCGCGGGCGCCGCGGGGGATCAACCATCGCGGCGCCCCCGGGTCGCCGAACGGGCCGTCAGCGGCTTCAGGAGCCCCGTAAACGCCGGTGGAGACGTAGAGCAGGGCGCAGTCCTGTAAAAAGAAAGGTTCCCTCGTGAGGGAGACAAGAGCATGGCCACCCGTAACCGACGAGAGATCCTTTTGGCTTTCAAGGCCCAGTGCGATGACGTCGTGCCCGGAGAGATTCGGTGCGCGGACGATCTGCTGGATTTGCCCCCCGAGATTCGGGAACGGCTTCGCCGCGAACTCGCAATCGAGGAAGCGATCGAGATCGAGCGCATGAAGATGCCGAGACGATGATTGGTGACGAAGCCTACGGCTTAGAACGAGAAGAGTGTCATGGGATATTTCCAGCAGATCGAGCAAGTCAGCGCGAACCATTTCGTGCTTCCACGCATCAAGGGCATGAAGTGCCAGGTCGACGCGTTCCTGAGCCGGGAGCTTCTGGATCAGACCGTCGCCAAGGGCAACGAGGACCTGTGGCAGCAGGCCGTGGACTCCGCGAGTTACGAGGGCGCGATCGGGATGTACCTCATGCCCGACACGCACCTGGGCTACGGTATCCCCGTGGGCGGCGTGCTCGTCACCGAGAACACCATCGTCCAGAGCGGCTCGGGTTACGACATCAGCTGCGGCGTTGTTTATTTGCGCGTGCCGGGGCTGACTGCGGCCGACGTGGTCGACTGGGACAAGCGCCTCGCGTGGGTCCGTGAGGTCGAGAAGCGCGTGGCGACCGGCATCGGCAACGACCGGCCTTCGCTCGCCAAGAAGATCAGCTACCGGCAGATCGAGGACGTGCTTCGCTACGGGGCCAAGGCCATCGGCGTGTCGGCGGATGTGTGCGAGCGCCAGTACATCCCGGTGCCCGAGGATGTGGACCTCCACAAGATCGAGCGGGCGCGCTCCAAGTGCGTCCACCAACTCGGCTCGGTCGGTGGCGGCAACCACTTCATCGAGATGCAGGTCGACCGCGACGACGGCTCCGTGTGGGTGATGATCCACTGCGGGTCGCGCGGATACGGCTGGCAGACGGCCAACCATTTCTTCCACGAGGGGGGAGCCCTGCGCGGGCTCCCCAAGAACCGGCGCGAGCAGTCGCACCTGTTCATGGACGAGGAGCTCGGCAAGGAGTACTGGGCCTACCACAACAGCGCGGCGAACTTCGCCGTGGCGAACCGCCACACCATCGTGGAGGGCGTCAACGCGGCGCTCCGCGAGACGTACGGGGTCGAGGGGAAGGTCTACTACGAGATCTCGCACAACCTCGTGCAGGAGGAGACGCTGGTCTTGCCCGACGGCTCGACCAAGAAGGGCTTCGTGCACCGCAAAGGCGCGACCCGTGCGTTCCCGGGGGGCCACCCCGACCTCGTCGGCACCAAGTGGGCCGAGACGGGGCACCCGTGCTGCATCCCGGGCTCGATGCTCGCGGGTGCGGCCATCCTGTTCCCGAAGGAGGGCGCGTACAAGTCGGGATGTTCGGTCAACCACGGCAGCGGGCGGGCCCTGGGCCGGGCCGAGGCGAAGCGGGAGCTCCACGCGATCCACGACGACATCGACGCGGAGATGCACGACGTCGTGCGCTACTTCGGGCCCGACAAGGTCAAGATCGTGGGCGTCGTGGGCAACACGCCGCGCACGCCGCTCGATGAGTGCCACCACGCCTACAAGGACCTCGACAAGGTGCTCCAGGTGCTGGTGGACGAGGGCATCGCCACGATCGCCCACCGCCTGTTTCCGATCGCGAACATCAAAGGAACCGATTCATGAAAATCCGTATCACAAGCAGAAGCGGGGACGACACCCACGACGCCTTGGAAGTCTCCGAGGACACGGAAAGCCTCCTGCGCTGGCTCTCCACCCAAGGACAGGTGACCGTGACCCCGCCGGGGGTAGCGGTCCTCGATGCCTCCTGGGGGAGCCGGGACCCCGTGGACGACCGCTGGACCGTTCATCGGATCGACGAGTACGACTGATGCGCGAGGTCCAGAAGACCTTCGACCCCGTGGGGCGCCTCCAGCTGTTCAAGCTGGCGAAGGTGGAGTCCGCGACGTGCCCCGAGTGCGGGAAACCGAAGACTTCAAAGAAGTGGGCCGTCCTCGATGGCAGCTGGGACCATCGCATGTGCAACGGGTGCTACGGCCAGATTCGGGCCACGGAGGGACACCCCTACCTTGAGGAAGTTTCCCCATGATTACGCTCGAGAACGCGTGGCTTGTCGTGCTCATCGCGGGGGGCCTCGTTCTGATGCCGCTCCTGATCTCCAACATCCGTGGCGAGATGCAGCTGCGCGGCTACGAGCGCAGAACCCGGGAAGCCGCGGAGCGCGACAGGAAAGGGCCCCGATGACGGAGGAGCGCGACCAGATCAGGGCGGCCCTCGCAGAGGCCGGTCTCCCGACAGAGGGCCCCTACTACGAGGATGCGGTCGAGACGTGGGAGCGGCAGCAGGGCGCCGGCAAGAAAATGTGGCCGGTCGAGATCTTCGTGAAACTGGCCGAGCACCGGCAGGCCGGGGTCGTTGACGACCGAGAACTTCAACGCAACCTCGAGCGGGAGATCCACCACCTGCAGGGCGGCAAGGGAGACCCTTGGCTGTCGGACGAGGAACGGGCGGCAGCTCGCGCGGCCGTGCGCAGGCACGTTCGGGAGAGAGAAAGGAAACAGCCGATGAAGATCTTGATGGCAGAGGATGACCCGCAGCTGCGCGAGGCCACGCGACGCGTCTTGGTGCGGATGGGGCACGAAGTGTTCGTCACCTGCGACGGAAAAGAGGCTTTGGAGGCCACGCTGACGGGGACGTTCGACCTGATCGTGTCCGACCTGGAGATGCCCCGCATGTCGGGGATCGAGTTGCACGACGCGCTCCCCGAGCACCTGCAGGGCCGGTTCCTGCTGCACTCCGGCAACCCCACCGCGCTCGCGCAGGTGAAGGACCGGATGCGCACCCTCTCCAAGGGAGGGCCGCCGAGCGAGCTCCGGCACGCCGTGGAGGAGATCCTGTCCTCGGGAGGGGACCCGGGGTGACGAAGGTGGTCGAACACGAAGTCCGCTGGACCCGGGGAAGGAAGGCGCCTGTCCTCAAGCTGGACGACATCGACGTTGACGTGCTCACGGTCCGGGTGACGGGGGACGCCGAGGGCACCGTCAAGTTCGACCGAGAAATAGTCCGACGAATAGCCCGAGAGCATCACGCACCGCACCACTACACGCTGAAAATCGACCCCAGGCTGCTGCGGCTGTTCTGGGACGGGGAGATGGAGTTCAAGCCATGACGACGACACCTTGGTACGACACACGAGAGGGACTGACGCGACGCCTCGAGGAGGGCCTCCGCGGGCTCCACGAGATCTCCAAGGCGCGGCGTGAGGCCGGCTACGAGCGCAAGGAGCGTCTGAACGAATGGTGCCTCCTCGGGATGTTCTGGACGGACACGTGCGGGAATTTCTCGACCATCACGGAGGGCGCGCCCAAGGACGGCTACTCGTACTGGAAGATGGAGGGGGTGTACGAGACCCCCAAGGTCATGGACCGGGAGGAGACGCAGCAGTTCACCTCCCGGTGGTCCTCCGAAGGCATGGGGCTTCCCCCCATCGACGCGAGATGTGACCGCTGCGGCCGGGGGTGGGACCTCAACAACGTGCGCGACTACTACCGGGGGCGCGAGCAGCCTCCACGGCACAAGGCGTGTCAGGAGTTGCTGGTCATCGAGCGGGAGCAGAAGGAGATCAAGAGCATCCTCGACCGTTCGGAGATCCCCTACACCGAGATGGTCATGATCCCGAACCAGTACTACCCGGACCCGACCTACTTCGGTCCCTGGTTCATGGCGGAGACCCCGGCGGGACGCATCAAGATCGGCTGGCGCAAGCGCGTGATCAGCATCAGCTGGCACAGCACGGGCCTCGTCGCGCGTGGGGCGGACGTGGTGGACCGCCCCGACGTGACCCACGACGAGACGATGGTCCACACTTACGGCGCGGACAAGGCCGTGGAGGCCCTGCGCAAGCTGTGGGCGAAGGGAGTAGGAGGATTGCCATGAGCACCCTGAGCAAGAACTTCGATGCCTTCCTCCGCGCGCGCGGGACCCTGTTCGCGGACCTTGATTTGCCCCCAGGCCACGTCGAGGACCACCGCGCCCACCGCTGGTCGGGGGATCACGGCGCCGTGTGGTGGGAGGACGGGGAGGGCCGCCGCCACGACGCCAGCACGACGAGCCACTCCGTCAGCAAGGACGGCCTGTACGTGGTCCGCGACGTGCGTGGCCACGCGTGGCTCGTGTTCTCGTTGGACCGCGAGGACCCGGGGTTCGCGTACTAGAGGGGACCCCATGAAGATCACCGAAGAACACATCCAGCTGCTGGCCGGCATGGCCGAGCTGTTGACCCGGGAGGAGAACCACGGGTTCGTCCCGGAGTTCAACGCGAAACGACCCCTCGGGAATTCCATGAGGGTCTCCGTCGCCCGCGACATCTGGGTAGAACTCGGGAACGACGATGACGACTTCGACTGGGACAATGACACGCTCCACGACGAGCTCATCGACACGCTGCGCGAGTGCACGCCCGTGCTCAAAGCGATCCTCCGGTCGCCGGACATGAAGGACTTCGTCGGGATGGAGACCAATTGATGGGCGACCCGCACAACGAAGCCCGCATGGGCGAGAAGTGGAACCCGCACCGGTGGACCGTGCTCGTACGCGAGATCGAGGCCGTGAAAGATTACGGCGCGCTCTCCGGTGGTTGGGCCTGGCATTTTATGAGTCCTCCCCACGAGGAGGAGAAGCACCTCCATGACCACCGGGACATCGACTTCCACGTTTTCCCGAACCGGTTCGCTGAGCTCGTGGAGGTGCTCAAGGCGCGCGGCTACCACCGGCAGCCCACCCGTTTCGATGACCCCAGCGGCGAGTTCGTCCGGTTCGAGCAGCACATTTTCCCGTGCCCGCAGTGCGGGGGACGCGGCGAGTACTACGACAGCATCCACCACGAGGATGGCACCGAGAGCATGGAGTACCTCTGCTCGGGGCGGCCGCACGAGGAGCACTGGTTCCACGACCCGGAGCCCGTCAAGGTCATCTTCGACCTGTTCGTGCACGAGGTCGAGACCATCGAGGTCGACGGCTACACCGTGGTCGAGCCCAACCTCATGCTGACCTTCTACGGCGTCAAGCACAGCTCGGAGCAGTGCGTCGCCGTCCAGGCGGCCCGGCGCATTGCGGCGGCCGGGGGAGAGATCGTCGGCAACCCCGAGCTCGTGGGGGACTGGGCCCTGTGATGACCCACTTCCTGTGCGGCACCTGCAAAGGGGAGTACGACCGCGGTTTCACGGATCGGAATCAGCAGCGGCTGCGCAACTACGAGGTGCTGCGCTACGTGGGGGACCAGACATTCTACTGCTGCCTGTGCGGCGCCTACGACGTTCCCGGTGCCGTGTTCAAAGCCCCGGAAGCCGACACCCAGCATCGTTGGTGCCGCAACAAGCACGACACTGATCCCCCGGAGGGGTGGGAGGACGGTCCATGAGCGACCAGTCCAAAGCCCGGTACATCCGACGCCACGCCCGGGAGCGAGGCTTGGACGACAGCTACGCCCGCATCCTCCATCTGGTCAGGGCGCACCATGACGAGATCATGCGCTACAAGCACGAGCACGACGTGAACGTGAAAGAGGCGGCCGCGGTGGTCGTGACCATGCACCTGCTCCCGAAAGAAATGGTCAGGCGCGGCTGATGGTCAACATCCCACACTC
>Ga0307380_10011845_pt1 | contig 10890 bp, 9 predicted proteins | sample UN3MG_FD_202239 | JGI IMG/M metagenome (GOLD analysis project Ga0307380, IMG submission 202239) | Soil microbial communities from Risofladan, Vaasa, Finland - UN-3 | ecosystem: Environmental > Terrestrial > Soil > Coastal area > Acid sulfate soil | place: Finland: Risofladan, Vaasa | collected... | reverse complement strand
TTTGTGTCTGGTCTCCAGCGCTTAATGCGCATTCCGACCAGAGAATTGCCATGCGCATTAAGCGCTGGAGACCAGACACAAACAGAAAGTACTTTTGGGATCACGGCGACGATACCGCCACCAACACCACTTTTTCCCGGCAATCCGACAGTAAATGCGAACTCGCCAGACTCGTCATAAAAGCCGCAAGTTTGCATCAGCGCGTTGACGCGCTTCGCGCGCGTGGGAGTGAGAACAATGCCCCCGTCAAGCGGATTGACACCACCGTTGGCCAGACACAGGAAGGCACGAGCAAGGTCCGAGCAGTTCATCATCAGTGCGCACTGGTGAAAATAGACATCGAGAACGACATCTACGTCGTTATGGATGTTGCCAAAGCTCTTGATGAAATTGACCAACGCCGCATTGCGAAACCCGGTAGCCCGTTCTGAAGCGGCAATTTCGTAATCGTAATCGATCGTGTCGTTTCCGGATAATCGACGCACGAAATCACGAATCGCGGTTAGTGGATCGTGAACTTGTGAAACAAGGCAATCCGTCAACACCAGGGCACCCGCATTAATGAACGGATTTCTCGGATAACCTTGCTCGTGTTCAAGCTGCACCAGCGAGTTAAAAGCGCTTCCAGAGGGCTCACGTCCTACTCGCTGCCACAGATCCCTGCCCAGTTGCTGGTAAACCATTTCCAGCACGAAAACTTTCGAGATGCTCTGGATGGAGAACGGGATGTCTGCGTCCCCTGCGTGACACTCCTCCCCGACGAGCGTCTGAAGCGCCAATCCATAGTGACGGGGACTGACTCTGGCCAAAGAGGGGATGTAATCTGCAACCTTACCTTCGCCACGATGTGAACGTGTCTCTTCGTAGATCGCGCTCAGGATCTGTTGATAATCAGTCGCCATCGTCTACCTGCTTTCTGTTTGTCTCCGACAGTCTTCCACGCCAGCCAGGTGACGCCTCGTAATAGCATCAACCGCGAGAAAACCTCTGCGTTTCACGCGATCCGATGCAACCTGCCGCAAGCTTCCTGGTCACGGCGCAATGCGGGTCAGCCAGCTGCAATCAGGCTGCGCTGGCGTTCTTCCGATACACTCAAAACAGCAGCTCCGCACAAACCAGGACGCGAAAGTCACAAGCCCAACGACACCACCACGACTACATGACAGATAACGACCAGAATCGTTAGTCTTTTGCGCAACTGACGCATCCAGGGCGCCAGTCCGGGCGCCGGTCGATAGACGTCGGCTAATCCCGCCACGATGAAACCGATCAACAGTAACGAAACCGAAAAACCGGGATCGTTGAACATCAGGCACAGAAAGGCCCACAATCCGGGAGCGATCGCCAGTGCCATCTCGCGACCCATGCCAGCATTGAGAGTCGTCGCAGCGCCCCAACGGATTCCACCCAGAAATGACAGGATCACCGCCGAGTAATAAATGAACGCCTCAAGCGCAACAGCGACCGGCAATGGACCTTCTGCGACGACATTTATCGCCATAGCAACAAAAGGAATCACGCCTCCATAGCCGAGATAGCAAGCGATGCGTGGAACCCGATCTGTTTCGCCTGCACGTACCACCTGTAGCCCTTCCTTGTCAGTCAACTTCCGGAATCATCGAACGGCAATCCTTGCCACCGAAGTCAATACTCACGGCAAATCATGCTCCGAAACCGGTCGGCGAAACACCAGAAAATGCTGCTGCGGCAGAAAATCTTCGGTGCGCTCCCATCCCAGACCCACTGCCTTCATCTCAGCGATCGACTGTGCAGCAGTCATCTTGTGCAACGGCTTGATCGCAACCGAAGGGTCTTCGGCACGATATTCGATCAGCACCAGTTGTCCACCCGGCTTTAGCGCCTGCACCAGAGCTTCACCCATTTCTCTGGGATAGGAAAACTCATGGTATGCATCCACCAACAGGATCAGATCAACCTCAGCACTGGGCAAGCGCGGATCGCGCTCTGTACCGAGTACAGTTTGAATGTTGCCCGGCGCACCATCTGCTTTTCGGGATTCGATGATGTCGAGCATTTGCTGCTGGATATCAACCGCGAACACCATTCCGTCCGGTACGCGCTCCGCAATTCTGAAGCTGAAGTAACCCGTCCCAGCGCCGATATCGGCGACGACACTGCCCGGGTTCAGCGGCAGGTTTCTCACCAGCAAGTCGGTGCGCTCTTCGCGCTGGCGGTTTGGACGCTCCAGCCACGCCGCACCGCGATGGCCCATGACTTGGGAAATCTCGCGACCCATGTAGAACTTGCCGATACCGTCACGGCTGGCACTGCCAAACTCGTAGTAGGGGCTTGCGCCCGGGTCGGCTGCGACCGCTTCGCGAACCGGCTCCGGTTCCGATACACCGCATCCGCAAACAATACCGACCACCATCAACCATCCGGTGAATCCGCGCAATCGAATCGCGTTCGAGAACCGTGCGGCGCATGTCTCTGCCTGCATCCTCATATATTCACTCGCCCATCGAATTCAGAGCTTGCATCGGGTCGCGCCAAAGCATACAGATCTTCCATCATCCCCAAACGGGTCACAGTCTCATACTTCCTTGAGCGTTGAGCTAAGCAATGCGCCTGCAACTCCCATCGCAGCAAGCAAGCCGATCATTCCGGCATTTCCGATAAGAGGGGCCAAGGCCCCGAGCGCGCCCACCGCCAGTAACATGCCCCCGATCACGGTGTTACTGACGGACACATATGCCGTCCGATTGTTTCCCGACGCCAGGTCTACAACGTAAGTCTTTCGACCAACCCGCACTCCACTGTGGGCGATGCTGAGCACAAAGTAAGCGAGCGGCAGCAGCCAGATCGTCCCGATCGTTGCCGGTGCCACCCGATCGACGAGAAACAGGGTAAGCCCGGTGGCCGCCGTTACGCTTGCGGCCGCAAACATGACCTGCCTGCTGGACCGGTCGGCGAACTTCCCCCACAAGGGCGCACTCAACAAGCTTGCCAACCCACTTGCAATCACCAACAGGCCAAGCACGTATACCGAGGGGCCTATCCGTTGCTGCGCCAGTGCGACATAGTAGGGCGCACTCAGCGCCGAACACATCAGCAGAGCTCGCGCCACCACGAACCGCCTGAACGGCTTGTCGCGTTGCAAAAGGACAAGACTGTTCAATGCCAGGCGAATCGCATTGGCTCCGCCTTCGGTCTCGCCTCGTTCCTCGCGAACCATTGCATAAACGCCAGCGGCCAGCAACCATAAGAAACTTGCACCAATCAGAACAGCACCAAGCAACACCGCATCGAGATTGCGCAACGATGGCAGCAGCAGCGCAAGCCCGAACACAAGCGTGACCATCCCCGCGAGACTTGCCGACCATCCAGTGAGCTGGCCACGCCTGCCCTTGGGGATCGTCTTGCCCAGCACGTCTTTCGACGCTACTGAGCACAATCCCCGAGCGAGGCTGAAGACGGTGATCAGGCCCAATATGGCCCAGCCGGCGGCAGCGCCGGTCATTGAGATCGCAACAAACCCGATACCGACGATGACCATCGCTTGCAACACACTGCCCGCAACCCAGACCCATTTGCGAACGGGGAGTGCGCGCACAAACCCACCGATAAACAACTGGGGAATCATCGAGCCGGATTCCCTGATCGGAACCAGCAAGCCAAGGACAATGGCCGGTGCACCAGCTGCCGTTGCCACCCAAGCGAGAACCGTCTTCGGGCTGGCGATGGCGTCGCCAAGCTTGGTCAGAAAGGAAGCGGTCAGGATCAAAAGAAAATTGCCTGGCGTTTCCCTGCAAGCCGCATCGGAAATGTCGCGGCATGCGCGCGCATCTTCCTCGTTGGTCAGCTTTGAATACAGATCCACTGCCATGGTTGAGGCTCGTTGCTGTTGCATTTCGCGTGTGGTTGTAGCGGCGTCGCTGACGAAGCTAATCAGGTAATAGACTCTGAACGAAAGACCACAACATGGCTCTTCGGTTCAGCAATTATTTGCACCTGAGCCGGCAGAGACTGCAGTCACCAATTTTCACCGGGGTCATTCAACTGACGTAGATTTCGCCCGCAATTCAAGATGGTACGCCAACGCAGCGACGGCCGAGGTCTGCAGAACAACGTCCAGACCCTTCTCACACGGCTGTTATGCGGAAGACTTTCTTCCGGAGGTTCCTTTGGGCCCATAGCTCACAAAGGTCAGCGCTGCAAACCGCCCTTCGTGCTGTTGCTCAAGCTCACCCTTACTCCAGAATGATGCGCTGGCCATTTCGGCCTCAAGGAACTCGAATCCCCGCTGCGGGGGGATGAGATGAAATGGCCCTCGCCGGTTTTCGGATTCCTGATCGGTGACACGGTTGCATCGAGTACATTCTTTACAAACAAACGCCCTCGCCGCCCTTCCAGGTCAAACTGAAAATCGATGTCAGCAAAAACCGGAACGGGTTCGTGCGCGATATTCATCCCGGCGCCCGCCAGCATGTGAGCCCGCACCAGCAGCAACACTAAAACCAGGGCACCGATAACCAGCGCACGATCGCGCCGGAGCAGTGATTCGAGCGTACTCATGCGCCATTCCAGCGATGCGACGGTTCGCAGACGAAAATGGTGAGTCGCCGTGCGCGCGGCGCGGAGATACCGCGCCCGCGCAACTTTGTTACTGACTAACGGCTCGCGAAATCGACGAGCTTCTGATGCGAGAAAAGGTAATCCTGCTTCTCGTAAGGCGTATGACAGACCACGCAGGTCAGATCGTTTTCCTTGGGGCTTCCATCCGGATTGAAGATCGCGAATCCCCAACCTTCAAGTCGATCGCCCCCGGCATAATTAGCTGGCCATGCGTCACGGCGCTCCATCACTGCGATGGCTGCAAGCTTGGCGGGCACGTTGACGCCGTCACTGCCGACAACGGGTTTTCCGTCAGCATCTTTCTTCGGCTTGTAGACTTCCATCACAATTTTCGAACCCGGCGCAGCCGGCATACCCTTGGCGTAGCTGGCGATTGCCACGTCGTTGGCATACATCTTCGCCACCGCCGCACTACCGGCTCGGTTCATCGTCGTGTAGTTGGTAAACGTTGCATCATAGGCGTGCGGAAACTTGACGAAATCGGGATTGCCCCCGGCATAGGCAACGAGCGCGGCAACGCCACACGCTGCACCAACAAACAATTTACTGTATTTCATTCTCTCCTCCTTCGATTGTCCGAGGCAGCGTCGCGCGCTCCCTTTCGGTGTGCAGGCGTCTTTTCTTACAGCGCCTGTTATAGCTCATTGATTAAAGCACCTTGCTATCTGCTAATCCAGTGCGTCAGGGGCAGATTGGATGCAATTACGTAAATTCATTAGGCTTAATTACGTAAACAATGAGCATCTCTTATCCAGTCAGGAGATGCGTATGCAAAGACCAGCCAATTCCTGCGTTCGAGTCGATCGCTACGGACGTTCCAGTTCCGAGCTTCACAACCGCTGGTTTCCTGAACGACGCGTTACCCCGCACCCTGATCTTCGCCCTCCCGGTTCCGACATGACTTCTAATCGGTCAGGTATCGGAACAGTTTACGCAACGGGTGCTGGTGGGCGCGATGGCGAGGCGCCGGGCATCAATGTCCTCACCACAAACGAAACAGTTTCCGTATTCGCCGGCCTTCAACCTGCGCAGCGCCCCTTCCACTCTCACCAGTTCTTCCCTGCGCCGCCGCGCTGTTTCCAGCGCCATCTGCTGCGCCTGCATGGCGTCCATTCGGGAGAGCCTTCCGACACTGGCTTGATCCAATATCACTGGCCGCGAAGAAGCCTTCGATGCATCCTCAAGCTCGCGAAGCTCGGAGGCCCGTCGGTTCAATTGCCGTCTGATCGTCTCCAAGTCTGCGTCCGTCATTCCTCGAACCCCAAGAAACCCCGCAACACTCTACAGACAGAGCAGGGGACTGTTGCACAAAGCGCACCGTTCGCCCTGCCGGAACTCACTGATAAATTTGGCCGTGATGGCGCAACCAGCCAGCCTCATGACGGCCCTGAGGATCATGGTGCGTCCAGTGAACGACACCGCCCTTTGAATTCCATTCGTAGACCCCGTTGAATTCAACCACATCACCTTCCCGCAGCGACGAGATCCTCGGCGCCAGGTCAATGTTATGCGCCACCAACAGCGTTCGCCCGGACCGCAGTTCCAGGATAAATCGCTGATGCCGGCTGCCCTCATTATCATCAGGAAGGATTCTGGTTGTCACGCCTTCCCCTGATACCTGAATTCCGCTGGTACGCTCACGAAAGGCGCGAGCAATCGCAGTATCACCGGTATCAGACGACCCAACATGCACATCGGTCAGGTCATAACGGTCCCACGCCGCATAGCCGGCGACGACAACGAGAAAGACGATGAATAGCCGTCTCAGCAAATCCACTCCGTTAGACGGCTCGTGCTGAATTGCACCAGCCACCAGTGCCCTGGCACCGCAGTAGCACGCTGCTGACAAACTCAATAACGTGCGGCTGCACCAGCGTGGCAGGCTTTTTCAACGCTGCGGTTCTTGCTTCGGGCAATTGTGCGGCAACACGAACCCGGCGCGGCGCCATACGTTCACTTCAACCGGATCAATCAGAACCGGGCCGCGATCCCGGCACGCGCGCGCCGTCCGGGATCGACGAAACCAACGTACTGCTCGTACCTCTCGTCGAACAGATTATCAACGGCAAACGTGAGTACAACTTGCTTGTAACTGTAGTCCGCTGAAATGTCCGTTCGGTTATAGCCATCCAGCTCGACATCACCGGTCGGGATGGAAGAATCGAAGAATTCGCCGACAATCAGAGTCGCCCACACCAACTGCAAGGCATCAGTCGGAAGATAGCGGAGTATGAACGATGCCTTGTGTTCGGGACGGTTTCTGAGATTGTCCGTGCTGTTCAGGATCTCGCTATTAACGTGCGTATAGTTCAGACTAAACTGAACGGTGTCGACCGGGTTGAGCTGAAGGTCGAACTCGGCACCATCAATATCGACCTGCTGCCGATTCACCAGAGAACCAGTCGGTCCGATCGTAGGATCGTAGTCGATCAGATTCCGGTATTCCGTCCAGAAGGCATTCAGCATAATACGGATCGCGCCTTCCGAAAGTGCTTGCTCCAATCCGATTTCGTACCCCTTACTGGTTTCTGATTGCAGATTCGGGTCCCCGACCAATGGGTCACCAAGGGCATAAAAGCTCGGCGGCCGGAAACCTTCCGAGTAGTGTGCCTTGAGTGCAGTGCCAGACTTGACAATGTCGTATCGAACACCGGCACTGGGGCTGGTTTCTTCTTCAAGGTCGGTGGGCGAATCGTGGCGAATCCCCAGTTGCAGCGTCAGCGCTTCTGTGGGTCTGCTTTTGAGCTCCGCAAAAAAAGAATCGGTCTTGCGAACCAGACTGAAGTCTCCGGGTATTGGGCCGAAAACGGGTGGCACAGCGCTGAGATCAATGACGCTTTGGTTGACACCATCTTCTTTCATGTATTCGTAACCGAGCACCAGATCGGAATTGAGCCCCAGTTGCACCAGTCCGCTCACAAGCGCGTTGTCGCGATTGAAATCAGTACTCGAGACCGATGGCGGGATGAAAAAAGGCGGATTGGGTCCGAAGCCAACACCCGGGGAGTCGATATCTTCGGTTCGCTCATAGTGCGCAACACTGAACTTGAGGTCGAGTGAATCGCCCGGACGCAAGTTCGCGTCGGCCCCGTACACCGTTTCCTTGGCGTTGCGCTGCTCAAGCGTGGGATCCGCGGCCAGGCGGATGCCGCCGCTGAAATCCGGGAACGAACGACTGTCGCGATCGTTGTGGCGGGCGAACACTCCGACCGAATTACCGTCGGACGCATCGAACGACAACGAGCCGGAAAACGTTTTCAGGTCGAGCGTGCCGCCATCTTTTTCCTCGCCGTCCTGAAGCCCCGCGGCGTTAAGTGCATACCGAGTCTTGCCCGTGCGACCGCTTACGCTTGCCGTGGCTCTGCCGTAATCCTGCCCGCCTCCTTCGACACCAACGGATCCGGTCACGCCCTCGGTCACGCCACGGCGGGTGATGATATTGACGACGCCGCCCATCGCGTCGGCACCATAGATAGCCGAACCGGAACCGCGGATGATTTCTACACGTTCGACGTCAGCGAGGTCCAACGATGACAAATCATATGAGCCTCCCCGGCTGAGCATTGGATCGTTGACTCTCACGCCATCGATCAACACCAGTACATGTTCGGGATCGCTACCGCGGATATGTATGCTCGCAACGCCACCGGGCCCGCCAACCTGGTCCACGTACAGGCCAGGAAGCTCTCGCAGCAATTCCATTGCAGATGACGCATTGCGGGCCTCGATTTCGTCACGCGTCACAACGCTAACGCCCTGTGAAGTTTCGGACAGCAGAGTAGGCAAGCGATAAGCAGAGACCTCAACGTCCGGCGTGAGCACCGTTCCGTCCCCGGGAGTCTGCTGCGCGAAACCTGCCGACACCATCAACGCCGAGCTGACAAGGCCAAACCCGACCAGCAGGACACGCTCCTTCGATCCGTTCGGATGCGTTGCCATATTTCGCCTTCCATATTGAGTCAGTGCCAAGAATACGGCGTTGATTGCATGAAGCCAATGCAAACTTTCGCGAAAAAAACCATGGAGCACTGCAAGCGCCCGGTTCGCCACGTCCCCTCCGCGTGTGACGACAACCGGGTTTTCACTGCTGCGTCAGCATGCATCATCTTTGACGCTGATAATGCGTGCGACGATTGTGTGGTGCCGCATAGCTCCTTCCGGCGATGCACGATGCACGCTGCCGGAACACAAAGTGGAACACTTGGTGCGCTGCCGCGAGCCAAGTACTTCAGAGAGCGGAAACACTATGGCTGGGCAAACAGGTAGCAATGGCATTGTCATTCTTCCGCACTTGATCAATACTGCTCCGGTGGCTTTTCCTTGAGCCGGTTCGAAGTTGGTGATACGGTGTTTTTTGCCCCATCAACCAAGACCAATTTTAAGTGTATGAAAGCATCCATCCTGGTTACCGCGATGGCTTTTGCCTTGACGCCATTGGCGTCATCGGCAGAGGCCGATCCGGATGACTCCGAAGAAATATTCGATCAGATGTGCGCCGGATGTCACGGCTACCGGGGCGACGGCGGTGAGGGGCACCGCGGCGGCTTCAGCCCGCACGTTGGAACCCTGGCCGATGAGGAATACATGGCACAGGTGCCCGATGAGTACCTGTATCTGATCATCAAGAAAGGCGGCGCATTCATGGGGAAAATCGCCACCATGCCAGCTTGGGAGAAAAAACTCACTGACGAGCAGATCAAGGGACTCGTTAAACATATCAGGACATTTTGAATTTGGCTGACGTTTGCAATGCATCGCATTAATGCCGGTCGCGTCGATCAACCAAGCGCCACGACTGCCAGGTCGGCCAATGAAGAGCAACACCGCAGTTCGTTGAAAAAAACTAACGCAGGAGGAGAGGAAAATGAGATTCCCGATCTATGCGGTATCAGCAGCGCTCCTGATCGGATCGTTGTCGGCACCGGCCATCGCACAGGATCGTGCCATGGCCGAACCCGGCGGTCCGGCAGGAAAGTGGTCAACGCGCACCCCTGTGACACCGGACCCGAGCAAGATCAAGGTGCCAGCAGGCTACAAGGTTGCGGTTTTTGCGTCCGGTCTCGACACCATTACATCGATTACAGTCGACAAAAGCGACAATGTTTGGGTTGCAATTTCAGGCAATACCTTCGGATTTCCGCCAAAAGGTATCGACAAGCCGCACGTAAAAATCTTCAACAAGTCCGGCAAGCTGATTCGCGATAACGTCGGATTAGGCGTGTTCAAGTCTTTTGCACTGAACGAAATCGCCTATTGCCCGGAGAACGGCCGCACCTATATCGGCGACTACAGCTACGGCATCTGGGAAATCGATGGCGTGAGCGGCACACCGAAGCTGATCATGAATGAAGTTCCAATCGGTGACCATGCGCTCGGTGGCATCACCTGCCGCGACGGCTGGCTTTATTATGCAGTGGGATCGCCAACCAACTCCGGTTTTTCCGATCCGGACATCCACGGCTGGACCGATGCAATCGATCCGTATTGGGAAAAGCGCACACCTGCCGGCATTCCGCCGTTGCCGCGTGACGCACCATGTCGGGATATCGTGCTGACCGGGCTCAACATACGTGACAGCGAGGGTAACCTCACGGGTTCATTCCTGCCCAAGGGAACGCCTTCAACACCGGGCCAGGTGATCAAGGCACAGAAACCCTGTGGCGGAGCAGTTCACCGCACGCGGTTGAAGTCCAACAGCAACTACACCACCGACGATTGGGAAGTGTATACGATGGGGTTGCGCAACTCTTCCGGCCTCGCGTTTGGCCCTAGAGGTTCGCGCTTCGAAAAAGCGCTCGCCATCAGCGACAACGGACATAACGACAAGGGTAATCGCCGCGTCGCCAATGCCGCAGAGAGGCTTTTCATCGCAACAGAGAAGGGTCAGGATGCGGGTTTTCCGGACAAGGATGGCGACAACTTCGTCAATATCAAACGCTCCGGACCGGATGTCTATCGCGGCAACAAGTATGATCCGACGCGACCGAACCCACAGCTGAACATCGGAGACAGGCCGTTCATTCCGAAGTTGCCGCCATACCGCTTCATCGATCATTCGATCGGCGTTCGCGGCACGCCATTGATCGTTGCCAATCCAAATCCAGATGGCTACATCAATCCGGTGCTGGAGTGGGACACCAATAACCCGATGGACGGACTTGCCTGGTCACCGGCAGCGTTTGGTGCAACGGATACAATCTTCACCGCAGTATTCGGCATCATCGACAACGGCCCGGAAAGCCTGCGACCAATGTGGCCGGCCATTGTGAAGGTGGAGTTTCTCAATCCGACCGG
>Ga0307380_10011843_pt1 | contig 10891 bp, 4 predicted proteins | sample UN3MG_FD_202239 | JGI IMG/M metagenome (GOLD analysis project Ga0307380, IMG submission 202239) | Soil microbial communities from Risofladan, Vaasa, Finland - UN-3 | ecosystem: Environmental > Terrestrial > Soil > Coastal area > Acid sulfate soil | place: Finland: Risofladan, Vaasa | collected... | reverse complement strand
TTTTGTAGTTACGTTCCAAAAATAAACGTGTATTTCAGATTTAAAAATGTAGGGAAAGTCAAACGAAAACTGTGTCTTCGATCCATTCCCAGCTTGAATTGTTTGTACGTCAGTACATGCCATAATAATTAATTACGAATGTTTAGAATTGAATCGTCAAAAGTTTCACCAGCTATATTAGCTTCTTCTGTTAGTTGCTTCTGAACTTGACGTAGTTCAAGTGCAGCATACATATCTGCACCCATATCTGCAAAAGCAAAGTCTTCTGCAGCACGTCTAGCTTCAGATAACCTAGCATGTAAATCATGCCATTTCTCTAGAGATACTTCATCTGATTTATAACCTTGGTTACGTAGTTCACGTAGCTTTTCAATACTCTTCCAGTCACCTGCATCACGCATAATTTCTTGAATGGATTCTTTAAAGAAGCCACGTTCACCCATCAAACGGAATAGTTCAGAACGTTCAGGAGCAGTTAGTTTGACACCATCTTTAGATCTAAAGTTAGTGTTTACATCAAACTCCATCTCTTGTAAGAACTTTTCTTCAGGAGTTTGTTCTGGATGAATCTTAATAGGACTATAAGCATTCCACAAACGTTGCAAGAAACTATAACCATTAGGTTTCTCACCAGTCACTGGACTATAAACATAAGGTTGTCTATTAGAAGGATCAAGTTCACCAACAAACCTATTACGGTTCTCAAGTTGTGACATAAAATCATTCTCAACTTCTACTAAACCTTGGCTTAAGATACGACTCCATTCTCCACGTTGTGAAGCAAGAGGACCAAGACTATTAATAAAACCAGCAGACCAACGTGTCATTGCACCTTCGTTACCACTAAGAATATCAAGTAATGGTTTTATAGTAGACAAACCAGTACGATCAGTAACAGCAGCACCAAAGACGAAACCTAGTTTAGAAAGGAAATGTTCTACTTTAGCTTCACCAAGCATATCAAAGTTATCAGCAACATTAACTGTAAGTGCTATCCAATCAGCAATTGGACCTAAAGCTTCGTATGAATAGTATTTACCATCAAGACCTTTAATACTACGTTTCTGCCAGTTAGAATTCTTTTGACGGGCCATTTGTGTCTCTTTATCGTAAAGACCATCACCAGTAACACGGTCGTTCATAATAAGACCAACAGTAGCTGTTACTGCTAATGTACCTATAGCTTTACGACCACGTGTCATGTACTTAAGATCAGCAATTTTATTTTGCTTAGCAATAGTATCCATACTTTCAATATCGATATTACGTGCCTTAAGTAATTGATTAACACGTTCTTCATTACCAAGTAAGTCGTCTAGTTTAGTATAAGCTAGTTCATTTACATCACGTTGGAATGGTGTCCAAGGACCGTACTTACCCATTATATCAATTATGTTCATACCAGTTGTGGGAAACATAAGGAATGGACGCATACCAGGTACTGTTTTAACAAGATCACCAACACCTTGTGCTAATGGTGTGTCTAGGTTAAGAGCTAGTTCACTGTTAGCATATTTAACAGCTTCATCTTTCAGCAAACCATTATCATCAAACATTTGCTTATAATATTTATCAGCAATAGGTTTGACATTTTCTTTAGTAATTGGTTTACCAGATGCTACCAGTTCATCCATAGCACGGAATCTAGATTCAGCAGCTGCATTAAATACACCAGTAAAACCATCCAATGCTGTCATAGCATTAGGACCAAATCTTAGTACAGGGTCTTTACCAAGATCACTAAGCATTTCAATTTGATTTACAATATACTGTAAACCGTCATTACCATCAGCAGCCTGTGCACGTGCTGCTTGTTTGAGGAAATCTAACTCACGTTCTGATTGTAGTAACAAATCAGTACGAGTAACAGAACGAATAGAATCAGGTTCACGGGAAGCTTTTAAGAAAACATCACCAGCATAAGGTAATGCTTTTTTCATAGTCTCTCCAACAGAACTATAAGCGATCCAACCGCGTTGCATAGTTTTCAGACCTTTACCAGATAATGCTGCACCACCAAAGTAAGCAATAGGTTGACTAATAATACCACCAAAGTTACCAGCAAGTGCTTGGATAGGAGTTTTAAATGCAGATAGAATGTTGTTATAAACATTAGACCATACACCAGCAATTAATTTATTCTCTACTTCAGGGTTAAAGTTAACAATAGCTTTACCTAAATCAGTAGTCATACCAGCGATGTAGTTATTCATCTTAGTGATAGTATCAATACTACCATCAGTAAGTTCATAAGCCATCAGGAATTGCTCCATTAGCCGTGGCTGATTAGCTGCAATCTGTCGCATTGTATTACCAAACCTTTGAGAATCTTCAAAGATACGTTTAGCAGTTTCACCAGCTCCAAGTACAGTAGCTTCATTATAACCTTCAATGTTCTTAAATCCATTCTTTACTTGTTGGATAAGATTCATCTTACGGTTTTTGTAGTACTTAGCAGAAGCAGATAATTGAGTGACATATTGCATCATATCAATGATCTTTTCTTGTGCTACTTCTACAGCTGCTGTACCGTCCATTAACCGTGCACCTTCAGAAAGGTCTGAGATGCGTCCAGAAAGGCTTCCAGCAAGGATGGATTGTGCCCTTGCTACATCCATACTGGTAAGGTCACTTCCGAAGCCTCTGAGGGCCTTAGCGGCCATAGCAAAACCACCTTCTGCAAGGATCTCTTTACCGTCATCAGTACGAATAATAAATGGTTCTAATACCTGCCTTACATTTGCCTTACTCATACGTGGATCAAATAACTGAATCGCAAGGTTTTCACCTTCATCAATTACATCATCAAAAGTAACCTTCCAACCGTTACCTTCCATACCAATACGACCAGCTTGATTCAGCTGATTAGCAAGACCAAGTACAATATCTTGTGCATTATCACCACTGGTTAGGCTGTACTTTAATGCAGGTTCAGAGATTACATTACCAAGTCTACCATAAACAGTATCTAAGTTTTTAGCAACACGAACTGCATCCACACTAGCACCAACAACACCAAAGTCATCAACAGTACGTACACCAACTTCAGTGTAATCGAACATATCGTGTACACCTTTGATTGGTTGATCCATAGCAGGATTCATAGAATAACCATACATTCCAACCTCATCAAGAGCTTCCTCTTGTTTGATAGCAGAACGTGTTACAGCATCTTCTGGAGTTTCACGAAGCAAGTTATTATCTGTATAATTTTTAATAACTTTTTGTTGTTGCTCTTCTGAAAGCTCTACAAATGGTGTGCGTGTACGTAGTGTTTCTGCTCTAAGTTTCTCATCTAGAGTTTCACCTTGATCCCAAATGCGTTTAGCTTTAGAATAATCAGAAGTTTCAGGTTGTGCTGAATTAAGCCATTGTCTTGCTTGAGGTGTTTCACCAACAAGTCTATTAGATTTACGTAATGCTCCAGTAGCACCAGCAATAGCACCAACAAATTTAACACTACCTAATGCTAAGTCAGTAACAAAACCAAGACCAATATCTTCACGAATGTTCTTCTGACGTTTCATGTCAGGAGTATCACTATCCAAAGTAGCCATACTATCAGGAATAAAATCAAACGTTTTAGGAAACGCTTTCTTTAAAGTACCTGTAGCATTATCTTCTTCATACTCACTACTGACAGCACCTACAGTAAGACCAGCCAAAGCTTCTACACCACGATCACCCATAAACTGGACAAACTTATTCTGACCAACTGACCAGCCAACACGTGTGTTAGCAGCAGTACCAGCAGCTTTACCACCGGCACCTAATAAAATAGTTGGTGCAACAACAGCAGATATTTGTCTTATTGCTTGTGCTGTTTCGTTTTCAAATTTAGTAAGTTTAGGTATATTGACACCAGGAAGTACATTAAGAACTTCTACACCAAAGTCAAGTAAACTTGTAGGTATAGCTGCTACAAATTCTGCAGAAGACCTTGGATCTTCAGCAAACCCTGTTAGTTCACTACCAGTACCTGTAGCCATTTGTCTGCGGTTCCATTCACCACGACTCATTCCTTTGGCTTTGTAATAAGAAAAGTCTTTTGTTTTGTCGAAGGGTTCTTTTTCTGTTTCTGGAGGTGCCGTAGCTACCTCGGTTTGTGGAGCGGGTTTAGGCTGTCCTCCCGTAGGAGTAGAGGTTTCATCTAGTTGAGTATCTTCAATCTTTGCAGCCTCTTCTTGAAGCTGCATTTCAGCATTGAATTCTGGAGATAACTCCATCTCACCTGGATCCTCCCTAAACATCTCGTTAGGATCGTATTCCATAGTTTAATTTATTGTTGAAGTAATTTCTGATAAATACTGTAAGAGTCAGCAGCCGTTCGATTGGTTTGTCCATATCTACGTGAAGCACCTGCCCAAATATTACCAGCTTTGGACATTTGTGAAGGGCTCATATTTTCAATGTCAACACCACCTTGATTAGCAAGATCAAGTATCATTTGGTTTTGTGTTTCAGGGCTAAAAATAGTATCCCAATTGTAACCACCTCTTTCAACTAAACCCCTCAATGTTTCTGGCATTAATTGTAAAACACCTGATGCAGATGAATTGTATCTATCTTTCTTAAATGGAATCTTACCACCACCAAGTCGAGCTGGAATAGCATCTGATCCACCAAGTTTAATTGCATCGTATAATTCACCTAAAGTCATTTGTGTTAGTTGTGGTACAACAGCACCACCATAAACGGTGTTATAACCTTGTGCCCCACTAGTACCTTCTACTATACGGATAGTTTGGATAAAAGCGTTTTGCTGTCTAGAACCTGAAAATGCTCTCATAGGAGACCCAGCTCGCATAGAACCAGAGTTACGAAAAACACTGGTATCACCAGACGTTTGAGACAAACCTTGCTCTAATGCGCGTCTCTTAGCCGCTGCTCGTGTCTTTGCATCATAGATCACACTACGAAATTCAGGGCTTACATTTGCATTTAAATCTTGTGTTATTTGTGGTGGGTCTAATGGAGGAAGGCCCAAAGCTTCAAATTGTGCATTAATAATTGTAAAAGGATCTGCACCATTACTAATACCAGCAACAGCTGCTACATCACGAGGAATAGTAAAACCAGGTTTACCATAACTATTCATAATAGCTACTGCTTCTTCTTTAGTAATAATACTTTCAGGTGTTTTTAAAACTGCAGGTAATCCTCTATCGTAAATATCTTTTTTAAGTTTAGTGTAATTACGTTTTGCTTTTTCTAGTGCTGGTAAGTTGCCTTGGTTAAGATTAGGAAATTCTGCACTACCTCCAGCTTGATTAGGTTTACGAAACCATAAGCTATCTTTATCACGTGCACCATTTTTTACTTCGTCAGCTAATTTCATACCAATTGTCTCAGCTGCAGTATTAAAATCCATACCACCTGCTACAGCTTGATCGACACGTTTACGATATTCAGCTCGCATACGACCTTGTAAAAACAAACTGGCAGGTGTGTTAGGTTTGTTAGAACCATAACTTGTTACACCATTAGCTATTGTTTTAAAGGAATCAGATTGATCTTTAAAGACACCCTTAGTATATTTCTGCTGTTGTGCTGCAAATCTTGCTGCTAATGTTTGAGCTGCAGTAGGATCAATACCACTTAAAGCATCGACAGCTTCTTGTGTAATAAAACCATCAGGAATAGCTTCATACTGTTCAATAGTTTTAGCTTTTGCTACTGCTTCATGCGTATAGCTGGTTGCATACTGTTGAATTGATTGCGGTACTTTACCGTAAGTTTCCCTAAAGAATTCAATAGCAGATTCAGCATTAGCTTTACTACCATCTTTCGTTAGAGCTGCTAAAATTTTCTGAGTATCTTCTTTATAACTTAAGTCATCAGCTTGAATCTGAGCATTACGATACTGTGTATCATCACGCTCCCGTGCCATCTTAATAGCACCCATTCTACCACGGTTACTTAAAGCAAAAGGTTGACCTTTATTTACAGTAGCATTAGCTATTTGGTCAAGGGTAAATAAATACTCACCATTGACATCTCTTAGAAGTGCTAGTCCTTGAAGCCATTCATAACCTTTTTCATAATTACCATTATTAGCTCTTACAATTGTATTAAAAGAAGAAACAATATTTTGATTAAATGCAGCGGGGTTTTGAGTTAGGATTGTAGTAGCATTATCTATTCTAATTCCCTGCTCTATTTGTAAGTCACGCTGTCGCGCTTTCGTCTGAATACCTTGGTTAACACCTTGAAGGGCTGTCAAACCATCACGTAGCATCTCAGGTTTATAATTTAAAACCCCAGTACTTGCAAAAAACTCTCTTTGAAAATTAGTGACAAACGCTGCAGTTTGAGATGAATCTAATTCACCAGCTTCCAGCAAAGCTTTTTGTAATTGCTGTGGGTAAATATTAGTTAAAATATAATTTACCCTAGCTTGGTCTAATTTATAACGACCATTACTATCTAAAGATCTAGATTTAGAAACAGCTACTGGATTAGCACCTTTAGCATTTAGTACATCTAATTCACTTTGACGTACTTCTTCTGTAGCTGCTAATTCATACTCACCTAAGACTTGTCTAATTACTTCGTCTTCATTAGGATTAACTAAGAACTCATTAATCGCTTGTTGAGCACGTTCGTCAGACTTTGCTTGTTCTATTTCTTCAAATTTTTTAGCTGCTGTTTGACTTAAGTTTGCAACACTTTTAAATAGATCAGTTTGTGTCTTTTGTTCTGCTGTTAAATTCTTAGCTGCTGTGTCTGAATCTAATTGAATCTGACGTAATTCAGTTCCTTGATTTCGTGTTTGAATTTGAAAATTCTTTTCACGTGCATCTTTCTCATACTGTTGGTTTGCTTTAACCTCTTGACTAATACGTTGCCGTTGAGAGATGTCAGCGTCAGCAGCTTGCTGCATACCTTGTACGACACGATTACTTTCTTCACGCATACGTGAGATAGCAGCGTCGCTTACCTCCATTGGGGAGAAACCTTTAGACTTAGCAGCTCCCCTATATTGTACTTGTTTTGCCATAGTTAATTAAAACCCTCCGTAGTTTGCGTTTAAGTTAAAACCGCTTGAAGAACCAATACCTAAATTAGTCCCCCCAAAACTACCACCAGTACTTCCTATTTGAGGAAAGGGGCTTTGATAATTATTAGCTGTGTTATTAGCTATACCCATTCCAATTTGACCTGCTCCTTCAATAAGTCCAGACACAATTGGTGCAGATGTACTTTGCCGTATAGGTGCTTGAATAGCTTGTGGAAGCACTTCCATAGGTTCAATAAAGATACGCTCAGGTGCTTGCATAGGTAACGGAATATCAGGCAGTTGTTGGGGTTGAATCATCATAGAAGCTTTAGCCTGTAGATCAGCAGCATAACGTTGCATACCAATTTGTTGTAAGTTACGTTGTGTCTGTTCAACAGAACTAGATAAACTAGCATCCATAATAGCAGAGTTACGACCTAAAGCTGCGATACTAGATTGTAGTGCTTTAGTACGTGAATTACCGGCTTGACCTAAAGCAGCTCTACCTGTACTTTGTAATTGATCAACAAGCATACCTTGACGACTAAAAGCATCTTCAACCCTTAGGTCATTTAATGCATTATTTTCAGCTTCAGATGCTTGCATTGCTGCAATACTATTATATGTAAGTCTATCGTTTGTATTTTCAACAGACTTACCGTATTGCTTTACAGCTTGTAGGAATTGATAATCTTTTATTTCAGTATCATACTTCCATTTTCTTGTAAGTGTTTCCCGTTCAAACGCACGATTATTAATGTAGTTTTGTTTATCTACTTTAAATACTCGTTTGTTATACTCATTTGTTTTATCAGCAACTTCTTCGGCTGCTTTCTTTTGTTCTTTGTAAATTTTTTCTGCTTGTTTGTTTGAGTCCGAGGCTTGCTTGGAACCGAGGAGGCCACCAATAATTTTAGTTGTACCACCAATAATAGCACCACCAATAATAGGGTCAATATTCATCTCCAGCCCAGACTCAGCTAGCTGCTCACCCAGAAGATCATAATTCTTATTAATCATTAAGCCCTCTTATAGAAACGTGGGGAATAGTTGCCTTCCCACATCATTGACACCAACGATACAGGGTATGGTAAATTACTTGTCACTTTTAATTCAAAATTAGTATTACGTTGATGGATGGGTATAGTAAACACACGTTCAGATATTACAGGGTTGGTATCACCAGAGTAATAATCAGCTTCAGCTGTGTGTTGAACATCTCTCCACTGGTTAGATCCAGTAGATTTTAGTTTAAATGTAATAGCACCAGTACGACCAATAGAGAATTTAGCTCTAGAGATTGTTAAAGTTGCTGTATAATCAGTAGTTCTTTCATCACGTCTGAAGTAAAATTTAGGTAATACTACTTCTAGGTCATAGGTATAACCTACAACAATACCATCTGCATAACCAGAGAAGTCACCTTTTACTTCAAAGTAACGGTAACCTGTACCAATCTCTGTACGTTCAGTAGCAGTAGCATAGTACCCTTGATCAGAATCTAATATTGCTGTAGTACCTACATCTGCTGTAGGAACAGTAAGAAGCATCACAGCTTCTTTGTCTGCAATAGGTGTATAAGGTACGTAGATTTTAGTGATGTCGTTTGTCACATCATAGACAACAGCATCAACACCCACAGCGGGCTTCACGGGCCTTGTAGCCATGTCTAAACACGGGTTACCTACGATAGCATCAGCAGTAGAAACAACGTCTCCTGAGGGCATCTCATCGAGCTTCAGGGAGCCAATAGTATATTCGTCTTCGTGTTGTTGAACTACAAGGACATCATCATTGATAATCTTAGAAGTTTGTACAGTACCAGGTAGTTGCCATTTAGTCCAAGCTTGAAACAAATCTTCTTTACCGTTGTTATAGTAACGATATAGGTAAAGGAAAGATGTATCTCTGTCAATTAGCATAATAACAGAGTTAGGTGGACTTGTAGTTAAGCCGTCTACAGTGTCTGGAATGTACTCTAATACTGCTTTACTAATATCTACAACAATAGGGCTTTGTTCTACATCACGTAGAGCCATTGTAAAGAGTTTACTGAAGCCAGGAACACGACTAATAAATGCAGAGGTAGTACCAACATCTACAGGTGCAATATCTGTTGCCATCTCATAGTTAGAAAGGGCTCGGATTACAGCAGAAGAAGCTGTAAGAACACTGGCATCGGTTGCATAAAGTTGAAACTGCTGACGTTCACTAAATAAGATCAATCCTTGTGGGGAAGGTAGTACCTCAGACAAACTAACAGGACGAACACTAGACACATTAAGATCAATAGGATCTGAATCAATCTGTGTTAAAGCTGACTTGACAAAGAAATTATAGGAGTCATTGGCAACACCAAGGACTACATTATCTCCAGACAATACACCAAAGCGGTTACTGTAAAAGAAGGTAGAGTTAATGGATGAACCAATGAAAGAAGGGGTAGGGCTAGTTACATCGTCACCAGCCAGCCTAGCTTTATATGTAATAGGTGCAAAGGTAAATGTAGTAGCACCCGTGTTAGCCAATTCATGTGGCATGGTTGTATTATTTACACCAGGTGACGCATCACGTGCTACGGTTTCTTTCCAATAACCATTACCTCCTGTACCTGTATATGCTATAAATTTAACATAATAGTCATCTTCAGCTGAGTCACTATTTAAAATTTTAATGTTGTGATCAGTAAAAGATTCTAAAGGTAATTTAGATACATCAGTTACTTCGTCTTGAAATACTTCAATATTATTATTTACTAAACCACCTGTACCTGAAATAGTAAAAGATTGACGTGTTCCACCTGGTACAGAATTAACATTAGTATCTACTCCTGTTGCTTCATTTGTTCTGATAATAACAAGACTATTTGCATAACCTTTAAGATACCATTTACCAGTAAAGTTAGAGTCACCAGCACCTTGTCTTGCTAGAATCAACGCTCTAACTGCAGCTGCCATATGATGACTGGTATTAGTACCAGTACCATAGTCCAACATGTCAGCAAAAGTTGTTGTTCCTTGGGGAGTAAATGTTGTAGAGTGTCCAGAAATTGTAATTTTATAAGCAAAGGTATCTACACCAAGCAGTTTAATAGTACCTACTGAATTAGCAACAAACGTACCATTTGCCTGCATAGCAGTAGTAACAGTTTTGTTAGTAATAATTGTAGTATCTTGAATGCTACGGAAATGATAATCGTTCTGTGTAGTACCAGTTAGATATGCAGTACCAGTATTAGTTACAGTACAAAACGTACCATCAGCTGCAGTCCAAACAAAAATATCTGTACCTTTAATACAACCAATATAAGAACCAGCTGTAGCACGGTCAATATAAAACCAAGCTGCATCTGCTAACTCAGTCTTGGTAAATGCAGTACCATTAGCCTTCTTTAATACATTGATGTTTTTCATCCCAGGTCTTTTAAGTAGACCAAAGGTTGCGTCAGGGTAACCATTAATACACTCAGTTACCTGACCTTCTAATTTTTTGTCGTCATTTTGTGTGGAGACACCACCTAAAAAATTAGGTGTCAGTTGAGTTACTGCTGGCATTAGCGTTGTAAGGTATGGAACGGCTGGTAGGGTTGATAATAATTACCACTCTTTGGAGCACCAAAGAATGATAAGTCCTCTTGATTACATTCATATTCCATAGCCATGGCTCTTGCAAATGCTTCTTTCTGTTGTAGCATTTGGTATTGATTACCATCACCGATAATACGACTAGATACAACAGAAGCTGCACGAGCTACAATGAAAGCTTGGATTGGATCAGGGATATTGGCCCAGTCAAAGTACCAAGTAATATCAACATAAAGTGTTTCGTCTGTCCATTTGTTAGAGTGTTTCTTTTTGTCGTAAAGTTTACCACCACGATTAATAGATTCCC
>Ga0307380_10011842_pt1 | contig 10891 bp, 8 predicted proteins | sample UN3MG_FD_202239 | JGI IMG/M metagenome (GOLD analysis project Ga0307380, IMG submission 202239) | Soil microbial communities from Risofladan, Vaasa, Finland - UN-3 | ecosystem: Environmental > Terrestrial > Soil > Coastal area > Acid sulfate soil | place: Finland: Risofladan, Vaasa | collected... | reverse complement strand
GACGTGCTGGCCTATTGCCGCTGGCTGAGCGAAGTGAGCGGCTACCGCTGCCGGCTGCCGGGCGAGGCGGAGTGGGAGAAGGCCGCCTGCTGGGACCCGGCGACCGGCCAGGCGCGGCGCTATCCCTGGGGCGACGAGTTCGATGAGGAGCGCTGCAACGTGGATGCCCACGGTGCGCTGCGGCTAGAGTCCAGCCCGGTGGGCCGCTATTCGCCAGCCGGCGACAGCCCCTACGGGTTGGCGGATATGGCCGGTAACGTGTGGGAGTGGACCTCCAGCCTCTACCGACCCTATCCGTACGATGCTGGCGATGGGCGCGAGGACCAGGACGCAGAAGGAGAGTGGGCGGTGCGTGGTGGGGCGTATGACGAGGGACCTTTGCTGACCTGCTGCGCCTGGCGCAACGGTGTCGGGCCTGATTTGCATGCGGCAAACATCGGGTTCCGTGTGGCCTGTGATGCAGGGTGAGGATGTTGAACGTCAGGATCATCATCTCAACTTGGAACGGAAGACTCACTACCAGACACTTTTTGTTAAATGCATACCGCCTGGCCGAGGAGGATTTCCCTGCCAAGCTGACTAGGCAAGTCGCTGTTCCTGCGCTACTCCGCTGCCGGACGCACGATCGGTGAAATAGGTTCCGTGTTCATTTTAGTACGGAGGAGGAAGCTGTGGTAGAATCGCTTCACTGTGGCAAGACGAATTCGTGCGAGGACTCCCTCCAAGATTGAATTGGAACTGATCCAAAATAAGAAGAGGCGATGGCAAACAAGATTCTTCTAGTGGAACCTGAGTTCCCTACTAACAAGAAAAGCAAGAACCATAGCCAATCTCTTCCAATCGGGTTGTTGAAACTAGCCTCTTACCATCGGTCTTTAGGAGATGAGGTCAAGTTGGTTCGAGGGTGTGGAGAGATCGACTATGAACCGGATAGGGTACTTGTGACCTCCCTGTTTACCTATTGGTCCGAATATGTTTGGGACGTCGTGCACTACTACAAACGCAGGTTTCCTGGAGCCCCAGTCATCGTAGGAGGTGTATATGCAAGCCTGATGCCTGACCATTGCAGAAAATCGGGCTGTGATGAAGTGTATATCGGTCTACACAAAGAGGCCGAGCGTTTCCCACCAGCACATGATTTGGTTGATACGGATTTCCAGATAATTCATACATCACGGGGCTGTCCCCGGAGATGCCCGTTTTGCGGGGTGTGGAAAATCGAACCACAGTTCTCTTACAAGGAATCAGTAGCTGATGAGATTTGCAAGAATAGAGTCTTATTCTACGATAACAACCTATTGGCAAACCCGTGCATTGAGAGCATATTAGAGGAGATTGCGGCGACTAGGGTGAACGGAAGAGTTGTTGTTTGTGAGAGTCAGTCTGGCTTTGATGGGCGATTACTTACTTACGACATAGCTTGCTTGTTGAAGAAAGCTTGTTTTCGATATCCTAGGATCGCCTGGGATCACGAATATGAACAACATAAGCAGATAAAAGCCCAGATAGACATGTTGGTGAGTGTAGGATACAATCCTAAGCATATCTACGTTTTTATGCTCTATAACTTTGAGCTGAGTTATGAAGAGTTAAACAGAAAGCGGCAGAAGTGTGTGGAATGGGGTGTCCAGATTGCGGATTGTCGATACCACCCTCTGGATCAGGCGTCTGATGGCTACAATCCGCAAGCGTGGAGGACAGGACAGACAAGCCAGGACTACTATATTCATCCTAATTGGACAGATGCCCAGATACGTACTTTTAGGAAACAGGTTAGGGAACAGAACATCGTGATTCGTCACGGGTTTACCGAATACTCGAGAGCTAAGGAGTTCGCTGGGCGCAGGAAAAAGAGGGCTTGAGGGAGGAAATGATACGATGCCAGAACGAATACCGATCAATGTTGCCGTCAGTGTGCTAGCGGATATTAGCTTGGGTATATACCGTACCCCAGCCAATGCATTGAAAGAGTTGGTGAGCAATGCTTTTGATGCGGACGCCACACGCGTGGTGATAAATACAGGTTTCCCGTATTTCCGTACAATGACTTGCCGAGATAATGGCCATGGAATGAGTCCCGGGGAGTTCCGTGATATTATGGAAAAAATTGGAGGCAGCATCAAACGAAAAGAAGGACAGTATACTGACAAAGGACGTCCCATAATCGGGAAGATAGGGATTGGCATATTAGCCGTTGCTCAGATTTGCAGGCGATTTACCATAATCTCCTCTCAGCGGGGCAGTGGCACCAAATTTGAAGCCCGCGTTGACTTCACAGGCTTTGCTACCCTCGAAGCTAGAGAAATCTCCTTGGGAAGTGAAGAAGCAAAGAAGATAGGCAGCTATGAGTTATTTGATGATTTGCCAGAAGATCCAGACGCGCACTACACCGAAATCATTCTCGAAGATATTGAACCAGGTTTCAGAACTAGGCTATTAGAAACGAGTGGACCTGAAACCAAAATACCGGGGTACAAGTTTCGGGAAGGAGATCCAAAAGCGCTAGAAGATCTTGTGGATTGGCTGACCAAGAAACGGATAAGTGTTCGTGAGGTTCCGGATCATCTCAGATTGCTATGGGAGCTTGGAGTGATTTGTCCTGTGCCCTATCTTGAAAACGGGCCAATAAAAGGACACGATGTCATACCTGATATTAAGCGAACCTTGTTGGACTATGATTTCACGGTCAAAATTGATGGTCTAGAACTCAGGAAGCCCATTTTGTTTCCCACTTCTCCAGAGATCAGAAACAAGGGAGAAGACTACGAGATATATACTGTAGAATTTGATAGTGAGGTGGAAGGCAAGCGACTCGCCTTCAAAGGATACATCTATCACCAACGGCAGTCTATCTGGCCACCAGAATTACGGGGCCTTCTGGTCAGAATACGAAATGTTGCCATTGGAATGTATGATAAGAGTCTGCTGAACTACCCGAAGGCACAAGGGCCTAGAATGGCTGGGCTTTCGGGCGAGATATACGTGGAAGAAGGACTGGAAGATGCTCTGAATGTGGACAGAAACAGTTTCAGAGAGACAGATCCGCATTATCTCGTGCTGCAAGAAGTCGTGTACAAGAGATTGGGAGGTGACAGAGAGACCAAAGCGCCGGGCATATTCTCGGATATCTCCAGACGGTCGGATGAATGGAATAAGGCGAGGCGAACGAAAGAGGAACTGCAAGCTCGCGAGAAGGTTCTTGCCGACATTGAGACTATATCGGGTATATCGTTTGAAATTGAATCGTGCGAGGATGAATCCCCGGTTCCTGTTGAAGTTGACATGGATAACGGCAGAATAGTCATCTATGAAGGACATCCTATGTTCCCCCGGGCAAAAGCAGCTAGAAGACTCTTTGAAAGAATTCTGGTTGCGTACGAGCTAGCCAATGGAATTGCCGAGTCTAGGGATGCGGTTCGAGAAGAGTTTTACCGACTCTTGGTGGGGAGCTAGGCATGGCCAACCATCAAAGAAACGAGACAACCGAGGACCGACTCCTACGAGAAAGGAAGCAGCGTGAGCACAAACAGGACTACATCGGCCCAGTAAAGCAATTTGTGCGAAAGCATGCTTGGGTGCCTGCTGCACAAAGCCGGCGCGAGATAGTGCGAGACGAGGGACGCGAATATCTGAGATACTTCACGCTGTGTGCTGAGGAAGCGATAGATGTTCGTCTATTTAGGAAAGAAAAACTTGTAGAGTTCGATGGACGGGGATATCCAGACATTGTGTTCTGCGAGCACTTCCCCGATCAATATGCTGTGATTGCTGAGAATTTGGGGCGCACTCGCGGATTCCTTGCGGACTTCGGGAGTTTGGTGCTTGACCGGAATGAGGCGAAAAGTGAAGACTTCTACTCGGAACTACCATTTGATGTCTACAATTTAGACTTCACAGGCATGTGTTTTCCAAGGAGGGACCCACCATTCTCCAGAACATTGGACGCCATAGTAACTCTTGTAGACGAATTAGGAAAGCCGCCATATCAGCAAGGATTCGATATATTCCTCACCTTCAGGGCGGATAGATCAAATGAGAACAAAGAAGCAATCAAGCAACTGAAGGGCCATGTGCGTGAAAACAAGAGAAAACATGACTGGTTTCACAATGCGTTTGTGGAGAGGTACGAAGACGTGGGGCGACTGCTAGACAGCAAATACCATGAGTTTCTTTTGCTAACTTTGCCGAAGCTGTTTGGGAGTTTTGGAATGGATGCTGGATTCCGGGTGGCTTGTCCATATAGACTGTATTACCAACGCCCCAACCCTCCCAGACCTCCATTGTTCTATATGATCTCATTTATCTTGTCCTTCGATTGGGTGAAAGAACGCAGAAAATCGCTTCAGCAGCTGCGTTCCAGGCAGGAAATCTTATTACACGCATATACTAAACTGCTGCAGCAACTCTTTACGCATGACATAACTAATGTGAATAAGGTGCAATTTGACCACGATCTGTACGAACAAGAGGTGAAAGAGTTTCTCGCATTGGGTGATGAGGAATTTTGAAGTTGGTTCTCGCTCTGCGCTACGGTGAGCACCGAACCTATTTTCTTGATCGTGCATTATAACTGCTGAAGGCGGGGGTGAATGACAGCCATTGAGGCGCAGGTGGACGAGGCAGCGGACGGCGTCTGGGGCGGCAGCCTCGGCCACAGCGGGAACGTTAGCCGCTTACTCCACTGCGAATCCAATGTGGTCCTTCGGCGGGCACGCTCTGAGCATAGCCAAGAGACTCAGGGCGCAACTCTGCACACACGCAACCCACCCATAGAGCAGCGGTGGCGTAGAGACGATGTAGAGCTAAGGTTTGCGTTGCCCGCGAGAGTTATTGGGTTGCGGTCAATGCTTTGCGTGGGGTAGTTGGCATTGCACACATCGGAGGCCTATGGACCCACACACCAAATCCGCCATCAAATCTCTCGTCCTCGACCTGCGCCACACGCTGGAGGACGAACTTGCCATCGCCCTCAAGCGCTACGGCCTCTTCACCGACCGCGACTGGTCGCTCGACTCACCCCCCGACCGCCTGACCACCGACGCCGACCGCGAGATCTGGCACCGCATCGTCGCCGTCATTCGGCGCGGGATGAAGGAGGGTCGCACCCTCCCCCAGGCCAGCGCCGACTACGTACGCGAGTCCGCCTTCACCTTCCTCAACCGGCTCGTGGGCCTCAAATGCCTGGAGGTGCGCAGGATCATTGACGAAGTCATCACCACCCGCGACGTCTACGGCGGGCGTAGCCTGGCCCACCGCGACTACCGCGACGAGCACCCCCAGGAGGCCCGCGCCCCCGACGACGCCCTCCCCGCCTGTCTGGCCGCCGTCTGCCGCCGCGTGAACGACGAACTGATCGGCTACCTCTTTGACCCCGACGACGACCACAGCCTGGTCTGGCCGCGCTACGCCGTGCTCAAGGCCTGCATCGAAAAGCTCAATGCACTCGACGAAGCGGTCTGGAAAGAGGACGAGATCATCGGCTGGCTCTACCAGTTCTACAACGCCGAGGAAAAGGTCGCCATCCGCAAGCGCGGCAAGCCCCAGACCCCTCACGACGTCGCCGTCATCAACCAGTTCTTCACCCCGCGCTGGGTGGTCAAGTTCCTGGTGGACAACACGCTGGGCCGGCTGTGGCTGGAGATGCACCCCGATTCGCCGCGCGTGCGGGAGAAGTGCGATTACCTGGTGCCCGAGCCGCTGTCGGTAGATAAGGAGACAGGGAAACAAGGAGACAAGGGGACGGAAGGGCAAGAGAAATTCCAACTGGACCCAGACTCGCCGATCAACAATCCCCACGCCGCGCCGCGCCGCGAGGAAAAGCCCGTCACCCAGATTCGCCTGCTCGACCCCGCCTGCGGGACGATGCACTTTGGCCACTATGCCTGCGAGGTGTTCGAGGCGATGTACCGCGACGCCCGCGACTGGGGGCACGTCCAGATAGACGACCGCGACATCCCTGGCGCGATCCTCCAAAACAACCTCTACGGCGTGGACATTGACCGGCGCGCCGTGCAACTGGCCGCGTTAAGCCTGTTCATGAAGGCGCGCACCATGCACCCCCAGGCCCAGGTGCGGCAGGTCAACCTGGTGGTGGCCGACGCCACGTTGCCCGATAGCGGCATCAAGGAAAAGTTCCTGGCCCGCTACGCCAACGACAAGGCCGTGCAAAAGGCCTTTGCCCAGGCGCTGGAAGACCTGGACCACGTGGCCCAGGTGGGCAGCCTGCTGCGCGTGGAGGAGCGGCTGCGTGAGCTGCTGGTTAAGGCAGGCCACGCCGCTGTGACCCGCGAACTGGACCCGCGCCGCCAACGTGAGTTGCCGGGGATGGAGCCACAGGTGCGCCAGATGGGCCTCGCCGAAGTGGCAGACAAGGAGCGGGCTGCCGCCTGGACGCCCCACTACACCCTGCAGGAATTGCGGGACGACCTGCGCGCCTTTGCCCGCCAGGCGCTCGACGAGCATGACCTCAATGCCCAACTCTTTGCCACTGAGGCTGACAAGGCAGTGCGTCTGCTGGATGTATTGATGGGCAAGTACGATGTGGTGGTGATGAATCCACCGTATGGGAAAACCACCGGGTCGGGAAAAAGCTATCTTAATCAAAACTATCCGCTGACCAGGCGTGATTTGTATGCTGCATTCTTTGAGAGATCTATGGACTTAACCAGGGGAAACGGCTTTATTGGAGCTTTGACTTCTCGTACATTCCTGAATCTTCCTTCTTTCCAAGAGTTACGAGAGAAGTTGATGCTTGGAGAAGCACAGTTGGTGTCTTTGCTTGATCTGGGTTTCGGCATATTGGATGACGCTGTAGTCGAGACAGCAGCGACAGTTCTAAGCCAGCCTCTAAACGAGAGCTCAAAAACCTCTTATTCGGTGTTCTTTAGATTGACAAGTATGGAAAAGGGACGTCAGCAGAATTTCGAGAGCGCTTTGAACAGGATTGTTCGCGGAAAATCCTATCCTATGTGCTTTCTCGTCTTAGGTGACAGTTTCCGATTTGTCCCGCGATCTCCATTCTCCTACTGGGCTTCGACTACATTGCGGAGATGCTTTGCGGAACTCCATAGATTCCATCCAAATGCAGCAGAGATCTACTGGGGGCTTTTTAGTGCAGATGATGAGTGCTTTATGCGTTACTTCTGGGAGATTAGAAAAGAGGAGATTGGGGAAGACGCAAAATGGGCCCGGTATGCGAAAGGAGGCGATTTCTCTCGGTTCTACAGCGATATAGATCTGGTTATGTATTGGGAGAATAATGGGTATGCTATCAAACACTTCGTGAATGAGAAGGGGCACCAGCGATCTCGAACTCCCAATTCTGAGCACTATTTCAGGCCTGGTCTTACATACTCTAGCGTGACAATCAAGGGGTTCAATGCGCGTGTGATGCCGAGAGGGTGTATCTTCTCGATCAAAGGACCAGGAGTATTCCCAAAGAATCCCGAAGACACGCTTTATTTGCTTGCCTTCCTCAACTCTGAACTTGTTCAGTTGTTCCTGCTGATGCTAACTCCAAGTAGAAGCTGGGATGTCGGTTTTGTGAGGAAGCTTCCACACAGAACACCTGATGTCGAATTGCACAATTGCTTGAGTGATTGCGCTGACACAGCCCGCGACATTAAAGCCGCCTGGGACACTGCCAACGAAATCTGCACCCGTTTCAGCGCCCCCTGGCTCCTGCAACTGGCCCAGCCGCAGGGCGAAGCCTTTGCCCAGGGCCTCGGTCGTGTCCTGGAGTTGCTGGGCAAAGACGTCCCCAGCGTCTCCCTGCCTCCTGCGCCTTTGACCCTCGCCGTGCTGCTGGATGCCGCCCGCGCCATCGAAAAAGCCGCCGACGCCCGCCTGCAGGCCCTGCAGGCCGAGATAGACGAGGCCGTCTACGAACTCTACGAGATTATCCCCGCCGACCGCGCGCTCATCGAGCGCGAACTGGGCGACCGCCCTCCAGAACTGGTCTGGCCACAGATGGAGGGGAGGTCGGACAAGGAGAAGCGGCGCGAGCACGTCCGGCGCTTCTTCTCCTACTTCGCTCGCCGGGCCGTGCGGGAAAGCGAATCGGGCATCGTCCCACTGGCTGGCTGCGCCGCCCGCGAGCCATACCTGGTGGACCATGTGCGCACGCAACTGGAGGCCGCCTTCGGCCCCGCCGTCGCCTACCAACTGGAGCAGGATGCCGCCCCCTACCTGGGCCGCCCGCTCGAGGAGTGGCTGTGCCGTGACTTTTTCGCCCGCTTCCACGTCAAACTCTACAAGAACCGCCCCATCCTGTGGCACCTGGCCAGCCCCAAAGGGTATTTCGCCGTGCTGCTGGACTACCACCGGTTGACCCACGACACGCTGCCCAGGGTACAGACACTCTACCTGTGGCCGCAGATGGAGGAGGTGCGCACCCGTCTGACGGCCGCCAGGACCGCACTGCTGTCCGCCCAGCCAGCCGTCAAGGCCATCGCCGACCTGGAGGACGAACTGGCCGACCTGGAGGAGTGCAACGCGCGCCTGGAGCGCCTCATCCAGGGCACCGTCGAGGTGGACCTGCCCGAGTGGGCCAACGGGCCGTACCGCAACGGCGTAGCGCCCTACAACCCGGACCTGGACGACGGCGTCCGGGTCAACCTGCTGCCGCTGCAAGAGGCGGGGCTGCTACCGGCGAAGAAGGTGGTGTGAACAAAGAGGCAGTACCGCGTATCGAAAGAAATGGGAGGTGCGCGATGAGTGACTTTCGGCAGCGAATCTCTGGTTCACGAAGAACATGCCTGATTGCCCTGGTTGGGATTGCAGCTATTCTGGCCGCCTTCGTAACGACCCACCCCGTGTTCAGTTATCCTGACTTCATCCAAGATGCCGTCGAGCCAGCTCAAATGAGTCAGCGGGAAACAGGGGTGCCAGCCTCAGTGACAATTGCCCAGGCCATCACAGAATCCTCGTGGGGCGACAAGCATATCGGTGAAGCCTACAACTACTTTGGTATCAAAGCATTTGAGATGGCTGACGGCACAATCTATGTAGGTCCTGTGGCAGAGGGCTGGGTGTTGGCTAATACCACTGAAACGATAAATGGCAAGGAGGAACAGATCCAGGCTCGATTCCGCGACTATGCCAACATGGCTGATTCTTTCACTGACCATGGGTATTTCCTGTGGGAAAACGAGCTTTATCACCCAGCTTTCCAATATGAGACAGAACCCCGCGAATTCGCGCGCCTGATAGCAGCCGCTGGTTATGCCACAGACCCTGAATATGGTGATACCCTCCTTTCCATATTGGAGAAGTATGATCTGTTCCAATACGATGTGCCGGGTGAACCACCTCCAGGCGAGGATGTGCCGGGCATTGTTGTGGATGATAAAGATGCTGGATTTGAGCACGGTGGCACGCCCAAGTATTGGTATGAACTTGGTGTGGGCTACAAGCGCCATAGTTGCTGGACCAATGTAACTCCATCCAACGAAGACGACTGGGCGCGCTGGACACCACTACTGTCCGAACCAGGGATCTACGAAGTCTCTGTCTATGTCCCACCCCTGAAAGCCACGACCAAACATGCCCACTACCTCGTGCAACACGCTGGCACCGAAAATCCGGTCGAGCTTTCCCAAATAGATCATCTGAAGGAATGGGTGAGTCTGGGGCAATATGCCTTTGCTGCCCAAGGTGATGAATACATTCGGCTAAGCGACCTCACAGGCGAGCCCATCAAGTCAGCCACCATAGCTTTTGATGCGGTCCGCCTCGTTCGGGTGGGGGAAGCACCACCTCAGTTCGACGCTGCCCTGGCTGGCAGTCCAGACATTGTCATCGCCTACGTTGGTCAGACTGCCGAGATTCGGATCGAAGTTAGGAACACCGGTCTCCAGACTTGGAGAACAGATCAAGTGGTACTGACCAGTGTGAAGCAACCGCTGAACGCCAATGAAACACAAGCACTTCCTGCACAGACTCTGCCCAGCAGCACGGTGACCTGGAACATTGACATCCACGCTCCTGATAAGCCGGGGGTCTTCAAGAGTGAATGGCGGCTCAAGCAAGCAGACGAGACATTTGGCCCCACACTCTCTGCCTATCTCGTCGTTTTGCCAGAGGGAAACTCTGAACTGGAGGAGAAAATCAGGCGAAAGATCGAAGAATGGCGCCAAGCAGGCGAACAGAAGATCGAAGAGTTGATCAAAGAGATCATTAAGCTTATCGAAAGAGAGGTCCAGAGTTTCATCGAGAAATTGATTGAGGACTTGCTTCGGCGACTGTGCGGTGCTTCGGCCCTGGTACTGTTGGGTGTTCTTCTTTTCTGGTGGCAGAGACGTTAGCAGCACAGCGCCAGGGATAAAGCATGTTAATTGAAGCAGTTGCCAGCGAATTCAATTCCTACTTCAACCGGGATCTGCAGTACGATACGGTGCTGTGGTTCGACCCCCACAGAGAATGGGAGGAGCTACGGCCCCACCTTCAGCCCTATCTACTCCTGCTGGTCTTCTGAAGAGGACTTGTGCCTGATCTGCTACGGTAGATTGAGAGCTGGTGCACGAGGGAGAAGAAACGATGGTCTTACGGATTCTGTTGCCGGCCGAGTTCCAGGATGTTCACCGGCAAGCGGCGCTTGCCTGGGTACGTCGGGGGCATGAGTTCAACCATGAGGAGTGGCAAGTCGCTATTCGCGCCTTTGACCTGCTCAAGGAAGCGTCCGTCGTGACCCGCCAGGGCATCCTGCCCTTTCCTGTCGTTTACCATCGCCACGTGGACGAGCCGTACGCAGATTCCTTCATTCAGGCACTTCTCGATGCCCCTGAGATAGAATCTGTCGGTGTCCAGACCTGGGCTGGCGTGGCCCAGAGAATTCTCATTGAGTTACGTCAGGCGGGATTGGTGCCCCCTCATCAGCCCGCTACTCGCCTCC
>Ga0307380_10011840_pt1 | contig 10892 bp, 7 predicted proteins | sample UN3MG_FD_202239 | JGI IMG/M metagenome (GOLD analysis project Ga0307380, IMG submission 202239) | Soil microbial communities from Risofladan, Vaasa, Finland - UN-3 | ecosystem: Environmental > Terrestrial > Soil > Coastal area > Acid sulfate soil | place: Finland: Risofladan, Vaasa | collected... | reverse complement strand
TTACGTGTTTCCTATTTTAACCATGCTCGTCGGCGCTTTTATCGGTCAGCAGCTGGCGCCCAATTTTAATTTTGACGCATCCATTTTGCCTGCAATTATGGGCTTTTCATTTTTTGGACTTACACTTATATTCGTTCGATCAAGGGGAAACAAGCTGGCCAAAAAAGACGAATACCGGCCCAAAATTATCAGGGTTGTAAAGGAGAACTGCTAAAATGCTTTAATTTTAAATTTTAAATGCCTATATAACCCTCAAGAAGGTTTCATCAATATTATGCTGTAAAAAATGAATGCCCCTGCAGCAAGCTACAGGGTATCAATTGTTATTGAAAAGTTTAAGCTGTCTGAGTTCCGTTTTGGGTTTATCTTGTTTTTGGATATATTTCTCAACTACGTCCCAATTACCACGTTCACCAACTGTGGCCACGTAGTAACCATCTGTCCAAAACGCTCCGCCCCAAAGCTCTTTTTTCACAGAAGGCTTTCTCATAAATATTTCTCGAGCTGTAATGCTTTTAAATATCTGAACAATTCGACCTGGTGCAATTTTAGGATGAGCACCGCATAACAAATGAATATGGTCTTTATCTGTACCGATGGCTTCCATTTCAATCTCGTATCGTTCAGAAATACCTTGAGCCGTTTCTTCGATGATTTGAGTTACTTCATCATCCAATAATGCTTGGATTTTACTGGAAATACGATGTGATAATGTATTTGCCATGCACAGTGATATCCTCTTTTGACTGTATCATTTGACATAACCCCTGCTTAGCACAGGGATAACCCCGCAGCAAGCTGCGGGGAATTATCAAGTTAAAATTTGATCTTACACTTTAAAATCTTACCTTCAATAGAACCTGGTAATCTGCAGGTCACCATGATATGCATCACGAGTTTATGGAGACCTGCTCGGATGATGATATCACAATGACGCTTGTCACGTGTGTTTGGTTAGTTAGAGAAAATGACATAAGGCGATATGTTGGAGGTATTAACGGGTTTCAAGTGATCCAAAAAACAGTTATTTCAATTGTATATCTCAACTATCACTTAAATTTGTCCAATAAAGATATCACAGGTTTCTTGGCAATCCCCCTTAAAAAAAGATCCACAATGATTTTGTCTGGGGGTTATTTCATATGCTAACTAATCTTATTGAGGCTTTAATTCAACTTCAATATAGGTAGTCATCGGTTTTGCGCCAATACTGCTTTGAGGCAGAACAGTCAAAGTACCCAATGCACCTACTACTGCCTGAATACGTTGATCGAGGATCGCCGATAATCAGCGTTCTTCCAGAAACCGATTGATGTCTAACTTGTTTTCCTGGAGAAACTCTAGGAAGTTGAACCCATTCCGCCGAAGCGTTTCGCAAATGCTCAACAGAACCAGGTATTCTCCGATTCCATCCGCTGTTGAGGTTGCGGCAAAACACCGTCGGAGAATCGCGTAGCGCTTAATGGCTTGTTCTGCGCTGTTGTTGTTCCAGCTCACGCCGTCGTATCCGAGGAACGTAAACATCCGGTCAGCATATTTGGTGATACGCCTCTGGTAGTTCTTTGCAAATCCGGATGTGTAATCTTTTGCCTTACTGGCGGCACAATATCGGTCTGCGGCTTTCTTGTGTTTCCTCAGGTTGCGCTTCTTCAAACCAAACTTATCAATGGTCTCTACAATTGGGCATAGAACATCAGTTAATCCCCTTGCCAGTGACTTGAGTTCTTCATCAAATGGATTCTTGAAAACGTCGTCATTGATGTCCCTAACAAGGTGAATGAGACACTTTTGCTGCGCACATTGAATAGAATCGTATGCTGCGTAGAAGTCCGACACGAGAACGCCATTGAAACCTTTCAACACTTTCTTGAGAAGATCACCTTCCCGCGTTTCGTTGTAGATGTAGTAGACCATGTTGGGAGTGGTAAAGACCCATACATAACCCCCGCCTCTTTTTATCTTTGCCTTAGTTTCATCTGCATAGATGACAGGAGACCTCCGAATACGCTCTTTGATCACCTCATAGCAGGATCTGCAACGGCTCGCTACATCGCGCTTGAAATAATTCGTCGAACCCCTGGCAATTGAGTAACCGAAGACATCTCGAAGCTCCTCAACAATAGAGCCATAAGACTGGGAGTGAGTGACGTGTTTGTAAACAACCCACGCCATCAATGTCCTACCGTACTTGTGCCGGGTTGTAGCGTGATATTTTTCTGGCGAAACCGCTTTCCTGCAGCGTTTGCATCGATATCGCGATGCGACGGTTTCAACAACCCATCTTTTGATTCCGGACCGGTTTATCTTCAGATCGTACATGCGATGTCGCAGCTTTCCGTGTTTGTGCATAGGTTTGTTGCCGCAATTTGGGCACGCCAGCAAACGACCAAGAACAACCCTCTTGTTCGCTCGATGTTTCTTGGTGCCTCGGCGCTCTCGCTTCACGCTTCGGCGTACTGTAGGATCGGTCCTAATCTCGACCCGCGCTCTTTGGTATGAATAATACGAGCAGTCATTAATGCGCACGAGTTCGGGAAATACCGCGTCCTTTTTGATCAGGGTGGCATAACGCCTGGTTTCGGTTTCCAATGACTCCACCATAGCCACGTGTTTGCTGAACAGCTTTGCATCGTTGGAATCGGCGTGTGATAGATCACGCAATGTTTCAGTCACGAACTGAAGAGCTTGGCAATCCTCCTCATTATAGATGATGAGCTTTTGTTTCAATTGTGGCGAACGACACTCCTCCCAAGCGTATCGCCATGCCAAACTCTGAATTCCCGATGCGTCGGATTCAGACCACGTAAATCCCAGAATAGGTGCTATGTCTTTCAGGCTATTGGACAATGTTGGGAAGTGAACGCGGCCGTGAATCGCTGATAATACATTGAAGCACGCCTCCCCTATCCGACGTTCGACCTCAGGATCGGCACCGTAACGCTTCGCAAGTGTTCGGAACGCGCGGCTCTCATAGGCGCCATAGTGAAAGATCAAGTACCTTTTCAACGGTTCCAACACTCGGAGGAGCCCGGTCCACAACGCCTTCTCATCCGCCTTGGAATCGGCCCAGAAAGCGTGTCTTTGAGTTGAGCCTTTCGTGACGACACGCAGGCCGAGCAAGTAGTAAAGCTTCTGGTCAGGGACACCCTCAATGTCAACATAAACGGCAATATCCGCAGACGGAACATCGGGATTCTCCGCAATGTAGATCGTATCGGTTCGTTTTGCCAACGCTTGCAGTGCCAGATTGTGTTTTCCAGGCCGCTTCTTCTCTCGGAGATTGCGTTGTCTCCTCGGTCGAAACGTGTAGGAATATTGTGTCGTCGTGAAGATCCCCTTTGCGTTGAGTTTGTTGATCTCCTTCTCGGTCATCGCCTGGAGGAGACTGAGATCATCGGCTTTCAGTGCCTGTTGGTAACATCGATGCTGGAATTCACATGCTTTACAGTGGCCTTTGAGTCGCAAGCGGGGCGGTTCGTCTCCACCACGCATGTTTGAAAGGGAGGTGAGGATTTTCGCTGCGTTGTGCTTTCTGTCAGCTGTCGCAATCGTCGTCTGACGTAACGTGCACCCATGAATCACAGTCACTTTGGGAATTGCGGTTCCGATGGCTCTATTAATCACTTGGTTTACACTTACAGCCCAAGTCTTGTCTTCCTTCGATAGTGTTTCCCGGTCAATACACACAACAAGGCCTATCTCAAATGGTTTCTTCGACTTCAAATGCGGGCGTTTGTTGAGGAGCAACGCATCGATGTACAACGGTATCTCTTCGTGGATGACAATGGCATTGGTGATGATGCGGGGTCCGGATCGCAGAGCGTCAGGCAACATTGGAGGAGAGTCAACAACGTGAGATGGATCGTGGTTCTCAACAATCTTCTTCAGAGTGGCGCGCCGGTACTTCTTTGCTTTGTTTTTGAGCTGACGTTCAATATCAGGCTTCTGGCCAGACTTCCCCCAGAGCTTCAAATGAGCCTTGAAATCACATTGGATAAAGAGTTGATATCAGCTCATTCCAGCTTGCTGGTAGATTTCCGACAGGCATGGCGTAAACCCCCTTTCACAGAGCGGTCTGTATTTTTTGGACTTGTGTCAGACAGGTTATCTATCACTACCTCGATTGCGACATCCTGCATAACTGCTTTGCCCGGGTCAGATGCGGCGAATGCGGCTACGAATATTTGCTGGCATTTTCTTACAAGCTTCGCCATTTCTCTCTATCATGTCATCAGAAACGAGTAGGGGAATTCGGTGAATGGCTGTGTGGGGAGGTCTACAAGTTAGTTTTCGACCGGCATTTCGTTTTCAGCATACTCAAAATCCTGTGGTATCATCAATTTGGGTAAACCAGGCGAACCTGAGATATTGATTCCGTATCTTAGATTTGGTCGTTGCTGTGATATATTGAGACTATTGAGTTCCCACTTCAATTTAATTTCTATACAGAAACCCAATTTCCAAGCAAAAAAAGTTGTGATATCATCACATCGTTGGGTGCGCTGTGGACTGTGATGCTGATTGATACCATAGCTTAAACAGGAGTTGTCTTAGGTGGTCAAATCTTTATTCTCATTATTGAAAGATCAAATCTCGGTCAATGCAATTTATGCATCCCAATTTGATGCCCAGAATGTTTTCATCAACGAATCTTTTTCTATATTTTCATTGGCAATATTAAAAAATGGCTTATAACAAAGCATTTGACTGTCGGCGACCAAGGCGATCCAATTGTCCTGATTTTTCAATTTATTCCATTGTTCTGGATAAAAGTTTGCAATTAACATCTCGGTCATCAAAATTAGATCCATGGGTGGATGTAGCCATCTAGGCCGTCTCAACTTAAAAATATCTGGTTCGTTTTCTTTTGCACCACTTTTTCCACCAAATTGTAGATGAAAAATTGGACCGTATTGGTATTTTCCTTCTCCATTGTGGGTCGCAAGGTCTATATGGCTGCGATGAATTAAACGGCCATTTGATTTATTTATTATTTCTAAGGTTAAATTTAATGTTTTTAAAGGGAATCTTTTCTTCTCCAAAAGCGCTTCATCTACTTCAATATCAATGAAAACTATCGGACTAATGTCAGCATTCAGCCGGGCGCTTGATACTGGGATTAGAACTAAAGGTTTAGATCGTTCAATGCGATAGTTCCAAGCTTTACCCGTCCCAACCCCCCTTAACCTTGAAGCTGCCTCAAGAATTCCATTCGATTGGCTATAATCTATTAAGCCTAACTCTCCAAGACGAATGTAGAGATAAGTAAGGGCTTTTGCCATTTCTTGGGCTGTAGGAATTGACATATTAGCCAAAAACTATTTTACCGTGTCTGATTTTATCGGCGGTAAATTCGTCAGAATCATCCACTAAAAAGCCTCTATCTCCATATTCACCGGTCTGGATGCAGCTCCAACAAATTCGGTTTTTCCCAATAACAGGGTGAGGTACTGGATCATAGGCCGATACTGAGTATTCAACTTCAGTTGGATTTTTACACGAACTACATGCAAAAGAAACATAGGTGTCGCTATTATTTGTCCAGCGGGAAAGGGCTGGTTGAAATTTTAATCCTGTACATTCACTTATTTTTTCAACCCTTTCTGCAGAAGTCAGATCACCAAGGGCTACAGAATATCGGCCCTCAAAAAAGCCCTTTAACCTGTTGGCCCACCACCTTTGGAAACCGCTGCCGAAAATTCCACTATATTCAATATCATTTTCAGTAATAATTCTAGTAAGCTCATTAAAGTGCGTGGATTCTTTATCATCAGGGTGAATACCAAGACGGGCAAGAAGGTTGTCTTTATCCAGCAAAAGCCAGGAGCGGTTAATAAACGTCTTGAAAATGTTAATTGAAACCAGATTCGGAGCTTTCAATTTATTGATATCCTTAAAAAAATGTGAATCTATGAATCCAACTTCCTCTGCGTTTATCTGTAGTAATTTATGCAGTATGTTTTCAGTATTAAAACAGTCAATTATCTCCTTATAAGCCTCTATGAAAGAAATCATTTGGTTGACTGCATCGTTCGGATGGTCAACAAAGAAATTTTTAAACCAAATTTGGTCGAATAGATCATGTGCTGTTTTATCTGGGTCATATAACCTGATATTTTCTTCGTGAGACACAGCAAAAATAGGGAAATCGTTCTTATAATCTTCAATGGCCGAATCGCGAAACTGTTGGGCAACGGGACCGGCTTTGTATTCGGCGATTTTGTCATCCCTCACAGGCTTTTCATCCAATCGATAATCTAACAAGAGCAAGTCGGGCGCTTTTTTGGATATTGCTTTTTGCGTATCAATAATTGAAGCTTCTGGAACGAACTCGAAAAAATCAAGAGTGTCTTTTGCTTCTCTCTTTACTTGATTTAATATTATGAATTGGTCTTCCCTATCGTCTACAAATACAACATTATACATATTGTCACCTAAATTTGTTCTTTGGCTATGGGCACTGTGAAATTAAAGCGACAATTAAAATACTGTTCCGGCTCGGTGCAATCTGCGTACCCACCGTTTGATTCGGCAATGTCGTTGACAATTTTTAACCCAAGGCCTGTACCAGGGCCGGCTATTTCATCACCTCTAAACTGTGTTGTTGTATAGAATGCATCGAAAATTTTTTCTCTGGTATCTTCAGATATGCCTGTTCCAGTATCTTGAAATGAGATGACAGCAAAATTGTCGCGTTTGAATGCTGAAATTTTAATTTTTCTTACATCTGCCTTAGCCCTTTCAATGGCCTTAACTGCATTGGTCATGAAATTGAAAAGGACTGAATCGATTTCACTCCGATGCATTTTATGAGTTCTTAAAAAAGGCGGGTCAACATCAATTTCAAAGGAAATGCCCCGGACATTTAGGTATTCGTCGAATTGTTGAATAAAAGAATTTATCACTGAATGAAGCGGAATGTTTGTTTTTTCCCGCGTTGAGGAGTGACTGATTAACGTCGTAATATAGTTTGAAAGATCGAACAATCTAGTGTTGACGCTATTGATCTCAACTAAAGAAATTTCACCGAGTTCATCTATCTTAATTGTAGACAGAAAATCTTTTAATGAGGATTTAAAACTTGTCAACGCCCCCTTAACCTCATGACTGAATACAGAAATAGATATGCCAAGAGATGCAAGAATCCGTAACATGGTTTCATATTGAACAAACTCACTTTCCCGGACCTCGACCCTTTCTTCAAAGGAAATAGCCTCTTGTTTGATGTTCTCAAGCTTTCGAACTGCTCTAACCTTTTTAGGATCTTTCTTGTCGCCATGTTTATCTTTAATTCTATCTGAAACTTCTCCAATAAATTCCTGAATCAATTGAGAGGGTTTTTGTAATTCTGAAACAAAGTCTTTCTGGCTTGCTGTTTGTTTTCTTTTTCTAACAGAAGCGATTCTAAGGACTGCCCATTCTATACCAGTCCTAACAAAGTCCTGTAATTCCTCATAAGCTTCATTTTCAACAAGACCCTCTCGACTGCTTGTTTCCTCGAAAAGAATATTTTCTTGACTTGAGATTTCAACAAAACCAAAAAAATTATGGTTATTTGCGGGGACCAGCAGACTTCTACGGGCGGTATCACGCGCTAGCTTTAACCAGTCATCTCTTTGTTCGCCATACGGCAGCACCCTGAATCCATTTCGATAAACCCGTATGCCTCCGTAGGTATCACCCATTTGAATGGCCTGTCGAATAGAGATGCCTGAAATGACATCAGATGAATATATAAAATAACTGGTTTCGAAGGACAGTGGGCCGGTAAGAAGGTACTCTTTCTCTGGTTTACTGGTGTCGTTATAATTTAATTTGTCCGATATAACGCTATACTCACCTTCGCCGCTTTCATCCACAGTGCCTGTTATTAGCGCAACTCGGTGATCTAAAAAGTTTTTTTCAATAGAGACCTCTTTTGCAACGTCATCACCAAGCTTTCCGTTGATGTTAACCTTGAAGCCAGGATCAATAATCTCCTGTTGATCAATACGATCTTTTTCCGGCGAAATTCTAAAGGGGGTCTGCAATAATAGGACCGATTTCCAAACGCGATCAAAAAGCGTATCAGTCCATCTATCCCTTAAAACATTAATGTACAATATCGTTCCGGACTTGTCCGGTTCTTTTGGAAATTTATGTATTTTATGGGCAATTAATGAAAGATCACGACCGTGTTTAAAATCATTATCCCAATTAAAAAGAACCCTAAGACCTTCATTATACCCTTTGACGCATGTTTCTAAAACTAGCTCCTTCCCCAACCTTTCGACAGCAAATCGACCGATCCCTTTTCTTCCGGCTCTTGGCCTTTTATATATCGGAGAAACCGGGTTTATTTCCTTGTCGTCGGTTGAGATGCGCATCCAATTGTTTCGAATCTGGTCTGCCGTCATCCCGTGACCGTCATCTTGAATAATCAACTTGCCGCCAGGCTTTGTATAATTCTTAAATTCTATTATAACTTCTGTTGCGTCTGCATCGTAGGCATTTTTCATCAGCTCTGAGAGGGCTGTCTCCTGTTTTCCCATCAACTCGAACCCAAGTCGATGGATATGTTTTGCATCAATGGAAAATCTGACAGACTCTTTATCCTGCTCTAAAAGTTTTTGGCTTAGTACGGCAATTTCCTGAAAATTGACGTCAGCCTTTGCTAACTCGGACTGTAACTTAGATCTTAGATCTCTAATTTTATCGTTAGGCATTTTGTTTTTTGCCCTGCCTTCTAAATCGAGATTCATTTAGTCCCGATGATAATGTTTTTAAGAAATGAGTTCCGAATTTGTTTTCGAGTCCATTAAAAATAAAATTATCAGCTATCTTCTGGGCACTCCCAGGGTCGTTATTCTGAAAATGATGATCGATTAAATTGAATGTTTTGGTTATTTCTTTTTTATCAAGGTTGTCCGGAATGTAGATTTTTATTTTTTTAGCCTCTGAGGGTTCGTGTTTAAGAACGCCGGACCCGTAACTTCTGCCTTCAATTTCAGCAGAAAGCTGGCTAAAGGTCGTTAGAATAGATATCGCCACTAATTTTTGCAGGTATTTTTGGGTGTTAGGTTTAAAAAAAACTCTATGAATCGTATTGGTGCTGGTTACACCTATTTTGTTCAGAACAATCCTTGGGCCATAATTCTGCATATATGGGAAAAAAGCATCCGGTATCTTGCCATCATCCGGTTTATACCAAATCGCGCGCTTTTCAAATGTTCGGTTTTTTTCTTTTTGGTCTTTGGGGAATGTTTCAAGGTAGTTATAAATTCGACAACCTTTACGCATGCAGTCCGTATTAATTAAAAGGCAAGGGATGTTATCGTTTCGTGCGTTTTCAATGTCTTTATGAGTCAAGCATAGTCCTTTGCACAGAAAAAATTTGGGCAAAATTGGTTTTAGGGCGTTTTCAGGGAATTTATGAGCATCAGCTGCTTCTTGGCTAATAATAAAAAATGAATTTGCCCCTGTGACAATCCCGATTTGTATTTTCATATATTTGCTAAGATCATGACAGTTTTCATTTTTAACCATTTTTTCATAAACTTTTCGACTGTCATCATCCATCAGTAAAATTTCGGGCCTGCCAGATAATCGTTTCCCATTCCACTGATTTAATTTCCACGATGCAATCAATTCTCGAAGGTCTTGAAGATTGTTTGCAAAGCCTATTTCAAATATTGTTTTTGATTGGTTGCCTATAAAGCCATCACATAGAACGATTACTGTGCTTTCATCACTCCCCTTTGATAAGAATATTCTCTCACGAAGCTGAATAGCGATTGCTCTCTCAAATCTATTTTCGATCTCTTTTCTGATACCGGTTGCGTATTCCGTGAATAAAAAACTGCCGGGAAGGATCCAGGCCATTCGACCCTCGGTTCTTAAGAAACTAAAGCTATGCAGAATAAAATAGGCCCACAAACTAGCCCTGTTTGGCACTGAAAAACCAGAATGTTTAATTGCCGCCTTAGCATCATGTTTCTGGCGTTCAGACATGTTGTGATGAGATATATAGGGCGGGTTTCCGATTATGACATCAAATTTCTGGGTGGAAAAATTCTGCGGTGATAATGCAAGAAAGTCACTCTTAAGGAAGTTGCCGTTTTTTTTATTAATACCGAGCTTTTCAAAAAGATGGGTGAACGCCATTTCATCAATATCAGATCCAAATATTTGCTGGATTGGAGATCCAGATCCAAGTCGTTCTAAACGGAATTTTGTTTGTTCGAGAAAATCGCATCCTCCAAAGCTTGGCTCGAGGATTCGATCCGTTGAAGATCGTATTGCCCATTCGCATAAGATTTGGCTAGCTTCGGTGGGAGTGTAAAAGGCACCTATCTTTTTCTTTTCATCATAAGTGGAAAAGGATAGGTTCGTATCGAGCAATTTAGACCTCTCGGGTTCTAATTGTAATAAGGTTGTGGGGATACTAAAGTGTATTTGAAAATTTATATATCATATTTTTTCCCCCATCGATACCCATTATTTTTTATTTCTAATAAAACCTTGATACAAATATGAGCAATCACCCATATTAAAATTTGAATTGAGGAATGATTATTGAATGAGATATTAAAAATATTATATTTTCATGATGTTATTGTCAAGTCTACTTGTAGGTTGATCTGTTTGGCCTATTAAAGGCACATAATAAATCTCCTCTTTTTGTGGTTATAATTGACTATCCCAAATTGAATACTGTAAGGTTCAGATCCAATGGTATTTTTCCGTGGAAGTTTGTTGCTATCTCGAATTTTTCAAAGCCAGTGCTCCCACCGGACATATTTTTACACAGACATCACATTTTTCACAGGTCAGCGACGACGCTCCCGCTTCACCATAAGTGCTGATTACGGTATCGAACCCCCGTTTGGCAAAGGTCAAAACAGATTGACCAT
>Ga0307380_10011839_pt1 | contig 10893 bp, 7 predicted proteins | sample UN3MG_FD_202239 | JGI IMG/M metagenome (GOLD analysis project Ga0307380, IMG submission 202239) | Soil microbial communities from Risofladan, Vaasa, Finland - UN-3 | ecosystem: Environmental > Terrestrial > Soil > Coastal area > Acid sulfate soil | place: Finland: Risofladan, Vaasa | collected... | reverse complement strand
TTCGCAAACGTGCCGCCGCCCGTCCCGGGGGCGGCCCACGTCTCGCGGGCGATGGCCGTCGTGGTTGACCCGTCGCTGCGGAAGATGCCCTCGGAGCTCCCGTCGGTCGTGCCGGTGAGCCAGGGCTGGAACGCTACCTGGCCCGAGGCGTTGAGGGCGGGATCGCTTAAGAAACCCTCGAACCTGCCGCCGCCCGCCCCGGGTGCCGACCACTTATCGCGGGCGATGGCCGTCGTGGTTGACCCGTCCCCGCGGAAGATGCCATAGAAGCTCCCGTCGGTCGTTCCGGTCAGGGTGGCCTGGAAGGCCGCCTGGCCGGAGGCGTTGAGGGCGGGATTGCTGAAATACAACCAGAACGTGCCGCCGCCCGTCCCGGGGGCCGAGTCGCCCGTCAGTGCAATGGTTTCCGTCTCGGCCTTCGCCGCCCCGGCGGCCAGCAGCAACGCCGCCGCCAACGCCACCGCGAGCCGAATGGAAACGCCACGCCGTCGATGAGCCATCGTCCTTCTCCTTAACTGGCTCGCCCAGCCCCTGGAAGTCGCACCGCTCACGGCCTCGCCACGGCCCCCCGCCGCCTTGCACGACGTACTCTCGCGCACCTCGCCCTGGGGGCGCATTCAGTCCGCGCTCAACAGCAGGCCCAACGTGCGGATGGGTTGAAGTCTCCTGTGACTACCGCCCGGCACGCTGCCCCAAGCGCAGCAAGAAAGGGCCGCGCCCGCTCACACGCAGGCCCGGCCCCGGATACGCCACCCAACCCCCCGTCGTACCCGAAGTATACAACACGTTTGGGATCGGGGCAAGCGAAAATATCGGGATGCGCCGGTTGGCGGAGGAACTACCAGGGCAAAAGGGGGCGGCGGAGTCACGGGGGTTCTGTGGCACACCGCCGCCCCCGGATTGCCCGCACCTCAGTTCCTGCGCCGCCGAATCAGCACGCCCAGCCCGCCCAGGGCCAGCAGCGCGAGCGTGGCGGGCCTGCCACGCCGAAGCCGGAGATCTATCTGCTTCGAAGGCGACGTGACCGCCGCGCCACCAAGGCAAGCCCCACCACCATGAGCGCCGCGGAGGCGGGTTCAGGGACGATCGTCATCTGGATTCTCTGCTGATAAAGCCACCCGTTCTGCCAGCAATAGGGAGGGCTGGACCAGAAGAAGCCGGCGCTCGCCGGGACAGTGTCGTACCTCGGCATGCCCGGATTCGATGTTGACGCGGTTCCATAGAGGCCCGTCCCGAACACCACGCCATACACGCCGGGTGGCAGCGAAATGGAGAATGGCACGGTCTGAATCGCAGGCGTGCCGCCAACGGCTCCCGCAAACGTCTGATACGCCAACACCTCTCCGGGGTTGAAGGGCACGCCGTTCGGGGGGTCCCCTGTCGGCAGAGAGGCCATCGAGGCAAGGGGCACGAGTGCGGCGAAGTAGGTTCCACCCACCAGGTTCACGAACTCGCCGCCGACCGATTCCATCTCAACCGGGGCCGCGAACTGGAAGCGTGCGCCGAGGAACTGGTCGGACATGATCGCGCTGGCGGACCCGGCTGGAGGCCCGAGCGGATTCTCGAACGTTATGCCGCCCTGCGAGGCGGAGCAAACGCCCAGCACGGCGACCACGCCCAGCCCCACGCTTGCCAGCCACGTCGCGCCGGCCGGGCCCAGGGCCGCCGATACGACCGCCTGCAGAAAGGGCGCCAAACGGCCTTTCATACGAACACCTCGGCGTGCAGATTGCATGGCCAGTCTCCTTTGGACTCTTGAAGCCGTTCACGTGTTTGACGCAGACCGTTACGCTGCCCGTCGCAACGGGGCGTGCCGGCCGAGAGGCCCCCTCTGACCCGGCGCGGACGAGCGGCAACCGCGTTCGGACCCAACGGGTCGGGTCAGAGGGTACGACGGTCGGCGGATCGGCCCTCCCCCTCGCTCGGACAGGAACGATTGCCTGGATGGGCAAGCAGATTGCAACTGACGTGCCAAAGCGGCCGAACGCAGCACAGAAGCCCGCCGGGGGCCGGGGAAGGCCTGTCAGGACAGAGAATGTGACAGGTCAGTTTATTCCGACGGCGTTGCGTCCCGGCAACGCGCGGCCGCCGCCGCGCTCAACCGGTGCCAAGGCAGCGATGTAAGTCGCTTCCCAACAAGGGCTTGAACGTGCGATTGCGCAGCCGGGAGAGATGTCGCCTTTTCGCAACGGGTGATGCCATGCCACGGCGCGGCCAAGGCGGGCCTCGAACCCCTTCGGTGGCACCAAGGCCCGCGAGCGGGCCTGAAGACGGCGCCTGGCAGCACAAGGGCAAGACGCGCTCCAATTCGCAAGGCGCAACGGAAAGCCACGACAACGGCGAGACCCCTCGGCTGCGCTCGGGGTGACAGAGGATGGCCGGTGCGCGGGGCGGCGGACGCCGGCGGCAGGGGCGAGGCATGCCTCGCGCGTGGGTTGCCGGAAGCGGGTCGCGCGGCTGGTTGGCGAGCCTGAATCCGGATTTTCCGGATGAAGACCACCGTTCTTGTATAATGAGGTGTCGTGTGACCGCATGAAGACAGGGCGTTGTCGGTGCCACGGACGGCGGAAGATCTTCTGGACGACCGGCGAACCGGGCAGAACACCCGGCAGACCCTGGTCGGGCTGCTTGGGCAATCGGTTTTTGAGCCGGCCGGCCGACTGCAAGGTCGATGGCGGTCGTCGGCCGGAGGCCGTCCGGGGAATCCCGGAGAAACTGGTGAGAGAATCACGTGAGCCAGGAAGGAGCAAGACCCATGGGTAAGAAAAAGAGACTGACGACAGCGGCCGGCATCCCGGTGCCCGACAATCAGACGTCCTTGACCGCCGGAGAGCGGGGACCGACCTTGTTGCAGGATCATTACCTTCTTGAGAAGTTGGCCCACTTCAACAGGGAACGCATTCCCGAGCGCGTGGTGCATGCGAAGGCGGCCGGCGCACACGGTGTCTTAACCGTGACGCAGGACATCACGGGGTACACGAAGGCCAGGTTGTTCTCCGAGATCGGCAAGAAGACGGAGATGTTCGGTCGGTTCTCGACCGTGGCGGGAGAAAAGGGCTCGGCCGACACGGTTCGGGACGTCCGGGGTTTCGCCCTGAAGTTCTATACGGAGGAAGGCAACTGGGACATGGTGGGGAACAACACGCCGACGTTCTTCATACGGGACGCCATCAAGTTCCCGGACTTCATCCACACCCAGAAGCGCGACCCGCGGACAAACGCCAAGCGCGACTTCGCCCAGTGGGACTTCTGGTCACAGGTGCCCGAGGCGCTTCACCAGGTGACCATTCTGTTCTCGGATCGTGGCATTCCCAAAGGCATCCCATACATGAACGGCTACGGGAGCCATACGTACAGCTTCATCAACGCCAAGAACGCGCGGTTTTGGGTCAAGTTCCATTTCAAGACCCGGCAGGGCATCCAATGCATGCCCCCCGAAGAGGCCGATCGTCTTGCAGCCCAGAATCCGGACTACCACGCCTGCCAGTTGTTCGAGGCGATCGAGCGGGGAGATTACCCCAAGTGGACCTTCAGCGTTCAGATCATGCCCGAGGCGGAAGCAGAGAACTACCGATGGAATCCCTTCGATCTGACCAAAGTGTGGCCTCACGGGGACTACCCGCTGATCGAGGTGGGCGTGATGGAGTTGAATCGCAATCCGGGCAACTACTTTGCTGAAGTTGAGCAGTCCGCGTTCTCCCCGGCCAACGTGGTGCCGGGGATATCATTCTCTCCGTGCAAGATGCTGCAGGCGCGGATCTTCTCCTACGCGGACGCACACCGCTATCGCCTGGGCGTCAACTACGAACGTCTGCCGATCAACGCGCCTCATGCGACCAAGGTGGAGAACACCTACCAACGCGACGGCCGCATGAGGTTCGATGACAACGGAGGCCCGGACCCGAACTACGAGCCGAACAGCCTTGGGGGCCCAACGGCAGATCCGGCCTATCGCGAGCCGCCGCTCAAAATATCGGGTGACGCGGACCGCTACGAGCAGAAGCGGGGGGTGGATGATGACTACATCCAGCCGGGCAACCTTTACAGATTAATGCCTGCCGACGAGCAACAACGGCTGGCCGAGAACATCGCGGGCAGCCTGAAAAAAGTGCCAAAGGACCTCCAGAAGAAGATGGTCGCCCACTTCACCAAGGCCGATCCGGCGTACGGCGACGGCGTTGCAAAAGCACTGGGCCTGGCGTGAGAGCACAACAACCGGATCGAACGGCACTCCAGCAAGGCAGCGCGGATGCAGCCTTAACAGGCTGAGTGCCTCGACCGGGCAGTACTACAACGCCACTTCGCCTTGTTATCCGCCTGGTGGCCTTCCCAGGCCACCAGGAACAGGCATAAACTGCGTTCGCGGCCGAGCCGCTCGGCGGCGGCCTGCCAAGGCCGCCGCGCGGGAAGTGGCGTTGTCGTAGTAGGATCGTCGAACCCTACTTGTAGGTCCGGCCCAGGTAGCCGACGATCGCCTTCTTGACTTCCAGCGGGTCACCGGGGCCGGACTTTCGGTAGAGGACGGTTCCGCCGGGTGCCACGAGAAGGGTATGCGGCAGCGAACCGGAGGCGTTCCGGTCGACGGCATCCATGGCCTTGCGCGGGTCGGTCCCGCCGAAGAGGTAGTTCGTGGAGGACACGTGTTTGGCCTTGAGCGCCTCCAGGGCCACGTCCTTCGCCCCGGGCGGGTCGGCCGAGATGGTAACCAGTTCGAAGCCGCGTCGCCGGTACATCCGGTTCATGGTCACGACCTCGGCAAGCCCGTCGGCGGCGGGAGGGCACGACGTGGCCCAGAGATAGATGAGGCGCAACTTGCCGCCGTCGTTTTTGGCCGCGTCGCGTAGGCCCTTCTCGTCGATGAGCGTCAGCCCGACGTCCTCCTTTGCCCAGGCATCGCGCGTCTTTTTCGCCGCCGGGCGTTTGTCGGACCACTTGATCGAGCATCCGAAGGCCCTGGTGGTTTCCACCGGCACCGCCTTTCCCGCCAGCAGTGCCTCGATAGCGTCACGCGTATCGTGGGACTTCACGCGGTCGGGCTTCTCGGAGTTGTCGAAGCGGCCGGCGTACCGCAACGTCCTCGCCCGGTCGAACACAAACACGTGCGGTGTCGCCACCGGGCCATAGGCGCGGGATACGGTTTGCTGCCGGCCATCGTAGAGGTAGGGAAACCCGAACGCCTTGTCCTTGGCCCGGATCTTCATGTCGTCGAAGGAATCGCCCAGGTCGCTGTACCCCAGTTCATCGAGTCGCACCGCCTCGGGGTCGTTCGGCGAGACGGCCACCACCACGACCTTCCTGCCGGCGTACGCGGCCGCAAACTGCTTGAAGCGGTCTTCGTAGGCCTGGGCCGTAGGGCAGTGGTTGCACGTGAACAGGACGACAAGGACGTGGGCGTCGCGGAAACTCTCCAGGCTATACGTCTTGCCGTCCACGCCGGGAAGGGAGAAATCGGGGGCCGGGCTCCCGATCTCAAGCGTCCCCGCGGCGCGCCCCACCTGAGAGCCTGCCGTAAACGCAAGCAGTCCCGCGGCCAGGACAAGCATACGGCGGCCGGTTCGGCCCATGGGCGATCTCCTCAGACTGACGGTTCGTTGCTCCCGGAATCGCGTGCCCCCCGGGAACTCCTTGTCCCCATTCTGCAACGGCGGACGTTTCTTGTCCACAAGGCATTTCATCCGAAGAGGTTCCGCCGTCCGGCGTGCAGGGTCACGGCGTCTTGGCGCGCAGGTGCGTCAACCTTGATTCTGTGGGTGCCATGCTTTCCCGCTGTTGGGAAAGCATGCGGCCGCAACCCAAGGGGCATGCTTTCGCAAGCGAAAGCATGGCACCCGCCACGTTCTTGAGGCACATCCACGGCGCCTCACGCGTGCGGCTGAAGGGCGACCTTCATGGCTTCGCCGCGGCGCATGAGGCCGTGGGCGGCGTTGGCCCCGGCTGTCGGCGGCCTTACCCGTTACCCGGCAGAGGCCCGAGGTGCATCCATCGCCTTGTGGCGGAATCGAAGAGATAGCCCCGGTTGTCGGCGGCCTTGCCCTCCACCCAAAGTTGGAAGGCGGAACCGCCCTCCAGCGTCGCGTAATGCCAGACGCGGTCTCCCGCGGTCGGCGCCTGAATCGCCGGCAGGTAACGCGGCGCGAGCGCGTCGAGACGCTCCGGGTAGAACCGGTACTCGCTCCGGTGCCTCTGCAGCGCCGCAACGATCTTGTTGCCCCGCAGTTCCGTCTCGGCGATGGTTGCCGGCGACCAGTTTTCGCCGAGTTCGGCACAACCTGCCAGGAGGCCCGCCAGCACAAGCCATGTCATCGAAACCGGCATCGCCATCGCGCGTTGTGTCCGCATTCTCCAGGCCTCCCTGCCCGGTCCCGGACGGCGCCGCCGCGCACGGCAGGCCGCGCGGCGCGCCAAGCGGCAATCTCCAATCTGCAATCTGAGATGCCGTTACGGCGCCAGGGCCACCTTCATCGCCTCGCCCCGCCGCATCAGGTCGTGGGCCGCGTTGGCTTCGGCGAGCGGCAGCGTGTGCGTAACCATCTGCGCGAAGTCCGCCAGGTGCCGCTTCATCAACTCCAGCGCCCGCCCCGTGTGCCGCGTGTGACTGACCCACACGCCCACGTACTTGAGGTCCGGCCGCACGAGGTCCGCAAAGGGGTCCCACTGCATCGCGCCGCCGGGCTGGCCGAACCCGGCCGTGACGTACCGCCCGCCGCGTCGCACGAGGCCCAGGCCTTCGCGGACGACGGCGGCCGTGCCGACGGCCTCGTACACGGCGTCGGCCCCGCGACCGTCGGTCAGGTCTTTGACCGTCTCGGCCCGGTCGTCGGCAGTCGTCTCGTTGATGTTGAGCGTGAGGGTCGCACCGAAACGCTTGGCCAACTCCAGCCGCGCCTCGGCCAGGTCGATGGCAACGATCTGCTCCGCGCCCGAGTCGCGCGCCAGGGCGACCATGAAACATCCGAGCGGTCCGACGCCCTGGACGACGACGGTCTCGCCGGCGGCGGGCTCGAAATGGTCGAAGGCGTGTGCCGCCGTCGAACCGCTGCACGAGGCGGTCACGAGCGTCTTGTGATGCTCGGGCGGCACGTCGTCGATGGCGAAAACATCGGTCCGGGCATCGAGCGGCAGGTACTGGCTGTAACATCCGTTGACGTGCGGCGGGACGCCCGTGCCGCGATGGATGCCGTAGACGAACCGCTCGGGGCACAGGTGATGCTCGCCGCCGCGGCAGAAAAAGCACCGGCCGCACACCACGCTCCGGTTCCACAGGACCGCCTGGCCGACCTTCAAGGGGCGGCCCTCGACGTCGCTTTTCTCGCCCCGGATCTCGGCGACCTCGCCGACGCCCTCGTGACCCAGGATGATCGGCAGCGGCGTCCGGGGGTCCTGGCCGGAGGCCATGTGCAGGTCCGACCCGCACACGCCGGCGTAGGTGACCTTGACGAGGACTTCGCCGTCGGCGAGCGGCAGCAGGTCGAACTCCCTCGGCTCAAGCGGCGTCTTGAATGCCGTCAAGACCTGCGCCTGAATCTTCATGGCGGGCTTCCTCGCATCGTGCCGCGTGACGAAGGCGCATGATACCGCCGGCGCGCGGCGGAGGCAAAGAGGTTCTGTCGGGCTGGTCGTCGCGCGTCGTAGCAGAGCCGCGACCGTCAGGGAGCGGCCGCTTCCTTGCGGGCGCGGCTCAGATCGCAGCACACCGGCTGCGCCCGCCACTGAGGCGTTACGCCACAGGCGCGGATTCGGTTGGCACGGACCCGGCCGCATGGTATGATTCGCCTGGGGCCGCTTCTGGGGAGCGGCACGAACCGGCGTGGGGGACATCCGATGATCCACTTCACGTGCGATCTGTGCGGCAAGACGCTGCTGGCCGATGAGGACACGCGGTACGTCATCAAGATCGAGGTCTACGCCGCCTACGATCCCATGGAACTGACGAGCCAGGACCTCGAGGACGACCGGACCGACGAGATCCACGACCTGCTCGATGAGATGGCCGACTGCGACCCCGAGCACCTTGAGGACCAGGTGTACAAGGTGTTCCGGTTCGACCTGTGCCCCGAGTGCCATGAGGCGTACCTGACCGACCCGCTGGGCCGTGCGACGCGGCTGAGGGCACGATTCGAGCAGAACTGACGCACCGTCTTCGCCGCGCATCGTGTGAGGAGCACCGTTTCCGATGGGCATGACGATTACCGAGAAGATCATTGCCGCCCACGTCGGCCGCGACGCCGTCGCACCCGGCGACTTCGTCTACGCCGACGTCGATATCGCGCTGGGCAACGACATCACGGCCCCCATCGCCATCAAGGAACTGGCCGAGGCCGGCGTCGAGACGGTCTGGGACCGCGAGCGAGTCGTCCTGGTGCCCGACCACTTCACGCCGAACAAAGACATTGCGAGCGCCCAGCAGGCGAAGGTCCTCCGCGACTTCGCCCGCGCCCAGAACGTGACGCATTACTGGGAAGTGGGCCGGGTGGGCATCGAGCACGCCCTGCTGCCCGAGCAAGGGGTGGTGGGGCCCGGCGACCTCATCATCGGGGCCGACAGTCACACCTGCACGTACGGCGCCCTCGGCGCGTTTGCGACGGGCGTGGGTTCGACCGACCTGGCGGCCGTCATGGCCATCGGCAAAGTCTGGCTCCGCGTGCCCGAATCGATGCGGTTCGTGTTTACGGGCGAGCGCGGGCGGTGGATCTCGGGCAAGGACCTGATCCTGCACACCATCGGCGAGATCGGCGTCTCGGGCGCCCTGTACCGGGCGATGGAGTTCACCGGGCCGGTCATCGAGGGCCTGCCGATGGACGACCGCCTCTCGATGTGCAACATGGCCGTCGAGGCCGGGGCGAAGAACGGCATCGTCCCGCCCGACTCCGTCACGCGCGAGTACGTCAAAGGCCGCCTCGAACGCAACGCCGTCTACTACGAGAGCGACTCGGACGCCGCGTACGCCGAGACGTTCGAGTGGGACGTGACGGGTCTGGAGCCGGTCGTCGCGTGCCCGAACCTGCCGGAGAACACCAAGGCGGTGTCGGAACTTTCCGGGGTGCGGCTCGACCAGGTCGTCATCGGCTCGTGCACGAACGGGCGGCTGAGTGACCTGGAGGTGGCGGCCGGGATTCTGCGCGGGCGCCAGGTGGCCGACGGGCTGCGGTGCCTCATCTTCCCGGCGACGCCGACGATCGAACGCGAGGCGCTCGCGCGCGGCTGGCTGGCGGTCTTCATGGACGCCGGGGCCGTGGTCTCGCCGCCGACGTGCGGGCCGTGCCTCGGCGGGCACATGGGCGTCCTGGCCGAAGGCGAGGTCGCCCTGGCCACCACCAACCGCAACTTCACCGGACGCATGGGCCATCCGGGGAGCCGGGTGTACCTGTCGAGTCCGGCGGTTGCGGCCGCCAGCGCCGTCACCGGCCGCATCACGCATCCGGATGAGGTGGTGGGGTAGCCTGCGCCGCGTTTGCCGTTGGCGGTTTCCGACCGCCATCGGGGGCCATTGTCTGACGGCGCGTGTGGCACGGCTGGCTTGTCCAGCCGTGGACAGGCCGTCCGGCTTACACGGCTGGACAAGCCAGCCGTGCCACACGATGCAACGTCGCTTGTACCAAGGTCGGTCGCTACGGCTTTGCCGCAGTGGGCTTGGGGGCGTTCCCATGTTCAACCTGCGAGAAGGTTGGCGGCAGTTGACGGAGCATCTGCGGCGGCTGCTCGAGAGCCCCACGAGCGAGATGTCGCACTGGGGCCGGCTGGCCGTCCACCAGATCCGTCTGTGGCGGTTCTGCGGGCGGAAACTGGTGCGCGACCGCCTGCTGGTCGTGGCCGGCCACCTGGCGTTCAAGACCCTGCTGGGCCTGATCCCCGCGCTGGTGCTGTTCCTGCTGGTCATCGACTTCTTCTCGCGCGGCCCGGAAGTGGGCGAGAAGGTGAGGGAGACCCTTTTCGAGGTCCTCAACGTCACCGAGATCCGCGTCAGCGTCGGCACCGAAGAGGTGGGCCTGGTCCAGATGATCAGCGACCTGGTGGAAGCGGCCCGCGGCCGCATGATCGCCGCCGCCGCCGTCGGGTTCCCCGCCCTCATCCTGCTGGCAATGACGGTCCTGGGGACGGTCGATTCGGCGGTCAACGAGATCTGGCAGATAGCGCGGCGTCGGCCGTTCTGGCGGCGGTTTATCCAGTTCTGGCTCATCCTGACGCTCGGCCCGCTGGCGGCGGTGGCGGCCGTGTACGCCATCGGTTACCTGGAGTCGCAGTCGCTGATGATGCCCGAGTGGCTCCGGACCGTCGGCCGCGTGTGCGTGACGCTCGCCGCCACGTGGTTCGTCCTGTTTGTCCTCTACAAGTTGATTCCGAACGCGCCGGTCCGTTCGCGGGCGGCGCTGACGGGGGCCATCGTTGCCGGCACGCTGTGGCACATCCTGGCGAAGGCGGCCTTCGGATACTACGTCGAGTACGCCGTCGGCTTCGGCCAGGTCTTCGGGAACCTGGCGGTCCTGCCGCTGTTCTTCATCTGGATCTACGTGACGTGGGCGTTCGTCCTGTTCGGGTGCGAGGTGGCCTACGTCATTCACAACCACGAGAACCTGGCCCGGGCCGAGGCCCTGGAACGCGGGCGCGACCGTTTTCTGGCCGCCGATTTCGTGGGACTGGTCGTCGTGACGGTGTGCGGACGGCGGTTCCGCGACGGCCTGGGGCCCACGCCCATCGAGATGCTCGCCAGCGCCACCGGCGTCGGTCGCGGCGACCTGGAGGAGGTGCTCGGGCGACTTGAGGCGGCGGGCTTCATCGCACGGACGGCTGGGGGGACCGGGGCCAAGTCCGAAGGCGGGATTCTGCCCGCGCGACAGTTCGCCGAACTGGGCGTGGCGGAGGTGCTCCGCGCAGCGCGCGGCCGTCTGCCGGTTC
>Ga0307380_10011836_pt1 | contig 10895 bp, 6 predicted proteins | sample UN3MG_FD_202239 | JGI IMG/M metagenome (GOLD analysis project Ga0307380, IMG submission 202239) | Soil microbial communities from Risofladan, Vaasa, Finland - UN-3 | ecosystem: Environmental > Terrestrial > Soil > Coastal area > Acid sulfate soil | place: Finland: Risofladan, Vaasa | collected... | reverse complement strand
TGCTGGATCAGCTTCCGCACTCGGGCGACGTCGAACTTGCCCGCCAGGACAAGGACGGCGTTGTTCGGCTTATAGTAGTCCTGCCACAGACTGCGCAACTGATCGAGCGTGATTGCCTTGACGTGCCTGGCCTTGCCGCCGGGCTGTCCCTTCCCGGCGATCGGGTGCAGCCGCGTGCGGACGTGGTTCACGCCGGCCAGCGAGGGGATCCCGCCATACATGTTCTTCAGCTCCAGCAGGACGCGCGGCCGCTCGCGCTTGAGATCCGCCTCGGTGATCCGCAAGGCGCCCATGCGAGCCGCCGCGTCGGTCAGCTCCTCCGCCAACTGTTCGGGCTTCACCACGCCGGCCAGTACCGTGAAGTCGGAGCCGGTCTGCTGATTGGACCCGCCGGCGTATCGCTTCTGGATCTGCGTGAAGTCGCGTGCGGGGGTGTCGCCCGCGGCGGCGGTGCAGTACAGGTGCTCCAGCAGGTGCGCCCTGCCGGATTGGCCCGGCGGGTCGTGGTCGCCGCCCAGATTGAAGAGCACCACCACGGCCGTCTGCTTGGCCGTCGGCATGGGGCGCAGGATGACGGTCAGCCCGTTGTCGAGCCGGTACGGGGCGGGCGGCTCGGCGTGGAGAGTCGCAGCCGCCAGCAGAACAACAGGTGATGAGATCAGGACGGCCAGCCTCATGGCGTTTGACATCTGCGTTTCTCCTTCCTGGCGCACCAGACAAAGCGGACGCCCTACGCATGAAGCTTCGGCGGGCAAGCCAATCAAGCAGTTCACCAATTGGCCAGCGGGTTCCGCGTGCAACGAGCACGGCTCGGCGGGCACCCTCCTTCGCCACAGGCTTCGGAGGGCAGGCAGCCCGCCCTACGCCTGGAGGATGCTGACGGCCTTGTCGGCTTCGGCGGCGGCGTCCAGGCCGATGTAAAGGATGAACCTGGCGCCGATGACGGCGGCCGAGAAGCCCCGCAGGTTGACCCCGGCGGCGGCGAGCTTCTCCGTCAGTCGGGCGGCCACCCCGGGCTCGTTCGGTCCCTCGACGCGGACGGAGTGGACGCTGCTGGTGACGTTGAAGCCGAGGTCCGTGGCGGCGGCGATCTCGGCGTCGCCCCGCAGCGGGGTGACGAAGACGACGCCGGTTCCGGGCTTTTCGGCGGCCCGTCTGGCGAGGATGAAGTCGAGGTCGGCGCCGGCCTCCCGCAGCGCGGTGAGCATCTGCGCCAGGCCGCCGGGCTGGTCCTTGATGCTGGCGGCCCACACATCCACACGTTCGACAATCAGGTCCATGGTCTTGCCCTTTTTGCTGGTGATGAGGTCGGCAATTCCCGCGTGCAACGGGCCTGCCCCGTCGGGGTTGCACGCCTACGCGTACGGCTCGGCGGGCACCCCGCTTCGCCAAGGCTACGCGGGGCAAGCAGCCCGCCCTACAAGGCTCGGCGGGCGGAGCCCGCCCTACAGATTCACTCGGCAGCGGCCGGGGCGGTTGTCGGTGCGGGGCGGACGATGCGCTTGGCCTCGGCGCCGTGGACGTAGGCGTACAGGACGATGTTCGCGGCGACGTCCATGGCCGCCCCCGGCAGGTAGCTCAAGGCGGCGTGCGCGGTGTGGCCGTCGAGCGTGTCGTGGATGCCGAAGGGCGCATAGACGGCCACCACGCGGCCGTCCTTGGTGTAGGTGTCGAGCTGGAGGCCCTTTGTCCCGGGGTCGAGCTTCTGCCAGACGCGGGTGCGGGTGAGCTTGGTTTCGACGGTGAGGTTCGGCCCGCGGAAGTCGCCGATCTTGCCGGTGACGAAAGGCGAGGCGAGGTTCGGCGTGCCGCGGACGACGTTCTGGCCCTCGAAGAGCTTCCTGAACATCTCTCGCGCGGAGGCGTTGAACTCGCGCGAGCCGCCGACTGCGTTGACGAACAGCGTGCCGCCGCCGTCGAGGTAGCCGCGGAGATCGGCGATCTGCTTGTCGGTGAGCTTGTAGCCCCTCGAGCCGGTCATCCAGGCCAACTGGTAGCCCGCGAGCGCCTGGGCGGTTATGGGCACGCCGGGCTGGCAGTCGATGGCCATCCGGTTCTCGGCCGTCAGCTTCTGCGAGAGGTACTCCAGCGCGTAGGGCTGCGTGAACCAGTTGCCCTCGTGCTCCAGCCGGGCCACCTTGACGCGGGTGTTGATCTTCTCGGCCCGGCCGACGAAGACCGGCCTCATCTTGCTGCGCATGGGATTGTAGCCGGTGGCGTAGAGGTAGAAGTTGGTTCCCAACTGGTAGTCGAGCTTTCCGGTGATCTTGTTTCGCCGTTGCCAGGCGGCGGGTATGTCGCGCTGGCTGACGACGGCGAGCATTCGCGTTCCGTCGGAGCAGCCCCACATGGGCGCCTGGAGGTCACCGCGTTGAATGGCCCCGCCGTAGATCGAGTAGAGCGGGTGCTCGGCGGGCAGCTTCTGGACCTCATACAGCGACCCGCCGGACCGCCGGCGCTCGGGTGCGTAGAGCTTTTCGAGCTCGGACTTGACCGAATCGAGGAACGGCGCGCTGCGTTTGGTGGGCACGAAGAGGATGGTCCCGCCGCGCAGCGTGTATTCCTTGAGCTTCAGCCACTGGGCCGGGGTGAACGCGACGGGCTTGATGCCGCTGACCAGGAGTATGGGGGCGTCGAGCATGAGCTGGACGTCGTCGGCGACGTTGACGACCTGCCATCGCATGCGGGCCTCGAAGTTGCGGCGCATGTACTCGGTGAAGCGCGGCACGTCGCGGTTGTGGTAGTTCCATTCCCTCTCGTCGCCGCCGTGCTCGAGCTTGTTGAAGGTAAGGGGTATTCGCCCGCGGGCGAGGAAGATCAGCTCGAAGGATGCGGCGACGATGCCGCCGTAGGCGCCGCTTTGCAGGCGGTTGCCGCGCGGGTCCGGCTTGCACATCTCGGCGGCCCCGACGGCGAACCAGTCCATCTTGTCGATGAACTTGCGCCCGGTGGTCATGCCGACTCGCTGCACGCAGAAGGCGAGGTAGCCTTCCCTGTAGTAGTCGGGCTTGAGGTTCTTGGCGAGGAACTCCCATCCGCTGTCGATCGCCCGCTGATAGCGATAGGGGCCGGAGGTCGTGTACAGCACGTCGCGGCAGATGTAGATGCTGGCCAGGGCGGCGGAGGTCATGGAGTTGGTGGACTCGGCCTTCTCCGACGGCACGCCGGGGTAGGTCCACCCGCCGTCGGTTCGCTGTCGGCGGATCCAGGTCTTTTCGACCTGGCGGATGACGGCGGCGTCTATCTCGACGCCGGCGCGGTCGGCCTCCCAGAGGGCCAGCAGTGCTATCTGGCTGCACGAGTTGTCGCCTGTCGCCTCCGGGCCCGCGTAGCCCCAGGCGCCGGCGGCGGCTGCGTTGGGCGGCTTGCCGTGGCGGATGAGCCACTCAAGGTCTCCCCTGAGCTGCTGCTTGTAGGGTGAGTCCTTGTCCATGGCGACGACCTGTCCCATCGCCATGGCCCTGAAGGCGTGGACGTAGAGATTGTCGTTGGGGTTGAGCTTGGCCAGCTTCTCGACGGCCAGCTTCATCTTCTCGCTCTTGGGGTTCTCGCCGGCCTCCAGCAGGGCAAAGACGGCAATGGTGGTGGTGCCTCCCGCCGGCACCTGGTAGGAGGCCATCCGGCTTTCGCCGGCGTTTGGCCAGAGGCCGTTCGCAAGCTGATAGGCGTAGAGGAACCTCTTGAGCTCGTCGATGCGGCGGTCGATGTCCTGGTCCATCACCTCGCGGGCGGCCTGCGCCCAGGCGCCGCCGGCCGCCAGATGCACCAGCATCACCGCTGTCAGTGCCGTCCTTGCCGCAGTTCTCACGGTCCGACTACCTCTGCCGCTGTTGCTCGGCCAGCTTGACAAGGTTCATTCGGGACATGCTTTCCGGATACCTTTGGACCAGCATGCTGCCAAACCTGGTGAAGGCCGCCGCGTTGCCGTGGAAGGCGTATGCCAAGTAGTACAGCACCCGCGGGGCCAGGTCCTGCACGTTGCCGATCTTGCTGAGATAGCTCTGGGCCAGTGCGTTGGCCTGCCCGGCGTTGCCCCTGGTGTACAGAACGGCGGTCGTGTAGGCCCCGTACACCTTGGCCGGCCAGGGGCAGTCATTGATGATGTCCACGTAGTGCTTGAAGGCCTGCGGATACATCTGAAGCGAGCCATACAGGCTTGCCATGAACGAGTTAACCACGTTGCGGTCGCGCAGCGTGTGGACCATTCCGTTGAGCTTCCGGCCGAACACCAGCGCCTCCCGCGTCAGCGTATTCGGATCGCCGAGCGCGCGCGTCATCCTGATGAGGTTCACGCGGGCGCTGAGGTCGCGATACTTGCCCTTGAACTGCTCTTTTGCGGCCGACATGGCGCCCCGGCCGTCGCCCTTCTCGAACAGCAGCGTGATGTTCGCGAACTCGAGATAGTAGCTGAACTCGGGGTCCTCCTTCCGGGCCTGGCAGGCCCTGACGGCGTCCATGCCCCGGTCCCAGAGAAACTCCCGGTCCTTGTCGCTGCGCCAGCGGTCTCTGAGCCAGTCGGCGGTCCAGAGATAGCAGTACCCGTCGATCGCCCTGTAGAGGCAGTAGAGCTTGCCGTAGGTGTCGGTCATCTTGGCGGCCTTCTTCGTCCAGTAGTCGCCAATCTGCTGGGTGTCCTTTCCGAAGACGGGCAGCTCGTGCTTGGCCAGATCCGCAAGCGCCCGCAGGTCGCCGGCGTCGGCGTCGGCGCCGTAGAGCTTGCGGGCGAAGGCAGCCTTGCCGGCCAGGTCCTTGGCCGCCACGTAGCACTCCATGCGGTGGTCCACCCACTCGCGGTAGTAGCACGTGGGAAAACGCTCGCGCAGCGTATCGAGCGTGGTGGCCAGCACGTCGTACTTCTTGGCCGCGTGCATCGCGGTGGCCTGCCACATAAGCACGCGCTGCGTCAGCGGGTGCTTGGGGTACGAGGAGATCATTCGCCCGGCCCACTTGTCCCGCTGCTCGGGCATGAGCTTGTTGAAGTAGTACTCCACGAGCTTGTAAACGCCCTGGATGGTGGCGTCGTCGTTCAGATGCGCGGAGACCATCTTCTGCCCGACCTCCTCCATGTGCCGCTCCTGCTCGTCCTTGATTCGCCCCTCCAGCTCCTTGAGCAGGGCGGCCGCCGGGCTGCTGGGGTCTGCCGCGGGGATCTTGTATTTCTTGCGGGCATCGTCCACCAGCTTGCCTAGCGACTTGTCGCTGCGTACGTAGCCCTGGAGCAACTGGAAGGTCTCGGCCGACCAGTACTTCTCGTCCAGGAGCTTGCCGGCGAGCTTCAGCGCCTCGGCGGGCTTCTTCATCTCCAGGTTGCGCGAGACCAGCCACTTGATCGCGTAGTAGCTGTCCTGGCCCTTGTACCGATCGAGCACCTTGACCGCCTGCCGATAGGCATCCTCGCCGCCGCCGACGACCCTGGGGCGCAGCATCGCCAGCCAGTGGTCGAACAGATCGTCGCGGAAGTGGCCGCGCGGAAACCTCTTGAGGTAGAACTCGGCCGTCGCGACGAAGTCCTCGTAGCGGTCGTGGTTCTTGAGATACTCCAGCCGCGGGCCAAGGTAGTAGGCGAGGCTGCCGTAGCTGGCGTAGTCTTTCTGGAGCGTCTGGTAGGCCATGTCGGCGGTCTTGTCGTCGTTGGCGTCCTGGGCGTACTCCCCGATCAGCACCCACAGCCCGATGCCGCGCGGGTCTTTGCCCCAGCCGGCCTGGTAGTCCTTGATCGCCTTGTCGGCCTCGCGGTCCTTGCCGGCCAACCTGAGCAGCATGTAGTGGGTGAACTCCCACTCGGGGGGCATCTCCTTATCGCGTTTCTTGAACGTGTGGGCGAGCGCCCGCAGGGCCTTGTCCGCCCGTTCCGGCGTGTCGCACATGTCCAGCAGGTCGTGCTCGATGCCACGGTGGTTCAGGCCCTCCCATATCCAGGGCATGCCGCCGGTGGCGCGACGGCGGCTGTTGTAGGCATACCAGATCCGCGGGTAGTCGTGGTAGATGCTCGTCATGTCGAACGGCATCTCCTTGCACTTGCGGAGCATCGACTCGAACAGGTCCACATACTGGTCGTTCTTGCCCTGCTGGTGATACCAGCCCAGCTTCTGCGAGTGGGCGATGAACCACGCTCCGGCGATAGGGAACTTCTTGATGACCTGATCGATGGCCTGCTCCCAGCCCTCCCGGTCTTGCTTGCGAAGCCGGCAGTACGCCATGATCAGATAGCCGCTGGAGACGTACTCGTGGCGCGAGTATTTCTTGACGAACTCGCCCAGCAGGACCTCGGCTTGGTCGTACATCTGCTTGCTGTACTGGCTCATGGCCGCTTCCCAGGTCTTGTGGGCCTCTTCCCACACGGGCAGCTTCTGGGCGGCGGCCTGGGAGCAGGTCAGCATGCCGACGGCCGTCAAAACGAAGGCTGCAAGCTTGGGCTTCATGGCAGAGTCCTCGACTGATTCACTGTCTGTACGCCGAAGCCCCGTCCTGGCTGTTGGGCGGGGCCGCCCGCGTAACCACTTGTGGCAAAACCACGTGGCGCAAAGGGCCACACATTCACCTTATCGCAGGCGGCGGAACCTATCAAGGTGCTTTCCGTCCTGCCCCCTACAGGGTCAAACACCTGACACGCCCGCGCCGGCCCGTGCTTTCGGTCCTCTTATTCAGACACTTGTGGCCGGGGCAGGTGAGCGACGCTGCGGGCCTGGCCCTGAGTGATGGAGACACGCCGCCCAGGCCCTCCTACAGCAGCTCCTTCAGCGCGTCGAGCAGGCGGCGGATGTGTTCGTGAGTGTGGTTGGCGAACACGGCGTGGCGCAGGGCGCCGCCCTCGCCGGCCCCGATGTAGTGCGAGTGCAGCACCAGGATGCCCCTCTCCAGCAAGCCCTGATGCACCCTCGCCATCGCGTCGGCCGAGCCCAGGCTGAACGTGACTATCGGGACCTCCGTGTCGTTCATCTCGATGCCCAGGCCGCGCATGCCATCCTTGACCATGCGGACGTTCGACCAGAGCTGCGCCTTCAGCTCCGGGTGCCGCATGACGATCTCGAGGCTCTTGGCGCTGGCCGCGGCGCACGGCGCCGCCGGCGCCGAGGCGCCCCGGACCACGTGGCACGAACGCAGCCGCTCGATATACTCCCGCCCGCCGGGGATTATCCCCCCGTGCGAGCAGAACGCCTTGCTCAGCGTGCCGCCGAAGAAGATCCGCTCCGAGTCCAGGCCGAAGTGATCGAACGACCCGTAGCCGTGAGGCCCCACCACCCCCACCGAGTGCGCCTCGTCCAGGAAGATCAGCCCGTCGTAGGGTTCGACGGCCTTCAGGTACTCATCGACCGGCGCGATCTCGCCGAAGGTCGGAAACACGCCGTCGCTCATCACCAGCGGCACCTGCCCGCCGGTCAGATGGGCCTTGAGCTTGCGACGCAGGTCCTCCGGGTCGCAGTGGGCGAAGCGGTGGACCGGCTTGCCCGTCAGGGTCGCGGCGTCGGAGACGCTGTAGTGAGCCGTCTGGTCCAGGAAGGCCGCGTCGAATCGGTCGGCCAGGCCCCAGGCCGCCACCATCGTCGTGAGGTATCCGCTGGCGAGGTACAGGGCCGATTCGGTGCCGAAGTACTCGGCTGCCTTCTCCTCCGTGTCCAGCAGCGGATCGTTGCTGAAGTCGTAGTGCCGGCTGAGGCCGCTTGAGATGCCGTACTTCTGAAACGCCTCGCGCCCGGCCTGGATGAGCTCCTCCCGCCCGTGCAGGCCGAGGTACCCGCAGCCGCCGAAGTTGATGAACGGCCGGCCGTTGATGACCATCTCCGGCCCGTAGCGGCTCTCCACGATGTATTTGGCTGCCCGTTGTCGGCCCATTGGGTCTCCTCACGTTCCGCCCGCGCGCCGCACGGCCCCGCCGCCGGCGGCCGCGCCGGGCGCCCCTTGCGCCGGCTGAACCTCGATCTCCACCGGCACCGACTCGACCTTGCCCGTCCAGAGCTTCTGGGCGGCGGCCTTGGCGTTGGCGCTCCCGACCGACTTGCGAATGGCAGTGTAGCCGGCGTGGAGCTTCCAGGCGCCCGGGCTGAGAGGCACGTTATGCGCCGAGGCGCCCGTGACCTCCCCGAAGGCATTGATGAACAGTATCTTGCCCGGCTCGATCTTGCGGACGAAGACCGGCCCGAACTCAGCGATGAGCTTGACAGCCAGCCGCGAATACAGGTCCAGCGTGACGGTCTTGCCGCCCGCGCCGGTCGCCCAGATGTTCAGGAACCGCTCCCCGGGCCAGAGGCTCACGGCGATCGGCTCCTTGGTGGTGTTGCGCAGCACAACCACCGGCTGGAGATAGACGCTCTGCTGTGGCACGCCCCGTGGGGGCCCGCCGGGTCTGCGAACGGCCACTGTTCGAATGCGGAGCTTCGTCGTCGCGTGCAGCAGCGCGATCTGAAGGCCGTCGACGGCCTTGCCCCAGGGCCAGTCCTCCAACTGGGCCGCCTTCTTGTACAGGTCGATCCGCTCGGCGCTGGCGGAGGCCCGGTTCCGGGGGTAGGCCGACAGGTAGTACTCCACGCGGTCGGGCAGCTTGCGGAGCGCCAGGACGTACGACTGGCCGACGCGGAGGCTCACGCTCATATCGTCCGAGACGACGGGCACGCCGGGGCCGGCAGGCGGGCGGGCCTCCGCGAGGACCTCGATCTTCCGGTCCTTTGGCGTCTCGTCCTTGGGTGCGGCCCCGTTCTCGCGGAGCACCTGCTTGACCTGGAGCGTGTAGTTGCGATAGAGCCGGCCCACCGGCTGCTTGGCGCCGGGGATCTTCAGTTGCATATGCGCGACGGCCCCGGCCGTCGTTACCTCCGCCACGACCACCAGCTCGCAGCGCTGGACGACGACCTCCAGGGGCACGTCGGCCCACATGCCCATGGCCGCGGGCGGCATCGCCGCAAGCAGCAGCCCAGCCGCCAGTATCGAACGCATCTTCATGATTGGCTCCTTTCCAGACCGCGGCCCCCGCCGGCGCGTGCACCGACGGGCTTGTCTCGACTCTCCCTCTCTTGGACGCTCAAGGCGGCCTGAAGGTCGTAATGATCTCGCTTGGCCCTCCTTACGTCAAGGCAGACCGCGCCCGGCCATCCTCGAGCCGAGAGCGCCGGGCATCGCTCCCCCAGGCCCTCGAAGCCGCTAACACGCGGGTTCTGCCCGCGCGATACTGGGTGGAACTTGCTTGACAAATCGGCGAAGCACGATACAATGATGAATGCTCTAGCCCGCTCAGGGAGCGGTGGAGCTGTCGACCTGAGCCGGTCGATTCCAACGTGAGGGCAGGGGCGAAGATTCGTTCCCGCTCCTTCACGCCTGCCTGAGGCCATTCTGCGGCCGAGTTTCCCTTCGCGAGTGTACGTGCAGCCAACTGAGCCTTTGCCGGATGCGGCCGCAGAGACATCGGGCCTGCCTCCGACTGTGCTGTGGGCCTGTGCGGTCACGCGGAGACTGACGCCCCAGTTCTGGAAACGGACTAAGGAGAGGATCGAGCGATGAAAGCGAAACGAGCTTTCGCAGCAGTCATCCTGGCGGTGTTTGTCGTCGCCGCGGCCGCGCCGAGGGCGCATGCGGCGCCGCTCAAGATGTACTGGACGGACTACACCACCGACAAGATCCAGCGTGCCGACGTGGACGGGAACAACGTCGAGGACCTGGTCACCACGGGCCTCTGGGTCCCGATGGGCATCGCCCTGGACCTGTCGGCTGGCAAGATGTACTGGACGGACTACGGGTACGCCAAGATCCAGCGCGCCGACCTGGACGGGAACAACGTCGAGGATCTGGTCACCACGGGCCTAAGCCTCCCGGTGAACATAGCGCTGGACCTCTCAGGCGGCAAGATGTACTGGACGGACTGCGGGACCGACAGGATTCAGCGCGCCGACCTCGACGGCAACAACGTCGAGGACCTGGTCACGGGTCTGTCGGACCCGATGGGCATCGCGCTGGACCCGTCGGGCGGCAAGATGTACTGGACGGACCACACCACCGACAAGATCCAGCGTGCCGACGTGGACGGGAACAACGTCGAGGACCTGGTCACGGGTCTGTCGGACCCGGTGGGCATCGCCCTGGACCTGTCAGCCGGCAGGATGTACTGGGCGGACGAGTTCACCAGCAAGATTCAGCGCGCCGACCTCGGCGGCACCAACGTCGAGGACCTGGTCACGGGTCTGTCGGACCCGACGGGCATCGCCCTGGACCTGTCGGCTGGCAAGATGTACTGGACGGACTACGGGACCCCCAAGATCCAGCGCGCCGACCTGGACGGGAACAACGTCGAGGACCTGGTCACCACGGGCATCGTGAGCCCATTCGGCATCGCGATCACACCCGAGCCGTGCTCCGCGTTGACGCTTCTGGCCGGATTGGTCTGGGTGCGTCGGCGGCGCAGAACGAGGAAGTAAGCCCTTCCTGGGGTGCTACGCAGGCCAAGGCCGGCCACGCTGGCCGTGCTTCTGGCAGGGGCGACGCTGCTCATCAGGCGTCGCAGGCCGAGGCGCTGAGGCCGGAGCCCGCGCTTCGGGCGCGGCTGGCACTACTTCCGCGGATCGGTGCCATGCTTCTGGCGCCTCTTGCCAGAAGCATGCTTCTCCGCTGCGCGTAGAAGCATGGCACCCGGCGCCGCGACTACTTCGGCTCCGGGGGGATGGGCTTCATGTCGGCGGGAGCCATAGGCGCGGCGTAGCCGGCGCCGGCTACCTCGAACGCCAGCGACTCCAGAAGCTTGCGGTTGCCGGCCTTGGCGCTGAAGCGCCTGCCGACTTCTAGATGGACCTGCTTTCCGCCGGCTGCCAGGGGAGAGTCGATGTACTTGCCGCGGAGCCACTCGTCGGCGACCGGCCCGCCCTGCCAGGAGTGCTCGCGATTGGCCAGACGCTCGGCCTGACGGGCGCCGG
>Ga0307380_10011834_pt1 | contig 10895 bp, 12 predicted proteins | sample UN3MG_FD_202239 | JGI IMG/M metagenome (GOLD analysis project Ga0307380, IMG submission 202239) | Soil microbial communities from Risofladan, Vaasa, Finland - UN-3 | ecosystem: Environmental > Terrestrial > Soil > Coastal area > Acid sulfate soil | place: Finland: Risofladan, Vaasa | collected... | reverse complement strand
GGAGGTTGACCAGAACCTTTCCATTATCAATGAAGATAGAAGGATTCATCAGTCCAAGTCCACCCGTGAACTTTGGATCAATAATTAAAGGATGAATAGAACCACCCTTATCAAAAGCGACTTGTGCAAATGTTTTCATTTAATATATTACTAAAACTTAGATCACATTCGTATCATATCACTGGATGTTAAAGTAGTCAAGTATTGACAAAATATGATTTTATCTGTAGACTAGGTTTGTCCCGGTTAAAGATAAGTAATACTTAGTAAAACTTTACTTCTCTATAAGAAGATTGAGTTTCTTCATTGATTCTTCTTTTTATTTCTGCTCTCTTATCATTAGTAATATAAACAGAACGAGCAAGTTCTATAAATTCATCATCAAACTCTTTAAGTTTTTCCTTTTCTCTAATTTTATCTTCAATTTTCCAAAGTTTTTCATTTACTTTTTTCAATTGAAATTCATACTCTAAAGTGTATTGAGTGAGAGTCGATTTGATTTGATTTAATTCATTTAGTTCCTTTTGAACATATTCGTTGTCCGTAAGAAATGCTTTAATTTCAAGAATAGAAATTTTATCCAATAGTTCTCCTACTGATATTGGAATATTAATTAACATTTGTTATGGTATATTGATAATGCATACCAGTTCCTACAAAAATTTCTTGTATTTCTTGAAGTTGTGTTTCAGTAAATGCAATATTTGTAAAAATAAAATCTAAACAACTTTGAATTCTATTGACTTTTATGTTATTGGATTTTGCATCAGAAAATAAAGCAATTAATTCAGTTGCTATAGTATTGACAGAAAGAGAAGTCATAGATTCTTCTCTAATTTTATCGTATGCACTTGTTTCACTTAAGTCATTCCAAAATGTATTATAATCAATTTTAGACTTTATTGATTCTAAATCATTTTCTTCAACAATAAATCCCGGAATAGATCTATCCCATCTATAAGAATGAGTCCAATATTCTTCTGGTGGGTATCCTCCTTCTTGGTTTTTAATTTTATAGAGACCTTCAGGAAGTTCTACTGGAACAAAACCAAGTTCTTCAAGTTCAACATCAGAAAGATTTTCAAGATTTATAAAAGATTCATTGAATACAGTCACATAAGATCCAGAAATTTCTTCGGGGTAAAATGTTTTATAACTGTAATACTTTTTGGTTGTCATTAGTAATTGTAATGTAATATAAAATATTTATGCGTATTTAATCCCAGTAATATCTTTTGATTTGATAACTTCTTTGGGAGAGTTCCCTTCTATGTTTTTGATAATATCCTGATATGCAGTTTCTATTTCTTCTTGAGTAAAATCAATTCGTGGTTCATTCAGTCTGGAAGACATATGTGCCTGGAAACCTGATATTCTCATTGAGTCTGGATAAAACTCCACATCTCTCTCGATAATATGAAATCCATCATAAGTCACATTGACTCTATGAGTTCCTGCAATCATCACTGATGCTTTCTTATTCAGTGCCTTGCATATGTGCTGACCACAACTATCACAACCAACAAAGTAATCAGCAGCACCAATGATTGCTGCCCATTCTCTCAAGTTAGGGTCTGGGTCTGGTTTATAAGTTCTTACATCGTGAAATTCCTTTGCCCCCATAAAGATTAAGTTATAATCCTTTGAGAGTTCTTTAACAAAATACTTTAACATTGGTTCTGGAATAGACCTTAAACTATCATCAAAAATACCAGAAGGATGTGGTGTTGCAGTAGAACCATAAGGTTGCAATACAATCGTTTTTGATTTTTTATGTTTTGATTTTGCTTCTTCTATGATTTCATATGCTCTTCTCTTTTCTGGAGTTGAGATATTCAGTTGCATTGGTGGAAGGTCACTATGATCTGTTGAGTTATTGATACAGACATCAAATGCCTCTCTTAATGAAATCTCATTACGATAATACGCTGGAAGACGATAAGGTTCTGGTGAGATTATATGGTCTGCTTTCCAGTATAAATCAAATGAACCATGAGCATCTGGATTGAATGTTCTTTCTTGAAGTTCCGGAATACCCCAAGTCGTAAAATCCCAACCAGGAATCATTATGTACCATTCTTCTTTTGGGTGATTTTTGGAGTATTTAAGTAGTGCTGGAATTGCTGTAATAATTCTTCCAAGTCCACCATCTAATGAAATTATTGTCTTCATATTATGAATAATTTAAGTTTTTTTCTTTTTTTGTTTCAGCATAATCAATATTAATATTGATTATGCATCGTGGTCCTTTACTTGGTGATGATGATGCGTGATATCTATTTCCATTAAAAACAACTACTTGATTTTCTTTTGGAGTTATTTTTTTTAAAATTGTAAAATTTTTTGTTGCTTCTTTTTGTTCTTCAGCGTTCATCTTATTAAATTTTGAATGAGATAAATCTAATGTAGTTTGATTATATAATATTGTGTCTCCATCAATAGTATGGGGATAAAAAATAATTACATAATGATTTTGTTCTTTATCTGTATGAATATCATTTATCTCATTATTACTTGATAACATTGTTTGTAATCTTGGGGATATTCTTGCTATTTGATTTTTATTTGTGATTTCTATATCACTCAAATCACATACTTTGAGTATAAGAGGTAAAATAAAATATTGTTGCTCTTTTGTTATGGATGTATTAAACCCATACTCAAAATCTTGAGAATTAATATATTCTTCTCCGTTACCATAAGTTAGATTTGATGAAAACCTCCAGTTATAATCAAAAATATTATCAACAAGTTGTTTTAAGTAAGTTTTTGATATTACATTATCAAAAATTAAAAATTTTTCTTTCATAATCTATTACCTAATGTTATGATTGTCGTCATTTGTATGATAAAGTTGTTTTTTTAATTGGTTTTGATATAATATAATCACCCATCACAAGGTAATCAATATCCATATTTAGAAATGATAAAATAGCATCTTTTGGACTTTCTATGATTGGTTCTCCATTATCATTAAATGATGTATTCATTAATATTGGAATACCTGATACTTTCTTATACTTTTTAAGTAATGTGGTGATTTGTGGGTTTAAAGTTTCATTTACAGTCTGCGCTCTACAAGTGTTATCCACATGAGTGATTGCTCCAAGTTCTTGTATTTTATTCTCTTTTAATGTAAAAGAATATAACATATAGTTTGATGTATAATCCTCATTAAAATATTCAGGGAAATCTTCATCTAATACAATTGCAGCAAAAGGTCTCCATTCTTCTCTGTGTTTGACTCTTACATTCATTATACTCTTATTTTCTACAGGAGTCGGATTCATTAATAGTGAACGAGCCCCAAGTGCCCTGGGTCCAAATTCACTTCTGTTTTGAAACCATCCAATGATTTTATTTTGATAAAGGTAAGATGCAGTAACTTCACACAGGTCATCAAAAGACTCATATTTTTTATATTTTACAGAGTGATTTTTAAGTTCTTCCAAAATCTCAATATTTGTATATTCTTTACCAACCAGTGCAAGATTATTAGTAAGTGTTATTTGTTCTTTATTTTGAAATGAACCATAACAAGCAGCACCAAAATGTAACCCACTATCATTAGTATATGGTGGAATATGAATATTCTCAAATAGATTACTTTCTTTGATGAGACTATTGGCAAGAACATTAAGAAAACATCCACCAGCAAGACATACATTATTCGTAAGATATGTTTCTTTTTTAAGTGCAGTAAGATAATCTAATAAAGCACTCTCAAAGTTCTTTTGTAGAATTGCACTCATATCTTCAGGACTCTTAAAGTTATAAGTATCATCAAAGATGTTTTTATCACCATACATTTCCTTAAACATAATAAATGGTAGGTCATAATCAGTAGAAAGACGATAATCTTTCCAGTCGTGATTCTCCCAACTTCCATAAGCAGAAAGACCCATTATCTTACCACTTACACTGTCTCTTAACCTTTCATTATCTTCTGTATTTTTAATATGAGTTTTTTTACTATAAACAATGTTTGCATATCCACGATAATAACCACCAAAATCATTTACATTACTTGGACCAGGATATAATCTAAAAATATTCTGTGACTTATTAAAATATCCAGTGGTATTTGTTTCTACTAAAATATCTTTGAGTTTATAAGGGTCATAAACTGTTGTTCCTGCACTATCCAAAGTTAAAAATGAACCTTCATTAAAATCACAACTAAAGATTGCTGATGCTGCATGACTTAAATGATGAGAAACTATTTGTACTCGTGCATTTGGAAAGATTTCTTTGAGTTTCTGATGTAATAGATCATCATTTACTTGTTTATAAAAAATATCAATACACATAGAAGGAGCACAAATCAAATCTATGTCTTGTGGTGTTATATTACCAATGGATAAACAATAATCAATTGATTTGATTGGAAAGTTTCCATCATATTTAATACGAGTTAATCTTTCTTCACTGATACTACAGATATGATTACCATTGATTAAAAGAGTAGCACCGGCATCGTGAACCCAAGTTTCATTTTGAGTCTCTGGGTCATATGAAAGATTTGCATCCCAGTTGATTGCACCATAAAGTCCCAAAATATTCATAAGTAACTCAACTCAAAATGTTTTGTTTTGTGTGTATAAGTATTCCACCAATACTTCCAGTCTAATGTAATAATTGTTGTCATAAGTATTTTAATGTAAATAATTCTTTTTGTTCTTTGATATAAGTTTCGTTCATAACTTGTCTCCAATCTATCACAGGACTAATATGATTAGCATCACAATGAGTGCTCCAACCGGGCATTGGTGATATAATGTATCTATGTTGTTGAGAAAGTTCCCAAAACTTATCATAATCTTTTGAGAAATCAAATCCTTCTTTTTCTTTCACACAATCAATAGAATACTTTTGATGAACCTCTAAGTCTTCTAGTAGTGTTTTATATTTACAGGCAAAAGTATTTGTGGTTGCTGGTACTGCTCTCCAATGAGAACTTGGTGTTGCAAAGATTTCACACAAGTGCCCACTATGAATAAAGAAATCAAAGTCATAAAGAGTTACATAATGTGGATTAAGTGCAAAACCTTCTAACATTATATCACACCATCCCGGACGATGTAGATAGTCATCCTCTAGAAAGTAAACAATCGTATCATCATTTAGATTTTTAGATTGAATAATGTCTAATGTTTTTAGAAAACTTTGAGGTTCACTTCCACATTTGATAATCTCTACATTTTTCTCTTGTGATAGAAAAGTTTTATCAATACTACCATAAAACTCATCATAAACAATTGTATAGTTTACAAGGTCTGGATTGAGTGTGTTCTTAAAGTTCTCAAAGACTTTAATTTTATTAAACCAAGAAGGTCTTGTTCTGTCTGGAAGTTCCTGTAGTTTTGAGTAGTAGCAGTGTCTTATAAAGACTTCAATTGGTTTTTTCATTCTTCAATCCATTCTTTTCTTGGTGCCCAGTATCCTTCAATTCCCATTACATTTGCGTGAGTTATTATATTTTTATTTAAGTGTTTATAAAGTAAGTGTTCTATGTCTCCTTGTTTTTCTGTTCTTGAAATATGAATAATCTCTTGTTTCATTTTATCATAAGTTTCTATAATTTTCAAGAGTAAACTACTATCAAAACTCCAACATCTGGTCATATAAGAAAACATACTTGAAGAAACATCAAAATTATAAAAATGAGGACTTTGTTTTGGTTTTAATATTAATACCTTATTTTTTGTTTCTAAATGTTTTTGATGATTAAAGTTGGAGTTTAGTTTATATCTTCCACTGATTTTAAATATTCTCTCATAAGAACCTGTAATGTTTTTTAAGTAATCACTAAACATCATTATTTCTAACATAGACTTGATAATAATATCTGGTTCAAGGTCTATGTTGGTTCTTAAGTATTCTTGAAGATGATATTGGATTTCTTCATTCTTTGTGTAATCAATCAACTCACAATCAAATAGGTTCTTATTTACACTTTCTTCTCCACAATCAATGATTACCATAGAAGAACCAGGTGCATAAGTCTCAATGGACTTTAATGTTTCTCTGGTTTGTTCTATGCGTTCTTCTGTGGAACACTTACCATAAAAAGTGTGTATTGCAGATGTTATAATGAAGTGTGAGGTCATTGATATGATAGTTTCTTATTTTTGATTGTGACTAAAGTTTCTATTTCTGGTAAGTATAAGTATTCTATCATACTATTCTTAAGAGTGTAAACTGCGTGATTAAATGTTTCTACTAATGGTTCTCCACCAAGATTAAAACTTGTATTTAATAACATTGGAACACCAGTCCTCTCAAAGAAACAAGAAATCAAACTATAAAAATGATGATTTTGTTCTTGAGTCACTGTTTGTATTCTACAAGTATTATCTGCGTGAATGATTGCTGGTACTTGTTCTATTGCATTCTCATAAGCATCCATTGCATATTGCATATAAGGACTTTCTTTAAGTGAAAGCATATCAAACCATTTTGATGCTTCTTCTTGTAGAATACTTCCAGCAAATGGACGAAAGTTTTCTCTTTTTTTGATTTGATTCACAATATCTTTACCATTTAGAACTCTTGGGTCAAAAAGTAAAGAACGATTACCAAGGGCTCTTTGTCCTGCCTCACTCTTACCTTGGAAGAGTGCAACAATATTCTTTTGTAAGATTAGATTTACGATGTCTTCATAAGATACTTTTTGTACTTGTAGATTTTTTAAGTCATAAGAAGTTTCTTGATGTTCAATATAAACATTTTGGAGTGGTTGGATTGGTTCTAAAGAATGATAATATGCAGTACCAATACTAATACCTGCATCAAAACAAACAGGGTCTATGTAAAGGTTAATGTTCTTAAGATTTTTAAGGTAATGATAGTTTGCAACGCAGTTTAATCCATAACCACCAGAAATCACTACATTTTTAATACCAGTTTCTTCTGTGTATTTCTTGATAAGATTTAATATGTGACTTTGAGTTTCTTGTTGCAAGTCATAGGCATCATTTACTCTTTCTTTCCATTCTTGAGTGTTATAAGGGTATTGTAGTTTTTCTTTATGATTCTTGTATTGTGCAAGACCCATTACCTTTCCTGCACCATCTATTGGGTTGTAACCAAAATCTGCTGAAATAGCACAAAACTTTTCACCAACACTTAACTTTTCCCAATCAATTTTAGCATAATATTCTTTTTCTCTTACTTTTGTATCAAACTCACGAGTTCTTTGATAAAGTTGAGTTTCTTTTGAGTTCTTACTTAACTGATAAACAGTCTCAATCTCTATCTCCCCATTACTTAAAATTGCACCAGATGCATCCACAGAGAAACATATTGCTTTTTCAAATCCAGAGTTATAAAATCCGCAGTATGCGTGATATAAGTGATGTCTTTCATTTTCAATAATGAGTTCATCATAAGAAAGATTTTTTATTTTTTCTTTGATTTTATCTATTGAATAAGTATAATCCTCTAAAAAATGCGATGAAATAATAATCTTATCAAAGTGCTTATGATTTTCTTGACCCAAAAGTTCTAAAATACAATCAAAACTTAAGTCGTGTTTTACTCTAGAATATCTTTCTTCCATCTTATAGAAAGTAATAATACCATTCTCTAGAATACAGATAGATGTATCGTGTGCTAATGTTGGTATTGATAGTATTTTCATTTATATTCAATAAACTTCTTATCTAACTTTTCAATAATATCAGCATCAATTTTATGCCCTTCTTTCCAGAACTCCATATTCATTTCAGTATATTTCTTGACGATTTCTGGTGGTAGAATACATCTTGGTGGTTTGTATTCTACTTTTTTCTTGACTGTATGAAGGTCTTTAAGATTACAAGCCTTATCAAAGTTCTCATTTGAGTATTCTACATTCTCAAAGTCGTGAGAATAATAAGGTCTCTCCAGAAACTCATAGACCTTTCTCATTGTCTTCTCTGGTTCTTTACACAGGTTCTCATACTCAATCAACATAATCATTTCTGGATGAAGTGCATAACCCTCACAAAGTAATATCCAAGGACCTGTAACAATACCATCATTCTTATCCATCATACCATCGCATCTTGAGAACACATTATCATTATGTTTTGTAAGTGTCTTGGTATGAAATGGATTTTTAGATGCAATCAACTCAAAGGAGTTAAGAATAGAAACAATATCTCTTACAGGACATAAGATTTTAGTATCAGGAAAGAGTGCTTTTAGAAAGTTTGTTTTCTTTGTCCAACCACGAGAACTATCAAAGATGACTGGTTTCTCTATGTGCTTATAGTAACCATCAAAAATCCCATACATTAAATTTTTTCTTTGGTCTTTTGTGATTGTAAGATTACTTTCAGTGCTTGTGATAATATCAATAGAAGTTTCTGTAAGTCTTTCTACTGGTGATGCAATATCAGCATAGAAATCTGGATTTTGTTTGAGAATACCAGAAAGTAATGTAGAACCAGACCTTGGAAGTCCAGAGATAAAGTAGTAGGATTTCATAAAGAATCAGGTTTCTTCAGTCTGTGTTGGATATTCAATACTACCTTTAGGAAGAGCAATCAGGTTAAATGAAATTGAGATGCGTTCTTCGTCGTGATTATTGGTTTCTACTGAATGTGGAAGATAAGAAGGAAAGAGAAGAATATTACCTTCTACTGGTTCAATACGAATGCTTTCTCCTGTGAATTGGTTCTTCTGTGATGTGAGGGCACATCCATTCCACATACGATTGATTGCTGGATTTTGAAGAACCAGTTTTCCACTTTCTTCTGGTGCTTGGAGATAAAAGACACCAGAGAATACTTCTCCGTGTACGTGCTCACTATTCATACACTGACGAGTATCATTAATATTCATCCAGGCAGAAGTAAGAGCAATATCACAATCAATAAAATCAAGGCCTGCAACTGCCTTGAACCCCATTTGACAAATGTACTCAAAGAGTGGTCGTAATTCTGAAACACCTTGAAGTGTTTCTGGAGAATGATAACCTGCAATATTTGATTTTTGTGCTGAAGGATTTTGGTCTTTATAAGTTCTTACTGCATTCAGGAAGATTTCTTTGTGTTCATCAAACTCTGGATATTCACTTTGCCAGAGAGGAACAGAATAAATGGGCATTAGGTTCATAGTAATCTCAATTATAACTGAATTTTGGTTTATTTAGTTCTATTTTACGAACCATCAAATGGTCGTTAGGTTTATTATAGCAGAAAAAGTCATTTAAATCAAATGAAGAACTTTCGTTTTTCCAGAAATTAATCACAGCATCTCTACAAGGTTGGTCTCTTGGATGTAATTTAGTTTCTCTTTGATTGGAATGAAACTCTGTGTTTACAGTAAAAACTGGAAATGAATAGGTCTTACCAGTCTCAAAAATTAAATAATCAATATGTGATGATATTTCTTTGTACTTATAATCACCAATACGATTGACTAATTTATATCCTTCCGGAAACTTATGTAATCTTAAGACCTTTTCTGCATAAGGACGATTAATTAAATATCCACTTGCAGAACCACTATCTCTCATTATTGGATGTAGATAGAAAGGCATTACTAAATGATGGTTCATACAAAGTTGAATGCAATCCCAATTAAATGGTAGATTGTCCATCAAAGTATTCCAATCAAATTTCCAATCATCACTTATCGTAATATCACAATCATCTTCCATAATGACTGCTGTTTCTGTATTGGAAGTTTTTAACCAAGTTTCAATTGCTTCCAAATGAGATAATGTACAACCAACATCACTTGCACCACACTTTACTTTTTTATCAAGTATCAAATGTTCCCATTTTTCCTGCTCACTTCCAAGATAATTGGATGCTGATATTCTTGTGTAGTTGGAAATATTATAGTCTTGAAAGGTTTTTTCTATTGAGTTTTTTCTATCAATTCTAAAATCTAAATTGATATAATAAACTGGAGGAAAATTAGATAAGTTTTTCATAATGAAGATTTTCAACCATAGTATGTTTTATAAAAAAATGAGTACAAAATACAAGTTACAAAGTACAAGGTTCAATAAGAAACACGCCTGAAGGCACGGACACATAAGGTAAGCGACTTCGCCGTGTTGGTGAAGTGGCCACCAAAGTCGAACCACAACCGCCAAGCGCTATGACAATTGTCGCAGTACTGTGTATTAGTCCAGTAGATAGTGGAGGAGTATGAGTCCCAAAAGGATTTACAATCGTGACCCAATCGTAAATCAGTACGAGAAGGAACAAACCAATCACCACAAGCATTAGATGCTTGTGCAACGGTCACTGCATCTGCTCTATTATACCAGGTCCTACTGACTTCACGAGAAATACAAGAAACAATCCAGGCTTGACGACCATCTTTAGCAAATAAGTATCCACCTTCCACTAAAGAACCAAGAGCACAGCATCTTAATCCTGCATTGTAATGAATACAACAAATATTACATACTTGATTAGAAGTTAGAACTGACATTTTAGATTAGGTAAAGTACAAGTTACAAAGCACAAGGCTCAATAAGAAACACGCCTGAAGGCACGGACATAGAGCTCCCACGACTTGCGACTTCTACTGCATGAAGAACCCTGGTTTAATCTCAAGTCCCAAGCGCAATTAGGATTGTACTCTGTACCAGTCCAGTAGGTGTAGACGTATGAGTCCCAAAAGGCTTTACAATCGTGACCCAATTGTAAATCAGCACGAGAAGGAACAAACCAATCACCACAAGCATTACCTGCTTGGGCAACGGTTACTGCATCTGCTCTACAATACCAGGTCCTAGTGACTTCACGAGAAATACAAGAAACAATCCAGGCAATGCTTCCACCTTTATTAAATAAGTATCCACCTTCCACTAAAGAACCAAGAGCACAGCATCTTAATCCTGCATTGTAATGAATACAACAAATATTACATACTTGATTAGAAGTTAG
>Ga0307380_10011831_pt1 | contig 10896 bp, 13 predicted proteins | sample UN3MG_FD_202239 | JGI IMG/M metagenome (GOLD analysis project Ga0307380, IMG submission 202239) | Soil microbial communities from Risofladan, Vaasa, Finland - UN-3 | ecosystem: Environmental > Terrestrial > Soil > Coastal area > Acid sulfate soil | place: Finland: Risofladan, Vaasa | collected... | reverse complement strand
CCGGGCAAGCCGCGCACGTGCGTTCTTTCGAGTTTCGGGTGTCATGGGGTTGACTATACCCCACCTGGGTATTAAGTCCATACCCTTAGGGGGTATTAGAAGAAGTCCAATTTTTTGGAGGCAGAAATGTCAGACACCGTGAACCGTATTCCTCTGATACCGGCCGCGTGGGCCTTGTCAGCAGCGCTGGTCGCCACCTTCATCGTTTGTGCGGGGTTTGAACTCGTGTGGCCCGATCTGCCGGTGGCACATGGTTGGGTCGACATCTTCACGGTCCGGCCAGTTACGAGCGTGCTCGGCTGGATCGAAGGCATAGTCGGCAGCGTTGCCTTCGGCTGGTTCTTCGCCGCTATTGTGGCTTGGGTGTTCAATTCGCTCGCAAGCCGCTGAATCAGATGGGTTTCGGCGCGCCACAATCATATTAGGCTCGGAACCATGAATCAGGAACGTGCCGAAACCCCTGTGCTTTCCGAAAATTATATCCGGACGTATCGGTGATGCAGTCCAGCCAGGATCGGAATGGCGGAAATTGCACCGGAGCGTTGGACGGCTCGATGCAATGGCGCATCTTTCTGTATGGCGGCGACTGGGTGGCTGTGCTGGGAGGCTGCGGCGAACCTGTCTCGACAGTGAATTTCCCTGATAACTGGGAAAATACAGGGAAATTTCGCAGATCTAGCCGCCAACGCGGGAAACTGGTTCGCTTTTCTGACTACAAATCAGCTACTTACACAAAAATCCAACGCATCCGAACAGGGATTTTTATCGAGCTAACAGGGATCGAAATGGTACCGATCTCGCGTCTGGCCGATCCTGACGAGATCGGACGTTGCGTGCGTTTCCTCGTCCCGGACGACGCGAGCTTCATCACCGGGGCGACGCTTGCCGTCAACGGCGGCCTCCGGATGGGCTAGCTGCCCGGCGCCCGTTTTCAAACCATGACGCATGAGAGGACCAGATGCCCGACACGAAGACGCACCCCCTAAAGATTGTCAAGAAAAGCCGGAAAAGCGCAGAGCTGGATGCGGAAGATCTGCCCCAAACACCGGATGAGAAGGCCGAGGCACGCGGCGAGTTGGCGCCGGAGCCGCCTGAGATCGTCCATCGCTCACCCTTCGAGATGCCGGACCGCTATAGTACCAAGAGCCTCGACCGCGCCGCCAACGCCCATCTTGCGCGCTTCACCCTTGGGGTGACGCCCTACGGGCTGGCGTCCACGTTCTTTACCTGGGGCGTTCACCTGATGGGCGCGCCCGGCAAGCAGCTGCAACTGGCCGAGAAGGCCGCGCGCAAGGCGATGCGCTTTGGCGTCTACATGAACCAGCTCGCTCGCGACCCGAACACGCCGGGCTTCATCGAACCACTGCCCCACGATCACCGCTTCGATCACGAGGCCTGGCAGCGTTGGCCTTACAACATGATGCACCAGAGTTTTCTGCTGACTCAGCAATGGTGGTACAATGCCGCTTGTGACATCGACGGTGTGACCAAGCGCGAAGAAAATGTCGTCTCCTTCGTCACGCGGCAGATACTCGACATGATGTCGCCCTCGAATTTCATCGCCACCAACCCGGAGGTCGCCGACGCCACTCTCCGCGAGGGCGGCGGAAATCTTGCGCGCGGGATGCAGCATTTCCTCGAGGACTGGGAGCGCGCGGTTTCGGGCAAACCAGCGGTGGGAACTGAAGATTATCTGCCCGGCCGGGATGTGGCAGTGACACCGGGCAAGGTGGTGTTCCGCACCCGTCTTCTGGAACTGATCCAGTATGCGCCGCAGACGGACAAGGTGAAAGCCGAGCCGATCCTGATCGTGCCGGCCTGGATCATGAAATACTACATCCTCGATCTCAGCCCGCACAATTCGCTGGTCAAGTATCTGGTCGGACAAGGCTACACGGTATTCATGGTGTCGTGGCGCAACCCCACTGCCGAAGACCGGGACATGGGGATGACGGATTATTTCGACGCGATCGACGAGGCCTTCGGCGCGGTCAAGGCGATCGTGCCGGAGCAAAAGGTGCACGCCATGGGCTATTGCCTGGGTGGAACGCTGATGGCGGCCAAGGCGGCGCAGTTGGCGCACGACGGGCAGGACCTGCTGGCCTCGCTCACCCTGCTGGCCACGCAGACCGATTTCACCGAACCGGGCGAACTGCAGCTGTTCATCGGCGAAAGCGAAGTGTCGTTTCTTGAAAACATGATGTGGGATCAGGGGTATCTGGACACCAGGCAGATGGCCGGTGCGTTTCAACTGCTACGCTCGGCCGATCTGATCTGGTCGCGTTACATCTATGAGTATCTGATGGGCAAACGGCAGGAGATGTTCGATCTCATGGCCTGGAACGATGACGCGACGCGTATGCCGTACCGCATGCACAGCGAATACCTGCGCAAGCTCTATCTGAGCAACCAACTGGCGCAGGGGCAATACCGTATCGGCGACAAGCCCGTGACACTGGACGCGATCGACGTTCCGATCTTCTGCGTCTCGACCGCGTCGGATCATATTGCGCCGTGGCAATCTGTCTACAAGCTGCACCTGCTGACCGAACCGGCGGTGACCTTTGTGTTGACCAGTGGCGGGCACAATGCGGGGATCGTGAGCGAACCGGGACACAAGGGGCGGGCGTTTCACATTCACACCACCGAACGGGAAGATCCCTACGTACCAGCAGAGACATGGGAAACTGTGGCTGAAAAGCGCGAGGGCTCATGGTGGCCGGCGCTCGTCGACTGGCTGAGTGAGCGATCGAACGCAGAGACGGCGCCGCCGAAGCTGGGCGCGGGAAAGGGAAAATACCAGCCGCTTGAAAACGCCCCCGGAACCTACGTCTTGCAGAAATGAGTACGGACAGAGTCATCGCCAACCGCCCGATTGGCACCCTCAAGCCAGGGAATAGGGCCGACATCGAACGCCGAGTTGTGGCAGGCGACATGCGCAGCTTCACGACCTTTGCGGCCGACGTCTCCGGACACGGTGTCGACAGGGCGTTGGCCTCCGATCCGGGCTTCCGCACGGCGCTCGCGCAGGGCGGGATTGCCGTGACCTTGCTTGTCACTCTGATCGCCACCCGGCTTCCGGGTCCGGGCACCCGGTTCACCACTCTGTCACTCGAGTTTCTCGGCGTGCTGAAGCAAGGCGATCTGGCCGTTGCCGAAGTCACCGTCGCATCGCTGGATGAAGCGTCGCGCAAGGTGCAACTTGACTGCCGGTGCCGCCGCGAAGACGGGCAGGTCATCGTTTCGGGCCGGATCGAGGTGATCGCGCCCGACACGCCAGTGTCGCGGCCTTTCGGCCGCCCGGTGGCCATGGAAACCGGTCAGCCACCCGACCGGTTCGAGCATATCGAGGATCTTGCCCGTGAAAAGGGTCCGATCCGCATGGTCGTGGTCAACCCGGTCGATGTCCCATCCATCGAGGGGGCGATCAGCAGTACGCGCGCGGGCCTGATCGACCCGGTGCTGGCCGGCGCGGAGAAGGAAATACGCGCCGCGGCCGATGAGGCCGGGATAAACCTCTCCGGTGTCGAGATCCGCGACGTCCCGGATCCCGAGGACGCGGCCCGCGCCGCGGCGCATTTCGCCGCCGAGGGCATCCTGCCCGTGGTTCATGCCGGAAAATTGGGTCCCGGATACGAGGAACCGCTATTCCATACAAACGAGCTGACGCTCGGAATCCCCTTTTGCCCGGACGGACCCATCCGATGAGCAAGGATCATGGTGAATGAACAAGCGCGACACCGGCATCGGCCATATCGTGCGGCTTGGCGGCGGTGTCGCCGACATCCGGTTCGACGGGGCGTTGCCGGCGATCACAAACCGCCTCGTGACGCTGACCGACCCCGAGATCGTGATCGAGGTCGCCGGCCTTCCGGGCGAGGGCCTTGCCCGAGGGCTGGTCATGAACCCCTCGTCCGACCTGCGCATCGGCCTTGCGGTGCGCGACACCGGCGGCCCGATCGACGTGCCCGTGGGCGAGGCGGTGCTGGGCCGCATGTTCAACCTCTTTGGTGAAACCATCGACGACGGCCCGTCGCTGGCCAACCTGCCCCGCCGACCAATCCTGCGCGCGCCGGTTCCCCTGTCCAAGCGCCGGGTCGAAGGCGCGATCTTCGAGACCGGGATCAAGGCGATCGATCTCCTGAGCCCGCTGGAACGTGGCGGCAAGGCGGGGCTCTTCGGCGGCGCGGGCGTGGGCAAGACGGTGCTGATCACCGAGATGATCCACAACATGGTCGCCGAATACGACGGCGTCAGCCTGTTCTGCGGGATCGGCGAACGTTCTCGCGAGGCGGAGGAGCTTTACCGGGAGATGGGCGAGGCGGGCGTTCTGGACAACACCGTGATGATGTTCGGCCAGATGAACGAAAGCCCCGGCGTGCGCTTTCGCGTGGGCCATGCGGCGCTGACCATGGCGGAATATTTCCGCGACGACCTGCGCCGCAATGTGCTGGTGCTCATCGACAACATCTTCCGCTTCGTGCAGGCGGGCTCCGAGGTGTCGGGCCTTCTGGGCCGCATCCCCAGCCGGGTGGGCTACCAGCCGACGCTGGGAACCGAACTCGCCGATCTGGAGGAGCGGATCTGTTCCACCGACCGCGGCACAATGACCTCGATCCAGGCGGTCTATGTGCCCGCCGACGATTTCACCGATCCGGCCGCCACGCACACCTTTGCCCATCTCTCCGCCTCGATCGTGCTGTCGCGCAAGAAGGCGTCCGAGGGGCTTTACCCGGCCATCGACCCGCTGAAATCCTATTCCCGCATGCTCACGCCCGGCACGGTCAGCCCGCGCCACTACCGCATCGCCCGCGCGGTGCGCACGACGCTGGCCGAATACGAGGATCTCAAGGACATCATCGCCATGCTGGGCCTCGAGGAACTGTCCGAACGCGACCGCGCCACCGTCCGTCAGGCCCGCCAGCTGGACCGGTTCTTGACCCAGCCGTTCTTTTCCACCGAGGCGATGACAGGCAACAAGGGCCGCTTCGTCTCGCTCGACGAGACGCTGGATAGCTGCGAGCGCATCCTGTCGGGTGAATTTGCCGACCGCGACGAGGGAGATTTCTACATGATCGGGCCGATCGAAGACCTCGACGAGCCGGCGGAAGCCACCGATGCGGCTTGAGGTCATCACCCCCATGGCGGTCTGCGTGGATCGTCCCGTCCGGCGCATCGTGGCAGAGGCGCCCGACGGGCATTTCGGCATGCTGCCCGGTCATGTCGATTTCGTTAGCGAACTGGTGCCCGGCATTCTTCTATACGAAACCGAGGACAGCGCGGAGCGGTTTGTCGCGGTCAATTCCGGCACGCTGGTAAAATGCGGCGACGAGGTGCGGGTGGCCGTGCGCGGCGCGGTCGAGGGCGACGATCTGGCAGAGTTGCGCGCGCGCGTCGAGGCCGATTTCCGCCAGCGTGACGAGGACGAGCGTGATGCACGCGCGGCGCTGGCTCGCCTCGAGGCCAGCATGATCCGCCGCTTTCGCGAGCTGGGAATGGCGGGGTGATGACCAGGGACCGCGACAGCGAGACAGACACCATCGCGCGCAAGGCGCAGCAGATGGAGGAGGCCCGCAAGCGCCGCCGCGAAAGCGCGTGGTATGGGCTGGGCATGTTCGGGCTGGTGGGCTGGTCCGTCGCGGTTCCCATCGTGGCCGGCATCGCGCTGGGGGTCTGGATCGACCAGCGCTGGCCGTGCGAGGTGTCCTGGACGCTGACGCTGCTGCTTGCCGGAGCGGTTCTGGGCGCACTCAATGCCTGGTACTGGGTCCAGCGGGAGGGACGCGATGACTGACCGGCGCGGCCAGACCCTCGGGGGTGCAGGATGACCTTATCCATCATCTCCCTGCTCGTCGGCGCGTTGGTCGGCGGGGCCCTTGGCGCGATCTACCTCGGGCTGCTCTGGCTGGCCGTGCGGTCCCTGCCGCAAGATCGGAGCGGGGTCCTCGTTTTCGTGGGGCTTGGCCTTGCGCGGGTGGCGTTGCTGCTTGGCGCGCTGACGGCGGCGGCGGCACTCGGGCTGCCGGTCGAGGGCATCGCCGCAGCGGTGGTCGGGTTCGTTGCGGTGCGGTTCGCCGCGACCCGCCTGCTGGCGGGTGCGCCGCCAAAAGAGACCACATGGAAATAAGCCCCGACACTTGGGTCCTCTATGAATGGCGTGGCCTGCAGCTTAACGCCACGATCGTCTTCACGTGGGTGGTGATGGCGCTGCTGGTCCTTGGTTCCTGGGCGATCACCGCGCGGCTGAGCGAGGGCGAAACCGTCTCGCGCTGGCAGGTCGCGCTCGAGGTGATCGTCACGACCATCTGCGACCAGATCGCCGAGGTCGGCGCGCACAAGCCCGGCCGCTACCTGCCCTTCATCGGCACGCTCTTCCTGTTCATCGCCACGGCCAACGTGCTCAGCATCGTGCCGGGTTATCAGCCGCCCACCGGCTCGCTGTCGACCACCGCGGCGCTGGCGATCTGCGTTCTGATCGCCGTTCCGCTGTTTTCCATCGGCGAGCGCGGCATCATCGGCTATCTGCGCACCTATGTGCAGCCGACCCCGCTGATGTTGCCTTTCAACCTCGTGAGCGAGATTTCGCGTACCATCGCGCTGGCCGTGCGCCTTTACGGCAACGTGATGAGCGGCACGGTCATCGTGGGCATCCTGATCAGCGTCGCGCCCTTCTTCTTCCCGGTCGTGATGCAGGTGCTGGGCCTGCTGACCGGCCTGATCCAGGCCTATATCTTCGCCATCCTCGCGATGGTCTACATCGGATCGGCCAGCCACAGCCGCCGCGGGGCCGAAGATTTGTCCACAAAAGACACAGGAGACTGAGCATGGATGCCGCAACCCTGATTGCCGCGATCTCGATCATTACCGCCGGGCTGACCATCGCCATCGGCTCGATCGGGCCGGCGCTGGCCGAAGGGCGGGCCGCCTCGCAGGCGCTGCAGGCCATCGCGCAGCAGCCCGACGCGGCCAACACCATCACGCGAACGCTGTTTGTCAGCCTCGCGATGATCGAGTCGACGGCGATCTACTGCTTCGTGGTGTCGATGATCCTGATCTTCGCCAACCCCTTTGCCAATCTTGCCGTCGAGGCCGCCAAGCAGGCCGCCGGAGGCTGATCCCATGCAGATCGACTGGCTGACCGTCGCGGCGCAGATCGTCAACTTTCTGGTTCTCGTCTGGCTGTTGCAGCGATTCCTCTACCGTCCGATCACCACCGCCATGGCGCGGCGCGAGGAACGGATCGAGTCCCGGCTGTCCGAGGCGAAGGCCGCACGCACCAAGGTCGAGGCCGAGGCAGAGCGGCTGCGCGAGAAGCAGGAAGAGTTGGAGGCCAGCCGGGAGGAGGTGCTGCGCGAGGCCCGGCAGGAGGCCGAGAACCTGCGCAACGAGATGGAAGACGATCTTCGCGAAGAGATGGAGGCCCGGCGCAAGACGTGGGAGGACCATCTGGAGGATGAGCGGGATGAATTTGCCGCCCGATTGCGGCATCGTGCCGGCCATCAGGTAGTCGACATCGTCGGTCGGGTGCTGAAGGACTACGCCGGCAGCGGCCTTGCGGGACAGGTGGCAGGCACCTTCGTGGATCGTCTGGCCGACCTCGACGCCAAGGCGCGCGACAAGCTCAAGGCCGCGGCAAAACGCGCGGATGGCCCTGTCCGGGTGGAAAGCAGCGTTCCGCTCAAACCGGCCGCGCGCAGCCACATCACCCGCGCGATCCACGAACACGTCGCCCCCAATATCGAGGTGGACTACCATGAGGACGACGACCTGCTGCTAGGCGTGCGCCTGACCATCGGCGAGCAGACGCTGGAATGGTCCGCGACGCGGTTCCTGCACCGTCTGGAAACGACGCTCGACGAGGTGATCGAAGGTGGCGGCCGACGCCGCGTCGTTCGCACGCCGGATAGCGCGGAAAGCAGCTGATGGCGCGCGAGATGAGTTTCGATGACCTTCAAGACGACGTCTTTGAACCGCTCGAGGATGCGCTGGCGCGGGTCGCCCCGGCCCTCGAGATGGCCGAGATCGCGCATATCCTGTCGGTCGGCAATGGCGTGGCAGAGGTCGCGGGCTTCACCGATCTGCGCGCGGACGAGTTGCTGACCTTTGTGGGCGGCGTGATGGGGATCGCCTCCAACATCAGCACGGATCGCGCCGGCGTCATCGTTCTGGGAGCGACCGAGCGTCTGCGCCCCGGCGACCCGGTGCGCCGCACGGGCCGGATAGTCGACGTGCCCGTTGGCGCAGGTCTGATCGGGCGGGTGGTGGATGGCCTTGGCCGCCCGCTGGACGGCGGCGATGCCATCGAGGCCGAGGATCTTTTGCCGATCGAACGGCCCGCGCCCCCGATCATGCACCGCGCGCCGGTGCAGGTGCCGCTGCAGACCGGGATAAAGGCGGTCGATGCCGCCATCCCCATCGGCCGCGGTCAGCGCGAGTTGATCCTGGGCGACCGGCAGACCGGCAAGACCGCCATCGCCGTCGATGCCATCCTGAACCAGACTGACAGTGGCGTCCTGTCGATCTACTGCGCCATCGGGCAGCGCGCCTCGGCGGTGGCGCGCGTGATCCAGAGCCTGCGCGAAGGGGACGCGATGGAGCGCACTATCGTCGTCGTGGCCAGCGGCGAGGATGCGCCGGGCCTGCAATTCGCGGCCCCCTATGCCGCCACCTCGATGGCCGAGCATTTCATGGTCCAGGGGCGCGACGTGCTGATCGTCTACGATGACCTCACCCGCCACGCGCGCGCCTACCGCGAATTGTCGCTCCTATTGCGCCGCCCACCGGGGCGCGAGGCCTATCCGGGCGACATCTTCTACATCCATTCGCGCCTGCTGGAACGCGCCACGCAGCTGCGCGAGGAGCACGGCGGCGGCTCGCTGACCGCGATGCCGATCGTGGAGACGCAGGCGCAGAACATCTCGGCCTATATCCCGACCAACCTGATCTCGATCACCGACGGGCAGATCTACCTCTCGCCGTCGCTGTTCGAAAAGGGCAACCTGCCGGCCATCGACATCGGCACGTCGGTCAGCCGCGTGGGCGGCAAGGTGCAGCTGCCCGCCTTTCGCGCCGTCGCCGGCAACCTGCGGCTGATGTATGCGCAGTTCGAAGAGCTGGAGACCTTCGCGCGCTTCGGCACGCAGCTCGACGCCGAGACTCGCCGCAAGCTGACCCGTGGCCTGCGCGTGCGCGAGGTGCTCAAGCAGCGCGAGCATGATCATCAGGCCGTGCCCGAGCAGATCGCGGCCCTAATGGCAGCAACCGAGGGCTCGTTCGACGACCTCGCGCCCGACGACGTGGCCGAGGCCGAAGAGACCGTCCGCAAAGCCGTGCGGGCAGAGACCCCCGAGATCTGCGACAAGATCGCCGCCGGCGAAAAGCTGGAGGACGCGGACCGTGAAACGCTAATCCAGGTGATGCGCGATGCGCTCTCAGGGTCGCAGACGGAGGGGGGCGATGGAGACGCTTGAAAGCCTCTCGGACGCGCTGGACACCACGGGCGACATCCAGTCCATCGTGCGCACGATGAAGGCGCTGTCCTCGGTCAGCATCCGGCAATACGAAAACGCGGAGGCGGCAATGGCGGATTATGCCCGCACCGTCGAGCTGGGCCTCATGGCGGTCTTGCGCGAGCACCGGCAGGCGGGGCTGCCCCTGCCCCGCGGCGAAAGCAAGACGGGCCGCGACGCGCTGATCGTGATCGGCTCGGATCGCGGCCTTTGCGGTGGCTACAACGAAAAGATCACCCGCTTTGCGCTGTCGCGGATGGGCGACCGGCCCCTGGTGCTAGGCGTCATCGGGGCGCGCGTCGAAGCCCGGCTCGAGGCCGCGGGGCGACCAGGAGAGACCGTTCGTTCCTTGCCCGGCTCGGTCGAGGGCTTGTCGCGGCTGGTCCAGTCCATGATCGTCGAGGTCGACCGCTGGACGCGGGACGAAGGCGTCGGCGAGGTCTGGCTGGTGCACAACCGCCGCGAGGGGCGCATCACGGCCAAGCCGCAGGCCCACCGGCTGCTGCCATTGCCCGACAGCTATCTCGAAAAACTGGCGCAGGCGAATTGGCCGGGGCGGTCGCTGCCGATGTTCCGGATGGATCCCGAGCGGCTGATGTCATGGCTCGTGCAGCAACGGCTCTTCGTGGTGATGTACCGGGCCCTGGCCGAGGCGCTGGCCAGCGAACATGCCTCGCGGCTGGCCGCGATGCAGGCCGCCGAACGCAACATCGAAGAACGGCGCGACGACTTGCAGCAACTCTATCGCCTCCGCCGGCAGGAGGCGATCACCCGGGAGTTGCTGGACGTGGTGTCGGGTTTCGAGGCAGTTAGTTCAGCCGACTGAACAGCGCGCGATCAGCCCGAGGTCATCAGCCCGCAGGGCCACCCACGAAGTTGGCCACGAAATGCGGCTCGACCCGGGAAAACGCCGCGCATTCTCCAGGGAGCGGGCACAGACAAGAAGGTCATCGAGCGCCTTTCTGATGCTCTGAAGGCTGGCGGCCAATTCGAAGGCAAGGCAATCAATTACAAGAAGGACGGTACGCCGTTCATCATGTACTGGAAGGTCTTGCCGATTAAGGTCGGCAAGACAATCAAGGCGTGGGTGGCAATCCAAAGGGAGGGCTCCGTAATTTAAGCCGTGTACTGGCATTGTCAGCTTCAAGTCGGCTCCTCGACTTGAATGGCGAGACCAAGACGGCCAGGACGAAGCAGAGCAGCGCAAACATTATGCACTGACGTTAGGTGATTCCTTCAGCCCATCAAATGCGGATGAGGTTTTCGGTACACACAGGAAGTTTTCCAGGATTGACATCCAAAGAAAAAACCTCGGCCCAGGGGAGCACCCGAACCGAGGCTTTGGCATTGCTAAAGGATATTGCAGGGTTGAATGCCGGTTATTTAA
>Ga0307380_10011828_pt1 | contig 10898 bp, 3 predicted proteins | sample UN3MG_FD_202239 | JGI IMG/M metagenome (GOLD analysis project Ga0307380, IMG submission 202239) | Soil microbial communities from Risofladan, Vaasa, Finland - UN-3 | ecosystem: Environmental > Terrestrial > Soil > Coastal area > Acid sulfate soil | place: Finland: Risofladan, Vaasa | collected... | reverse complement strand
ATAAAGGGCCGTTGTGCGCTGCTGTCCGTCGAGAATTCCAATGCACTCGCTCAGGTCGTCGAGGTTGGCCTTGCGGTTGTGGGGCCTCTCTGCGTCATACTCTCTTACGAGTTCATAAAAGCAGTAGTCGTGTATGACGGGCTTCCGAACTTGCCACAGCAGGAGTGAGCCGATGGGATATCCACGGGTGATGGAGTCGAAGAGGTCCTCGATTTTCTTCGTGCCCCACACAAGCTCTCGCTGTATGGCAGGAAGGTAGCAGTGCGGCACCATATCACAGAGGAACTTGCGGATCGAGGTCTGCTGGTTAACGTAGCTCATGTCGCACCTCCACGGTCAGCATCGGCTTTGTCATGGTATCCGAGTTACTCTTTCGTGTCCAATAGAGACGGACCGGCTGACTTCGCGGCCTTCCTCTTGCGGCCGCGTTTGGTCTTCTTGGCCTTCTTTTTCTCGGCAGCAGCGGCGGCGAGGCCGCTGAGGCGCTCTTCGGCGGCGCGCTCGGTGTTGAGGGCGAGGAGACGCGCCAGGACCTCGTCGCGGATGTCGTCGGGCCAGCGGTAGCGCCAAGGCTTCTTGCGGCTGCGGCCGGAGGATTCCTCCTCGTCGTCCTCTTCCTCGTAGTCGAGGATGAACTCGCACGTCGGCCGGATGTCGGTCCAGCCGTAGGCATCGAGGACGGCCCGGTCCATCGCGTCGTGGAGCTCCCGCAGGCGCTGGATGTCAGCCGAAGTCTCGTTCGGGTCGTGGAACCGGTTGTACGTCTTCGTCAGGCCATCGTTGTTGCACACCATGAGATCAGCACGGAACTCATAGTACGCCTTGCCCGCGCCCTCGAGTGCCGGACTCGTTTCGAAGTCTTCTGGGAAGGGGAACGTCTCGAAGCAGTCGGTGGGCGAATAGTTCAGATCATCCTTCATGGTCGACGAGAAAAACCATGCCCAAGAATCGTGCAAGCGGCTCTGCAAAAGTGCGAGAGAGCCAGGCGACTCGGTGGGAAAGACCACAAGCTTCTCGTTGTAGACGATCCCTGTTGGCAGAAAGCCAAAGACAACATGCCTCGTGACACGCGCAATTGCCACCACGCGGCGAAGAGATCGCGCGGCAGCAAAGAGCTCTTTAGCTGAGTACTGATATCGCCACCAGAACTTCTTCAAGTTCGCTGCTCCGGACTGGTTTGTCAGAGCGTCTCGCCCTGGCTTAACGGTCCGCTCGATGAGGGCAAGCAAAGCAGGATAACCAACAGCTTCATCATATTCCATCTCGCCGAAATTGACGATGCGCTTGGATGGCCGGAGATCGGGGGTCGAGTTGAAGTCCTCGCCTCCGATGTAATCAAAAACGAGCCGCCGACTTGCTGGCTCCTTGGCTAACACCTTCTCGATCTGCTCCGTTCGAATGCACCCTTCGGTGCTGTCGTCGATGACGAATCCGACTCCGTAGGGGACGACCCCCTTGGTTACTCCAGGGAACGGCGAAGTGAGGCGGGCGGGCATATCGTCACCACCTGTGGCAAAGAGAAAAGATGTGATTGTCTCGACACGGTGCCCGTTTCGCGTTACCACACCCGTATACAGGCCTTTGAAAACATGCACAACACTCACGACAACAGCCGCCTGACCAGGCCAGCGGAGACGCTTCGTTACCGAGTAGATCGCCCCCCCGTCCTTGCGTATTGGCGCCAGCCCGCTCTGACGTGTGTCTCCCTGCGCTATTGTATTTGTCGCCAGCAATCCGAAGGCGCCGCGAGCGCGCAGAAGTCCAAAGGCGCGGCGAAAAAAGAAGGCCACGAGGTCGCACTTGCCGCCCGCTTCATGCCAGCAGGTCCTTAGCCAGTCTGTATAGAAGGGATTAGAAGACCGTGCGAGCGTAGTCACGCCGGCGAACGGCGGGTTGCCGACAATGGCGTCGAAGCCGGGCGCCTCACCCGAGAAGACCTCGGGGAACTCGATTTCCCAATGGAACGGCCGGACCGGCCGCTCGCCGCCGCGCAGATCTGCCAAAGCCTCACCCAGAGCCTGCCGGGCCTCGGCATCCGCGTGCTCCATCCAGGCGGCGAGGGCGTCCAGAAGTTCCTTACGCCGCTCTTCGCGGTCGCGCGGCTTCTCGGCCGCAAAGAAGGCTGCAACGGCAGCGTCGCCTGCCAGGCGTATGAGATCCAGCCCTTCGTCCACGGCGTCGAGTTGCTGGCGCTTGGCCGATGGCGGCATGTCGTCGCCCGCCATGAGGATCTGGCGGCGGACGCGCAGCGTGCTCGCCATCCGCTCGTCGAGCATCCTCTGGATGAATGTCTGCTGGGCCTCGGGCGCCCAGTGGAAGGCGGCGATCTGGCGGCGTGTGAGGCCCACGAGCGAGTCGCCCGACCGCAGGGCGTGGTCGAGGAATGTGAACGGGTGATCCTTGGCCAGCGTCGCGAGCCAGAGGGAGAGTTTCGCGAGGTCCACGGCCATCGGGTTTTTGTCCACGCCATAGAGGCACCGCTGGGCGATGAGGCGCCGGGCGTGGAGGACCTCGTCCTCGTCGGGCGGAATCTGAATCTTGTAGCCGTGGGCGTGCCACGCGTCGACCAGGGCGTCGCCGAGTTGGCGGCAGGTCTCCACCAGGAACGCCCCGGAGCCCATCGCCGTGTCGCAGACCTTGAGGCTGAGAATCTGGTCGGGCGTGGGCCGCTCACCGAGTTGCTTGAGGATCGGCGCCAGCGTGGTCCGTACGATAGGCTCGGTGAGGGATCGCGGCGTGTAGTGGGAACCGGTCCGCCGCCGCTCGTCGGTCGGCTCGAGGACCATCGTGCCGGCCGGGACGGGCTGGGGGGTGGCATTTCGGGCGATGCGGCGCTCCAGAGCCGCCAGGAGGCCATCAGCCGCCTCGGCCCCCTTGATCGCATCGGCCATAGCCGACGGGGCCTTGTAGTCGGTCCGGTCCTGGAGGGACTTGCCGCGGTCCCCCGTGGGCGTCTCGAGCAGTTCGTCCAGGTTGACGGGCACCGGCGCTCCGCGGGCCTTGGCGGGCTTCAGGGCGATGGTCAGACCCTCGGCCTGCCGGAGGCGGAAACCCATCATCGTCTCGTAGACGCTTCCGATCTGTTCGACATCGAGGGTGCGGTAACTGAGGCGCTGGCCGTCGAGGATGAGGAGTTTGTCGAGCACCCGGTACACGACGCCGTCGGAGACGAGGGGCAGGCGCGGCTCCTTGGCCGAGCGGCCCTCAAGGAACGGAAAACGGTCGGGGTCGAAGAGGTGCCCGAGGCGCGCCGGCATCTTGAGGAGCGGGTGCTCCGAGCCGTGGTACACCACGCGGAAAAGGGCCGCCAGTTGCGCCCAGGCGCCGTAGCGGTGGTCCACGGTGTCGGGGTACTGCTCGGCGTCGGACCGGAGGCGCTCAAAGAGACCGTGCACCGCGTAGTGGCCGACGTAGAGGGAACTACCGGGCATGAGGCCGCGGTCCTCGGCGTACAGGAGGAACACCAGGCGCATGAGGACCCTCAGGAGACCCCCGTAAACGTCGTCGGGGCGGCTGGTGAGGATGTCCCGCAGGAGGTCGCCGTGGGCGTAGTCGTCGGCTGCCTGGAAGCCCCGCAGGAGTTCATAGAGGGCGTCGAGGACCTGATCGGCCAGGGCCGTGGAGACGCGGGCCTGGTAGTCGCGGCTGCGCTTAAGGAGCGCCGGGAGGCGGGCCTCCGAGGGGGCGGCGAGAAACCGGTACGACGACAGGAGCATCTCGAATGCCGCCAAGATCGGCCGGCCGGCGACCTCGGTCATAGCCGCGACGGGGAAGGTCAGGGTTCCGGCGTTCTCGCCCCGCGGCGCGTAGATGAGCCGCAGGTGCGTGCCGTTTGAGAGGAGGCCGATGGGCGCGTGCGTCTCGCGCAGAAGCCGCTCGAACCGGCGGCTGGGGGAGGCGGACCAGCCGGCCAGGGCCGACTCGACTGCGGTGTCCAGGTTCGTGCCGAGCGGCAGTTCCTGGATGAGCAGAAGCCAAGGCTGCTCGGCATCGGCGGGGGTCGGGTCCTCGAAGGCGGCGTGGGGCTCGAGCGTCTCGCCGAAATCGCGCAAGGGGGTCTTCAGCGATTCGGGGACGGGCCTCTGCCCGCCGAGGCCGCAGAGGCAATCCGCGGGCCACTCCAGGAAGCCGCGCAAGAAGTCGCCCAGATCGGCAACGGCTTCAATGGTTTCCTCATTATGCTCCACATCCCGAAGGTAAGGCAGAAATCGCTGCTGGAGGACGGCGGCGCTTCGGTCAAGGATGACCTGGGCATCCACCAAGGCGGCGGGAGAAACCACCAAGCCGTCGGGCTGAAGGTAGCCGAGCCATGCCTGATGATCGCGGATTGCCGGGTCCACCGCCATGGGGTTACTTGGCCTCGGGGTACAGGTACACGATGCCGACGGGCTCGATCCTGGATGCGCTCACGCGGTAGAAGTCGAGGATACGGCCGGGTTCGCGCTGAAGGTCGCCTTCGACGTTCTCGATCCACCGCTGCCAGTAGCGTCGGTTGGACTCGTACTGGCGCCGCTCCTCCTCACGGTCGAAGAGGGCAAGTTGCAGTTCGGCGGACTTGCCGAGTTCGGCCAGGACGCGCTTCCTCTGGTCCTCGAGGATATGCCGCATAGCGTTGGCCTCGGCTTGGCCGCGCTCGGTGAGCGCCTGCTCAGCCTGCTTACGGGCTTCTTCGCCACGCTGCTGGAGGTACGGCAGGAGGCCCTCGATGTCGCGCGGCAAGGTCGCCAGCAACTGTTTCTGAACCGCTTCCGAGGCCGTGTGCTGGGCACCGGGCTTCAGGGCTTTCTCGAGGAGTTCCAGCGTCCGGGCCTCGGCGTCGCGGGCGTATGGTTGCAGGGTGCCGCTGCGACGCGATGGCTCAAGCCACCGGGCCGTCACGGTCAAGAGTTCCTCGTGAAGGCGGCTCGCGCCAGGGCCGTAGAGCGATAGACGCCCAAGCAAGACGACCCGTGGGATGGCGTCGCTACTATGGACAAGACATGCCCGCGAGAGGTCGTGGTGGACGAACCCCTGGGCCAGGAAGCGAGCGAGCAGCCGCTGGACGACGCGGTGATGAAGGTGCAGTTGCACGACGCTCTCGTCGATGCCTTGGGGGGCCTCGAAGACGACCGGACGCACGGGGGCCTCCTTGCGCCAGCGGAACCCTCGCACGCCGTCCTCCGGCGGGGCCCGAAGCGTGTCAAGCGTCGTGGCCCATGTGGCGTCTCCCCCCTTGCGAGACTCGATGTCCGGGAAGACATACCGCTTGGGCTCGCCCTTGGGCGAAGCCGAGCCCGCGTGTAGGCGTTCTGCCCCGAGCAACTCCAGCGAACACGACAGGGCGTCTCGAAGGGAGTCCATGTCGAGGCCGATCCACTTCCGGGCGTCATCGACCCGTCGTCGAAGTTGAGCCGTCTGCTCGCGCAGTTGCTCCTGGCGGACGCGGGTGGCCTCCAGTTCCTCCTCGGTCGTGCGTCGCTTGTCGGGGTCGAGTTCGGCCTGCTCGATCTCCCGCACTATTTGGTCGGCCCGGCTGTGCTCAATGCCGCCCCGCAGGGTGTCGGCCAGCCGGCCCTCGAGCACCTGCGAGAGGCTGCCCAGTTCCTCGCGGATCGTCTTCGTCTTGCGGACGAGGGCTTGGAGAACGCGGTCCTCGGGACGCTGCCGGTACACGAAGTAGTGGCAGTAGACCTCGGGCGAGGGCTGGAGTTTCCGGTCAATGCGGCCGTTGCGCTGCTCGAGGCGACTTGGGTTCCACGGGACGTCGAAGTGGAAGAGGTGGCAGCAGTGGGCCTGAAGGTTGATCCCCTCGCGGGCGGCGTCGGTGGCTACGAGGATTCGTATGGGGTGCTCGGAAGGCGGCAGGTTGAAGGCCCGTTTGATCTGCTCACGCTTGTCGGGCGGGGTCGGTCCGTGGAAGACCTCAATTCGGTTGTCCGCCAGGTGCGTGCCGGCAACTGCCGCATGGAGCATGTTGACGAGGTAACGCTTGGTGTCCTCGTACTCGGTGAAGATGAGGAGCCGAAGATCGGTCCAGGGGGCACCCGCCTTGGGGCATGGCTTGCCCGGCAGGTGGACGCCCGGGCACATGTGGTCCCGAACCCAGCCGATAAGGTATTTGACACGTTCGTCAGGGGCACCGCGTGCTTGTTCGGCCACGGCCTCCATCTGGTCCAGCAGCCGCTTCTCGGCGGCGACGTCGGCCGCCGCCTGATCGCCCGCCGTCGCCTGCGTCGTAGCCTCGAACTGGGCATCCTCGATGGCCTGGAGGTCAGCCTCAGGCAGTTGGGAAAGGTCATCGTCGCCATCGAGATCGCCGGCCAGGAGAGCGAGTCCTTTGCGCCCTGACTCAGTCGCGGCGGGCGGGGGCGGCTCGGCTTCTCGCGTGGCCGATGCCTCTTGGGCCCACAGCCGCTCCATCGTGCGACGATGGACTTTTAGCGTGCGGGCGAAGGCCTCAACCGACGACAGGAGCCGCTGCTGAAGTCCCGAGAGGAGGAGTGCCGCCTCCGCTCGCTTCCGCTTCGTGGCCTTCTCTACCCGTTTCTGGCGCGCCTTGCGGTATTGGTCGAGCAGCCTTGAAAGGGCCAGTTCGGGCGCGTCTTCCGGAAGTCCCTCGAGGTCAACCTGCTTGACCTTGCGCTCCGGGAACCCCCCTTCGAGTTGGCGGATGTCCTCTTTGAGCCGGCGCACCATGACGTCATCCAGGTGGCTCTTGGGAACCTTGACGCCGCGGCAGAATCGCTGAGGGTCGAGGATCTCAAGCAGCGCGCTGAAACTGTTGGAGTGGCCGTTGTGGGGCGTGGCCGAGAGAAACAACCTGTGCTCGAACCGGGGAGCCAAGTCCCGGATAGCTCGGGTGATGCGCGAATCGATGGCGTACTTGGCTCCGCTGGAAGGTGCCGCATGGTGGGCCTCATCCATAATCAGCAGGGAGCCCGGCCTGAGGTTGTCCAACCAGTCCCGCAGTGGAGCCGCATACGTTTCGTCAATGAGCAGCCGGTGCGAGACGAGAAACCGCGGGAAGGTGGTCCAGGGATTGACGCCGTACCCGCGTTCCTCGCGCACTCGCTCGAGGTATGCGCGATCGAGGACTTCGAAAGTCAGGCCGAATCGATTCTCCAGTTCATCCTTCCACTGCAGCAGCATCGTGGGCGGACATGCCACCACGATCTCGCGCACACGGCGCCGCAACAGCAACTCGCAGGCGACCAATCCCGCTTCGATGGTCTTTCCAAGGCCGACGTCGTCCGCGATGAAGAGGTTCACCCTCGGCAGGAGCAACCCTTTGCGGAGCGGCTCGAGCTGATAGGCGTCGATCCGTATGCCGGCGCGGAAGGGGGCCTGGAACAGGCGAGGGTCGGTGGCGGTGACGCAGTTCCAGCGAAGAGCATGAACGTAGGCGCCGAAGTGCCGCGGCGGGTCGAACCCGCGCGTGCCGATAGACTTCCAGGCTTCCTCGTCGAGAATCTCGGTGTCGAGTTCGAGTTCCCAGACGACTTCGAGGACTTGCCCCTGGGCGTCATCATCAAGGCAGGCCATGCGCACCTGATGGCCCCCCACGGCCGGTTCAGATGCCTCGACGAGGTAGGTTCTCGTCCGGGCCCTTACCACGTTGCCGACTTGTGGGGTGCTGGCCTGCATGGCGCCTGCCTTTGTCTCGGTCTTGGACCTCCAAGATACCGTCCTGCAAGATACTGTCAACGGCAAGCCCTGGAGACAAGCCCTGAAGACCCATACGGTCCGGTTAGAGTATTGCAAATGATCCAAGGCAACAGTACGCTGCTTTCGGCGGCAGTCTGCCTAGAGTGCCGACACAGAACTGGTGCGCCTCGAAGGGCGCGACTACAAGTGTGCCGCTGGTTTTCTCGTCCAGATTGAGGCACAACGAGAGTGCAATGTTGACTCCGGCACCAGATCATGGGGGACCGCATGCGCAAGATGAAAGACGAGACGCTCGCGCAATTCCTGAAGGCCATGGGCAGTTGCCTCCAGGGAGCGGCGCCTGGTGTCCTCAAAGCGGCGGCCGCTGTGAGCGAAGACGCCTTCGTGGCAGCCGCTGCAGCCTTCTTGTGCGGCTTCGAGCCGCACCAGCCGGGCAACCCTGTGGCGTTTCGGGCTTGTTTGGATGCCTTGGCTCAATCTCAAAGCCCTGCAGCCATCGCGGTCCTGACCCATGTGGCACAGAACGCCGTCATCGGCCGGATAAAGGTGGAAGCGGTCCGGCGGCTCGCGCTCGTGAACCTCACAGAGGATGCAAGAGGACTGCTTCGCACGCTCGCCAAGGATGGATGCAAGGCACCGCACCAGTTCTCTAACGATGCTGTAAACCCGGAGGAGTTCCGGGTGGCTGCGGTCGAAGCCCTGGGCAAAGCGGCAAAGCCCAGCAAGAGCGATGTCCAGACTGTACGCGATATTCTTGCGAAGGAGGCTGAAGGGCGCCAGCCTACGCCGCTGTTTCATGCGGCCGTCGATGCGGCCTATGCGATGGCGAAAGCTTTCCCTGTCGCCACTCTGCTAGAGATAACCGGAAAATGTCCTGTTGGGTTAATGCGCCTTCATATCATGGCAGCGTGCAGCAGCCAAAGCGTAAACGCACTGAAGAAGCACGCAGGGGCCATCGCCCCGCAACTCTCCGACGCCCTTTCGGAATTCAGGGACGAGCATCTTTTGCGGGACAGGCTGACGGATCTCATCATGAAAGCCGTTAGCCCGGAAGTGGTTGGCCTGATTTCCGAGCGTTTTGGGAACGATGCCTTGGGCAATGGCCGCGGTGCGATCTGCTTGGCCGCTTTGAAGGCCTACAAGAAAACGGACGATGTGCTGACCAACGCCTATCTGGCGTTCGCGCGGGCACAAGGAAACATGCACACTGGTTCGCCGTGTGTACGGGGTCTTGCAGTCTGTGCCACCGGCGGTCGGGCTGGCAGCATTGTGGCGCGCCTCGTGCAACAGGACCACCCAGGATACAACCAACTGCTCACGTGCGGGCTGTTGCTTGAGGTCTTGGGCACGGTTTCTCTTGTTGTGAGCTCTGTCTGCGATGCGCTTAACGCGGTGCAGGACCCCCGCAGGCGAAGCCAGAGCGTGGAAAGGTGCTGCGATGCCATCCTCGCGGTGTCCCTGCTGAGTGAGGCCAATGGGGTCAAAGAGGATGATCGAAACTGGATTAAGCGGCAACCCCAGTGGCGTTCCCAGTGGCAACAGAATCGCATGGCCGAGATGGTGGCCGCGTTGCGGCGCTGCCCAGCCGACCATAACGGTGTCGCGTTGCTGACTGCGAGGATGACTGCCGCAGCCCCGCAGCCTGGCACCAAAGCGATGGCGGAGTGGTTTGCCGGACGCCAGGACGACCTGGGCGAGTATTTCATCGAGACCGCCCTGGGATCGGCGGGGGATGTCGCGCTCAGCCCATCTCAGGAGTTGCCAAAGGAATGCCCTCTCGCACAGATCGAGGATCTGGTTGTCAGCCGGCACCAGCCGAAACTCCGAGAGTTACTGCCTCGCATTGTCTATGCGGATGATAAGCTGAATCGTCCTGTGCTCGATCTTATGCGCCGCCGAAAAATTGGATTTCAGCAAGCCGCACACCAAGTTCTTCAAGGTTGTCTTACGGCCGATGATGCGATGTTCGTCCTTGAGTCATTGGCCCTGGAGTCGGATGACCATAGCGTCCGCACCATTTTTCAGGCCATAGAATTCTACTCACCGGACAGGAAAGTGACGGCGGCCGTGCAGGAGAAGGCGATCTCGCTCGGATGCAGGGCGGTTGAGAAACGAGCCCCGGCAGCCAACCCTACCTTGGTGGAAGCGATTCTGCAGAAACTCCACGATCGATTTGAGGATGGGCCGACCGTAAGGTTCGCGGCCTACGCTGCCTGTGGTAGGTTGGCAGACTCAAGGAGCATTGTGCCTCTCAAGAACAGGCTGAAGAGCGACAACGACAGGAAGTGCGCAGAGGCAATTCGTGACGCCCTGAAGCGAATTGGGGAGAGGTTGAAGACTGCTCGGTTCGCTAATTCGGATGCCGGGGCGCTTGTTACGTGGCTGACTAACGTGGGCGACCTTGGCGACAAGATGCTCTTGCCAGACGTCCTGCCGCTCTTGTCGCCTCCGCATTCGAGTCTCGAGGTGCGTGCGGGAGCCCTTTGGTGTCTGGAGCACATTGGCGACCCGAGCGTAATTCCGCAAATCGATGAGTTCGTCGCGGAAACCTCGCCTTCTGGCAATATTCTTCAAGCTGCGCGGCATGCAAAGATGACCTTGCTTGGCAGGGACGATTTGGAGTTTGTGGAAGCACTCTCGAGCCTTCTGCCTGCTGATTCCCCGGCACTTGATCCGCGCGTGGACTACGCGAAGGAGTTCGGAGCCGCCCGCGTCAAACGCCTGGCTCGGAGTCTCCAAGCTGCCCAGGGTAATTGGGAGGCCGGTCATTGGGACGATCTTGTGACAGGCCTAAACGGAATTTGCGAAGTGCTTAGCAGCCACCTGTTTGAGGCACGGTATGCCGCCATGGGTCTTGAAAAATCGCAGGCGGAGAGAATGTGCCACCAAAAGCATTTCAACAGAGTGAACATGTCTGAATTTAGGAAGACATTCCCGGGTATCCAGGCCGCTATGAACTCGATTCTCCAGATGAGGGGTGACGCCGAAACGGCTCACGTCGAGGATCCTGACGGCAGTGGAAAACCAGGCATCCAGAAGTCTGACGCCGAACTTGCGCGGGATGAGTTCAGACGCCTCCTTGAGGAGTATGCCCGGTTCATCACCCAAGACTGAGCCTCGCGGCGATTGGCGGCGGCGCCGGACGGGGCCAAGGCGGCGCGGCTCTCGCCCCTGCTCGTCAAGAAACTCCGCAAGCGGCTCGGCATCACCCAAGGCGAACTGGCCAGGCTTGTAGGCGTGTCGGGCAGTGCGGT
>Ga0307380_10011825_pt1 | contig 10899 bp, 11 predicted proteins | sample UN3MG_FD_202239 | JGI IMG/M metagenome (GOLD analysis project Ga0307380, IMG submission 202239) | Soil microbial communities from Risofladan, Vaasa, Finland - UN-3 | ecosystem: Environmental > Terrestrial > Soil > Coastal area > Acid sulfate soil | place: Finland: Risofladan, Vaasa | collected... | reverse complement strand
CGTGGGGGATCTGAGTAGCCGCTCGACATCATGTGAGCTGCGCATCTCGACAAGCAGGCGACCCTCCTCTATGTCCCGGCGCATGGCCTCAATCTGGGGCGGGTGTTGTCCACGAAAGCGGTCAAGCCAACTTGGGTAGTCGTACACATTGTGCACTCGGAACGGGTCCTTCAATCCCAAGAAGTTGTCTTCGGCCCAGATGCTGTACTCATCCCGGTTGACCCATGACGCTCGGTCATAGTATTGGCACTTTTCGATCACTTGCCTCGGAAAGAGTAGAGAGTAGTGGTACAGGAAGATGCCCCGCCGAGCGAGGTGGTGAGCGCCTATCCGCTTTCCGCTGCGTAGGTCGCGCCCGCGAGCATCGTGCACAGTCGGCGGACGATGAGTGACATAACGATAGCCCGGCCCCCATTTGAAAAGGCGGTGATAGACACCGGCTCCATGGCGTAGGTACCAGCCATCAGTAACATAGTCAAACCCGCCCCAGAAAGTGATTTGCTTGAACGAGACGGCAGTGATGTCGGGCCCACGCACGATCATTTGCAGAATGGCCTGCATGTCTTCGGGCCGATAGAATTCGTCGATGTCGACCTGCCACAGGTAGTTGCCGGTGGCTCGTGCGGCATATGCCTGCGACTGCTCATCCTTCTCGCTCCAGAAGCCGTCTCGAACTACAATATGCAATTTGCCTTCTGGATCCTCGTCCGCCGCGAAGGCATACAGCGTGTCGAGCGTGCCGTCGGTCGAGTGCCCATCGGCACTTGCCAGGCAAGCCGCGGCCTGAGACGCGCCCTCCACCACAATGATCTCGTGGGCAACAGGATAGAGCGCACGCAGACAATAGCGCGTGAAAGGCTCACCGTTGAGGACTATGATGCCAAAGGTGACTCTAGGCAGATCCACGTCTTCTACTTTGGACCTCTTACGGTGAAGTGCGCCGTGCGCCGAGAGCCGCCGCCCAAGAGCGGATAGACCGTCACGTCAATGTCGATATCAGAGAAGTAGCAGCTGAAGACCTCACGCAACTGCGCTACGTGGGTGAATTCGCATTGGTGCTCCCAATTCCCCATCCCCAGTTCCTCTGGAGCGAGGATGGGAGTGCAGCCAACAAGGATGCCTTCTTCTCCGATCGCAGACCTGACGCGATCGACTACTGCTGCACGCTCGGCTTCGTTCAAATGCTCTAGGCCTTCAAACCACACAATGACATCGTACCGCGACCGCGGAAAGTCTCGCTTCGTCGCGTCGGCCACCGCGTAGTCAATCCTTGGATGTGAATGCCACCGCTTCGCATGGGCAATGGCATTCGGGTCCTTGTCTATCGCATCAATATGGCCGGCTGCGGTGGAGTAGAAGTAGCGCGAATAGTAGCCGTCGCCACAGAAGAGATCGAGCACTCCGCAACCTTCGAACATGTGCTTGCGCGGGAGAATACCCCTCTCTAGCCAGAAGAGGTTATGCGGCCAATGGTAATGTAGGTCAATGCGATGATCGAACCAAGAGGGTGACTGCTTGGGTCCCCCATAGACGGACCGCAGGAGTTGCCTGTAATACAGACGATTGACACGCAGTCCCAAATCAGCTAGCCACTTGGGGATTCGGATCATGAGCTGAGCCCTCTCTCACGCTCTGCCTGAAGTCGACTGTGCCACCTGTTACGCCAAGGTCTCCGCAGATCTCCAGAACATGAACCCGCCCCGCCAAGGAGACTCTCCTTCGCCGCCTGCATCTGGTCCTAGCAGTGGGCCCTGTTAGGCAGGCAATATTGACTAAGAGCCGGTGCGAGGACGCAGCATTGTTAGTATTGGTCATGAGGGAACCCAACCGGTGTTGTCGAGGCTAACCTTGCAGCGTTGTGCAACTTCGCGAAGACTTGCGCTTTGACAGCAGTGTTGTCCTCGCACATAGCCCAGCTCTTGCTGAAGGTCACCAGCAGCGCTACTGAACAGCGAGACCTCTTGATGAGAACCGCACCCCGCTGCGCTGCAACGAGAGACTTGAATTCGCTGATCGATATGGGAGACTCGTGCCATGGAAGAAGCCTATCCAGGTTCAGATACGATTCGCCGACCGAGGCACAATTGTCCCTTATGGCATCGATCGTCCAATGTGTGCCTGACCGTCGATGCGACACCACCAGTACGGTATCGGCATTCATTGCTACTGACCACCGCGCGGTGTCAAGCTAGACCGGCGGACAACACGCCGTGCAGTGCATTGCTGGGAGCTCGTCAAAGCGTCCTCATCATATGTCTGGTGCCAGCCCTATAGCGGTTGCAGAGCCCGTCGTTGTTGATGTTGACGATCGGAATGCGCATTCTCTACTCCCACAGTTCGGAACGGCAACCCTGTGGGACGACTTTTGCAGGCACTAAGGGGTACGATCTGGCACTGTGGTCTCTTTCGACAACCCCTTCAGTCTCTCGTATAGTTGCCCCAGCTCCCGCAAGTGAACGAAGGCGTGTTCACATAGGTAATTCTGCGCGTAGGGATACTGCGCCGGATCGCGTTTGAACACGCTTCGTGCCATGTCCAGGCTGAAGTCAAATACAGTGCGTACCATGACTCGCAGCACCTGAGCCCGGCTCGGCGGCGTTGTCGTATCGCGTCGAAACACGAGATGCGAGTATCGTCCATCAACGAAACGGTGACGCGCAATCCAACGCAGGGTCATCTTGCGGGGGGGAACCAGGTGATAGACGCCTAGCGTGGGAGCATAGTAGATGACCTCATGTGGTCTGCTGGCACGGATACGCCGCTGCATTACTGTCTCTTCGCCGTAGCCGAGGCTATCCCCACGCATCCCAAAACGCGGGTCAAAGCCGTTCAACTCCTCAAGCAGGGATCGCCGGAAGAAGACGTTCCCGCCACTCAAGTACTCATTCTGTGCCAAGGCCCGCGCTTCTTCGCCCTTGTGGCTGGAGCCATAACGATCTCTGAACCATGCCGGCCTGGGTGCTGAGTAGAACGGGGAGTACGGCCCCCCGAAGACAGCGGGCGAAAGTCGTCCAATGACATCGCTCGCCACGGTCAACCAATCTGTGGGCGCCTTGCAGTCATCATCGAGGTATCCCACGTATTCACCCCGCGCCTCGTGCCAGCCCCGATTTCGGGCATGCGAGAGGCCTTGACGCGTTTCGGTGCAGTATCGGAGGTTTTCAAGACGATCGAAGCCCGCTACGACCTCATGTGTGTTGTCGGTGGAGTTGTTGTCCACGACAATGACCTCAAACTCCGATGGGTGGAGAGTCTGTTCGCAGAGGCTCTCCAGTGCGCCCTCCAGCAGATCGGCACGGTTGTAGGTGCACACCACCACGCTTATCATGGGAAGTGTCAAAGACTCAGGATGCTGGGTGTCAGAGCCAGGCCTAGACGTGATACGATCTGGACGACCCGAGCAATCCTGCGTATTCCTCGCTTGCCTAGGTGAGTCACTAGAGATGCAGCATCCCTGCGCAGCATCGCAGCAAGGAGACCGGATGTCCATAGCGCCCTCTGCGGCTCAACGGGAACCGCTGCTAGGATGCGGTCAACCCAGAGTCGATGCAGGCGCCTTGCGATGTGATCATCAACGTTGTCCTGTTTCTCAAACGCATCAAGGATCTGCAACAGTACGCGGCAAAGCCCCATGTCTTGCGGACTCAGTCGCTGCGGCAGCTTGTAATACCAATGGCGGAGCCTGTTAATCTCGGACGGTGTAAGTTGCAGCTGCGGTACAAGCCGATGGACTTCCCGTGCCGCAATGGCAGAAGCTGCCCGCTGCTGCTGGTCGCGGGCCGTGGCGCTGGCGCTAGCCTCATGCGCTCGGAAAGCCACCAGTGGCGCTGGCAGATTAGCCGCCCGGGTTCGCCGGAGCAGCCTGGCCCAGAGGTCGTAGTCCTGACTGTACCGCAGCTCTCTGCTATACGGAGGCTCGCCGGTGTCGACAAGTTCTCGGCGAAACATCACCGAGGTGTGGCAGAAGGCGTTGTGAAACAACATCTGCCAACGAATCTCTGTGTCTGTCAACGGTTGCCGGTGCGTTGCCATACAATGTCCTTTGGCATCAACGACATGGTAAGCTGTGCCGAGCAATCCCACAAGGTTGTGCTGGTACAAGTACTCTAGCTGCGTGGTCAGTCGCGCAGGGAGAGACACGTCGTCCGCATCCTGCCGCGCGATGTAGTCCCCCTTGGCGATTTTCAATCCCCTGTTCAGCGACTTGCTCAGTCCCAGATTCTGTTGACTGTGCGCCGGGTTGATGCGCTCATCATGATAGCTTGTGAGGATTTTCCACGTGGAATCGGTAGAACCGTCGTCAACTATTATGAACTCGAAGTCCGTGAAGGTTTGGACAAGGATGCTCTCGATGGCCTCGCCTAGATGTTCTTGGCCGTTGTAAACGCTCATGATAACGCTGACTCTTGGACTCATCCTACCACCTTCTCACCAACTACTAGCATGCTGGCTCCATTGGGGAACCTACTCAGTAGCTGCCAGTCAAGGGATGCAAGATGGTAGGAAAGGGGTCGAAACAAACGGGGCAGGAAGTCATGCGCGATGGTAGTGAAGAAGTGCGTACGAAACCGCGATCGTATGACTCGAAGGCCCGCCTCGGCGAAAAGACGCTCGATCTGCCTACTGGTCAAACGCCGCAGATGCCCAGGTTCATCTCGACGGAAACGGCCGATGCCATCTTCCGTGGGCTCCAACCCACTAGTGAAGTACATCATGAACCACTCCAGAGAGTACCTGTTCGCGCATGGCGTCGTGAGGAGAATTCTACCGCCTGGCTTCAGTACACGGCCCCACTCCAGGATCGTAGTCCGTACATCCAGCACGTGCTCCAAGGTCTCGATAGAAAGAACCATGTCAACCGCGTCATCAGCTAGAGCCAGCGATTCGCAAGCCGCTGCAATGAAAGATTGCCCTGGGGAGCGTTTCATCGCCAATTGGAGGGCAATTGGCGAGATGTCCATACCAACGATTCGACACGTGGGAAATGCCTCCTTGATTACGGCGGCATACCTGGCTTGCCCGCACGCGATATCCGCCACTACGATTGGTTCTGCTGGAAAGAGATGTCTGGACCGGAGAGCTTGACGGACCGCCGCAAGGCGGCAGGTTTCATACAAACCGCCAAAATCGGCCATGTATTCTCGCTGATAACGTTGGTCATAGTCAACTACAAGCACTCTATCCCGCATCCTGCAAGCTCTCTAATCGGCTGCGCACGCCTGCCCTAGCTCGCTTCATCAGCATCGGCTCTGGTCAGGAATCGTTTGATTCTTCCTAGCACGATCGCTGTACGTCCACCAAGGAGTGCCAAAGCAAAGGACTTCCACAGTCCCTCTTGCAATGGGTCCTCGAGCATTGCCCTCAAGAGCAGGGTGAACGCAAGTCGCCGGTTCCCGCCAGCGGCCACAAGGGCGCGGGCATGTTGGCGGTAGGTTGGTATTCTGGTCGCAGGATTCCCTCCGTAGAACTCTTCCACCAACTGATCATGTCCCTTCAAGTAGACCAGGCCTCGATCATCGACGTACCCACTGAGGTCATTTTCCAATACATAATCGTATAGCGGGCTCCTTGGAATGCCTACAAACACATTGAAGGAACACGTAGTAGGGCGGATTGCGCGGGAGAGGTCAACGGTCATGCGCCTTTCCGCAGGGGTTTCAGTCGGTACGCCAACGATGAAACTGGCAGCCGTCTTAATGCCTAGCTCTCGACACCACCCAAAAACGTTATGTACCTGGTCTAGCGTTATACCCTTCTTCATGAAATCAAGGAGGCGCTGGCTCCCGCTCTCTACGCCGACATAGAGAGCCTCACACCCAGCCCTGTGCATTAATGCGATCAATTCACGATCCAGGGAATCTACGCGGCTTTCACACATCCACTTGATGTCCATACCCGCGAGCAGCAATCCTTCGCAGAAGCTTGCCGTTCTTTCTCTGTTTGCTGTGAAGTTGTCCTCTCGGAAATAGATCCCCCTGGCCCCGTAGTGCCGCACGAGATGCTTGATATCCTTAACTACTCTTTCAGCACCGAAATACCTGTACCTCCGTCCCCAAATGGATGCCACAGAGCAGAACGTGCATCCGAAGGGGCACCCTCGGCTAGTGTTCATGGTGAATACCGGCTGCTGGGGAAACCACTTGACTCCGAAGTCATATGGCAGGTGAGCAAAGTAGTCATATGCAGGCATGGGCAGATCATCGAGGTCTGTTATGAAGTCTTTCCGATTGACTCGATTGGATGCGCCGTCAACGATGTCTAAGATGGCATGTTCGCCCTCGCCAATGACAATATGATCCACGAACTGGGGTATGCTGTCCGGAGCTACGGAAGCGTGAGGCCCACCGACTATGATCCTGCCTTTCCAGTCACCTTTCTCTCTTAGCATCTGCATCTGGTATAGCATTCTCTTCGTATCGCGATAGCAGATGGTGTTGGCATAGATGCCCACCAGATCTATCTTATTGTCAGTCAGGTAGTGATCTTCCAGAAAGCTGCTGGGGCTCAAGTAGTTGTCAATGAAGAGGACTTGGTGACCAGCGTCCCGTAGGACCGATATGAGGAAGCCGATACCGAGGGGTGGTCGTTTTTCGTTTGTAAAGAAGGGCGACATCAGTGGGGCAGCCGAGGTTACTAGCAGGATGTTCATTCTTCAATCCGTGGCTTCATGTCGGTGAACCACTCGTCACACAGGTGTAGCCCGCTGCCTGCCCTTCTCGCGCCTGGATTCTCCCAACACTCTCCATACTGTCACGCTCCGACACAGCTGCGCACGGACGTTTCCTGCACAGTTCTGTTGCAGCTTCGAATCGGGGTCGGCCACTGTCTCCGGCCCTGGGTATGCGAGCCCCCGTGAAGCAGCTCTGGACTTGAAAGAGGAGTTCGGTTGAAAGACCATCAAGACACGCAGACCTTGTAGCTGGATGGCCCCCTCTTGTGGACAGTTGCATGCCATCAACACCATCGACCGGGCGCGCACCGAGGTGGCCCCTGGAGCGAACCCCGGTTCTGCATAACCGTCACAGTGAGAGATGTTCCAACCGTCTCGTCGGCACAAGAGGACCGGGCGTAGCGGATCGCCACCAAGGCGCACGGCTGATCAGCCATACTCGGACAGCGCACAACACAGGTTTGTGCAGATAGGTGCGACTCGCGCTGGAGTGCGCTTTTGGGCCAGTTCCCCGCCATTCTCTACTTCTCGGCCCAAAAAAACAGTCCGTTGTGGCAGACGTGGGATCGTCTAAAGCGAGACCGGAGGATGCCCATTAACTCATTCTTGGTGCAGATATGCAAGTGATGCGGGTTCCTTGCACAAAGAGCCTGGGCCATCTTGCGAGTCCCTGGAAAAGCGGAACTGCCGACGAGCATGCCGCCTGGCCTTAGTACGCGTTTGAGTTCGTCTAGGTAGACATGAATGTCCGGCAGTCTGAAGTGTTCAATGCTTTCCATCGCCAACGCAACATCCACACTGGCGGAATCGAGGCAGAGGGTCAAGACCGAGGCTTGTACATAGTCGGTCACATGGCTGGGCCAGAGCGACTGTGCGCACTCGAGCGTTGCCCTATCCACATCCACGGCTATCACATGTCTGGCTACCAAATCAACTAGGTAGCTACCCCATCCAAGGCCACTGCACGAGTCCAGCACAACCTTCCCCCTGGAGTGATGCATTCCAAGAGCGTAGCGTGTCAGCATCATCGTGGCCCAGCCGCTCTCCAGGAACTCCGGGCGTCCAGGCAGGGCGCGACCATCCCCCTGTACAAGGTTTCTGATCCGCGAATCGTTTTCATCCACCGCAAGAATGTAGTCGACTCGGCGACGGCTTGGGGGATATGTCATCAACCGATCGAACAGCTCGATCAGATAGACCTCCTCCCGTTGGCGCTCTCGTTGACGCCCAGAGCATGACAGGCGAATCCATTGCCGGAATTGCCTGGCGGACCCGAGGCTCCGTTCAAGCAGTCCTCTGTATCTACGCTCGTTCCGCTCTGTCTCCACGATCCGTTACCGCTTCACTGGACTCACGGTTCACTTGGCCTTGAAATCTGACTCAATACAAAGATGGGAGAGGTTATCTGCATGCCTCCAGCCGGGATGAAGGAAAACACTGCCCGTGACCGATGCGCGATGATGCCCTAGTACCTCTCTGTGCGACAGCCACCGCTTGCTCTCTTTGTGCGGTCGCGTTGTCATGGGCGTCAACGCCGAACCTTGTTCCTGATTTCCCAGTCACCCATCAGATATACCAGTCCGAAATACCGCGTGGTCCGATACCCGCTGCCGTACACGTCCGCTTCCGCCACTGTGAAACTAGCCGCATGCTCGATGTAGTCAAGCCGCCCAATGCCCTGTTGAGCCACGCTCACGTCAATCCAATAGAACCCTGGTGTCAAGGGGATTGTCGGTATTCGCAGAATCGCCTGCTCCTCCTTCTGCCTAGGCTCGTCAACATGAGAGCATGTCATGCCCGAGTTTATGCTGGTTATCCACTGGCCGTCGATGGATTTGAAGATCACGCCAATCAGGGCTTCACGGTAGTCCGACATCCCTTGCACATCCACGACAAGATGCATCTCCTCGCCCATGAGGAACGTATTCTTCGGCATCCCCTCCTTGTCCAGAATACGCAGGCTTTGCGCTATGAGTTTGTCGGCAAGGTAGTCGTTCCTTCGCTCTGTGAGATCGTATTCACCAGAAGGCTGGTGAACGCCGACTGGCTTGGCCCCGGACAGATATCTTCTGATCAAGTCTGTGCTGTTTCCGTCGCAATGGACTCTGCCGCCCTCCAGCCATACAGACCGATTGCAGAGTGCCTGGACAGCCGTCATGTTATGACTCACAAACAGAACCGTCCGCCCTTCAATCGCTACGTCTCCCATTTTGCCCAGGCACTTCTTCTGGAAGGCGGCATCGCCGACCGCCAGCACCTCGTCCACGAGCAGTATCTCCGGCTCAAGGTGGGCGGCTACAGCAAAGGCGAGACGTACGTACATCCCGCTGGAGTATCGCTTCACCGGGGTGTCCAGGAACTTCTCGATCTCGGAGAAGGCCACGATCTCGTCGAACTTCCTATCGATCTCGCCTCGCTTCATGCCCAGGATGGCGCCATTGAGATATATGTTCTCCCTTCCGGTGAGTTCGGGATGAAAGCCGGTACCGACCTCAAGCAAGGACCCTACTCGGCCTCGGGTCTCTGCGTATCCCTCTGTGGGGTTGGTGATGCGGGAGAGAATCTTGAGGAGTGTGGTTTTTCCGGCCCCGTTGCGGCCGATGATTCCTACGACGTCACCCTGCTTTACTTCGAAGGAGACGTCCTTCAGTGCCCAGAAGGCTTCTTCCACCGGTCCGGGTCGGCCAAGCTGGCGCAGACGCCGCAAAGGCGCCAACGCCATCTGAGTGGCGGTCTCCCGCATGGTCTGGTATTGTGCTTGCGGTCCGCCGATAGTGTACCGCTTGCCCAGGTTCTCAACACGGACGGCGATATCTCTCATCGCTCAGGCAACGTCTGCAAAGGTCTTCTCCATACGGCGGAAGTAGTACAAGCCGCCGATAAGCAGTAGCATCACGGCGCCTACAGAGATCGCGAGAAACGGCCCCGGCGGCGCCTTGCCCAATAGGGCCCAGCGGAAGCCCTCCACCACGCCAGCCATGGGATTGAGCCCGTACAGTGCCTGCCACTTCTCCGGGATCAGACTGCTTGGGTATAGTACGGGCGTAGCAAAGAGCCAGAATTGAGTAAGAAATGGGATTGTGTACCCCACATCGCGGTATTTCAGATTCAGGGCTGACAGCCAGAGGCCCACACCCAAGGCTGCAGCGACGGCGAGCAGGAGGAAAAAGGGCAAAGTGAGCAAGGCCACTGTGGGCGCGATGTGGTAGTAGACCATCATGACCAGTAGGACGACGAAGGCGATCCCGAAATCTACCAGTCCTGGTAGTACAGCGGATATCGGGATCGCCAAGCGGGGGAAGTAGATCTTGGTGATCAAGTGGCGGTTAGATACCAGACTATTTCCTGACCGGGTCACCGCTTGGGAGAAGAGCTGCCAGGGCAGTAGCCCGGAATACGCAAAGATGGGGTAAGGAATGCCGTCTGAGGGCACTCTTACCAGGCGTCCGAAGAACACGCTGAACACGATCATGGTGAAGAAGGGTTGAAGAATCGCCCAGGCCGCACCGAAGATAGTCTGTTTGTAGCGAACCTTGATGTCGCGCCAGGTGAGGAAATAGAGCAACTCACGGTAACGCCACAAGTCGCGCAAGTCGAGCGACACCCAACCACGTGACGGACGGATCACAATAGTGGATGCTGCTTCGATGGCGGGATCTGCCATCGCTGTCTCCTCATCGTGCGTGGTGACTTTCATCCTGACTTCTCGTGTCCTGGATTGTACTTCGGCCTGATGCCGTTCGGCCAACAGGCACAGAGTCTTGACCGGAGTGCTGTCTCGCTGCTCGTCTGCCTACGCGTGTGAGTGCATGATCTCGTGGCGTTGGTTGATGTCTGGGGGAACGGAAAGAGATTGCCCAGGCTCAAGCTTCGCCCGAGGTGAACGCCGGCCAGAGAGGAGCGTCTTTGCACAGCCCTTTCCTTGTGGCCAAGCTTAGCCCTCTGTGTCCTATTATACTAGAATGGGGTGCACCGGTCAATGGTACCAAGGAGCCACGGCCACATCGCTGGGCGGTCGAGATTGTCACGCTCGCGCCAAAGGTTGCGGATGCTCTTGGGTAATCGGTGGTCACGCGGGAGCACTACCCTCGGCTGATCATGTCTCTGAGCTTGGCCACGATCATGTCTATAGCGGTGAGGTTGAAGCCGCCCTCAGGGATGATCAGGTCAGCATACCTCTTGCTTGGCTCGACGAACTCCAGGTGCATGGGACGAACGGTCTCGGTGTA
>Ga0307380_10011824_pt1 | contig 10899 bp, 10 predicted proteins | sample UN3MG_FD_202239 | JGI IMG/M metagenome (GOLD analysis project Ga0307380, IMG submission 202239) | Soil microbial communities from Risofladan, Vaasa, Finland - UN-3 | ecosystem: Environmental > Terrestrial > Soil > Coastal area > Acid sulfate soil | place: Finland: Risofladan, Vaasa | collected... | reverse complement strand
AGCTGCTGAATCAGGCCCAAAGCTAGGGCGCCGTCGGTTCCGGGTTTCAGAGCGGCGTGGAGGTCCGCCTGGCGAGCGATCGCCGACATCCTTGGATCTACGACGATCATTTTTGCCCCGGCCTTGCGGGCGCGCATGATCATCTGGGTCATGTTCGGGTGGGCATGGGGCGGGTTGGCTCCCCAGAGCACGACGCAGCGGGAGTTCTCGTAATCCGGCACCGGCCAGGCGCCTTCCACCAGACGGTAGCCGAAGTAGCGGCCGTTGTAGCACATCGAGTCATTGGAGAAATAGTTGGGGCTGCCCAAAGCGTGGACGAAACGCCGGGCCATCTCCTCCTCCTGGGCAAAGCCGATCGCCTCTCCCTTCCAGATGCTGATCGACCGTGCTCCGTGTTTGTCTTTGATGGCCAATAGCTGTTCGGCGATCTCATCGAGAGCCTGCTGGAGCGGGATTTCTTCGAAGCCCCTTTTTGTTCGCTTGAGAGGCTTGAGGAGTCGATCCGGATGATAGACCATATCCACCGCGGCTCGTGCCTTGACGCACAGCCGGCCCCGGTTCCAGGGATGTTCCTTATAGCCGTCGATATCGACGATCTTTCCATCCTCCAGATACACATTGATGGCGCAGCGGTCGTCGCACATGCGGCAGAGGGTTTGGACTGTTTCTCTTTCTGGCATGGCTCTTTAGCTTCCTCTCTTGTTCAGACCGAACAGACGTTTTAGCTTGGCATCGAGGTTTTCTCTTCGAAAGCTGTACGCATCTTCCTCTTCCACGAACTGGAGAGCTCCGGAGGTGCAGAACTTGACGCAAGCCGGGTCTCCTCCGCAGAGATCGCATTTCTTGCTGACCAGCTGGACCTTGTCGAAGTGGATGCTTCCCGAGGGGCAGGCCAGGAGACACATCTTGCAGCCGACGCAAGCGTTGGAGTCGATCTCTACAGCCCCGGTCTCCGGATTGCGGAGGATCGCGCCGGCGGGGCAGACCTCTATACACCAGCCCTCGGCGCAGTGAACGCAGGTCCAGGGAATGCAGACCCGCTCCTCCGGATAGAAGTTGACCCGGATGTTGGAATCCTTTCTATCGAAATCGCCGGTTTGTTTGAACGCACAGGCGTACTCACAGTTCCTGCAGGCCACGCAGGAGGTGGGGTCTACTTCAACGATGCGCATCCGACTATCCTTTCTTCTCTCGTTGTACCGCGAGGTCTAAGCCGGGGGTTGTGCTTCGCTCTTCCATATCAAGCCACCTGCCTAGACAGGAGGTATCGACCCTCCAAGAAACCTCCAACGTCCGGGAGCCTGCGATGGTTGCGGATCCACGGGCGCAGCCTCCCCAACATCACTGTATCCTCGGCACCGCCAAGGGCTACCGCCCCGATAGGTATTCCCTCCCGCAGTATGATTTTAACGTAGCGGGGCTGCCCGGCTTCATCGATTACGTGGGAGGTAAGACCCTCATTTTCAATGAATTTCCCCATAGAGGCAACTGTGATTCCAAACATCTCGGTTACATTCATATTGAGACTACCCTGATATGGGACGCTTCGCCCGGCCATATTCGTTCCGGCGATCCTGCCGTGCTCCACCGCGGTCGGCCACAAGGCGTGAGCCTGGTGTGTCTCTCCGAAAACAGTCGGTCCCCGGGCAATGTCTCCGGCGGCATAGATGCCGGGCACGTTCGTTTGCATATGCTCGTCGACCGGAATGCCCCGATCGGTCTGAACCGGGCTGCCGTCCAGGAGCTCGGTATTCGGCCGCACTCCGGCTCCCACAATAATCAGTTCGACTTCCAGGGGGGGGTGGCCTTTGGCTTGTACCCGCAGCACACCTTTTTTCGATCGATCTACGACCTCGGTATGAATACCGACGTGTACCTCGACGCCGTGCTCCTCAACTTTTTGCCGCAGAACCGTCGCTGCTCTGTCATCGAGAACCGTGGGCATGATGCGCGGCAGGAGCTCGAAGACCGTCACGTGTAACCCCCTCTGCTGAGCCGCCCAGGCTGCCTGCAGGGCGATAAAACCGGATCCGATCACCAACGCTCGCCGTCCTGGTCGAAACAGGGAATCGAGCTGCTCGGTGTCGCTGAGCGTCCAGAGATGGTACACATTCGCTCCTGCCAGGCCTTCAATCGGGGGCAGGAAAGGCCGAGATCCGGTAGCGATGAGCAGGCGGTCGAAGCCGATGGTTCTGCCATCGTTCAAAATAAGGGTGTGGGCCGCAGGATCAACGCGCCTCACCTCTACCCCGAACTGTGTCTCTACCCCGAGCCGTTCATAGTCCTCGGGCCGGCGGATAAACAGGTTTTCGTATGGGATCTTTCTGCGCAGGTAGTAGGGTAGCAGGACCCTGGAGTAGGCGGTCCCCGATTCCGCGGAGATCAGCGTGATCTGTGACTCTTGGTCGATAGATCGGAAGCGGCTGAGTGCACTCAAACCTGCCGCGCTGTTTCCAATGATGACAATCTGCATTGAAACCTAGTTCCTTTTTGGTGACCTCTGCATTATAGAGGTGTATCCTGCTGTCGTTCAATAGGATTTACCTTATAGTTTCGCTCAAGTATGCCATATATTGAGAACGACGGTTCAAATGAGGCTTGATTTGCCCTTGACCCAATTTCCGCTCCTTGCGTACTCTTGAGTGAAGTTGAAGGAGTACGCCATGTTGCTTTCGCGAATCGCCAACAAGGGCACTTCGGCCATAAAGAAGTACGTGCCGGGTAAATCGACTAAAGAAGCCCAGGCGGAGCTGGGTATACCCCACATGATCAAGCTGGCCTCGAATGAGAATGCTTTCGGAGCGTCTCCCAATTCGATACAAGCGATTCAGGAGATGGCGGATCAGATTCACGTATATCCGGATTCCCAAAGTCGGGAGATTCGCTTCAGTCTGGCGGAGCAGTTGGGAGTTCAACTTGGGGAAATCACTGCAGGCAATGGAGCGGATGGAGTGATCTACAACCTCGGGATGGCCGTGATCGATCAGGGGGATGAAGTCATCTTCCCCCGTGTCACCTTCCCCATCTATGAAACGATTTCCCGGGTGATGCGGGGCATACCCGTGTACTCGGAGATGCGTGACCTGCGAATCGATCTGGCGGATATCGCAAGAAAAATCAGCGACAGGACCAAGGTTGTTTTCCTCTGCAATCCCAACAATCCGACCGGAGACGCCCTGCCTCCGGAGGAGGTGAAGGCATTTTTAGCGCGCGTGCCGGAACACGTTCTGGTGGTTCTGGATGAAGCCTACATCGATTTTACTGAAGTCCACGCCAGGCTCGATTCGGTCGGTGTGTTTCGAGGGGGGATGAGCAATCTGTTCATCCTGCGCTCCTTCTCCAAGATCTACGGCTTGGCGGGACTGCGCTTCGGCTACGGAATCGCGGATCGGGATCTCGTGTCTCTGATCAACCTGATCAAGCCTCCCTTCAATGTGTCGATCCTGGCCGAACAGGCCGCGATCGCTGCCCTTGAGGATCAGGAGTTTGTGAGCAGAACTGTGGAGGGGTGCTCCGAGGAGAAGCGCTTCTTCTACCGGCAGCTCGATGCCATGGGCCTCGACTACGTTCGTTCCCAAACCAACTTCATACTGATCGACACCGGCCGGGACGCCCAGGAGGTGTTTCAAACCGTCCTGCGGCAGGGTGTGATTGTCCGGGCGGCCACCCTGTACAGCCTGCCGACTCATATCCGGGTAACTATCGGTCAGCGCGCCGAGAACGAGCGGTTCTTCGAAGCGTTGCGGGCGGCTTTGTAAGTCTGGGTAGGCGTTTTAATCGACTGTCTCGACTCTGTTTCCCCCTTAAACTGAGATTCCCGATCGTTTCTGGGTTGAATCACGGAAAAAAGAATCAAAGGGAGCCTCGTCCACCTCAGTTCTTAAATTGATGTTGACACAGTTATTGTGGAAGAAATTCAAAAAGTTCCCGCACTCCTGGTTTGGGAGTATATCGCCCCTGAGTTCAGCCAAGATATCTATCGTCTGGACAGTGGAAACACTCTGTTTATCGATTACGTGCAGGTACTGGAGGAGGTCAAGAGGAATGTCAAGGGAGGGATCGCCAATACCGAGCTGGAGGGCATTATGTGGGTCTGTACGCCTCTTCCGGACGGCAGTATTCTGGCTTCATTCCATAATTTGAACCTGATCTGCGAGGCCATGGAGGGAAAGATCTGGGAAGTGACGGCCGACGGCCACGTGGCCTGGGTATACGTGAATCCCGCTCCACGGTGGGGAAACGTACTAGCTCATATTTTCACCAAACAGTTACAAGCCAAGTCAAGGTCTGTAGAAGGTTATCTTTGGTCACCAGCGGTGTTTGGTAGTGCAAAGCGGTCGCTACGATGAATCGATCCGCTGGATCCGGGTGCATCTCGAGAGCATCCGCCCTAATGGTAAGTTGGTGAGAAAGAGGAATCTCTTGAACGCGTGGAATCGACAAGACCTCAGCCGCCCACTCTTCCATTGAGCTACCACGCTTCAACGAAAGACGGCCTATACGAACGAGGAGCGCAATCTCCCAGAATACGATTGCAGGGATCAGGATCCGGTCTGCTGTGCGGATCGCCTCCTCTGCTGCGGATCCAAGGAGTTCAGGCTGTTGAGTCCACCAGACCAAGGTATGCGTATCGAGGATTATCACGATTCAGTCCAGCCTGCAATGTAAGAAGTGGGCTGCAGGAATGTTTCCTCGTCTACCAGCATGCCTCCCTCACCGGACCGTAATGAGGTTAGGATGCGTTCCTCTATCTCCCGCTCGCTTTCCAACGGTAGCAGACGTGCTACCGGCTTGCCTCGCTTGCTGATAATTACGGGCTTGTGGGTTCTATCAACGGTGTCGATGATTGCCAAGCATTTCTGCTTGAAAAGGCCGGCCGGGATTACTTCATAACTTTTGTCCATGGATATAGTCTATAGACAAATACTGCCCATGTCAATTTCGGTCATGGTAAAAATATTGGATTTCTTACTTTAGAAATGGCACTCTATTTATTCGGCACCTTGCTCACTTCATCCCACCACGCTGCATATTCAAGGGTATCATCAACTTTTCATATCGATCATTATGACATAAACGAATCGTATCATCGGAGATATGTCGGGAAGGGAAACTGTATTTTCCGGTATTTTCGGTTCATGCGAGTAGAGCCTGAAAGAATCTTCAAAACAAACTGAGATACCGTCAACTCAGGAGTTGGTCCCCCGTTCCGCCGGCTTCCTCAATACAAATCACAAATCCATCCATCCATACACATATTTAACCTTGAACAGTATGTATTATTTTATTAAAATATACGTATGAAAACTACGATTGATGTTGATGATTTGCTGGTGAAAGAAGCTATGCATCTCTACGGAGTCGCAACGAAAACTCGAATCATTGAGATGGGTCTTGAAGAGTTGATCAAGGCGAATAAGAGATCCCGTCTCGCGGAGGCCTTCGGATCGCAGCCGGAGTTGACCGAGCCTCGGAGAAGACGGTGATCCTTATCGATACGAGCGTATGGGTGCGCTTTTTCAAGGGTTCGGACGAAGCTGAGTTTGCCGGCGAGAAGGCTCGCGAAAACACAGCCCTCCTCCACCCGCTTGTCTTCGGCGAGCTGCTGCTGGGGGGATTATCCGCGGAGAACGAATCGCTGCTTCAGGCGCTGCCCACCATCCAGCTCCCCTCAACTGAGAAGATCTACCGCTTCATCAAAGACAACTCGCTACCCGGTAAAGGCATCGGATGGGTGGACGCCGCCATCCTCTGTTCGGCCCATGAGGCAGGGGCGGTATTGGCGACTTGCGACGAAGCCCTACGATCGAGTGCAGGGGACATCGGTATCACCTACGTGCCGACCGGCTGAGACGAAACGACGAAAAGAGTATACACGCCATACACCGGTCGGCCGTACCCTCGTCGCTTTCGCTCAAGAAGGTGAGCTTAGAGAACTTCCACCCCAGCACCTGCCGCCCAAGGGAGTATAATAGCTCCCCGGCTGCTCACTGTTTTTTCACGATGTCTTTTTCTGATTGACAATCTCAAACATCGTCAATAGTATATTTCCAAAATAATAAAGAGAAACTGCATGAACATTATCGGTCGAATCATCCTCCTGCTTACATTCTGGCTTGTGTTCACGCAGTGTTCGGCTTGACCATAGTCATCCTGCCCATCGTGACGGCCGGGGATGCTCTTGCCAGGGAGTTGATGGATGAAGTCATCAAATGCTTCGCCGCCGGAATCCATAACGCAATCCTATTCTACGACCCCGAAATCGTGATCATTCAGGGTGTGTATGCCGAAGCTGGAGATTACTTCATCGAGACGCTTCGCAGAAGAGTACAGGAGGTTTCCCTTCGTCAAGTTCCCTTGGATATCAAGATCGAATATTCTCGTTTGGGAAACAAAGTCGGGGCAATAGGTGCGGCGTTCACCATCCAAGAATTTTTCAAATAGAAATCTAACCCACTGAGATTCAAGGAGCAAATATATGCAAGGTATCGCCTGTGGCGGGAACTGGATCGTTGACCAGGTTAAAATCATCGATAGTTGGCCCCCGAAATGCGAACTGGCCAACATCCTGGAGGAGGGCAGCGGTACCGGGGGCGGACCCGCCAACGTGCTCACCGACCTCAAAAGGCTGGGTTTTCCTCATCCGACCTTCGCCATCGGCTGTATCGGTAAAGACACCTTTGGTCAACAGATATTGGACCATTGCAGGGCGAATCACATCGGGACCGAGTTCTTGACGGTGCTGCCGGATGTGCGGACCAGCTACACAGATGTCATGACGATCCGGGACACCGGCGAGAGGACCTTTTTTCATTGCCGCGGGGCAAACGCTCTATTCGGTCCGCAGCATGTACCGGTAGAGCTTCTCAAGGACGCGGGAATTAAAATGTTCTATCTCGGGTACCTGCTGCTTCTCGATACCATGGATCGGCCGGATCCCGAAAACGGAACGGTTGCGGCGGGACTTCTACAATCGATTCAGGAAGCCGGGATCGAGACCTGTCTCGATGTGGTGAGCGAGGCATCCGAACGTTTTCAACAGATCGTTGTTCCTTCCCTGCAGTATGTGGATCACTGCATTATCAACGAAATCGAAGCAAGCCGGACAACCGGCGTTGAAATCAGAAAGCAGGACCAAGCCATCGATGAAACGGCGCTGGCCGAAGCAGCGGAACGGCTTTTAGAATTGGGTGTAAAAAAAACCGCGGTGGTCCACTTCCCCGAGGGCAGTCTGTGGCTCGATCATACAGGGGCTCAAGTTTATCAATCCTCCTTCAGAATTCCAAAGGAAAGCATCGTGAGCTCGGTCGGAGCGGGAGACGCCTTCTGCGCCGGGGTGTTATACGGCATTCATGAAGGATGGGATCCGGCTGAAGCTCTCAGGATCGGAAGCGCTGCAGCCGCCACCTGCCTTCAAGCTGCCAATTCCACCGACGGTGTTGGCTCCCTCGATGAAGTTAGAGAGGTTTATTCTTCCTGGACTTGAGGTAGGTTGAATCTGCGGATTTCTTCGCTTTCAAACGGCTGCAGGCTCCCCGTCAGAACGAATAATCCATGATCGCTTCGATCGTCCAATTGCTCTTCAGCCCTGGCCCTTCCGTCGTTTTTCTGCTATACAGAGAATCCAATGCGGATCATCGACTTCCACACCCATGCCTTTCCCGATGTCCTGGCCGAACAGACGGTGTCCAAGCTCTGTGCACGGGCCAAAGTCACGGCCGTGCTGGACGGTAAAGTTTCCTCTCTGCTTGCCGAAATGGACCGGTTGGGCATCGAGGCCGCGGTGGTGCTCACCATTGCCACCAAGGCGAGTCAGTTTGAGTCCATTCTCAGTTGGTGTACGAGTGTTGCTTCGTCGCGACTGATCCCCTTTGCCTCGGTTCATCCGAAGGATCCCGAAGCGGTGGAGAAGATCGACCAGATATACAAGGCGGGTTTAAAAGGGGTCAAGCTGCACCCCTACTACCAGAGTTTCGTGTTCAATGATCCGCGAATGTTTCCGCTGTATGGGAGAATTGAAGAACGCGGACTGGTCCTTTTAGCTCACACCGGCTTCGATCTGGGTTATCCCCACGATCGTATCGCCGACCCTCCGAAGATCATGGAAGTAGTCCAGAGCTTTCCCAAGTTGAAACTGGTCACCACCCATATCGGGGCCTGGCAGGACTGGGACAGTGTGGAGAAGTATCTGCTAGGAAAACCGGTCTACATGGGGATTTCCTATGCCTTTCCCTTCATCGGCACAGAGCGGGCTCGTCGATTTCTTCGTTCCCATCCGCCCGAGTACATCTTGTTCGGCAGCGACTCCCCCTGGGGCAGCCAGGAGAAGACCCTGGAAGAGCTGTTGGCTTTCAACCTGGGGGACGAGTTGAACCGCCGGATCTGTCACCAAAACGCGGCCCGCCTTCTGGAACTGTCCTGAATCTAAAGCGACAAGAGAGGTCACGATTCTCCATGTGTTTGCGAAAGGGCAAGGACCAAGCTGAAGCGCCGGGACATGGTTGAAGACGGACTTTTTCGTTGATAGGACACTTTTCCGGAGCAGACTGAGGAGATCCAGCTGATTTTCGGGAGTTTGCCTCGGGGGTGAGCCGAAGGGTTACCCTCCGAGGATGATTCGAACATCCCCGATCAGCAGACCCTGTTGATGGAGAAAGATCGGATTGAAATCCAGCTCCTGGATGGCGGGGTAGCGTACGGCCAGGTCGGAGAGTCGAACCAGAAGATCCGCCAGGGCTCTTCGGTCAAGGGCTGTGCTTCCCCTATAGCCGGAGAGGATTCTGGTGATCTTCAGCTCCGAAAGCATATCCTCGGCCTCTTCTCTGCCGAAAGGGGCGATCCGGACAGCTGAATCACGCACAAGCTCGGTGAGCACGCCCCCCGCACCGACAAGAACCACGGGACCGAAGGTTGGATCCTGCTTGATTCCGGCGATGATTTCCAAACCCTCCATCACCTGCCGGTAGAGCATTACTCCCTGAAACGCTTGGCTGCTGAAGCGCCGGGCCATATCGCTGAAGACCTGCTGAACCTGCTGTTCATCCTCGAGGTTCAGGAGCACTCCACCCACATCGCTCTTGTGCAGGATCTGTGGAGAGACCAACTTCATGACCAGGGGAAAGCCGAGGTTGCGGACGGTCTCCGGAATCTGGTCGGCATCTGTGATGTAGCTGTGTGCGGGAAAGGGGAATCCCTGCCCCTGGAGAAAGGAAAGAGCCTCCGGTTCCAAAATCGGGGCTTCGATGGGAAAGGGCAGTGGAGCAGGCTCGCCTTCGGCAGCTTGCTCAAGGGCGGATTGTACGCTCACGGATCTGAGGTTGTACTCATGCATCTTGGACAGAACAAAGGCGGCCCGTTCTCCCGTGGGAAATACGGGAATGCCTCCTCTTTTCAGCTTCTCTATGCCCTTTTCCACGATCTCTCCGGCCATAAACACCGCAGCCAGCGGTTTGGGCTCCTTCTGGCTTGAGACAGCTTCCAGAATACCCTCGGCCAACGCGGTAGAGTCGAGGAAGGGGGTTGCTACGTTGATGGCGATCGCTCCGTCGTACTCCGAGTCGAGCACGGCCTGCAAAGTGCGCCGATATCCTTCCCGGGTACCCTCTACGGTAAGGTCGATCGGATTGGCAAAGGCGCAGTAGCTGGGCAGAAAGGTCTCCAGCTCCTTGCGCAGATCCGAAGGGCTCTCCTTCACACTGAGACCGAGTTCCTCCGCTCTGTCGCTGGTGAGGATCCCCGGTCCTCCGGAGTTGGTGACGATGGCAAGGCGATCCCCTTTGAGCCGCGGAAGGGAGGTCAGACCGTCACAGAGATCGAGCATCTCCTCCATACCCGGTACCCGCAAAGCTCCGGTTTGCCGGATCATGGCAGCAAAGATCTCATCCGAACCGGCCAGAGAACCGGTGTGAGAGCTGGCGGCCCTCAGGCCAGAAGCGCTGCGCCCCGCCTTGATGATCAGTACGGGTTTCCGCCGGGAGACTCGGCTCACCGCCCTCATGAACTCTCGGCCGTTCTGCAGGCTCTCCAGATACAGGGCGATCACGTCGGTCTGCGGATCGGATTCGAGGTAGTCGAGCAGCTCAACCTCGCCGATATCGGCCCTGTTTCCATAACTGACAAACTTGGAGAAGCCGATTCCTCGCAATTTGGCCAGGGCAAGGACGGCTCCGCCCACCGCCCCGCTTTGGGTAATGAAGGCGGTCTTCCCCGGCAGGGCTCGGACCTCGATGCTCGAATACATGCCGGCATGGGTATCCATGATGCCGGCGCAGTTGGGACCGATCAGCCGGATTCCGTATCTGTCGGCAGTCTCTTTCAACTTGGTCTCTTCATCGCTGTTGCCGATCTCGGAGAATCCTGAGGTGAATACTACGGCGAAGGGAACGCCCCTTTCTCCGCAACTGCTGATCACCGGATCGACAAACTGCGCCGGCACCGCGATCAGCGCCAGGTCGGGAGGGGTCGGGGCCTGGGTCAGACTGGGAAACCCGGGGATTGCTGCGAAACCTTCCGGGCTCTCCCCCTTTGGATTTACAGCGAATATAGTTCCCGGAAATTTTCCGTCGGTGAGCTGGGTGACCAGCTGGAGACCGATCTTGTCCTTCTTGACCGAACCGAAGACGGCTATGGTTTTCGGGTTGAAAAGTAAGTCAAACGCGCTGGAGGAGGGACTGGCCATAGGCGTAGCCTCCATTGAAGGTTTGAAGATTCTCCTCCAGACCCCGTTTCAACTTCTTGGTGATCCCCTCCTTCACGCTCTGCTTTGAATAGAATGAAAGCTCAAGCGTAATTGCCGGGACAACCGCTGTAAACACCCCTAGAAGGAACATGTTGTATGGATGCTTCGGCTCCTTCACGGCAAAGAGTTCTTTTGCCTTTCCGGAGTACAGTTCCGTGAGC
>Ga0307380_10011823_pt1 | contig 10899 bp, 4 predicted proteins | sample UN3MG_FD_202239 | JGI IMG/M metagenome (GOLD analysis project Ga0307380, IMG submission 202239) | Soil microbial communities from Risofladan, Vaasa, Finland - UN-3 | ecosystem: Environmental > Terrestrial > Soil > Coastal area > Acid sulfate soil | place: Finland: Risofladan, Vaasa | collected... | reverse complement strand
CCCGCCCGGCCGGTCTGGCCCCCGGCCGGCGCGCCCGGGAGCCGCGAAACCCATGGAGAGTAGATACTCCCGTCCGGCGAGTAGAGCCGCCAAACGGGCGATCCTCCGCATGCCTTGCGCGCGTAGTTACGCGCAATGGCATGCATGGGGGCGAAATCCAGTGCAATGAAGTGCAAGATTCCCTTGGCTTTCTCGCGAGGGTGGCCATGGAGTCGACCAGACTCAGCACAGTGGCAGATGATAGCAGAGCCATGGAGCCCTCCGTGATCATCGGAAGGCCGGGATGGCAACGGATGGCCCTGCCACTCTCAAGGTCGTCATAACGCCCAGTGATAGAACAGCTTGCAAATGCAAGACGGCCCGATGCACGATCCGCTGGGCCACTACAGAACAACCTGTGCGGGTCGGCAATGAACGCGTCTACCCGGGCCGCCTTGGGCGGCATCATGCCCCGGAGACGGCCCGATCTTCTTTCCAGCCAGCAGAAGGGCCGCTTGCGGACGTTGGGATCGGCGATAGAATCGTCAGAAAGGCCGACGGCGGTCGTTGGCGGGAAGCCATCCAGGAGATCCCGGATATGGATTCGATCATGAATACAAGCCGGAAAGATCGAAGATTCGGCATATCGCTTTCGACCCTGACACTGCTGTTGGTTTCGTTCGCCTGCTATGGAGCGGGAAGCGACTACTACACCGAAGAGCAGATCTACAGCGGACGCCCGGATCCGAAGCGCGAGATGCCCTTCGGCCACATCGGCGTGACGGGCGTGATGGTGCGGGTCTACAGGGGCGTGACCATCAAGGTCGAGAAGACCGTGCCCGGCTCGCCCGCCGACGGCAAGTTTGAAAAGGGCGAGATCATCACGGGAATCAACGGGGTTTCTCTGAAGGGCAAGAATCCCTTCGTCACGCTGGGCAACGCGCTCACCAACGCCGAGGCCACCAACGGCCAGATGATCTTCGACGTCGCCTCCGCAGATGGTACATCGAAGAGAAAGCAAACCGTTCGCATCCCCGTGCTGGGTTCCTACAGCAAGACTTGGCCGCTTGACTGCGATAAATCGAAGAAGATCGTCGAGCAGGCTGCCGAGTTCTTCGCCGACAGAAGCAAGTTCGGAACCAGGCTCAACGAGCGCGGCATCCCGGGCGCCCTGGCGTGCCTGTTCCTGCTCTCGACCGGCGACGACAAGTACGTACCTCCCGTCAAGGCGTACTTCGACAGTTTCCCCAAGGACGTCAAGAGGATAGGCGATCACACCTGGAACAACGGCTACAACGGCATCGCGTGCGGCGAGTATTACCTGCGCACCGGCGACAAGTCCGTGCTGCGGATCCTGCAGTACTACTGCGACGACGCGAAGCGCCGCCAGAAGTTCGGGCGCGGCTGGGTGCACTGGGGCACGGGCGTCAGTCCCGGGTACGTCGCCGGCGGCCTGATGAACCCGGCCGGGGCGCAGGTACTGACGACGCTGCTCCTGGGCAAGGAGTGCGGCGTCCAGGTCGATGACGACACATTGCTCGGCTCGCTGAAGTACTTCTACCGCTTCGCCGGTCGCGGCACGGTGCCCTATGGCGATCATCGCGGCGAAGGCGGTCTGGGATCCAACGGCAAGGACGGCATGATCGCCGCCGCCATGCAAATCGCCGCGGGCTCTCAAGGCGATGTCACGATCTACGAGAAGGCCCGGCAGTATCTCGGCATGTCGATGCTCACCAGCTACCCCGTGCTCGTGAAGGGGCACGGCGACGAGGGACGCGGCGACGGCATCTGGCGCAGCATCATCACGTCCTACACGCTGAGGGACCGCCCCGCCCAGTACCGCAAAGCCATGGATCGCCTCACCTGGTGGCACGACCTGAGTCGCGAGCCGGGCGGAAGCATCGGGATCGCGACGCTTACGTGGCAGAACGGGATTATCGGCTCGTCCGGCCCCGGCGTCGGCCTGTCCTACACCGCCCCACGGAAGACGCTGCGCATCACCGGCGCGCCACGCACGAAGTACTCGAAGGACTACACGCTGCCCGCCAACATATGGGGCACGCGGGCCGACAGGGCATTCCTCTCGATCGACCACAGTCCGAAGTACTACGACTACGGACGCGACGAACCCACTCATGTCCCCTTCTGGGCGCTGGGTGGCGCGTACCACCGACCGAAGACGGATCTCAAGAGCGTCCCCCGCGAGGTGATGCTCAAGAACGTGTATCACAGGCGCTACATGATTCGCGCGCAGGCGGCCAAGGCGCTCCGCGCGGTCGGGGCGTTCGACGAACTCGAGAAGCTCCTGCGCGACCCCGACCCGCGCGTGCGCCGTGCCGGGCTCGACGGCCTGATCGACTACAACTACTGGTTCGCGATCGGCCGAAAACCGATCTCGGCCGAGCAGTTCTCGCCCGCGATGCTCGATGCTATCAAGAAGATGCTTTCCGACCCCAAGGAATCGTGGTGGGTGGTCGATGGCGCGCTGATGGCGCTGAAGCTCGCGCCGGCGAAAGACATCCAGGCGTTCAAGTCGCTCATCATGCCCTGGATGAAGCACTCGGACTGGTGGCTGCGCGAGTCCTCCTTCATGGCCCTGTCGGGGCTCGAGAAGGACGACGCCCTCTACCTGGAGATCCTGCCGACGCTGCTGACGATGGTGACCGACGAATACCACACCCAGCCGCGGTCGAGGATGCTGGGCCACCTGAAAGGCGCCCTGAAAAGCAGGAAGCGGACGAGTCCGGCGGGCAAGTTGATCCTGGCGGGGCTCAAGAACGCCGTGAAGACGACCGAGGTCAAGACCGGCATCCGTTCCCCCGAGGGCGCGTACAACGTCTTCGAGGTGGCCAAGGCGTGCCTGCAGGACGATCCCGCGACCGCCGTCGTGGTCGCGCAGATGATCCAGCAGCGCTTCAAGCAGTTCGCCACCGGCAGCCTCGTCCAGCTCGTGGGCACGCCGAACTCGAACCGCGACGGCAGGCCCTACGGTCTCTACACCACACTCGAGCAGCAGTCTCCCCAGCAGCGTGAAGAGCTGACCGACATCCTGTTCAACGCGTACCGGCAGGAGCTCATCAAGCGCATGACCGCTGAGAAGGCCAGCAAGAACCAGCCGCTGGTCGACACGATCATCGACCTGACCAAGCTCCGCAAGCCCGTCGCCGGCTGGCGACCGCTCGGCACCCCCAAACTCGAGGACCGCATCTGGCGCTTCACGTCGTTCGATCCGCAGGTCGAAAAGGACAGGAAGCATCCGCGCGAGAAGAAACGCTTCCGGACCATACAACTGCCCGACGAGCTCAAGGGCTGGTACAAGGTGGACTACGATGACAGCCGGTGGGAGAAGGGCCGCGCGCCCATCGGCGTCGGCGTCCACAGGAGGGGCCGGGTGTCCTTCAAGAACAACTCAGACTGGGGCAAGGGCGAGTTCATCGTGATGCGGACGACGTTCGAGGCGGATGCGATGGACTGCGACTCGTACCGCCTGAGCATCCTGGCGAAGCAGGGCTTCCACGTGTACCTGAACGGCCACAAGATTCATACCTACATCTGGTGGAAGGACATGCCGCACTACCGCCCGATCGTGCTGCAGGCTGGCCATGTCAAGCACCTGAAGAAGGGCACCAACGTTCTGGCGGCCTATGGCAATGTCCAGTACGACAGGGAGACGCACAAGCCTGCGGGGCAGATGGACCTGTTCATCGAAGGGCTGAAGATGTCGGACCTGAAGTAGATGTAATGGCGCACGAGGTTTCGGATGTCGAAGAGGATCATCATCCTGCTAACACTTCTGCCCAGCTTGTGTAGGGGCGCCAAACCACCCCGGCCGCCTGCGCCTGCCGACAAGGCCGCGCAGACGCCGGCAACCAAGCCCGCCGCCGAGCCCGCTTCCAAGCCCGCTCGCAAGGAGTACAGGCTCCCTGGCCTGGCGATCAACTTTCAGGATCGGTGCGTTGACGTCGAGGGCGCCGTCTGTCTGCGTCAGGGCCTCCTCGAGCTGATCGCGTGCACGAAAGGCAGCAAGGAGCATGAGTCGATCGTGGCGATCACGGCCAGGCCCGCGCACATACACCTTGCGCTCCTGCTGCTCGGAGCCAAGAACGGCAACCCGGCGATGCGGAAGCCGACCAACAAAGAGAGAACGCGGTGGATCGACGTTCCGCCCAGGGGCGATCCGGTGGACGTCTACCTGGTGTTCAAGAACAAGGCGGGCAAGATGGTCGGACGCCCGATCAGCGATTTTGTCGCCCCTGCCGGGAAGGAGCCGGGGGAGAAGATCGGCGCCGAGGCCCCCAAGCTTCCCAACACTTTTCTCTTCGCCGGATCGCTTATTCGAAACAACGGGCCGGGCCCGCGCAGATACCTGGCCGACCTGAGCGGAAACGTGATCTCCGTCGTGACATTCGGCGACGAACTGCTCTGCCTGCCGGGGATTCAGGGCCATGGCAATGACTCGCTGATGTGGCGGGTCGACCCGACCGACTTGCCCGAAATCGGAACGAAAGTCACACTCCGCCTCCGCCCGAAGCGCAAGCCCGCTCCCAAAGCCGGTGGGGCTCACCCGCCGCGTTCGGTTCGCGCCCGGGAGCGGAGCGATAGTGCGGCCGCCGGCCAAGGCTGCGAAGCGGCAAGACCGAGAAGCCAAGAGAAAGGGACATCCAAGGAAGAACCATGAATCGGAGACGAACGATGATGCGACGCGCCGCCCTTGTGCCGATGCTGGCGTTCGGCGGCCTGGCCGCTGCGGCAGGGAACTCCTTCTACAAAGGCCCCGCGCTCTTCTCCACCCGCCTGAGCGAAACCAAGTCGCTCCAGTCCATCGACCGCTTTGGGCCTGTAGGCATGGGGATTGAGCTGCATCAGCCCGCTTTCGTGATGAAGATCAAGAACATCGAGGAGGGCTCGCCCGCCGCCGCGACGGGAAAACTGAAGAAGGGCCAGATCATCGAGACGATCAACGGGCAGAAGCTCGCCGACATCGATCCGCGTATCCAGTTGGGACGGATCGTGACTGAAGCCGAGGCGACCGATGGCGTCGTCAAGTTCTGCGTCAAGGACAAGCCGGACGCCAAGGCACAGACGGTGATCGTCAAGATCCCCGTGCTCGGCGCCTACAGCAAGACCTGGCCGCTGAAGTGCCCCAAGTCGGACAAGATCGTGCGCGGGTTTGCCGACTACCTCGCGAAGCCCGGATCCAATACAGGCTTTGGAGGGATCGGGATGCTCTTCCTGCTGTCCACCGGCGAGGACAGGGACGTGGCGGTCGTGCGGAAGTGGGCCCGCGGCCTGGCCAAGAAGGCGGCGCCTGGCTACGCCTGGCACCTCGGCTACGGCGGCATCCCGCTGTGTGAGTATTACCTTCGCACCGGCGACCCGTCGGTGCTGCCGACCATCCGGAAGTGGGTGGCATCCGCAGCGCAGCGGCAGTACCTCGGCGGCTGGGCCGGTCGAGGCGGGGTCGCGCACGTCACCTACGGCGGCGGCGGCGGGCACCTCAACGCGGGCGGCACGGCGGTGGTCACCTTCCTGATGCTCGCCAAGGAGTGCGGCGTGGAAGTCCCCGACCACACGCTCCACAGCGCCCTGACGCACTTCTACCGCTTCGCCGGACGCGGCAACAACCCCTACGGCGACAACAGGCCGGAGCTGGGATTCGTCGATAACGGCAAGAACGGCAACCTCGCGTTCGCGATGGCGGCGGCGGCCTCGCTCACGCCGGACGGCGAGCAGTCGGTCTACGCCGGGGCGCGCGACGCGGCCGCGATGACCAGCTTCTGCACCACCACCTTCATGCTGCACGGCCACACCGGCGGGGGGATCGGGGAGATCTGGCGAAGCGCCGCGATGGGCCTGCTCCACGACAAGGCGCCGAAGCAATACCGCGAGTTCATGGACAACCGGAAGTGGCACTACGAGCTCTCCCGCCGCTGGGACGGGTCGTTCGGCATCCTCGGCGGCGCCCGATACGATAACATAAGCTGGGGGGCTGGCTATGCCCTGGCCTACACGATCCCGCGGAAGACCTTGCGCATCACCGGCGAGCCGAAGACGAAGTTCGTGCACGAATACCGGCTGCCGGAGCGGCCGTGGGGAACCAAGGCCGATGACGCCTTCGCCTCGATCGAGACCGCGGCCGACAAGGACGGCAAGCGCCCGGACCTCTCGCAGGAAGCCCTGGCCAGCAACTCAGCCCTGGCGGTGCTGGCCCGACTCGCCCAGGGCGACGTGAGCGACGCCGCGCTGCGCCGCTACGCCCACCACCGGGACCACTGGATCCGCCTGATCGCGGCGCGCAGGGCGATGGGCGTCAACAGCTCCTACCTCGGACGGGCGTCCGGCGGGGGCAAGAAACGCCCGGCCCTCGTGCTCGAGCTGATCCAGTCGAAGGACCCGCGCGTCCGCCGCGCCGCGGTCGATGCGGTTGCCAGCGGGCTCTCGGGCGATGCCCTGGCGGAATTCATCAAGCCGAAGATCCTCGACCTTCTGGTCCGCATGCTGCGCGACCCTGAGGAGTCGTGGTGGGTCAAGGACGCCGTCCTGAACCTCTTCGGGCGCGCCCCGGCGGACGTCGTCGTTCCGCAGGTCGATTTGATCCTCCCCTACCTGAAGCACGAGGAATGGTGGCTGCAGAACGCCGCCCTGGCCGCGCTGGCCCCCGTGGTGGCCGATAAACGCTGCTATCGGAAAGTCCTGCCCGCGATCGGCGACCTGCTCCGGACCTGCCAGCGCTGGAACACTACCGCCGGTCCGATGTGGCGGATTCGCCCCGCCATCGCGAAGGGAAGCCCCCAGGTGCAGAAACTTGCCGCGGCAACGCTCAAGGAGGCCTACACGGGCTTCACGGGCGTCAGAACGGCGCCCGGCGGCCAGGACATCACCCAGACGTTCAACTCCCAGTTGGAGTTCCTCGCCACCGCACTGGCCGACGTGCAGGGCGGATACGATATGCTCTACGAGATCGCTAAGCAGCGCTTCCCGAACCAACCGCTGCCCTACTCCAAGCTCTTCCTCGCCGCCGACCCCGAGAGATTCGGCCCCGCTCTCAGGAAGGCGATCCAGCCGATCATCCGGCACCAGTTGATCTATGGGTACATCGGCAAGAACCGCAGGCGCCTCCTGCCTGAGGCCGAGGGCACCAGGCAGAGCTCCTTCACCGTCGGTGCGCTGGACGGCCTGGTCGGCCTCTACCGCAAGCTCGGCATCCACGACTACGACTGGCACGCCTTCGGACCCGACCTGAAGAACGCCACGTGGGGCTATTTCACCTTCGATCCACCGGAGAAGCAGGCCTACGACGTCTCCCCCTGGCGCTACCGCAAGGTGACCTACCCGAAGCGGATGGAGAACTGGTTCGCCCCCGACTTCGACCCGGGCAAGGCCGGCTGGAAGAAGGGACAAGCCCCCTTCGGCCAGTACAAGGGCAAGCTGGTCACCGACGCGTCTCCGTGCAGGTATCCGACCTGTGCGCACGCCAATCCGATGCGGACGCTCTGGGACAAGGAAGTCCTGCTGGTGCGCGGGACCTTCAAGTTCCCCCCGCTCAAGCCCAGCCACCGCTATCGGGTCCGCGTCGGCACCGGCCAGCACGTCGGCAGTGGCGACGGCTACCGGATCTACATCAACGGCAGGCAACTGATCGAGACCAGGAATGGCGTCGGCCGCCGCCAGGGCGCCAAGCCGCGCGGCGCCTTCATCACCAAGGAGTTCGTCGGCGAGTTCAGCAAGGGCGAGGTGACAATCGCGGCTACCACCTTCCTCCGATACGGCAGCCGGGCCATTGTCACGATGCCGCCGATTCCTCAGGGCATCTTCAGCCTTTGGCTGGAAGAGATGGAACTCCCGCCTCTCGGCGACGAGGCGGTGCGCAGGTCGGCCACGGTGATACCCATGATGTCGTCCGAGTGGCAGGCACGACAGGACCCCGACGACAGGGCCTTCCAGCCGGACGACTACAAATTCCGCTACGACGGGAAGTTTGTCGCCAACCCGAAGCTCCTCGGCGCCTGGACGACCATCGCCCAGGTCCAGACGATCGATGAGTTCACCCCGGACAAGAAGACGGACGCCCGACGGGCCCGCTTCAAGCAAATCACCATCAAGGACAAGGGGCTGACCAGTTCCGGGACGTTGATCTGGTCGGGCGACACCCTCATGGACCTCGACCGCTACCAAGCGCTGAAGATGATTGCCAAGACCATCGGCGGCAGCGACTATCTGTTCGTCGAAGCCGGCGGCTTCAGCAACCGGAACAAACCGGGCTGGCAGTCGCCTTGGTACGTGATGAAGAGGCAGACGAAGTAGACGCACGCAGGAGCACGAAAACACAAAGGGAGACTCAAATGAATAGCGGAATCAAGGCCGTATTGGCCGTCTTAGTTCTGGTGCTGACGAGCTCCGTCCTCAGTGTCGCCGCGAGGGAAATCCCTGCCCAACTGCCCGATCCGGACGGCAAGCCGGGCGACGCCACCAAGCCGGTGAAGGTATACATCCTTGCCGGCCAATCGAACATGGTGGGAATGGGCAATCTCAGCGGCGCCCGGTGCCGGTATACGGGCATGTACTTCACAGCCGATCCCGCGGCGCCCAAGGGCCCCATGTATATCTATCCGGTAGGGCACTACAAGATCGCTTCGCACGGCGTCTATGTGTCGGCCGATCCCAAGGCGGACAGCGGGGCCACCGCCTCCGTCTACGCGGGCGCCTACAACCCCGCTGCGGACTATGACAAGACGAAACCCGCGAAGACCGAGACGGTGGCGTTGGGCGTCGTGAAGGGCGAGCTCCCGACGATCGCGGGCCCGCATACGGTGGTGGTCAGAGGCTTCATGGACGTTCCGGAATCCGGCAACTACACCATCAACCCCGGCTATGGCGACAGCACATTCAACGTGATGGAGCTGGATGGCAAGGCAGTGTACAGGAAGGACGTCGGCGGCCAGGCCGTCAAAGAAAAGGTCGCGCTCAAAGCGGGCAGGCGCTACTCCGTCAAGATCACCTACTTCAAAGGGGGCTCCAGAGCGCTGTGGCTGAGCCGGGAAGATCTGCTGGGCAAAGGCGATCTGGGAATCGTGACGAAGCGCGAGAAGAAGTTTCCGTGGCTGATCGATGACGAGGGCAACTGGACCGTACGCAACGATGTCTATTTCCAGGAAGCCCGTCTCGGGTTCAAAGGCAGTCCCCTCAGCCCGACCTCGAACGGCAGGGCCATCGGCCCGGAGCTTGGCTTCGGTCACGTCATGGGGACCTATCACGACGAGCAGGTGCTGCTCATCAAGACGGCCCAGGGAAACCGCTCGTTGGGCTTTGATTTCCGTCCGCCCTCGAGCGGCCGGAAGGATCCGGACAGCAAGTGGGAAGGCCTTGAGTACCGTCTGATGGCCGAGGGCGTCCGCAAGACCCTTGACCAGATCGACAAGATCGTGCCGGGCTACAAGGGTCAGGGCTACGAAATGGCCGGCTTCGTCTGGTGGCAGGGCCACAAGGACGCCGGCGCGACCCAGGCGGAATACGAGAAGCACCTGGTCAACCTGATCAACGACGTGCGCAAGGAATTCAAGGCGCCGAAGATGCCCGCCGTCGTCGCCACGGTCGGTTTCAGCGGCCGCAACATGAGCGATGCATACCTGGAGATCCTCAAGGCGCAGATGGCCGTCGGCGATCCGAAGAAGCACCCAGAGCTCGCCGGCACCGTGGGCTCCGTGGACATCCGCGGCTTCTGGCGGGAGGTCGATGAGTCACCGGTGAGCCAGGGCTATCATTACAACCGCAATGCCGAAACCTACATGCTCGTCGGCGACGCCCTCGGTCGGGCGATGGTCAGGCTCCTCGGCGGGAAGGCGGAAGCTCTCCCGCAAGCCCCCAGGGCGGAACCCGCTGTGAGCAAGGCAAGTCCCGAACCGGAAAAGCAGGATGAGGCGGCCGCGAAAGCGGCGCTGGCCCCGATCATCATGGATGGCATGGTGCCGGCCTTTGTCGCCAACCCCCGGTACCAGTCGGCCCTGTTGAGTGAGGCGAGCGGGGAGAGGCCGAAGCGGGCTTCGCAGTTCCTGAGAGGGGCGGTTTACCGTCTGACGAGCTTCTACCGTGCGGCCGGTGTGCACGAGTATGACTGGCGCACGTTCGGGCCGGACCTGAGGAAGGTGAAGTGGGAGTACTACAGCTTCGACCCGCCGGAGACCAGGCCCAAGGAGAAAGGAAGCCGGTTCCGCAAGGTGACCTATCCCGAAGGAATGGCCAACTGGTTCGCGCCTGACTTCGACGCCGCCAAGGCCGGCTGGAAGACCGGCCTGCCGCCCTTCGGGCAGTTGGGCGGCAAGCTGGCGCCGCTGAGCGGGAGTTGCACACAGGCCATCTGCGGGTGCAGCCAGCCGCCGAAGACGCTGTGGGAAAAGGAAGTCCTTCTGATCCGCGGCGCGTTTGAGATCCCCCCACTGAAGGAAGGGCATCGCTACCGCCTCGTTGTCGGAGGCAGCGCTCACGTCAATGCAGGCGAAGGCTATGCGATCTACGTCAACGGGAAGTTGCTGGCTCAGTCCAGCGTCGGTGTCGGCAAGCGGCAGGGCGCGCAGCCTCGCGGCGGCCATATCTACAAAGATCTCCGCAACGAATTCAAGGGCGGCAAGGTGACCATCGCGGCCATGAGCTTCCTGAGATACAACCACCCGCGCATCAAGCCCTATCCCCCCCGCGGACACTTCACGGTGTGGCTGGAGGAGCAGAAGATCCCGCCCGTGGGAAAGTGAGCCCCGCCGCGGCGCCCGGACCGACACGCCGGACACGTTCCCCTCGCAAGAGGACATTGGACTCCCTATACCGGATGTAGTGGCCCAGCGGATCGTGCATGGGTCCATGTGGCATCTGAAACTGCTTTCGGAACCAGCCTTTGCGATGACCTTGAGCGTTGCAGCGACATCCGTT
>Ga0307380_10011822_pt1 | contig 10900 bp, 8 predicted proteins | sample UN3MG_FD_202239 | JGI IMG/M metagenome (GOLD analysis project Ga0307380, IMG submission 202239) | Soil microbial communities from Risofladan, Vaasa, Finland - UN-3 | ecosystem: Environmental > Terrestrial > Soil > Coastal area > Acid sulfate soil | place: Finland: Risofladan, Vaasa | collected... | reverse complement strand
GGCCTTGATGATTCCTTTCTCCGTGATAATGAGCCATGAATTCCGTGATAACATGCCGCAGCTGCCTCTCGCCGAAGAACATCATCTTATCCAGGCACTCGGACTTGATCGATCTCACGAAGCGCTCTGCGTGGGGACTCAGATTGGGGCTTCTCGGCGGCAGCTTGAGCACCTTCACGCCGGACGTCTTGAGGATCCCTGCGAAGCCGCTCGTGAACACCGGGCTACGATCATGGATCAGGTATCTCTTGTCTCGTAAGAATCCGTCGAACACATCGGTCAGGTTCCGGGCAACCTGCTCCATCCACCGGCCGTTCGGCTCCGGAACAATCCCCGCGATCTCGACGACGCGGGTCGACAACTCCATCACGAACAGCACGTGATACCGAACCAGGCCCCCGAGGGTCATCACCTCGACCGTGAACAGATCCGTTGACGCAAGCACTGCCCAGTGCGTCCTCAGGAACGTCGCCCACGACATGCCTTTGCGCCGCTGGGGCGCCGGCTCGATGCCGTGCTCCTTCAGGACCCGGGCAATCGTCGACCGGCTGACTGTCTGACCCAGGTTCGCCAGCGCTCCCTGGATTCGACCGTAGCCCCACGAAACGTTCTCCTTGGCCAGGCGAACCACGAGATCCTGGATCGAGGTCTTCACTCGTGGTCTGCCTGCCCCGCGCTTTGCGCTGCCGTCATACTTCCTCGCGATCAGCGTTCGGTACCACCGAAGGAGTGTCTCGGGCGTCACAAGCGTGCAGACTTCTCCGAGCACCTTCCGGCCCAGGGCCTTGCCCTTGGCGGCAAGACGCCTGCGTTGATCGTCCGTAAACCGGATCCGCTTGCCCTTGAGCTGCTCGCGAAGCACGCGGTTCTCCTCCGCCAGGTACGCCACCACGTCCTGCTGCTGTCGGTTCATCCAACCGGCGAGCGCAACAACGATGAACTGCCATGTCTGGAAGACCATGGGTGGCATTCTACCGTCTCATCGGCCTCTGCGGCAGGCCGAACGGGGCCCCATGGGGCCACGACAAACTGCTTGTCTCCAAGGAACTTGCGCCACGGCTGAGTTTTGGGACCATACGAGGAGCGGTATTACTCCACTACGACGCGGCGCCATCTGCAGTAGTACTCGATCACCCGGCCGGAATCGGGGTGGAGCACGACGCGGAGGCAGTCGCCCTCGACCCGCATGCCCCGGACCACGTGGCGCCACTGGAGACGGACGACGTGTCGGCCGCGACCGAGGCGGAGGGTCTGGCAGGACTCCAGTTCGGCGTCGGGGGGGATCTCGACGCTCTTGGCCGCGGCGGCGACGGCCTGTTCGGTCGTCAACTCCGCCTCCGTCGGCGGGTCGGAGTACCGCGCGACCGAGTAGCCGTACAGTGCCCCCTCATCCGTGTCGAGGTCCACGCGCGCGTTGCTCCACGGCCGCCATACCTTCACCCGGACCTCGGACCCGCCTTCGAAGTCCCGGCGCTGGTCGTGCTCGCACTGGTAGTACAGTTCCGGCCGGCCCGTCACGACGCCCGCCTTCTCCAGCCGCCGCTGCATCAGCTCCCGGACGAGGGCCTCGGCGGCCCGCTCTTGCGGATCGGGGTCGCTCATGCGCTTCTCCTGACGCGAAGGACCTCGCCGCTCGCGTCGTCGACGTAGACGGTGACCGTGCCCCACTCACACGCGTAGGTTACCAGCCACGCCACGCGGTCCTCCGTGGGGCCGGGCTCGTCGGGGTTCTCCTTGTGCGCCACGATGGCCCGCTCTGCCGACTCGCAGGCCATCTCCGGATCGATCTGGAGTTCGTCGCGTCTTTTCTCGACGATCACAGTCGCTTCGCGATCGGTCATGGCTTGCCTCCTCCGACGTCGGGCGGGCCGTAGAGGCACTGGATGACCTTCAGATCGCCCGGCCGGGCCCAGACGCGCAGCACGTCCCGCGGGGCCGGCAGGCGGCTGAGCAACAGCACACCCTCGTGCGTCCAGCCGACGGGGGGCAGTCGGACGGCGCGGAGCCTGCCCAGCCGCGTTTCGCGCGGCAGGTTCAGTTCGGCAACGACCGCCTGCCGGAACGCCTCCCGCCCGGTCGGGGTGGGCCGCCGCGTGCCCGTCCGGCCGTCGTCGCGCCAGCCGACCACATTGCCCGCCTCGTCGAAGAACACCACGATGTCGCTCGACCGCCCCAGCACGCTCAGTTCGTGATGCGAGACCGATTGCAGCGTGATCGCGTCCCAGTGGTCGCACGCCTGCGAATGGACGACGCGCGGCTCCGGGGGGCCGTCGCGCTGCACGCGCTGCCAAATCACGTCGATCGCGATCTTCCGCAGCCGGGCGGCTTCCCTGTCAGATCTGCTCATTCCAGCACCGTCGTGAGTTGTTCGTGGGAGACCAGGCGGAGGCTTTCGTCGACCAGTCTGGGGTGGGCCTCACTCATGGCCGGCACGCCGGCGGCGGCCTGGAAGGCCCGTATGAACGCCTCCGTGGAGTTCTCCACGTAGGGCGCGGGCTCGGCGCCGTCGGCTTCGGCCTGCTGGGCCGCCAGCCAGCAATCAAACGTGAGCCGCGCGACCTGGAGAGAGTCGCTCGAGACATACGTCCAGCCGCTGTAGAACTTCGTGCCGCTGTTGACGAAATACTCGGCGAGGTTTGTGGTCAGGATCGTCCGGCATGAGCCGGCGTGGAACCAGAACACCGGCCCCCAGATGCCCGTGTCCGGGTCCTCCATGGGAACACGGCGGGTGTGCTCGGCGTTGCCCTTCACCTCGAACAGCAGGGCGCGCCGCATCTCGAACTCGGCCGCTTCCTGCGCGAGTGCTGCGACATCCTCGTCCGTTTCGAGCCATTCGACGTCGCCCAAGTTCTCCTCGCCCGCGTCGTCTCCGGTCGTCTCGGCGGTGTCGGCCGTGTCCGGCGGGCTCGTCTCGCCCTCGGTCTCGTCCGTGGGCTCGGCCGTGGTGGGCGACGCAACGATCGCGTCTTCGTCGTCGAACGAGACCTCGTCGTCCTGACTCATCTCCGGCGAGCCGTCCCACGTGCCCACGTTGCCGATGTTCAGCTCCCGCCCGCTCCAGGGCCGCCGGCCGGAGACGAACCTGCCCAGCTTGAGGAAGTGCTGCACGCCCGGCTTGTTCCCGCACCCGCCGTACGTCCGGTTGCTGGGCCGGCCGGTCTCCGGGCAGACGTTCTGGTCCGGCGCGAAGCCCTCGCGGTACAGGCGCAACGGCTTCGTTCGCCCGCCCTGCCTGTACGTCCCGTGCGACGGGTGCCCGCACTCGCACGTGGCGTGGCTGAGAATGATGACGATGTATCGGTGCGACGCGTACTGCCGCCACTGCACCGGGGTGCTCGCCGCCCCCAGCATCTTGTAGCAGCGGAAGTACCGCGTCTGCTCGCGGAGCGTCTCCTCGAGGTGCCGCGCGGCGTCCCTCGAGTAGCCCATGCTCCGCGCCGGCGCGTGCACGAAGACGGTGAACTTCATGTGAAGGCACTCGCTCTCGTGGGCCACGTAGTCCAGCTCGGATGCCGCCTGGAACGACCCCCGCTCCCCGAAGGCCACGTAGAAGCAGTAGAAGTCCGTCTCGTTCTCGTGCGTCCAGTGCAACCCGTAGTTGTTGAACCGCACGTAGGGTTCCGAACCGTCCGCCAGGAGCACCTGCCCGCCCTGGACGGTTGCGCCCTCCAAGCCCGGCTGCCGATCGGCGTTCCACCGCGTCAGCGCGTAGAACCCCTCCGGCTGGAGCCCCGTGGCGGCACGGTCCGATATGCGGGCGACGAGGATCCGCACCGCCGTTGCCTCCCGGACGTTCCGCACGCGAAGCCGTATGCTCGTCCGCCCGCGCTCGGGCTCGAGGTAGCTGTCCGCCGCCGCCGGCTGCCCCGTCTGGCCGGCCTGCGCCTCACCGAAATCACGGATCTCCGGAATGCACCACTCGGCCCCCCAGGCGGCCTCGGCGACCGTGTCGATCGCCACGCGCGTCTGCGCGCTGCTGACGTACTCTCCCTCGCGGCCGGGCTCGGGGCCGTCGTGGTCCCACGCCTCCACCGTTACGCCCACGCGGGACAGATCGGCCATCACCCGCTCGCCATTGCGGTCGGTCAGGCCCTCGGTGATCGTTCCGTCCCACCGGTCGGATTCAACCAGCTCGTGTTCGCCGTGTGTAAGCTGGCTTGACCGCAAGGGCATGGTGTGGACTGTCGTCCGGACCGTGCGGCAGCGAGGGTCGTCGGGGTTCTCCGGGACGGGCACGTCGTAGACGATCCGGCCGCGGCGCGCGCGCCGGTTGGGGTTGCGCAGGTGGTACGTGACGGGAAGGCGATCGGAGGACGGGTCCCAGGAGGCGGGACACTCGACGCGGGTGACGGTGAAGGGGTCGAGCCGCACGTCGTTGTCGATGCCGGTTCCGACGCCGTCGTGGAGCGGCTGCTCGCCGGCTGCCGGAGCAGTATCTTGCCCTTCACACATCGTCGGTCCCTCCCTCCGCGGACGACGGGTTCAGCTCTTCCCCGCCCGCGGGCCGAGGTGTCTGCTGAATGCCGGAGACGGCCTCGTCGACGTCGTCGGCCCCGCCGCCGGACTCGACGCGGTCGCGGTTGTCCGGGATGCCCGTGAACGCAACGTCCCCGCTGCTCGGCTGGAGGCCGTCAAACCGCGTGTAGCCCTGTGCGTCGGTGACGCCCGCCAGCACCGTGCCGTCGTCCAGCGTGACCTGGAAGTTCTCGTTGGGTACCGGTTCGCCGTCGTGGTCGATCAGCCGGATGCCGATCCACGTCGGCTCCTCGGGCGTTTCCTCCGGCGTCAGCGGGCCGGCGTGGCTGGCGGGCACGCTCTCGACGGTCGCCGGCGCCGCAGCGACCGCCGACGCCGCGGGCGCGCCCGCGGCCGATCCGCCCCCGCTGCCGCCCATCCGCTGATCGCCGATGTAGACGGTCATGCACCCAAGGGCGATCTGCCCGGTGGTGCCCGCACACTGCGTGTCGTCGCCCGCCCGCGCCGCGGGCATGTTGCCGATGTTGGCCACCGAGCTGCCCGAGATGATCGCCCCGCCGGTGTGCGGGGTGGCCCCGTCGTACATCGGGCACGTCTGCGGGTCGCCGACCACCGCCGCCGGCATGCCGCCGATGCGAACGGTCTGGTTGGCCACCACCGGCCCGATCGAACCGAGGTGCGTGGTCATGTCCCCCTGGCGGGCCGCCTGCATCCCCCCGCCGGGACCCGGCGCGGCGACGGCGGGCGGCTCCGGCATGGGCGGGACTTCCTCGCCCGCCTGCCGCATCCGCTCCTGCTCGGCAGGATCCCACGGATAGTCGGCGCCCGCTCCGTCGCTCATCGCTGCCTCCCGACCGCCCGCCCTGTCGCCGTTGTTCCCACGCTACTCTCCCGGCTGGTCCAGCGCCTGCTCGCGGCCGATCGTCACATACGCCAGGTACGGCGTGTGCGTGTGGCCCATCACGTAGGCCCGCAGGTTCCTCTCGGGGTCCCGGAGCACCTCGACGGCGCGGCGGAGGACTGTTTCGCGATTCATCGCCTCGGCGAACCACAGGCCCGTGACCCACCGCAGGTTCCACACGAACGCCGCGCCCTGCGTGATGTCGTGCCCTCCCGTCGCCCCGTCGCGGTTGTATTCATCGCCCTGGTGCCCGTGCTCCATGAAGACCCGGTTCTCCACCAGCCGCATCAGCCGCTGGGGGAGCCCCAGGTCGCGGTAGAGCACCTTCAGGTAGTTGTCGTGGTTGCCGTACAGCCACGTCTTCTGGCTGACGCTGAAGGCGCTGTCGTCCTGGAGCCACGCCGCAAGGCACATCCCCTGGCCGTTGTGCTCGATGAGCGACACCTGGTTCGTGCGGTCGAGCCAGTCCTGGACGGCCTGCCGCACCGTGATCCCCTGCGCGCACGTCTCGCCCTGGACGCAGATCTCGTTCATGCCGCACCGGTCGGAGCTGAGCGTGACGTTGGCCCCGCTGGAGCCCTCGAACCGCCGCCGCAGGCCCACCCAGAAATCGTACATGTCCCCCAACTGCACCATGTGCACCGGCACGTTGCCGTCCGCGCCCTCCCACGCCATCACGCGCTCCAGGAATTGCTTCAGCCGCACCGCCGCCCAGCTCTCGTAGCTCTCCGTGAAGATGTCGTTCTCGAAGTAGCTCTCGTACCAGCGCGTGATGAAGTCCATCCGCAGTCGGTCGATACCCGCCGTCGGCGAGAGCGGGCCGAAGGTGGTCGCGAGGATCGGATCCTGCGCAGCCTGCGTGAGGCTCGCGGCGATGGACTCCATGTAGTCGTTGTCCACGCGACAGGGGACCTCGGGCAGTTCACGGTCAGATTCCTCGTGGTCGACCCAGTCCGGGCTGCGGCGCGTGACGACCGGGAAGTGCAGGTCGCCGATATACAGGTACAGCTTGCCGTCCGTGTTTATATCGAGGAACCGCCCCCCCTCGATCACCTCTCCGCGACAGGCATTCAGGAAGTTCCGCACGACCCTCATCGACCGCGTCGTGCCGGCCTCCGCCTCGCCTGGCAGGGCCGTGATCTGCCGGAACCCCGAGCCGGGCACGTAATTGCACACGGCCGCGTAGCCCTCGAACCGGTCGCCGTACAACACGCCGAAGTTGTATTGCCGCCTCCCCCAGAGCCCGACATCCATGTACGCGCACCGCACCCGCGTGTTGATCGTGTTGCCCCGCTCCAACGCCACTCCGTGGACCTGCGGGTTCTCCCTCGTCTCGATACCGATGCTGCCGTCTTCCTCGATGGTCGCCACCACTTCGCGCATCGTCGGCTCCTTGCCTCTAGCTCCCGTGAAGTTCTCGCAGCCGGCCCTTCGTCGCGTCGTCGATCCGCCCGGTTACTTCCAGGCCGTGGTCGTTCTGGAAGGCTCGCAGCGCGGCCTGGGTGCGGGGACCGAGTTCGTTGTCTTCCCGGCCGCAGTGGAAGCCCAGGTTATTGAGCCGCTCCTGGACGCCGCATACCTCGTCGATGGGATCGAGGTGCCCGATGCCCAACTCGTACCGCTCCCGGCGCCCCGGCTCGCCGATCAGGATGACCGCCTCCCGGGCGGTCGCCGGCACGCGGACGCGGAGCCAGCCGTCTTCGTCCAGGTTGCCGTCGGACGACCGGCCGGCGACGGTCAACACGTACGGCTCGTCGGCCCGAGGCTCGTCGTGCCGCAGGAACCGCACCTCCAGCCGCGTCGTGCGGCTCTGGCAGCGGAAGTGGTGCCGCTCCTCGGTAACGGCCTCTTCCTCCCTCAGCTCGCGCTCGGGGATCGTGATGCGGTCGCCCGGCAGGAGGATGGCGGACTCGCGCCCGCGCTCGCGGAGCGCGCGGTTGTCCGGGTGGTCCCAGATCTTCTCGACCGGCAGTCCGTGCTGCTTGCTCAGGCTGATGATCGAATCGCCCTGTTGGGCCTCGTACTCGGGCATGTCGCTGTCTCCAAATGTCTTGGCGGGCGCCGCCGGCCCGCGGTCAGGCCCGCTCCCACGCGTCGCGGTCGATCTCGGGGAAGCAGACGCGGCACGTGCCGGGCTCGATACCGTCCACCCGCGCGAAGCCGTTCTCGTCGAGCGTGCCCTCGGCCACCGTCTCCCCGTCGGGAAGCGTGATCCGGTATCGCTCGCCGGGAACGGGGTTGTTCTCCTCGTCGACCAGGTCGATCTCGATCCAGCTCCTCTGCCGCTGGCGGTCCTCGTCCGTCACCGGCGCGCGGTGCGGCGGGGCCGGCTCCGGCCGGATGTCCGTCAACTCGCCCGGGTCGGCCGTGTCGGCCGGCAGGGCCTCGGTCGGGGGCGCGGGCGTAACCGCGTTACCTGCCGTGCCCACGCCTGCCGGTGAGCCCGGGCCGCAGTTGATGTTCGTCGTGTTGCTGTCGATCGTCACCGTCGGGCCCGCCGTGGTCACGCCCGACGAGTCGATCACCACGCTGCTGGGGCCCACCTTCAGCGTGATGGCCGTCTGCGCCTCGATCACGATCCCTCGCGCCCGGACGTACAGGTTCTGCGCGACCTCCTCCGAGCGGTTGGCCTGGAAGACCTCGATCACGTCGCCCGTGACCGTCAGCGACCGGCTCCCGCCGATGCTGATCGCCTCCTTGCCCGTCACCTTCCGGTGCCGGTCCCGACCGATCTCCTCCATGTGGTCGACGTTCACCTTCTCGTGGCGGTTGTTCTCGACATGCTCGAACTTGTCCTGCTTGACGATCCGGTGCCGGTTCCGGCCGATCCACTCGAAGCTGTCGTTCTTGACGCGGACGTCCTGGTTCTTCTCGGCGTGGATGAAGATCTGCTCGGAGCCCTTCTTGTCCTCGTAGCGGATCTCGTTGAAGCCCTCCCCGCCCTTGCTGGAGAGCGACTTGATCGTGGACATCGTCATGTGGGCGGGAAGTTTATAGGGGGGCATGGCGATCCCGTTATACATCCGACCGGTGATGATCGGCTTGTCCGGGTCACCCTCCAGGAACTCGACGATCACCTCGTGTCCGATCCGCGGCGTGAAGATCGTCCCCCAGCGCTTGCCCGCCCAGTGCTGGGCCACGCGGATCCAGCAGGAACTGTTCTCGTCGCCATTGCCGTAGCGGTCCCAGTGGAACTGGACCTTCACGCGCCCGTACTCGTCGGTGTAGATCTCCTCGCCCTCCGGCCCGACCACGATGGCTGTCTGCGGCCCCCGGATCATCGGCCGGGGCGTGGACCGTTTCGGGCGGAACGGCGTGTACAGGTCCATGGCCGTGAAGTCGCACCAGTAGTTCTCCCCCCCGCTGCCGGCCTGGCCCCCGGCCTCGGACTCGTAGGCGTCGCTCGTCGCCTCGATACGCGTCCCCGTGATGACGTACCGCTTGCACTGGTCCTCCCGCGGGTGCTCCGTCAACACGAACCGGTGCCCCGTTACGATCCCGCGAACGTCGCCGCCGCCGCGCGCCACCTCGTAGTCGACCTGGTACTCCTCGATCCGTCGCCGGGCGTACCTTTCGCCCTCGGGCACTTCCCGGTACTCACCGGGGTAGCTGTAGATCTCGAAGTCCGGCGTCGCGTACGGCCGGGATACCGCCGCCGAGGAGAGCAGCGCCTTGTCCGGGCTCTTGAAGTCGAAGTCGTTATGCGAGTACAGGCCCGGCTGGACCCGCTGGGCCATCCGCCACCGCCGGATGTACTCCTTCTCGCGAAGGCTCTCGGTCGGTGGACGGTACTGGATCTCCTCGTAGCCCGGGACGGTATCATGCGTCGACGACGCGTCGGCCAGCACGAGCGTGTGCTTGTCTTCCTCGTGCTTGAAGTAGTAGAAGATCGCCTCCTGCTCCATCAGCCGGCTGACAAACGCGAAGGCCGTTTCGTCGTACTGGACGCAGTACTCCCACACGGCGTAATCCTCGGTGAGCCGGTCCTCGAAGTCGGTGAAGCCGTGCTCCCGGAAGATCTCCTTGATGATCTCCGGGACCGTCTTGTTCTGGAAGATCCGGCAGTCGCTGGTCCGTGTCAGGAACCACAGCCACGGGACGATCGTAGCGGCGTATTCCATCGTCGTGCCCAGTGGGCGGACGAGGGCGAACGCGCTGACGAAGCCGTTGAAGTACCTTGGGTCCCCTTCCGGCGAGAGCTGGACGCGGACGGTGACGTTCCGGCCGACGATGTCCTCGAGGGGGATGTTCGGGTCCTCGCTGAGCAGTTCCAGCTCGTACTCGAACATCCGCCCCAGCGGCTCGACGCCGACCAAACGTTTCAGGAGCAGTACATCGTCGCCGAGCGGGGTCGCGACAGCCACCTGCCTGAATCCCTGCGTCCTGGCCATGCGCATGCCTCCCTGGGCCCCGTCGATGCCGGGCGAGGCCCTTTTCGTGGCATCGGAGAACTCAAAATGCGGAGGAGTGTCTCCCATACGTATACCACATGTGCTGTGGTATGACAAGATGATCGCGGAGGGGTGTCCCTACCGAGAACTCCGTCAGGCCTATGCTGCAAGGAGTTACAGTCATGGCTATGGCTCGCCGCTGGTGGTAGCATGCTGGCGTCCAGGCGATCGACGGAGGCGCAAGGATGGGCATGGTTCGGACGGTCTTGGCTTTCCTCAGGGCCCTCATGGTCGGCTCGATGGTCGGACCTCCAACGATCGACCCAAGCCGTGCCGCTCAACTCCCCTGACACCGGCCCCGCCACGGCCCGAAAGATCCCTGGTCCGCTTCAGGGCGCCCCCGCCGGGCGCTTCGCCGCCTCGACGGGCGCTGTACTTCGGCCGCGCGATTGCGATAGGATCGACACCCGGCCCCGCGGCCGGACGTGTAAGGGACCTGCCCATGCGTGACCTGTCGAGACGGCTTTGCGTGCTTGCGGCTGCGTCGTTATCGCTCGGCGCGGCCGCACCGGCCGGCGCCCAGCAGGACACCTGGACGGGCGTCCGGCGCATCGTGGCCGTCGGAGACGTCCACGGCGACCACGACCAGTTCCTCAAGGTCCTCCGCGCCGCTGGCGTGGTGGACAAGGCCGCAAACTGGGCGGCGGGCAAGACCCACCTCGTGCAGGTCGGCGACGTGCTGGACCGCGGACCCGATTCCCGCAAGGCGATGGACCTGCTGATGAAGCTCGAGCGACAGGCCGCAAAGGCCGGCGGCGCCGTCCACCCGCTCATCGGCAACCACGAGGCCATGATCCTGCTCGACGACTGGCGATACCTCCACCCCGACGAGCCAAAGGCCTTCGGCGGGATCGAGAAGTTCCGCCAGGCCATGGGCCCGCGCGGCAAATACGGCCGGTGGATCCGCACGCACAACACCGCCGTCCTGATCAACGGCTTGCTGTTTGTCCACGCGGGCATCACGCCGGCCTGCGCCCGGCTGTCGCTGCGGCAGATCAACGACACCGTCCGCCGGGAACTGCGGAAGAAGAACGTCATGGGCATCGCGTCGAACCCGTTCGGCCCGCTGTGG
>Ga0307380_10011820_pt1 | contig 10900 bp, 7 predicted proteins | sample UN3MG_FD_202239 | JGI IMG/M metagenome (GOLD analysis project Ga0307380, IMG submission 202239) | Soil microbial communities from Risofladan, Vaasa, Finland - UN-3 | ecosystem: Environmental > Terrestrial > Soil > Coastal area > Acid sulfate soil | place: Finland: Risofladan, Vaasa | collected... | reverse complement strand
TTCACAAGAAGCTTTCAACAGCCTTTTGTTACTAATATACTATAGGTATTATCGGGAGAAAAGGGCTATTTTCATAAAAAAACGCAATTTATGCACCTTGATGATTGGGATTGTATTATGAAACAGGCTGAAAACAGGTGCTTTGGCAATGTGACTGGACAATGTAATCCTTTCACTCTGTCCCCATTACGGGATTTCCTTGGTAATACGGGTTATTCTGCCCCTGTGCCCCGCATCGGTACTCCCGCTCTTGTGGGTCCTCCATTTGAGTCGCTCCCTTAACATCGGAGCGACAGGTTCCCTCGTTCCACACAGAAGCCTGAATTAGGTTCACGCCACCTTCATGCCGGACTCCACCCAAGCAGTAAGCAGGTTGCTCTTGAATTTGTCCCAGATTAAGGACTACCGCCCGGCTTTGACGTCAGTGGTAAACACACCTGAAACTGTTGGTTTCCTCAAGAATCTGTAGCCGGCGATATTGTCTTAAGCAGAGTTAATATATTGCCGAATAACTAATAGCTATAATATTGTCAAAATAATGAACGAATTACAATACAAGATGAAAGCAAAAAGCCATTACCAACCTTCAAAAACAGTTGAGGCACTTTTCACAACTGCGGTTGGAAAGATTAAGGCTAGTGCCGACAAGGCAATTGCTAAGCAGAAGGCTATGTCGGAAACAGAGGTTGTCTCAGCAAAAGCCGGGGTAGAGGCTAAGACCAAAGAACCCATACTTGAGCAAAAAGTAGAGCCGAAAGTCGAAGCGGAAGCAGCAATCGATGCAAATACGATAGGGCTGGAAACTGACTCTTTCGAGCAGACAGGCACCAATGAGACGAAGTCAGAGGCCGAAGCAGTCTCCCAAAAAGAAACCGAAGAGACGCTTGAGAGCAAAGCTGAGCAGGAGGTTGAGACCAAAGGGTCTGAACAAAAAACGGAGGGTGAGGAACCAAAGGCTGAAGATAAAATTGAAGGTGACACAGTAGAAGCCCACATCCAGGGCGAGGATGAGCTTCAGGAGGCTGAAGCAGTTTCCCGGAAAGAAACCGAAGAGATGCTTGAGAGCGAAGCTGAGCAGGAGGCTGAAGCTGCTGAACAAAAAGCAGAGGATGCTGACACAGCCTTTGAAGATGTAGCTGAAGAAATAAAAGTAGAGATAAAGGCTGAAAGCCAAGAACCAGCCGCGGGCGAAGTTTCCAAGAGCATTCGACAAATAGCTCAGTCGCAGTCAAATCAGCCGAGAGAGCAGTCGCTGGCAGGTTTCGGTTTATGTGCAAAAGACGTTATGCTAAAAGAGCTTGTGTGGGGAAGTCCTGAAGATAGCGTCCAACAGGCGATTAGAAAAATGCAGCAGTCTGATAGCGGCTATTTGATGGTGGGCATAGATGGTGTGTTGGTAGGTATTGTGTCGAATTCCAATATAACAGGGGCACTCAGTCCCTACCTTCGCCCGGTATTTGCGAAGTGGCGGCGGCCGCTGGATGATGCAACGCTTCAAATCAGGATCAAGTGGATAATGAGCAGGCCAGTGCATATCGTAAAACCGAAGACACCTCTTGCGAACATAATGGAGAATATGTGCCGGTATGGCGTGCTGTGTTTACCTGTGGTAGATCAACAAGGCAAAGTTCAGGGTTTAGTAACAGAAACCGATATCTTCAAAGTATTACTGGAGCTAAAAAGCAGTCCAAGCATCTCGGCATCAGGTAATGAACACAAGGAACAATCCGCATCTGACCATTTTTCCGACCACATGGAGATTGAGTCCACACCAACGATGGAACCCGACCTAGTCGCTCCCGTATGATTGCGGAAACTTGAACCAATCTTGAATGACAAGGTATAAGTAAAAAGGGTAAGGTCGATGATATTGTTGCCAACTATGGCCATCTTATAATAGATGAATGTCACCACATTTCCGCGCCGAGCTTTGAAGCTATCGCCAGACAGTTTAAAGGAAAATATATTACTGGACTTTCCGCTTCTGTTGTATTTTTATTGTCGCGGCATTTTCAGTTCTCGCAAGATAATGCAGGCTTGCCAAGAGCGTATCAGCTTCTAAATTATTGTTGGTGATAATGTTCCGAACTTTCACACTATCAGTGATTTTCGCAAGCTACATCTCAAAGAGCTGCAACAGTTATCTGTCCAGGTTTTGCAGCTTTGCCAGGAAGCCGGCCTTGTCAAGCTCGACCACATTGCTCTTGACGGTACCAAGATCAAAGCCAACACTTCTCGATACAAAGCAATGAGTTATGTCAGGATACTCAAAGAAGAAAAGCGTTTGACTGAAGAGATTAAACAGTTACTCGCAAAAGCAGAAGCACTTGACCAGCAGGAGGATAATGAATACGGCCCAGACCGTCGTGGCGATGAATTGCTGGAAGAATTAGCTTGCCGCGAAAGCTGTCTAAAACGCATTCAGGAGGCGAAAAGGACATTAGAATCCAAAGCCAAGGCTAATGCCCAAGAGGCACAGAAACAACATGAACAAGAAGATTCTGAGAATGACGATAAATCTAAACGGCCTAGAAAGCGCAAGGCTATTTCAGAGGTTCCCGCGGACAATAAGCAGTATAATTTTACTGATCCCGAATCAAGGATAATGAAGGCAAATAATAAAGGTTGGGATCAGTGCTGTAATGCTCAGGCTGCAGTAGACATCGATGCCCAAATAATTGTCGCCTGTGATGTTACTAACCAAAGCAATAACAAGCAGCAGTTTGAGCCGATGGTAGTGGACTTGGTTCGTGTTAATAGTGCAAAGCGTGATTTTATGTTTCTCAGCATTTGCTCAGCCTTTCTTCGCTGAGAAACTTCATGTAGGAGCTTTTCGTGGGTTGTCGTCAGCATGGCAGTTTGATCTACAAGCTGAGTACGCAGATCGGTTATCATATTATCATAATCTTCAACTTTCTCTCGCAGCGGCTGCACTTTCTTGTTCAGATTACATATAGTTTCGTGGGCTTGAGTTAGGTCCGCCTCAAGAGTTTCACTTTCCGCATGAGAGTTTTCTGCAAGTTTCAACAGTTTTTGTACCTGCACAGTCAGGATCTTATGCCATTTGGTTATCTTAGTGAGTTCTGAACGTAAACGCTCTATATCTCCGTTCTTACGTGTCTGATTCGGCCTCTCGGCTTTATCATCAGGCTGGTTATTCCCGAGTTCTTTAACGTGGGCTCTGGTAAGGACTAATTCATTGTTGAGTGTGTCGTGCTCAACGATTACTGCTTCAAGCAGTGTTTGGATATTGGTAAGCAAACCATCAATTTCCTTGCCAAGTGTTTCGTGATCAACGGTTGCTACTTCGAACTGTGAATGTGTCTTGGTAAGCAGGCCACCAAGTTTGTTTTGTTCTTGTTTGGCAAAGGAGGTATTACTCTTCACCTTGTCTAAATCACCATGATTCTCTGTCACTTCTACTTGAAGAGGATCGGCCTGCTTTTCCTTGTTTCCTGTATCGTTCTTCGGTTTGGTATCTCCGAGCAAGTAGGCAAGTCTGTCCTGTTCTTCGGCAGTAAGAGGTGCATCTTTGGGTAACTGGTCTGTAGTTGGTTGTTGTGCTCCGAAGCTATCGAGAATGGTGATAATGTCAGCCGCGTCCTTATGAGCCGGTGTAGGGGCATCACTTTTGGTGCCGTTGCTTTCGGTAACATCGGCAACCTGTTGCTCAAGCAGGTCGCTATGTTCGGCTGGTTTATTCAACGTCGTTTCTGTTGTGGCCATAAGAGCACCTTCCTTTCGCAGCACCTTGCCGTCAGTTTCTCACTACTCGCAGAACATGCCAGGCAAATCGGAGCCTTCTCTGCAAAGTACTGTTATCCACGAGATGAACGGATGGCAGATGCGACGGATTTATTGTTCGATAATGATAGTAATCGCGACTTTATTTCTCTAAGCATCTCTTCTGTCTGTCTGCGAGCGGCAGTTTCCTGCTGGATTTTCTCATTAGCTGCCGCCAGTTCAGTGCTCTGAGCTATAAGCTGATTTCGCAAGCTGGAAACCTGGCTCCCATCGCCAGCGCCTTCGCCTTGAAGATCTTCCATTTCCTTTCGCATATTGCACACGGCTTCATGGGATGCGGCCAAATCAGCCTCAAGCGTATCTCTGACCTTATTGGCCTCTTCCAAACGATCCATGAGACGTCGCACCTGTTCAGCCAAAACCTGGCGTTCATCTATTACCTTAGTAACTTCGGCACGCAGACGCTCGGTATCCGCAATTTTTTCCTGAAGGCTTTTGACCTGGGTTTCAAGGTAGGCCTTCCTGCTAGCCAGTTCCCGTGCTCGTTTTTGGGCAAAGGCCGTCTCTTCGGAAAGTGAGTCACGTCCTTCAGTGACTGACTCAAGCTGTGGCTTAATCTCTTCAAGCAGGTTGGCTAATCTATCTCGCTCTTTCTTGAGTGAAGCGTTCTCCTCACGTAACTTAGCAGTCGTGCCGGTGCTTGTTTCAGGAGACTTCAATTTCTCTTCCAACTGAGCACGAATTGCCATCTCGTTGGACAGTTTTTTCTGAAGTGAATCAACATCATCTTCCAGAACGTCTCTGAGCTTAGTTGATGTGTCAGTTTGTCTTTCAAGACTCCTGACAATGGACAGGATATCAGCTCTTTCCTGGGAAGCGTTCGAAGCAAAGCTCAGCGTATCAAGTTCGCTGTTTTCTAAATTGCCTGACTCGTTCTCGGCCTGGAGTCGGTTAACGACTTTACCTTGTGTGGCCTCCAGGTTAGCCAGCTCTTCATCAAGACGTTGCTTAAGTTGTTCACGATATTCCTGCAAACCATTCCTTCCAGCTACATCGCCTTCGGCACCTTCCTGCCGGGTCTGCTCATTTGCTACTGTTGACTCGTCAGTATGCTGGTCAATATTTTCCTCAACTTGCTCGTTTTTGGCGAGTTCATCCGTATTCGGGCTTTTTAGTTCTGTTGTTGCCGTAGCCATTAGTATTCTCCTTTCAAATATTATGGTTCCCAAAATGTATTCTTTTGCGTTTCTGGGTCCATTAGATAAGGTCAAGCTTTTGCATCTCCACAACAAGTTTTTCCTGGTCAACAGGCTTAACAATATAGGACGCACAGCCCTCATCGAAGGCTTCTATCATATCCCTGGACCGATCTTTTGCGGTTGTCATAATTACACTAACACCACTGGGATCAAATATGCCGTGCTTTTGTTCTATCTGTCGAATAGTTCTCAGAGCCTCATGTCCATCCATCTCCGGCATCATGATGTCGAGACATACAAGGTCATAGGGTGTACCTGCATCCAATGCATTCTTAAATGCTTCAACGCCCTCAATCCCATTAGCAGCGGTAGTGCTATCGCCATATTCAGACAAGTACTCCTCTAATATTTTGCATGAGGGGAAATCATCCTCTACAATGAGCATTTTGAGCTTTGACTGCTCTTGCGATTTTGATTCACTTGCATTTTCTTCCGTAATTTCCATTCTATTTCTCCTTGACTACATTTCAATTCGTTCTATTCATTTAATAAGACCAAGCTTTCGTATTTCTGCAACAAGCTTTTCATTAGTAATGGGCTTGACAATATAAGCTTTACATCCCTCCTTAAATGCTTTAATAATATCCTCAGGGTCGTCTATGGCGGTTGTCATAATTACCTTGACGCCGTCAGAGTCATTTATTCCATATTCCCGCTCTATCTGGCAAATCTCTTCAAGTGCAAGGTGACCATTCATTTCCGGCAGCATGATGTCAAGGCATATCAAATCATATGGCTGACCCTCATCCAAAGCCTTCTTAAATGCTTCAACAGTTTCGGCCCCATTAACAGCTACGGAACAATCGCCGTATTCGCACAGATATTCCTCCAGTATTTTGAAAGAGGCAAAATCGTCTTCGACAATTAGAATCTTTAGCTTAGACGTGCCTTTTGATTTGGGTTCGGTCACATTTTCCAGGGTATGTTCCATCTTATGTCTCGCCATTGATGCTCTTTACGGTTGTTTTGTGCGTATTGCAGAACTGCTTGCTTAGCTCGCCAACTCTTTTCTTGGCAGCGTTAATTTCATCGAACATAAAGCCTGACTCGAATGACAGGAATTTACTAATTGTGTCAAACAGTTTCTCGGCATCAACAGGCTTAGACAAGTATGCGTCACATCCGACATTTAAGCACTTTTGTTCGTCACCTTTCATAGCGTAAGCAGTCAGGGCTATAATCGGCATCTTATAACCTTTTTCGCGAATTATCTTTGTCGCATCGTAGCCGTTCATATTTGGCATCTGTATATCCATAAATATCAAATCGTAAGAACCGCACGTAACCTTATTCACAGCTTCAATACCATTGTTGGCGGTTTCTGCCTGGAGGTTGGTTTCTTCCAACATACCCAGAATAACCTGTTGATTGGCAAAATCATCTTCGACCACTAAAATTTTGCCGGCAACATTATTGACTTCATCGGAGGACTCAACTATTTGTTCTTTTTTGCACCACTTGTCATTACTTATCATGGTGGCCGATGCGGTATCAATGTTAGCAGGGATAATCATCGAGAATGTCGAACCCTTGCCTGGTTCGCTGGTTAGAGTAAGGTCTCCACCGAGAAGTTCGGTCAGCTGCTTAGTGATAGCAAGTCCCAGTCCCGTACCGCCATACTTACGCGTGGTACTGCTATCTGCCTGCATAAACTTATCAAAGATACTTTTCTGTTGATCAACCGGAATACCAATCCCTGTATCAACGACATCGAAACGAACAAAAGACTTATCTCCCATTTCCTCCAGAGAAAGCTTGACCGATACGCCGCCGGTCCCGGTAAACTTGACAGCGTTGCCGAGCAGATTTACCAGGCACTGATTCAGCCGTGTGGGATCAGTTTTTATCTGCTCCGGGACATCCGTCATCAAAACAACATCGAAGCTGATCCCTTTCTCCAATGCCAACGGCCGCATACTCGAATTAATAACGCTAAGTATCTCGTCCACATTACAGTCGATAATCTCGATAGCAAGTTTACCCGCCTCGACTTTGGATATATCCAGAATATCGTTTATCAGGTTCAGAAGGTTATCGGCGCATGTTTTGGCTATAGTCAGATACTCCCGGATTTTTTCTTCACGTTCCTTATTAAGGGCCAGTGTCAGCATGCCCATAATACCGTTCATTGGTGTTCGGATTTCATGGCTCATATTAGCCAGAAATTCGCTTTTGGCATTATTGGCAACCTTCGCTTTCCGAGTCAGTATGTTTGCATGGTCAAGAGCTTGTTCAAGTTTATGGTTGGCCTCTTCAACCTCTTTCTTGGCCCGGATTGAAGCTTCTTCCGACCGTTTACGTTCGGTGATATCCTCTGCAACAAAGAGGGCATCGTAGCTATTTCCGTCAGATGCCGGCACAGCAGTAACAGTAGTGTTGAGGATTCTTAATTCACCGTTCGGTAGATGCGAAGCAAAAATATCCTTGTGCAGCCGAGCAGAAAGAATAATCGGTGGGCCACCATTGAATACGCTTTTAATTCGACTGCGGTACCAGGATTCATTAAAGGAAGCGAAATTGTTGCCAAGATCATCACCTATGATATAGTCTTTATGAATTCCAGTCCAATCTCCCATGCAGTTGTTCCAGAACCGGACTATATAGTCTTTATCTATCACACATACGCCCGCAGGCATATGGTCCAGTACTCTAAATCTATCATCTATAATTTCAGAAGCATTCATTATTCGCTTGCTCCAACACTAATGGAGGCTGCATCAATCATTGTCAACAATTTATCGAATGAGCCTGCTTCAAGAAACAGGAGGATATCACCTATTCGGTAATATTCTTACTCTACTTAAGGCGACACTCCCGCCAGCATATTTTTAAGGAAAGAAACAATTTCAGATGTCTTTACTGCCAGAAAGGCTGTATGTTATCGGTCAATATTCTGATGTTATCACTATGATGAGAAAAAAAGTCGAGAACGACAGATTATGTAAACGGCGGAGTAAAAGTGTCCCACCTGGCGGAACAAAAATGTACCGCCTGATATGTATATAGCCGAGACTGCCCCGGCTGCCAATATTCAGTCCTGACCTGCTCTTTTTTTCCGTCTGGCCAGACGTTTGTCGCGTAAGACACGATCAAGGTCCGACTGACAGCAATCACGCAAGAGCCTGTTGAGATCATCGTAATCTTCGACCTGCGGCACCGGAACCATGAAGTTTTGCCTGGAACACTTCACACTGCCCTCTACGATACCTTTCTCGTTGGGCCTTCTGACATTACAGAAGTGAGGTTCAAAGAGGTAATGACTAATAACCCGCTTAAATTCAGCGGTGTGTTTACGCTTGTGGCCGGTCAGTATCTCGTCCGGTCCAAAAATATATTGAATATGGCGGGAATCCGTCTGTGGACGGCAAAGCTATGCCGGTCTATTCCAACGGCTCCTACAGTGAATTGCCGCGTTCTGATGATAGCGACAGCATTTGGACGTAATTTTACTCAACCGGCCCGCTGCTGATCGATTTTCCACTTACACCTTAACGGCTGATATTAGCAGATTTGCCAGTGGTACGTTTTGCCCTTGCGCGGTCAAAGTGCCTGCCGATGAAGTCGATGGGGGTTACAGTGGGGGCATTTTCTCCGTGTCGAACGAGCTTGCCGTCCTTAGGATCCCGGTACTGCACGATGCACTCTATACCCAACTTGTCAAGTCGCTCCTTAAGCGCGATGCCGAACTTAGGGTGGTGGACGATCAGGCCCAGTTGTGTCTCCTCGGTTACCTCTTCGTTGGGATAGCTGTAAGTCAGCAGCGCGGGCGGGTCGTCAGCAGAAACATAGGTAACCGGCGCGGCCTGGTCGTATAACTCGTACGCTCGCGGGCTGTCGATTTCGTTCGGTTTGATACCATAAAACGGGAAAAAGAATTGATGGCGTTCAAAGTTGGGGCGAGGAATGCCGATTCTTTCAGCAAATCGCGGATCATATGATGACTGCCCGTTATTGACCGCGATGCATGTCAAACGCGTCGACTGGCGCGCTATGGGGTCGTCGCTGTCGGGATCGGCAAGGTCATCGTGAAACGCTAACCACATTGACGTGCCGGCTCCCGCAGAACCCCCTGTTGATGCGACCAGGTGTGGATCGATTTTCCACTTCTGAGCATTGAGACGTAGGAACTGCAAAGCTCTGGCACAATCTAAATATGCCGCCGGTGCCGGCGCAGTGTCGGTAAGCCGGTAGTTGATAGCTGCAATGGAGAAACCTGCATTGAGATACGACTTGGCTTCGCTGGCGTTGAGACTCTGTTTGTCGCCCCCGCTAAATCCACCGCCGTGAATATAGAGTATAAGAGGGGTGGCTTCTGCGGACTCCGCGAGATATAGATCCAGTACGTTTCGCTCGTGAGGCCCGTAGCGAATATTAGCATGTGTCGGAGTTAGCGAACCTGCTCGTTCACGCTGCCGGTTGCGACCGGCAAGCTTCTGTACAGATGGCTCTTGCTTGTCGATGCAGAGCACCTGGCCATCGACCAGCGTCAGAATCACGCGGCCCATACGATCCACAGCCATACCCCACGGCACGGGAGCAGACGGAAGTTTTTGGCTCCAGAGGCGTTTACCCCTTCGGAGCTCAATCGCGACGACTTGAGATGTGTCAGCGACTACGACAGCATTTTTCGATACTGCAACAGCAACACTGCCGGGGTAGTCATATTGCCATAATGGTTTCTCAGAGACCTTGAATTTTCCCCAAGCTTGTGTGATATGTCTCGGGATTTTTTCATCCGTAACACATCGGCTCAAAGCGTCCCTGTCGAGCGGTTCGTAGCAAAGCAACTTGCTGTTGTCTAACCAGACTATATCGCGTCGTCCGTTGGATGCATGCAGCATCTTCTTGGTCACAGTATGGTCGTACACGGGGATATCCGGATGCGAGTAGAAGGGACGCCCGCAGGCGATTACTCTATTGCCGGCCAGGAAAAGCTCCCAACCACGCGGACTGGTTGATTCACAACTGGCCAGAGGTGCTGGATCATTGAGGCACTTTCCGTCGTGGATATCATAAACGGCAGGTGAAACAGCGTTTCCACCGGCAAGATAGAGCTTGTCCTCGTAGAGCAGCAAGTGCCCCTGTACACTAACGCCGGTGTTGGCCTGTGTATCCAGATGTCCTGATGTATCGTTGCACCATTTGACGTTTCCTGTAACCGGATCGAGCGCATAGACATAGGTCCCGTCGTAGTTCAAAAGACCTGCGGCGACGTAGGCGGTTTGGTCTTGGACAAGAACACCGCTTGCCGCGGGCCAGGTGGAGAGCAGTCTGCCGTAGACGGGGATCATTCTTTCGGCCGGAGCGGCCCGGAAACGCCAAAGAAGTCGACCTGTGGTGGCTTCAAAGGCGTAAACACAACCGTCGCCCGAACCGACTAACGCCCGGCCCTTCCAAATAGTCGGAGCTATGCGGATCTCGCTGCCGGTATAGGCCTTCCATTGCTCGCGACCAGAACTACTGTCCAGGGCCCGAACGACTCCATCCGAGCCGGCCAGCAGGACAAGGCCGCCGACCGCTACAGGAGCTGTGGGCCGGACACCTTCAAGAGCAGACGGATTAGTTTGCCAAAGCAGACTGCCGGTCTCTGGGACGAAAGCGCTGGTCGTAGTGGTTCGCTGGTTGTTTGCCCTGAAGGTGGGCCAGTCAGCAGTGGACGCAGACAGCATCTCGACCTTTGCAGTATCGCCATGACCTTTTTCGAAACGATTCTGCCAGGTGCTGTCCGGAGTGAAGTCGAAGTCACCAGCCGGACCAAGGCAAGTCAGGCCGTTCAGCGTGAGCTGGCAGTCACAGGCAAAAGGCCACCAATAGAGCAGACCATTGGCAACTGTCACCCCGTCATGGCAAGGAGGACGCATAGGGGATAGCCAAAGCGGACGAGCACTGGCCAGATC
>Ga0307380_10011819_pt1 | contig 10901 bp, 8 predicted proteins | sample UN3MG_FD_202239 | JGI IMG/M metagenome (GOLD analysis project Ga0307380, IMG submission 202239) | Soil microbial communities from Risofladan, Vaasa, Finland - UN-3 | ecosystem: Environmental > Terrestrial > Soil > Coastal area > Acid sulfate soil | place: Finland: Risofladan, Vaasa | collected... | reverse complement strand
TCCGCAGCAGGTCCGCCAGCCGCAAGTGCACCGGCTGGATCAGGTGCGCCGGCGTCCCCGGCCGGGCCAGGCTCACGTACAGCTCCTTCGAGTTCGGCAGCAGCACTACGCTGTGGAACGTCGTCTTGACCCCCACGCTTGCCATGATCTGCCGGGCCAGTGCCAGGTCGATCTTGCCCTGTCGCTGGCGGACTTGTTTCAAGGCCGTCTCGATGGTGGTGTACCTCTGCGTCGAGTCGTCCCACGGCCGGTGGGGTGTCTCGCGCAGACAGTAATGGTTCGTGCACACCAGCCAGTCCTTCAGCGGCGGCGCGGTCGAGAACCGAGTGCTCAGCCCGCCGTCCGCCGAGATGTCGCCGTCGTACTCGAACACCGCCGCCGGGTGAATCTGCCCGGAAAACGGTGAACTCACGTGGATGTTGTTGCCCGTGATCGAAGGCTCGGTCAGCAGCACGCGCTTGACGTCGCCCACGGCCGTCGCCGCCCGGGCCGACTCCAGCGCGTCCCGCAAGGCGATCGACCGTGGCACGAAGGCACCCTGGTGCGTGTTGGCCCGTCCCAGCGCGTCGTGCATCAGGATGGTCACGCCGTCCTCGTTCATGGCCGTGTACGCCCCGATGAGGGCGGGCCAGGCCACCGAGACCCACGCCCGCTTCCCGCCGCCGGGTTGAAGGTAGACGATGATCACGTGGCTGGTGTCCAACCCGGGCAAAGCCAGGAAGTCGAGGTTCCGCGCCGTCAGCATCCCACCGTCGGCCGTCGCCTGCCCCCAGGCGCTGAAGCTCGAACAGAAAAACCGGTACCAGTCGGCCATCGAGTTGATGGCCATCAGATCTTGCACGTCGAGGTTGCGACCCAGTCGTTCGAGCCGCGTCTGCGGTAGGCCGACCGAATCGACGATCCCACGGAACATGCCCTCCAACTCGGCCCGCCGATCGGGACTGAAGCGCATCTGCCGCAGGAACTTGCCCCGCACCTCGGTCTCGTACTGCCGCGGGTCCTCCAGCACCTGTGGGTTGAGGACGGCCCCGTCAAACATCTCGACGATGTCCCGGCCCAGCAGGTAGCCGTGGGCGTAGCCCCGCTGCTCGGGCGTGCCCCACAGCTTGAGCACCCGCACCCCCTGCACCGTCTCCAGCCGCCCGGTGACCTGCGGCGGAGCCGCCAGCGCGACGTGGTTCAGCAAGAGGACCGACGAAAACGCAAACACCACTAGCAGACGACGACGGTTCGTCCTCGACGGACTCATCACAGCCTCCTTGCGACAGGATCACAGACTCGTTTTGCGGTGGGCTCGGATATCGGCGACGACGCCGGCGGCCCGCTCGGCCTCCGCCTGGTATGGACCGACGAAAAGCGCTAGAAAAGCTCGCTCGTCAAACCCGGGTCGAAGGACCAGGGCGGCCAGGTCGGCCGCGTCCTGCTGCTTGCGCTCGTAGGCCCGTGTCGGACTGATCGCCGCCACGTACTTCAGGGCGGCAACCGCCTCCAGCGACGGAATGCCGCTCTCCCGGTCAAGCACCTGCTCGATCACGGCGTTCCGGCTGCCGTCGATCACGTCCACCCGCAGGCCCGGGCATTCGATCGCTTCGCCGTTGAACTCGTAGGCCACGCCCGAGCCCTCGAACCACTTGCGGATTTTGACGAAGTCCTCCCCGCCGACGGCGTAGTCGGTGTCGGCCGTGTAGCGGGGTCTGGTGTAGAACATCGTCGCCTGGGCACCCAGCACGATGTGCCGGCCCGACTCGATCAGCGCGATCAACGCGTCGCGGAGACGCTGAGACTGCTCGTCCAGGGGTCGTTCGAACGAGGCCGTCAACTCGGAAATCCTGGCGAACGAGGATCGGATCATGGTACGTCGGTTCCGCCCATTCCAACGGCAGGACCCCATTGTAGCCGATGGGCCACGCCCGGGCGAGCGCGGCTCCGACCGGATGCCCCCGGATTCGCCATGACCCGTACTTGACCCCCCGCACCGTTCTGACAGAATCAGACCCTCAAGGCGGGTTTGAAAACCGAAACCAGGCAGGAGACCGGAGATGACCTCACGTTGGACCCTATTGGCGGCGGCCCTGTTCACCGGGTTTTTCGTGGTGGCGGCCGTGGCCGACGACGTCGTCGTGGTCGAGGTGACCGGCCAGGGCGTCAGCAAGGACGCGGCCAAGACCGATGCCCTGCGAAGGGCGCTCGAACAGGGCGGCCAGCAGGAGATATCCTCCTACTCCCAGGTCGAGAACTTCGAGCTCATCCGAGACTCGATCTACTCCCGGGCCGAAGGCATCGTCACCGACTACCAAATCCTCCAGGAGGGGCCCGGTGCCGGCGGCGTCTACTTCTGCAAGATCAAGGCCAAGGTCAGCAAGACGGCCATCGCCTCCAGTTGGGGCGAGGTGCAGAACGTGCTCGACCAGATCGGCCGACCCGGCATCATGGTCATGATCGCCGAGCACATCGACGACGTCATGGACGACAGCAGCATCCTGGAGTCCAAGATCGAGGAGCGGCTGCTCAAGAGCGGCTTCGACGTCTACTGCGGCGCCCAGGTCCGCGAGATCGCCAAGCGCGAGTCGGCCGACGCCGCCGTCGAGGACAACGTCGCCAAGATGCAGGCCATCGCCAAGGACTTCGAGACCCAGATCTTCGTCGTCGGCAGCGCCCACGCAAACGCCGCCGGCGTCGAGGACCTCTACGGCGTCAAGACGGCCATGTACAACGGAGATGCCGTGGTCAAGATGTTCTACACCGACACCGGGCGCCTGCTGGCCAGCGAGTCTCTACCCCAGTGGCGCGGCGGGGCCCGCGGGCACTTCGCCGCCAACAAGCAGGCCGGCAAGATGGCCCTCTCCAACGCCAGCGCCGAGATCATCGAGCGCGTCTACAACACCTGCATGCAGCAGTGGGCCACCCAGATATCCGCCGGCGGCGAAATCCAGCTCGAGATCGAGGGGCTCAATGTCCCCGACGCCATCAAGATCAAGAAGAAGCTCGAGGACGTCGAGGGCATCGAAAAGGTCCATTACAAGTACACCAAGGGGCTAGCCAGGTACCGCATCGTGGGCAAGATGACCGCCGAGAGCTTCACCGAGATCCTCGTCGAGCCCGACTGGGAGGCCCTCTTCGAGATCGTCGACGTCAAGCTCAACCGCATCCAAGCCAAGAAACCCGGCTCGTAGCGGCACGAGATTTGCCGGGAGGACAATGAGGCTTCGTTTAAAGCCCACGGACGCGATTCCGTGGGCTTTGATCACGCGGTCCTTCGGAAGTCCGTACCGCGTTAAGCGAAAACCCGTTCGACCAGTGGGGAAAAACACCATGCAGCAGAAGGTCCTGGCCAGATTCGGCATCGAAGCGGAAAACCCCGGCGGTTTCGCCGGTGACTGGTGTGGCAGCGGCGAGCCGCTCGAGGTGGTCTCACCCATCGACGGCAGCGCCCTGGCCCGTGTCAACCAGGTCACGCCCGAAGAGTACGAGGGCCTCATCGCCCGGGCCCACGAGGCATTCCTCAAGTGGCGCCTGGTGCCGGCCCCCAAACGCGGCGAGCTCATCCGCCGCCTGGGCGTCGCCCTGCGGGAGTACAAGCAGGAACTCGGCGCCCTGGTCACCATGGAGATGGGCAAGATCCGCGCCGAGGGCGAGGGCGAGGTCCAGGAGATGATCGACATCTGCGACTTCGCCGTCGGCCTCTCCCGCCAGCTCTACGGCCTGACCATGCACTCCGAGCGCCCCGGGCACCGCATGTACGAGCAATGGCACCCGCTGGGCGTCGTCGGCGTCATCTCCGCCTTCAACTTCCCGGTGGCGGTGTGGGCCTGGAACTCGGCCATCGCGGCCGTCTGCGGCGACTCCGTCCTGTGGAAGCCGTCCTCCAAGACCCCGCTGACCGGCATCGCCTGCATCAAAATCGCCGAGCGAGTCTGCAAGGACTTCGACGTGGACCCGGCCATCTTCAGCCTGGTCATCGGCCGCGGCTCGACCATCGGCGAGAAGCTCATCGCCGACCCCCGCATCCCCCTGGTCAGCGCCACCGGTAGCTGCCGCATGGGCCATCGGATCGGCCAGGTCGTCGGCCAGCGCCTCGGCCGCACCATCCTCGAACTCGGCGGCAACAACGCCATTATCGTGACACCGGACGCCGACATGAAACTCGTCGTGCCGGCCATCCTGTTCGGCGCCGTCGGCACGGCCGCCCAGCGCTGCACCTCGACCCGCCGGATCATCGTCCACGAGTCGATCAAGGCCGCGCTCATCGAGCGGCTGGTCAACGCCTACAAGCAGGTCACCATCGGCGACCCCCTCAAGGACGGCACGCTGATGGGCCCGCTCATCGACACCGGCGCGGTGGACGACATGTTCAAGGCCCTCGACCGCCTCAACAAAGAGGGCGGCAAGGTGCTCTGCGGTGGCGAACGGCTTGGCGGTGGCAGACACCCCGGCGGCTGCTACGTCACGCCCTGCATCGCCGAGGCCAAGAACGAGTTCGACATCGTCCAGGAGGAAACCTTCGCCCCCATCCTCTACATCATCGGCTACGGCTCCGAGCCGCGGGGTTCAGCCTCCGAGCCGCGGGATTCATCCCGCGCGGACGCCACTGGTCCCGGCGCGCCGGGTGCCACTGGCGGCTCGCCCGCCAGTGCCATCGCGGGTGCCACTGGCGGCTTGTCCGCCAGTGCTCTTGATGACCTCGACGAAGCCATCCGTCTGCACAACGACGTGCCCCAAGGGCTGTCCAGTGCCATCTTCACCCGCAACCTGCTCGAGGGTGAGCGGTTCCTCAGCCACGCCGGCAGCGACTGCGGCATCGCCAACGTCAACATCGGCACCAGCGGGGCCGAGATCGGCGGGGCCTTCGGCGGCGAGAAGGAGACCGGCGGCGGCCGCGAGTCCGGCTCCGACGCCTGGAAGGCCTACATGCGCCGCCAGACCAACACCATCAACTGGAGCACCGAACTCCCCCTGGCCCAGGGAATCAAGTTCGGAGAATGAGTCGTGCGATCACCACACGGGGTCATGGCCGGCTTGTGCGACGCCGCCCGTTGATTCAGGCGATACATGGCGGATTCCAGACTCAACGACCCGCTCAACCGCGAGATCGTGCTGTACGAACGCACCTGGATCGCCCACATCCTCAAGGGTCATCCCGAGGTCGCCCCATACCGCGAACTCGTAGAGCAGGCCGTGACCGCCCCGACGGAGATCCGGCACAGCAGTACGTCGCGGGCTGCCGCCTCTACTATGGACCTGGGCCGCGCCCGGCGGCTATGATGATGCTGGTAGCAGACCTGATCGAGGGCGTTGTCAAGACAGCCCACCTGGCGCGTAAGGCCACGGGAGGACCAGTCGAATGGTCGTCACCGAGACCCTAGAAGGCACCATCGACCAGTCGTTGTGGTTCCACTACGACGTCGCCAACGACGTGCTCTACCTGCGCTTGGCCTCGGCACGGGATGCTCCGACGGTGGCCGAGGAAACCGACGACGGCCTGCTGCTGCTGCGTCACGAGCAGACCGATGACCCGGTGGGTATTACGGTCGTCGACTGGTGGAAGCGCTTCGGTCAAGGCGACCTGCCCGACTCGATCAAGCAGCTTGAGCTCTGCATCAAACCGTGGGCCAAGCGAATCGCCGCGTGAACATCGAGCTGCCGCCCGGTTACCCCTGGCCCAGGGAATCAAGTTCGGAGATTGACCAAACAGAAGGAGGCCTGTACCCGTGCGGATCACGACCGGTGCACTGACCGAGGATGCACTTCGTCTAGCGATCCCCACGGTCGGCGCGGCTGCGGAGTGCCGCGGCGACTGTGACCGTTTCTCGATTGAGTACGCCAAGCTGCGTGATCACGCCGAGGCCAACGAGGAGAACGCCAAGCGGGACGCGTACGCGCTTCTTGCCGCTATCACCAGTCTCCGCCTCAACGTCAAGGATCCTGCTGCGCCGTTCAGACCTTTGTACCAATCTTTCGCAGGGCGGAGTTCGTCAATCGAGGACTTCACCGACGAGGAGTTGGACGTTCTCCAAACGGCACTGCCAGCCGCTGAGAACCACGAGCTTGCCGCCAGACTGGCGGACGTCTTATGGCACCGGCGTCGAGTCTACGAGTGCGCACGCTTCGCTGTGGAGCACTACCTGGCGAGCGCCAAGGAAATGATTGGAGGAGAACACGCGTTTCGAGCCATTGATCGGCTTATCAGAGCTCGCGATATCGCAGTCCTACTGGGCCGGTCGCACGATTGCGTTCGGCTCGTCGTTGATACGACCGCTGAGCTCATAGACCATCACGCCCAAGAACCGAGCTTTGTTGCCGCCCACCTGATCGGGGTGTTGGGGCAGTTGAGCGATAAGGACCCCGAACTCTACGCTAAGCTTGCTGCGAGGCTTGCGGCCGAAGCGGAGCGTGAGCCTAATTGGATCCTCGCAAGAGAGCTTTGGGAACATGCGGCACGTTGGCATAAGCACGCGAAGGACGATGATGCTAGGCGTGACGCGTTGATTCGTGCAGGCGAGACGTTTGTCCGAGAAGCGGGTGATCGAGGTGACGCGGACATACATGCAAAGATGGTCGCAGCCCATTTTCTTAGGTCAGCGATTACATATCTGCAAAGAGTGCCAGGCACGAAGGACAGACGCAGAGAGCTGCACAGTGAGCTACTGGCCTTGCAGGACAAAGCGGTCGGCGAAATGCCGCATTTTACACATTCCAGCGATATCTCCGAAATCGTTCAGAATTCGCTCAAGCGCGTCGAAGGCAAAGGACCTCAAGAATCGATCATTGCGCTGGCCCTGTGCGGATACCCACGCTCCGTGAAGGAGATGCGTCAGCGCTTTGAGAAACGGGCTGATGATTCCATATTGTCTTCGATGTTTGGAAAGACGATCCAGTCTGAAGCAGGCAAGGTTGTCGCGCACGTTCCTCCACTGAGAGCATTGGACGGCGCGCTCAACGACCAGGCAGTGCGCCACGAGCTTGCGACAGAACTGCAACTCTTCCGCTCACTGCACGTGTGCGGGGTGATCGAGCCAATGAGGCATCGGATTCTAGCAGAGCATGCCAATCAAGAGCTTCTGTTCAGCCCGTACTTGGCAGGTAATCCGTTCGTTCCGCTTGGGCGACAGATGTTCTTCGCACAGGGGTTGGAGGCAGGCCTGTTTGGCAAGTTTGCGCAGGCCCTGCATTTGCTCGTCCCACAACTTGAAAACTCGCTCAGATACTGGCTCTTCCTTAACGGCGTGATCGTGTCGGGTTTCGACGCGGATGGGATCCAGGAGGAATACGATCTCAACCGCATGTTGCGAATGCCAGAGGTCGACGCGATGCTCGGCGAAGACCTCGCATTTGATATGCGCACGCTCTTGGTCGAGAAGAGCGGTCCCAATCTGCGTAACCGCATCGCTCATGGTCTGGCGAGCGTAACCGCATTGGAGGCTGAACCCGCGGTTTACGCTTGGTGGTTGATTCTCCACATTTGCGTGAGCACGGCGCTTGGGTCGGAAGTGATGGGTCCGCCCGAATCAAGCAGCAACGACACGACGCCAAAGGACCCGGGACAACAGGCCTAACCCCCCGGCCACAGCAGCCCGAACGTCGCACCGGTCAGCAGGCCGTACACCAACCCGTCCAGAAGATCCGTCAGCACGAACCGGCCGGGCTTGCTCATGAAGATCGCACCCGGAATCGAGCCAGCACAGTACGCCAGGATCGCCGCAGCACCGGCCACCCGGAACACCGGCAGAAACGCCGACCCCGCCGGCCGGGCCAGTGCCGCGACGTAACCCACAAACAGGCTGACCACGATATAGAACACGAACATCAGAACGAGGTTCCGCCCGAAGTTCGGCCGGCTGCCCAGAATGTTGATGCTCCCCCACGGGCCGGCCGCGTACCGGGCCTTGTATTCCTCCGACTTCATGTCCTGCCCCGACCCGCAGCCCGGCCACATGTAAAGCCCCGGCGCCAGGTTGAGCTTGACCAGGTGCTCGGTCAGGGCCTTTTCATCCGGCAACGTCTTGATGTCCTTCTTGTGGTGCGGCAGCACCATCCAGGCCAAAGAGCTGGCGATGAACACGATCACCGCCGAAACCAGGATCGGAAGCCAGAGCTGCGGAAGGATGTCCATGGTCGATCTCCTGCACGTTTGAAGTGATGGTCCTTCGGCGGGCGGCCCGGCACCCGCCAACTTGATGCCTGGGAGTGTACCTCGACCTAGCCCGGCCGGCCAAACGCACTGAAGTCCCCGGTGGTGCTCGGAACCGCCGCGCCAACGGCCGATCCGGACCACCAAGTTGCACGATCACCCCCGTTTCCCTAGCCTACCCGCACCAGAATGCCCTTTTGACGGAGGAGCGCGAGAACATGACCGACCAGTTCAGCATCAGCCCCCAGGGCGAGAAGTTCCCCCTGCCCACGTCCGAGCAATACCCGGCCGAGTTCGACCGGCTCAAGAAGCTCGCCGACCACGCCCGCTCCGAAGGCAAGGAGATCGTCGTCGTTGTCGGCGTTGGCTTCGTCGGCGCCGTCATGGCCGCCGTGGTGGCCGACAGCCGCGACAGGGCCACTGGCAAGCACAACAAGTTCGTTATCGGCATGCAGCGCCCCTCCACCCGCAGCTATTGGAAGATCGAGCTGCTCAACCGCGGCCTCTCGCCCGTCAAGGCCGAGGACCCCGAGGTCGATCCGCTCATCGCCCGATGCGTCACCGAGAGCAAGACCCTCACTGCCACCTACACGCAGGAGGCCATGAAGCTGGCCGACGTCGTCGTCGTGGACGTGCAATGCGACTACGTCAAGAAGGACCTCGGCAACCTGCGCACCGGGTCGGCCGACATGGCCGCGCTTGAAAAGAGCCTGGCCACCATCGGCCAGGTCATCCCACCGACCTGCCTAGTGCTCATCGAGACCACCGTCGCCCCGGGCACCACCGAGTACGTCGCCTACCCCATCCTCAAGAAAGCCTTCGAGCAACGCGGCCTGACCAGCGAGCCGCTCCTGGCCCACAGCTTCGAGCGGGTCATGCCCGGGCGCGAGTACGTCGCCAGCATCCGCGACTTCTGGCGGGTCTGCGCCGGCGTCAACGACGAGAGCCGCCGCCGCGTCGAAAAGTTCCTCACCGAGGTGCTCAACACCGACGACTTCCCCCTCACCGTCATGGACCGCCCCCTCGAGAGCGAGACCACCAAGATCGTCGAGAACAGCTACCGGGCTACCATCCTCGCTTTCCTCCACGAGTGGAGCCTCTTCGCCGAGCGCAACGGCGTCGACCTCATCAAAGTCGTCAAGGCCATCAAGATGCGACCCACGCACTGCAACATGATCTTCCCCGGCCCCGGCATCGGCGGCTACTGCCTGCCCAAGGACGGCGGCCTGGGCATGTGGGCCTACAAGCACCTCATGGGCTTCGACGACGACATCTTCAAGCTCACCGAGACGGCCATCAACACCAACGACACCCGCGGGCTGCACGTGGCCGAGCTGGTCCGCGACGCCCTGCGCAACATGGGCAAGTACGTGGCCGCCTCACGCTGCGTCCTGCTGGGCGCCGCCTATCGCGAGGACGTCGGCGACACCCGTTACAGCGGAAGCGAGCTGGTCGTCCGCAAGCTCACCGAGATGGGCGCCCAGATCGGCGTCCACGACCCCTACGTCCAGCGCTGGTGGGAGCTCGAGAAGCAGGACACCTACCCGGCCCCGGGCCAAAGCTGGTCGCGATTCTTCCGCAACCAGGAGGGCCTGGCCGACTCCCGCATCGACCAGGACCTGCCCACCGCCTTGAAGGGCGCCGACGCGGTCATCTTCGCCGTCCGCCACGAGCCCTACCTCGCCCTCGATCCCGACGAGGTGGTCAGGATGACCGGCCGCCCCGCCGCCGTCATCGACTGCTTCGGCATCCTGGACGACGACAAGATCCGCCGCTACTTCGAGCTCGGCTGCGAGGTCAAGGGCCTGGGCCGAGGCCACGTGCAGCGAATCAAGGACAGCGTCCGGTAGGGTGCATCTCGATGCACCGGGAGGTGTGGCACCGGTTTCCAATCCGTTTGGGTGGCATGCTTTCACGCGATCCTGGAACACCAGGATCGCGGGTAAGCATGTCTTGGGCCTCACCTGTATGGACCGCTGCCCGTCTCTGGATGCTGACGACCCCGAATGCCAGGGACAACCCATACCAGGAGAGAGGCGTGGCATCCGAACACTGCTGAAACGACGGTTGAGGCCGTGAAGTAGCCGTCATCAGTGATCACCACGCTCATGCAATAGAGCCACTGGTCCCACACCAGACCGCACCCCACACCCAACGCAAGCAGGATGGCCCCTCGCGACACCCGGCCGCGAACACCCAGCCCCCGGAGGATCACGGCAAGGACGGTTATCAGGATTCCCGCGTAAAGATGGTGAATCTCGACTTGACCGATCATCATCGATCGCGCGGTGTTGGGCACGCCGCCCGCGCGCAGCATCCTGTTGGCTACCTGGAACACGACAACTACGCCCAGCATGGTGAGGAATACGACGCCTGCGGTCCGACCGGAGATTCGCGGGTTCTGCTCGAATCGACGAGTGGCATACAACAGGCCCATCACCGCGGCGGCCAGAACCATGCCGACTGCCACTTGGCCGAGCCGTGCTTCCGGAAGCGATGACCGACACGCCATCGCCGGCGCGTCGCATACTGCAACGAATGCCGCAAGCTCCCACGTGTGCCATAGACGCCGGCTTCTCCACGCTAAAGGGGCGGCGAAGAGCGCCACCAGGACGTAGGCCGGCATGCCGGGGTGCACCACGAGGTGGCCAACCCTGATGCCGCCAAACGGCAGTTCCCACGCCGCCGTCAGCAGGATCGCAATCCCAAGAGTTGTCAATTCGCGTCGCACGCCCGCCGTACCCTGCACCCCTTGACAACGCACCCGACGCCA
>Ga0307380_10011817_pt1 | contig 10901 bp, 8 predicted proteins | sample UN3MG_FD_202239 | JGI IMG/M metagenome (GOLD analysis project Ga0307380, IMG submission 202239) | Soil microbial communities from Risofladan, Vaasa, Finland - UN-3 | ecosystem: Environmental > Terrestrial > Soil > Coastal area > Acid sulfate soil | place: Finland: Risofladan, Vaasa | collected... | reverse complement strand
AGGCTCATCGAAGGGTTTGCGCACACGACCGTCCCCGGCCGGTGCCGTCTTCGCCTTCTTTGCCGTCGTTGGCTTCTTCATTGTGTGTGCCATGGTTCGGAGCTCCCTTTGGGCGGCGTGCCGCCGCCGCGGTGGTTGTTGGTTGTTGGTGCCTTGCCCTGGACCCGGACGGAGATTCCCCACGCTGATGATTATAGCAGGAATGCTCTTGTTGTCAACTATTAATTCGGCACATTTTTAAAATCTTGATTCGGGCGCAGACGCCGGATTCCGGCGCCGTTCAGCGGGGCAGTGGCAGGCGTTCGCCCGTCTCCGCGTGGAACCGCGAGCCCGGGCGGATGGCCCGATCGGCCTCTGCGCGGGGCCCGCGGGGGGGCTTACTCAAGTCCCCCTGCCTGCTGCCGATGCTAGAGATACGTACCTTAGCAAGGTCCGTGCGCAGCCGCGCGCCGCGCGCCGCGCGCCGGGAGCCTCGCCGGCCGGCAGAGGGCCGGTGCGTTGCTCGCGGCGTCGGATTGACCGGGCGCGGGGCGCGCGCAGACGGGAGGAACGGAACGTGAAGATCGTGCAGGAGCATCACGGGGCGTTTGAGGTGGTCCGCCCCCGCGGCCCGCTGGTGGCCGAGGACGCCAACCAGCTCCGCCGCCGCGTCAACAAGGTGCTCGAGGAGCACGGCCCGTCGATCGTGCTGGACCTGTCGAGCGTCCCGTACGCCGACAGCCAGGGGCTGGAGACCCTCGCGGACCTCGCCGAGCAGTGGATCCGCACCGGGCAGACGCTGCGGATCTGCGGGCTCAACGACACCCTCCGGGAGGTGCTGGACCTGACGGACCTGACGTCGCTGTTCGAGCAGTTCGAGGAGGTCCCCTCGGCCGTGGGGAGCGGCACATGACAGGCCCCGCAAAGAAGGTGCGGATCGGCGAGGCCCTCGTGGAGGAGGGCATCCTGGCGCTCGAGCAGCTCGACGAGGCCCTCGCCGAGCAGAGGCAGACCGGCAGGTTCCTCGGGGAGCTGCTGGTCGAGAAGGGGCTGGTCACGGCCGAGCAGATCGTCCAGACGCTTTCCAAGCGCCTGGGCATTCGCGGCTGCGTCCTGCGCCACGGGATGGTGGACCCGTCGCTGCTGAACCTGATCGGCGAGGAAGAGGCGATGCGCCTGAAGGCCATGCCGATGTTCAAGGTCCGCGACACCTTGACCGTGGCGATGGCCGAGCCGCAGTCGCTTCCGAGCGTGGACCGCCTCCGGCAGATCGTCGGCTGCCATGTCCGCCCGGTGCTGGCGTTGGAGGACCAGATCGTCCAGTTCATCCGGAGCTGCGCGGGCCCGGCGACGGGCATGGACAGCATCCTGGACTCGCTGGAGGAGACCGGCTTCGAGGTCGTCTCGGACGACCCGCCGGACGACATTCCCATCGCCGACCTGGACAGCACCGACGACGCCAGCCCCGTGGTCAACCTGGTGAACATGGTGATCCTGCGGGCCATTCAGGACGGGGCCAGCGACATCCACGTCGAGCCCGACCGCCGGGCGACGCGGATCCGCTACCGCATCGACGGCAAGCTGCGCGACCTGATGAAGCCGCCGGTGGGGATGCACTCGGCGATCGTCTCGCGGGTGAAGGTTATCGGGCGGATGGACATCGCCGAGAGGCGTCTCCCGCAGGAGGGGCGGGTCCGCATCCACACCGAAGGCCGGCGGGTCGACCTGCGCATCAGCAGCATGCCCACCGTCCTCGGCGAGAAGGTCGTCGTCCGCGTGCTGGACCAGGCGAACCTGTCGGTCCGCCTGGACGAGCTGGGGTTTCGGCCGGAGGCGCTGGAGACCTTCCTCCGCGTGCTGCGGTACCCGTACGGCATGGTGCTGGTGACCGGCCCGACCGGCAGCGGCAAGACGACGACCCTGTACTCGGCGCTGTCGCTGATCCGCAGCCCGGAGCTGAACATCATCACCGTCGAGGACCCCGTGGAGTACCAGGTGGACCTGATCAACCAGGTCCAGGTGCAGGAGTCGATCGGCATGACGTTCGCGCGGGCCCTGCGGAGCATCCTCCGCCAGGACCCCGACGTGATCATGGTCGGCGAGATTCGCGACGAGGAGACCGCCCGCGTGGCGGTCCAGGCGTCCCTGACGGGCCACCTGGTCCTGGCCACGCTGCACACCAACGACGCGGCCGGCGCCGTGAACCGGCTGATCGACATGGGCATCGAGCCGTACCTGCTGTGCGGGGCGCTGAACGGCGTCGTCGCCCAGCGCCTCGTGCGCACGATCTGCCCGCAGTGCCTGGAGCGGTACTACCCCGAGGAGGACGTGCTGCTCGACGCCGGCCTGCTCCGCGAGGCCGGGCGCCTCTTCGCCCGAGGCACGGGCTGCGCCCGGTGCCACGACAGCGGCTTCGTCGGGCGGAGGGGCATCTACGAGGTCCTCGAGCTGAACCCAGCCCTCCGCCGCCTGGTCCAGAAGGGCGTCTCCATCCAGGACCTCCGCGAGGCGTGGCAGGAGACCGGCGGCGTGACGCTCCGCGACGAGGGCATCCGGGTCGCCCTGGACGGGCAGACCAGCATCGAGGAGGTCCTGGGGGCGACCCACGGCGAGGACCACCGGCCGCCGGACGCCGGCAGCGGGGACCTCGGCCGCAGGGCCGTCTCCGCGACGGCGGGCTAGAGGAAGCGACATGAAGCTGGCATACCGGGCCTACGAGAAGACCGGGCGGGAGGTCACGGACGTGATCGACGCGGCCAACGCCGCCGACGCGACCGAGCGGCTCCGCCAGAAGGACCTGTTCGTGGCGGACATTCGTCCGGCCGTGCAGGCCCGGCCGGCGGAGGCCCAGCCCGGGGGGTTCCGCCTGCCGAAGGGGGCGGGCGCGCGGCTGAAGGATCTCGCCCTGTTCACGCGCCAACTGCACGTGCTCATCCGTGCGGGCACGCCGCTGGCCGAGGGCCTGATGGCCCTGGAGCGCCAGGCGAAGGACCCCACGTGGTCCCGGGTCGTGCGCGACGTCCGGCGGCGCCTGGAGCAGGGGTGCAGCCTGTCGCAGGCGATGGACGCCCGCCCGAGGCACTTCGACCAGGTCTACCGGAACATGGTCAACGCCGGCGAGAAGAGCGGCAAGCTGACGACGGTGCTGGAGCGGCTTTCCCAGCTCATCCGCAAGCGCCTGCACGTCCGCCGGACGGTGCGGGCGGCGATGATCTACCCGACGCTGCTGGTGTGCATCTCCCTCGCGGTGTTCGTCGTGATGCTGGTGGTGGTCGTCCCGCGGTTCGCCGACCTGTTCAAGTCGCTGGACGTGCCGCTGCCGGCCACGACGGCCTTCCTGATCTCCGTCAGCGAGATCCTTCGGGCGTACTGGTACGGCCTGGTCGGGGTGGTCGTCGCCCTCGTGGCGGGCCTGTGGTACCTGCCGAAGACCGAGCCCGGCCGGCGCGCGATCGACACGCTGCTGCTTCGCCTGCCGTACTTCGGCGGGATGGTCCGCAGCTTCGCCACCGCGCAGATCGCCCGCCTGCTGGGCGTCCTGCTGGACAGCCACCTGCCGATCCTGGAGGCCCTCGACCTGACGAAGCGGGCCGTCCGAAACGTCCACTACCAGCACCTGCTGACCCGCGCCGAGGAGGCCGTCTCCCGCGGGCGGCCGATCAGCTCGGCCTTCCGCGACACCGACCTGATCAGCCCGTCGGTCTACGAGGCCACGCGCAGCGGCGAGGCCAGCGGGCAGGTCAGCCCGCTGCTGCTGGACCTGGCGGACTTCCTCGACGAGGAGAACGAGGCCTCCCTGCGGGGCCTGATCAGCCTCCTGGAGCCGGCCATCCTCATCGCGATGGGGCTGGTGGTGGGCCTGGTGGCCCTGAGCATCTTCACGCCCCTGTTCGACGCGACCGGGGCGGTCCGAGGTGGAAACTGATGGCGCTGCTGCGAAACGCTCGGTCGCCGATCGGCCTGGACGTCGGCCGCCGAAAGATCAAGGCCGTGCAGCTCAACCGCGGCTCGGCCGGGTGGCGGGTGTCCGCCGCGGCGAGCCTTCCCCGCGCGCCGGGCCAGCCGGCGGTGGTGCCGTCGGAGGTCCGCCGCCTTCGCGAGGAGCTCGCCGCACGCGGGTTCAAGGGCCACTCCGTGGTCCTCGCGGTGCCCCCCGAGAGCGTCCTGAGCGGCATCATGGAGCTGCCCCCGGCCGACTCCGGCGCGCCGATGGAAATCCTGGCCCGCGCGGAGCTGGGGCGGATACACAAGTGCGACCCGCAGTCGCTGGAGATGTCCTGCTGGACCCTGCCCGCCCCGGCGCGGGCGGCCAACACGACCTTCGTGATGGGCGTGGCCTGCACGCACGCCGACGCCAACGGCCTGCTGGACACCTTCGAGGCCGAGGGATTCGACGTCGAGCGGCTGGACGTCCAGATCGCCGCCCTCGCCCGCACCTGCCGGCCTCTGCTGAAGGACGCCCCGGGCACCGCGGGCGTCCTGGACCTCGGCTGGACGGCGGCGAGGCTGGTCCTGATGTACCGCGGCACCGTCGTCTACGAGCGGAAGCTGGCCCGCAGCGGGCTCCAGGGGTTCGTGCGGGCCCTCGCCGACCGCGGGCGCCTCACCGAGGAGCAGGTCGAGCAGCGCCTCGCCGCCGAGGGCGCGTCGCTGGACCTGCCCGACCGCAGCGGCCGGCCGATGGGGACCGACCTGGCCGGGCAGTTCCTCGACGGCCTGGTCGACGAGATGCGGGTCCCGCTGTCGTACTCGGCCAATCAGTACCCCGACGCCGCGCTGGCCCGGCTGCTGCTGGTCGGCGGCGGGGCGAAGCTGCCGGGGCTGGCCGACCACCTGGCCGCGGCGCTGGCCTGCCCGGTGCGCGGGGTCCTGCCGAGCGACCTGGCGGCCGGGGCGGAATCGCTGGGCCCGGAGCACGGCTCGGAGCTGACGATGGCACTGGGGTTGGGACAGATGGACGAGGTCTGATCGGGTGGAGTGCATGAACCTCATCCCGGCACCGCGACGCGAGGCCAGGGCCCGCAGGAGGCACCTGCGTGCGCTGGGCACGGTCGTCGGCGCATACGCGGCCGTCGTGCTGGCCGGGTACGCGGTGTGCTTCGCCCTCTCCGACGACGGCGCCGAAGCCGTCGCCCGGCAGATGACCCGCACCCAGGGGGAGGTCTCCGAGCACCGCCGGGAGGTCCGGCGGCTCGGCGCCCAGATCGCCACGGTCCGCCGGGAGCTGGCCGCCACCCGGTCGGTCGCGCAGCACCCGGACTGGAGCCTGCTGCTGGCCGTCCTCGCCGAGACCCTCTCCGACGAGCTGGTCCTGGAGCGATGCGCCCTGGAGCCGATCGAGCCGCCGCCGGGCCGGGCCCGCGACGCGCCCGACCCCAACGGCCCCGACGTGATGACCGCGCGACTGCGCCGCAGCTATCGCCTGCACGTCACCGGCGTGGCGAAGGCCCAGACGGCCGTCTCGCGGTTCGTCCTGCGGCTGGAGAAGATCCGACTGTTCGACAACGTCCGCCTCGTCCAGACCGCCCGGCGAACGTTCCTCGGCGGCCGGGCCGTCTCCTTCGAGCTGGAGTGCACGCTCGACGGGAAGGGGGCGGCCAAGCCATGACGCCCCGCCGACCCACAGCCTGGAGGTTCCGGAAGATCAACTTCACCGTCGCGGCGGCCTGCGTAGCGGCGGCCCTGCCCCTGTGCCTGGCGAAGGTCAACCCGCTGCTGCGGCCCCACAGCCACCTCCAACAGGAGCACCGGCGCCTGGAGGAGCTGCGGGCGACCGCCGCGGACCTCGCCGCGGCCGTCGAACGGCAACGCACCTCGCTGTCGCAGACGCGCCGGGACCTGGCCGAGGAGCGGCGGCGGCTTCAGTCGGCCGGCAACGTCAACCTGCGGATCGCCCGGCTGGCGGACCTCGCCGAGAAGACGGGCCTGACCGTCGACGAGATCGTGCCGGGCGATCGCAGCCTGCTCGGATTGTGCTGGGCCGTTCCCGTGCGCCTTCGGGCCAGCGGGAACTACCCCACCTGCGTGCTGTTCCTGCGGAAGCTCAAGGGGGCCTTCCCGGACACCGCCGTCGGGGCCTTCGACCTGTCCGGCAAACCGGAGGAGCCCGGCAAGCCCATCCAGTTCCAGGTCCGCCTGCTCTGGCACACCGCCCGAGACGACCTCGCCGCGAAGTAGCCGCCCTCCCCGCGCCCCGCGGCGCGCCCCATGCCCAGCGGCCCGCCTGCGGCGGCCCGAGGGCACCTGCCTGCCGGCAGGCAGGTGCCACGAGCGCTATGTGGCATGTTTGCCGGGGGACAGGCGCCGCGCCTCGCGGGGGCCTCACCCGGCGCGGTGAGCGATGTGGAGGCCCTCGTCCTCGAAGCGTTCCTTGATCTCGACGAAGGCGGCCTCGTGGGCGAGGAAGGCGTCGGCGACGTCGGGGTCGAACTGGCTGGCCCGGCCCTTGGCGATGATGCTCCGGGCCACGTCGTGAGTGAAGGCCCCCTTGTAGACACGCCGCACGACCAGGGCGTCGTAGACGTCGGCCACGGAGAAGATCCGCGCCGCCAGGGGGATGTCCTCCCCTGCCAGGCGGTCGGGGTAGCCCCTGCCGTCCCACCGTTCGTGGTGGTATGCGGCGATGTCCCTGGCCATTCGGAGGAACTCGGCCTCGGGGTATTCCTTCAGGGCCGACTCCAGCGTCCGGGCGCCCTGGGCGGTGTGCGTCTTCATGATCTCGAACTCGTGGTCGTCCAGCCGGCCGGGCTTCAGCAGCACGTGATCGGGGATGGCCACCTTGCCGATGTCGTGCAGGGGGCTGGCCTCGTAGAGCAGGCGGATGAACGCCTCGTCGATGTGTCCGGCGTACTTCGCGCTTGCGGCCAGGGCCTCGCCCAGCACGCGGGAGTAGCGGCGGACACGCTCCAGGTGCCCGCCGGTCTCGGGGTCGCGCGACTCGGCCAGCCGGGCGAGGGCGAAGATCGCCAGGTCGCGCGTCTCCAGGGAGACGATCCGCTCGCCGGCGCGGATCCGCAGGTGCAGCTCCTCGGGCTCGAAGGGCTTGGACATGAAGTCGTCCGCCCCGGCGGTCAGGCCCTCCACCACGTGGCCGGTGCCTCCCTTGGCCGTCAGGAGGATGATGTACACGTAGCCCCGGAATTCGCCGGCCCGGATCGCCCGGCACAGCTCCAGACCGTTCATCTCGGGCATCGCCCAGTCGGAGACCACCACCCGGCAGCGGCTGTCCCGCAGTGTCGCCAGGGCCTCCCGGCCGTTGCGGGCCGCGAGCACGTCGTAGCCCATCTCCTCCAGCGCGCTGCGGAGCAGCTCCCGCGAGATGCCGTCGTCCTCTACGATCAAGACCTTCATCGTCTCACATCTCCACCGCCACGGCCCTGGGGGCGTCGGGCGCCCGCGAGAGGGCCTGGGGTATGGCGTCCAGGCAGCGGTACAGTTCCTCTTCGAGCTGCGCCAGCCCGCTCCATGCCGCCCCATCCGCCCCCGAACCGGCCAGGCGCTCCACGGTCCGCGCCGCCGCGCTCAGGGGGTCGGCGGAGATCGTCGCGGCGGCGCCCTTCAGGGAGTGGGCGTGCTCTGCGGCCTGTTCGGTCTGGCCGGCCTCCAGGGCCTGGCGGATCCGGTCCAGCAGCTCGCGGGAGACGCCCCCGAACTGCTCCAGCGCCCGGCGGAAGGTGGCCGCCTTCCCCATGCAGCGGCGGAGCAGGGCGTCGGCATCGATGGGCGGGGCCGCGCCGAGCGCCGCGGCGGCGCTGTCCGGCGAGGCGGCGGGGTCCGGGCCGCTCCGCCCAGGGGGGCCGTCGGCCAGGCCGGGCACGACCCGCCCCAGGGCCTCGCGCACGCGGCCCTCGCTGATGGGCTTGCTGAGGTAGGCGTCCATGCCGGCCTCCAGGCAGCGATCGGCGTCGCCCTGCATGGCATGAGCGGTCATCGCCACCACGGGCAGGTGGCGCCCGGCGCCCTGCTCCTGCCGGCGGATCTCCGCCACGGCTTCCAGCCCGCCCATCTCGGGCATCTGCACGTCCATGAAGGCCACGTCGAACTCCTCGGCCGCCACGGCGGCCAGGGCCTCCCGCCCCGTCCGGGCCACCGAGACCGCGTGGCCCATCGCGCGGAGCATCTCGACGGCGACGCCCAGGTTGACGGGGTTGTCCTCGGCCAGGAGGACCCGCAGGCGGCGGTCGGCCGTCCGCTCCGCGCCCGGGCCCGCGGCGCCTTCGTCTTGGCGCGCGCGGCCCAGTGCCGCCAGGATCGCGCCGAACAGCTCGGCCTGGCGGACCGGCTTGACCAGGTAGGCCGAGATGCCCAGCTCTCTCGCCCGGGCGGCCTCCTCGCCGTGGTCGGAGGACGTCAGCATCATCACCGTCGCGCCGGCGGGTGCCCCGTCGTGGCGGATCGCCGCGGCCACGTCGAAGCCGTCGGCCCCGGGCATTCGGGCGTCCAGGATGGCCAGGTCGAAGGCCTGCCCGCTCGCCCGAGCGCGGCGGAGAAGCTCCAGCGCCGCGGCACCGTCCTCGGCGACGTACGCCTCCATGCCCCACCCGGTGAGGGTCTCGGTGAGGACCTGGCGGTTGGCGGCGTTGTCGTCGGCGATCAGGACGCGAAGGCCCGCCAGGTCGCCCGGCCCCGGGCGCCGCGCCGCCGACAGGGCCGGCGGGTCCGCCAGCGACAGAGGCACAGTGAAATGGAACGTGCTGCCGGCGCCCGGCTGGCTCTCGACCCAGATCACCCCGCCCATCCTCTCCACCAGGCGCCGGCTGATCGTCAGCCCCAGCCCCGAGCCGCCGAACCGGCGGGTGGTGGTCGCGTCGGCCTGGGTGAACTTCTCGAAGATCACCTCCAGCTTCTCGGGCGCGATGCCGATGCCCGTGTCCTTCACCGAGACCTCGAAGACCGCGCGGTCGGCGGAGCGGTCCGAGCAGGCGACCTCGATCAGCACCCACCCGGCGTCGGTGAACTTCACGGCGTTGCCCGCGAGGTTCAGCAGGATCTGCCTCACCCGCCCGGCGTCGCCGGTCACCCAGTCGGGCGTCTGCGGGGGACAGTGCACGACGACCTCCAGCCCCTTGCTCCGCGCCGTCGTGCCCACCAACTGGGCGACCTCGTCGGCGATCGCCCGCAGGTCGAACGGCTCGGCCACCAGCTCCAGCTTGCCCGCCTCGATCTTCGAGAGGTCCAGCACGTCGTTGACCAGCGTCGTCAGGGCCTCCGCCGACCGGCAGATCGTCCGGACGTACCGCGCCTGCTGCTGCGTCAACGCGGTCTTCCCCAGCAGCTCCGCCGTGCCCACGATGCCGTTGACCGGCGTGCGGATCTCGTGGCTCATGTTCGCCAGGAAGTCGCTCTTGGCCGCGTTGGCCCGCGCCGCCTGCGCCGCCATCTCGTTGGCGCGGTGCATCGCCGCCTCGAGGTACTGATTGGCCGACTCCAGCTCGCGGTTGGACTGCTCGGCCGCGACGCGCGAGGCCTCCACCTCGGCGAGCATCCGCTCGGCCGACTCCCGCGACCGCTCCAGCTCGGCCGTCTGCCGCCTCAGCGACTCGTTGGAGGCCTGGAGCTCCGCGTTGGCCACGTTGAGCTCCCCCATCAGCTCGCGGGTCCGCGCGGCGTTGGTCAGGGCCGGAACCCAGCGGATCAGCCCCCACGCCAGCAGCCCCAGGCCCCCCAGATACCCCACCCCCGCCGACAGCCATCGGCAGACAGCCGTGTCCCCCACGACCACCAGCACGCTGAGCGCCGGGAAGTTGTCGGTGACGTCCACGATCCCGCCGAACACCAGCAGCCCCAGCCCCGCGAGGATCAGCCGCCAGCCCCCTGGGGGCAGGTCGTTCCGGCGCCGCCCGGCCGCCCAAAGGTAGCCGAGCAGCCCGGCCAGCAGCACGGCCCGGACGCTCTCCAGAACGACGTTGCCCATCGGCAGGTACCTTATCCCACGCGCCCGCCCCGCCCTTCACCGGGCGACGCTCCGAAACCGCACCTCGCGCCGCCTGGGCGCGTGCCGACCCCGCCTGACCCGTATATCGGCCCGGGGCGGCCCCGCGTTGAGCAGCGCCCCCGAATCCACGCCCCCCTCCGACCGCGACGGCCCGTTGCCCCCCGCGCGGGCGGGGCGTATGCTCTGCCTCGCGGTCCCGGTCTCGCCGAGGGACCTGCACGACACCCACGTTGCGGCCCCCCGGGGCCGCCCGCCGAGCAACGGAAAACAACAGCGCCAAGCCACAGGAAGGAGCCCTCCATGCGAATCCGTCAATCCATCTGCTACCCGATCTTCCAGCGGGAGGACATGTCCATGGACGAGTTGTTCGAGGCATGGGCCCGGATCGGCGGGGCGGCCGCCGAGCTGTGGGGGTGGAAGGAGGAGACGGTGGACGGGATCGTCGCGACGGCCCACAAGCACGGCCTCGCCGTCGCGAGCATGGGCGGGCACGCCTCGCTTCCCGACGGGCTGAACCAGCGCGCCAACCACGACCGCATCGAGGCCGAGCTGCGAAGGTCCATCGACAGGGCCGCCGAGCTGGGCGTGCCGGGGCTGATCTGCTTCAGCGGCAACCGCCAGCCGCACGCCGACGACCTCCAGGCCATCGACGCCTGCGCCGACGGCCTGCGCCGCGTGGCGCACTATGCCGAGCAAAGGGGCGTCAACCTCAACCTGGAGCTGCTGAACAGCAAGATCAACCACGCCGGCTACCAGTGCGACCACACGGCCTGGGGCGTGGCCGTCTGCGAAAAGGTCGGCTCGCCGCGGGTCAAGCTGCTGTTCGACATCTACCACATGCAGATCATGGAAGGCGACGTGATCCGAAATATCACCGAGAACATCCGGTGGATCGGCCACTTCCACACCGCCGGCGTGCCCGGGCGCCACGACCTCGACGACGAGCAGGAGCTCAACTACCGCGGCATCTGCAAGGCCATCGCCGCCG
>Ga0307380_10011816_pt1 | contig 10902 bp, 10 predicted proteins | sample UN3MG_FD_202239 | JGI IMG/M metagenome (GOLD analysis project Ga0307380, IMG submission 202239) | Soil microbial communities from Risofladan, Vaasa, Finland - UN-3 | ecosystem: Environmental > Terrestrial > Soil > Coastal area > Acid sulfate soil | place: Finland: Risofladan, Vaasa | collected... | reverse complement strand
TCATCAACTGGAAGCATTCCGGCTTCTCTGTGGATCATTCGATCCGCGTTCCAGCTCCAATTATGAAAACGAGAGCGGCCGTATACCCAGCAGCCGGTTGACCATTCGGCGAAAGTGGGGTTCCCGGGCGCTTTACCTGGGGCATCCCCCTCCCCCGCCAGGATCTTATCTAGAGCTTATTGTTTGGCTTTATTTTTCTCTGCCTTGCCGCTGGATACCGGTGAGCTGATACTGCCGTCGGCTTTTCGGAAGCGCAAATACCAGACTGGTGGTTTTCCGGGCCGGCGGCGCTCGTACAGGTAGAATCTCTTTTTCACGGGTTTCCCTCCTCGCATTTTTGCTTCCATTTTGCTACCGAGGGCTTCCCGCAGGAGCGTTGCTCCGTTAACATCTTATGGGAGAAAGATTTAGTAAATGCATTCTCCCGGTTCATCCATCTCCTAGGGGAGTCGAACCCCTGTTGCCGGGATGAAAACCCGGTGTCCTAACCACTAGACGAAGGAGACATATTTCGTACCTGAGTACTTTTTTTCGAGGGGAATATAGTTTTTTTCCCCTGGGCTGTCAACTAGGCCTTTATTCGACCCAGTTCACCTTGGCGAACTTGTGTTTGGAAGCGATCAGAATCACATCAATCAGCCACCAAACGCCGAAGCCGCCCCCAGTGATGAGCTTCAGGATTCCAAGCCCGATGTACCCCATGTAGAACCTGTCGATTCCAAGACCCCCAATGAGAATTGAAATCAATAGTGCGGCGATCCAGTTCTTGTCTTTCTTGACGGGCTCCGCAGCCATGTACTACCTCCTCGCTGTTACGAAGAAAACGCGGTTTCTTCGTCGATCGAAAATTTTCGAAGTAACTACCTGAGCCGCGCCGGGATCGAACCGGCGACCCACAGCTTAAAAGGCTGTTGCTCTGCCAACTGAGCTAGCGGCCCGCAGAAAGAACATGGCTAATGTAACAATGGCTCCTGTCCTTGTCAATATGCGCCGGTTTCCCGCCACGTGCCGTGCTTGTGGTAGGTTTCCGATAGCTTCCTGAAGGTCTGTGTGGGACGACTCGGCGGTAGGTTAGCCCGGTATAGTTCCGGTGAATCGACCGCGGCAAGGATTCCCGGCCTGTTCGATCAGAGCTTCCGCCAAAATCCCCGGCGTCCCTGCTTGATCGGGAATTCCCTCAACAAGCACCCTCAAATAGTTCTCGCTCAACCCCTGCCAGTTTCCTGAGTCGGTTTGGGACCGTTCCCGCTCCAATACTACCTCCACCCTCTTCCCCACCCACCTGCCGGCGTAGAGCTCGTGCAGAGTGTCGGATAGGGACAGCAGTTTTCCCACCCTTTCGTCCCGGATCCGCTCCGGCACATGATCCTTCAAATGCTCGGCCGCTGTGCCGGGTCTGGGGGAAAAGGGGAAAACGTGTAGCTTGCTGAGCTTAAGTGTCTCGACCAGTCGATACGAGGCGAGGAAATCCTGATCCGTCTCGCCGGGAAAGCCGACGATGATATCCGCGGCTACGAAGGGATCCTGCTTTGCCTCCCGGAGCAACTCTACCACGCGAACGACCTGTTCAACCCGGTACCTCCGCCGCATCCCCAAGAGGATCGTGTTCGAACCGGACTGAATGGGGATATGGAAGTGCGGGCAGATCCGGCGATCCCCGAGGACTTCCGCCAGTTCCGGCTTGATCATCTCCGGCTCAAGAGAAGACAGGCGCAGACGCAACGCTTGAGTACCGCCGAGCAATCTCGACAGCAGTCCCGGGAGCCCGATCTCCCCGTATCGATAGGCCGTCAGGTTCACCCCGGTCAACACCACCTCTCTGTAGCCTCTCTGCTCCATCTCCCTCGCCCGTTTGACCGCCTCCTCCGGATCAAGGCTCACCGATTTGCCCCTGGCCAGGGGTATCCGGCAGTAGGTGCAGCGGTAGTCGCAGCCGTCCTGCACCTTGAGAAAGGCCCGGGAGTGGTAGCTGAAGCGGTCAACTCGAAATCGGAAGGGATCTCCCGCTGCCGCGGATAGCCCACCCAGGGCGATCGCAGCCCGGGCCGATGCGCCCCCGGCTGTCCCGTTGCCCTGCTTCAGGCGCGCGGGCAGCTCGATCAAGCCCGCCTTATCTTCCTGGGATACGACCCGAACATTCTCACCCAGACCTGCAAGATCATCCCGGTTCAGCTGAGCATAGCACCCGGTGACGATAAGAAGTGCCCGTGGTCGTTGTCTGGAGATCTTTCGGATCAAGCGCCGGGCCTTCTGCTCGCTCTTCGATGTCACGGTGCAGGTGTTGATTATATAGACTTCCGCCTCTTCATCCGGAGAAACGAGAGAAAAACCCTGACCTCTGAACTCAGAAGCCAGGCTTTCAGTTTCGTATTGATTCAGTTTGCACCCGAAGGTGTGAAGCGAGGCTCTCATCCCTCGATCAAAGCTGCTGCTCCACCCGGGACCGTCCTCTGACCGCGTCTGCAAGATTCGGATTCAAGGCCAGGGCTTTGTTGTAGGCTTCCAGGGACCATTGAAAATCTTCGCTTTTCTCCCTGGCATAGCCCAAACGGGCCCACCAATCCGCCACATTCGGAGAGTGGTACAGAGCCGTGGACAGAGCAATATCGGCGTTGTTATACCTGCCCTGCTGAATAAATATTTCCCCCATGAAATAGTACACAGAGTCGATTCTTCCCCCGGTCGGAGAGATCGCTGCATACTCCTCAAAGTACCTTAGGGCTTCGACCTGCCGCCCCAGAGAGAACAGCGCCTCCCCGGCGGTTTCGATGACGCGCGGATCATAGCGGGAGATCTGGAACGCTTGCTGGCTGGCCTCCAGGGCTTCCTGGTAGCGTTTCAGGTTCACCAGGCTCCATCCCAACACGGCGTGGGCATCCATGCGGTTCGGCATCTCCTCGAGCTCTTTACGACAAACCTCGATCGCTCCCACGTAGTCCCCGGTTCTGTACAACTCGACCGCATCGACTTTGTCCTGGGCCGAGACAGAGAATGGACCGACCAGTAGAAGCGTAAAAACGATAAGGACACTAATTCTCATTTTTACCCTCGTTCATCGAACATTCACCGTTGTACTTACAGCCACTCTCCATGACCAGGTCGGGGGTGCTGAGATCCCCCTGCATCGAGGCGGTAGAAAAAAACTCTACCCGAGATCGGGCAACAACATCACCCTCGATCCGTCCTTTTGCGGACACACAGTCAGCCTCGATTTTCGCCTTTATGAAGGCATTTTCCCCGATATACAGATCCGAGGAAGCCTTGATTTCCCCCTTAAAGTTACCCTTGATCATCAATGGTTTCTTGAAGGTGAGCACGCCGGAAAAATCGATATCTTCCGCCAATACCGTATCTATTTCGTTCTCGTCAACCTGATTGATTCGCACGTCTCTCATCTGTATTCCTCTTTGAGTTGAAATGGTATCGAAAGCTCCTTGGCAGTGTCAACACTCCCCGTGCTCGTCGAGCCGGTTCTTCACCTCCGATAGGGAAACGGCCAGACGATTTCGCATGTCTTTAGTATAGGGATTGTACTGCTGGAGATCGAAGAAAAGCTGCCAGGAATCATTGCAGGTCTGTTCGATGATCTCAAGAAGCTTTCGATACCCCAGAGAAGCGATCAGAGACGGGTGCAGCTCCAACTGAGCCAAGACCCGGCCAAGATAATGGGTCAATCCCTGGGTGAAGGCGGCTTCCCGATCGTGCTCCTCAGGATCCATTCTCTGTACAGACAAGCCTATGCCTTCGAAGAAATCCTGCCACAGTGCCAACTCCGAGGAGGACAGGCGCACCGGATGCAGGATCATGGGCAGTCCCTCGATACCCTTCCGAGCCGAGTCGGGCCCGAACATCGGATGGGTGGCCAGGATCTTGACTTCGGGAGGAAGGAGGCTGTCCATCCACGCCGCCGGAAGAACCTTTACCGAACAACTGTCCATGACCAACGTACCCGGTTTGAGGCGCGGCGCCAGGCGCTGCAGCACCTCTTGGACCCCCGAGATCGCCACGCAGAGGATGATCACCGGCAGTTCGCATAGTTGTGCTTCCGTGACCTTCTCTACCCGCGCGGGGACCTCGGCCCGGGGATTCCGGGAACACGCCTTCACCGTACAGAAGCGGGCCAGCAGCTCTGCGTAAAAATAACCGAAACGCCCCAGGCCGTAGATGCCGATATCGCTCTGTGGCGGGGAAACAGATCTAGAGGCCAAAGGTCGTCTTGATCGCGGAAACGGCTTTGCCCTCATCCTTCTCCGGAATGATCAGGGCGATCTTTGTTTCCGAGGTGGTCACGGTCTGAATCGTAATATTCGCCTCGGCCAGAGTTCCGAACACTCGGGCGGCCACGCCGGATTGAGTTTCCATCCCAGGTCCTTCAACGGCGATCTTCGTGATCCGTTCCGTTACCTTGACTTCCAGGTTTTTCATCGAGCTCTGGAATGCCTGTAGGAGTTCGGATGTCTTCTCGATGTCTTTTTTAAACACGGTGAAAGAGATGTTCACCTCTCCAACAACCGGGGCTGTCTGGCTGATCATATCGATCGTGATGTTTGCCCGACCGATCTCTTCGAAGATTCCCGTGATGCTTTTCGGATCGAGAGCAACGTGATAGAGGGAAACCAGTACTTCCTCGTTGCTGAGGAACAGTCGAGTAACGGCGCTGGCAGCGGTTATCATCTCTTTCATGCTGTACAGCCCCGGAGGTTTTCCCAGGATGTACCGGGCGGCCTCAAGCGCTCCCTGGGCGAATACCTTCCGGGAAGCAATGGAGTGGCGGAGCTCCACCAGCTCGTCCCTCCCGGCAAATAAAATCTCATGATCACCCACGAGGGTTCCGCCTCGCACGGAATGGATGCCCAGATCCGGCGATTGCCGCAGCACATCCGGCCCGTGACGACCGAACACAAAATGCTTTTTATTGAGGAAAACCTCGTTGATCGCGTCGGCCAGCAGCAGGGCGGTACCGGAAGGAGAGTCTTTTTTAAGATTATGATGTTTTTCAATGATCTCAATATCAAAACTCCCGCCGAGAACTGAGGCTGCCTTCTGGGCCAATTCGGAGACCAGATTGACACCCAGCGACATGTTTGCGGACATGAAGATAGGTATAGATTGGGATTTCTCGGCTATCGAGGCTTTGTCTTCCGGCGTATGACCCGTGGTTGCAATGATCAGAGCCAGTTTTTTCTTCTCCTCCCCTTTCAGTAGAGAGGGTAGAGCTTTGGGGGAAGAGAAATCTACAACTACATCAGCGGCGGTGGTGCACTCCTCGAGACTGGGAAACACGGGAAAATCCGGCTTCGCCTCGGTCTCCGTCACATCGATCCCGGCGACAATCTGAATGTCCGATGCCGCCGCAGCGGTCTCTGTCAACACCCGACCCATGCGCCCGAAACATCCGTGGACAATCATCCGAACCATGACACCCTCCTCTTGGTTTTCGAGCATAGTAGCAGATGGGTGCTTTCAAAGCAAGAACAACCCTTGATCCTTTCCCACGTCCAATTGTATGCTGTTTGCCTGCAGGTTTACTGCGGGTACGCAAAAACAGTTCCCGGAAAAGGGAAAAGGAGGACGAGTATGTTCGAAGGAGTCTTTACGGCACTGATCACCCCGTTCACCAAGGACGGGAAGCTTGACGAGCAAGCCCTGCGGAAACTCGTCGACTTCCAGATCGATCAGGGAATCGACGGCCTGGTTCCCGTGGGTACAACCGGAGAAAGTCCAACCCTCAGCCCCGAGGAAACCGAACAGGTGATCCGCATCGTCGTCAAACAGACCGGGGGCAGGGTCCCCGTGATTGCCGGTACCGGATCGAATTGCACGGATAAGGCGATCCATATGACGGAGAAGGCCAGACAGATCGGTGCGACGGCCAGCCTGCAGGTCGCACCCTACTACAACAAACCAACGGGGGAAGGATTCTTCAGGCACTTCACCGCCATAGCCGATGCGGTCGATCTGCCCATGGTTGTATACAACATCCCCGGCCGGACCGGGAAAAACATAGAGAACCCGGTCATGCTCAAATTGGCCCAATATAAGAACATCGTTGCCGTGAAAGAGGCCAGCGGCAACATTTCCCAGATGATGGACCTAATCGCTAATAAACCAAAGGATTTTGACGTGCTTTCCGGGGACGACAATCTCACCTACCCCCTCATGGCTCTAGGGGGAAAAGGTGTGATCTCTGTGGCCAGCAATGCCGTTCCGGACCGCATGAAGGATCTCACCCATTCGGCTTTGAAGGGAGATTGGGATCGGGCCAGGAAGCTGCACTACGAGTTGCTCCCCCTCTTCAAAGCAATCTTCCTCGAGACCAACCCGATTCCTATCAAGGCGACCATGGCCATGAAGGGCTTTGTGGAGGAGGTCTACAGGCTGCCCATGTGTCCGATGAGCGCGGAGAACAAGAAGGCCTTGACCGAGGTTTTAAAACAGCTAAAGATCCTGTAGCTCCGCGGCCAAGTGCTGGGTCAGCTCCATCAACGCTTCAGGGGAAAGCCTCTCACTGCGCAGTCCAGGATCGATGCCCAGTTTCTCAAAAATCCCGTCCAACCTGTCGGCTCGATCCCTGCTGGCGATCCCGCCCGCCAGCAGGTTGTTTCTCATCGTCTTCCGTCTGCTCTGAAAGAGCATCCGCAGACAGGCCAGGAAAAAACTCCAATCCGGTACATCTTCCACCTCCCGATTCGGCTCAAGAACCACCACTGTTGAATAGACCTCGGGGGCGGGAAAGAAGGATCCCGGCTTGAGTTGCATACGCTCGCTGATGCGATACACGGTCTGACAGAGCACCGAAAAGGAAGAGTAATTCTTGTTCCCCGGCTGGGCGCTCATCCGCTCTGCCAACTCCCGCTGTACCGTAAATACCAACTTTTCGGCAAGGACGCGATTTTCCGCCAGTGCCGCGATCAGTGCCGAGGCGCAGCTGTAGGGCAAATTTCCTACGATTTTATTCGGGGTTCCGTGCTCCCTTAGATAGGATCGCCAGGTCTTCAGCACATCCCCGGTAACGAGGGCGAAGTTGTTCCAGTTGCCGAAGTTTTCTCTCAGATAGGTGACCAGTCCCCTATCGATTTCGAAAGCCGCGACAGACCGGACTTTCGGCAACAGGAGCGCGGTCAACGTTCCCAACCCGGGTCCGATCTCCCAGACATTGTCCTCCGCTTCAGGGTCAACCAGCGACACGATTACCTCCCGCGCACCCCGGTTGACGAGGAAACTCTGCCCCCATCGCTTCTGCAACCGCACACCCAGCTGTTCCAGAACACGACGTATCTCGGTAGGAGAATTGTAGTTCAGCATATCCGGTTCCTCCTTTTCGCCGGGAGCTCGAGCAGGAAGGGAATGAGCAGCACAGCCAGGATACCCCAATACAGGGGTCTCCACTGCAGATGCAGGCCGGGCAGGCGAGCAAAGATTCGCAGGAAAAAGGCGATCGATCTGTACAGCAGCAGCAGTGCTTCGGCAAACAAGGTGCCTATGGAAATCGGCAGGACGCTCAATCCGACGAAGAGCAGACCGGCACCGAGAAACAGGGTTATCAGGGGGATCAATACCAGGGCCGCCGGTACTCCGACAGGATAGACGGCACCAAAATGAAACAACACGAGGGGAGCAGTACCGATTTGAGCGCTCAGGGAAATGGCCAGAGGCCACCCGATCACCTTCGGCAGATAGGGTTGCCAAAGTCGGTACAGATACGGTCCGAGGAGCAGGATACCCAATAGAGAAACAAAGGAAAGCTGAAAGGAGAGATCGAAGGCATAGTACGGATGCATAACCAGGAGAATCGAAGCCGCCAGGCAGAGGAGGTTCAAAGGATCCAGCTCCCGATCGAGAACGTAGCCGAGGCTGGCCATCAGGAGCATAACCACGGCCCGTTCAAGAGATGGACGCCAGCCTACGAGGAAGACATACCCAAGGAGAAGGGCGGAAGCGGCCAGCCCTCTTGCTCGTCGGTCCCGCAGGAAACGCAGCAGGAGGGAGAGGAAAAAATAGAGGATACCCAGGTGCAGGCCGGAGAGAGCCAGCAGGTGAAGACTTCCGCTGTAACGAAACTGCTGGTACAGAGAGTGCTGTAGCTCTTCCCTCCGTCCGAGCAGCAGCGCAGACAGCAGGGCTGCGACAGGAGGCTCGAGATTCAGAATACACGCTTGGATCCCAGAAAAAAACCCTGCCCGCAGAGAATCAACAGGCCGGCGGAATCCTCCCGCATCGATCTGGTTCCGATCCGCCCAGCAGACGAAGGCGAATCGGCCCGGTTCTCGACTGAGCGCGGGTTCGGCCTCCACAATGATCTCCTGACCTTTGAACATCATCTGTCCGCCGCGAACCCAAACCAGGACCTCCCCTCCGGCGCAAGCCCGCAGCTCCCCTGCTCTGTCCACCACCTGCTCGAGCTTCACCGGGTAGCGGGTCAGCACTTCGGAAGAGTGCGGCACAGCCGTGCTATCCCCACTCAGTATCCCGTGAAACTCCCCTACCCGATCCAGCGGAATAGCCGTATAGGAGGTCGGCCCCAGGAAGAACTTCGAGGGCTGAATCGGGTCAACAGGGTTAACAGGGTCAACAACATCCGGCGCCCTGAAAGCGCCGATCAGTGTACCCAAGCCGAGAAACCCGAGTACAAGACCCCTCTGTTTCCAGCGGGGATCCTCAACGAGCAGGACCGTGACGGCAAGGGCAAACAAACCAAGACCTAGGACCGGGAAGATGAATCCGGAAAGGTTTTCCGAGAAGAAGAGGGTGACCCATAGGGATAGGGCGAAGAAAAAAAAGTAAGAAATTCTACCCCGATTCATCGCCGGTGAAGCGACCGGTCCGGAGCTACCACTTCAGGTTTTCCAAGGCATCCCGAGCGGCTTTCTTGATTTCGCTTGAATAGCTTAGATATTGGGCATACAGCAGATCATCGAAGGCAGACTTGTCCCCAAGACCGCCGAGGTTCTCTACCACGGCCAATACGATGATATTGTCAAACTCCTGCAATCTCTCGGTGTAGGAGTTGAGCAGCACCAGGTACTGGGTTAATCGTACCGCCGCTTCGTGGGTGCCCATGGCACCAAGACAGTCGATCGCTTCGACCACCCGGCGTTTGTCCGTGAGTCCACGATCGTATTCCAATAGAACCGTGTCGAAGTGCTCGATGGCCAAGTCCGTAGCGCTGGCCCATTTTCGTTCCGCGAGCGCCCTCGCTGCAATATAGCGCAAGTCCCGAGCGATCTGCCGGGAAGGATTGTCCACAGCCGCGGTGTGCAGGCCCACATCCATGGCAAACTGGGCGATCTCTCCCTTATCCTTCTCCCTGAGACGATCGGTTTCCAGAGACATTTCCAAGGCGGGTTTTTTTTCCGCCAGATCGCCCTCCTTCAGGATTCCGATCATGCTGTCCTTGAGCTCCCCGTCCAATAGGAACAGATTTTCCCGGGCCGATCGGGAAATGTCGTCCGTGTAGCCCACGGTCATCGTGGTGAACAGTACGGGGAAGGAGCTCTGGTTTCCAAGCTCTCCGAGCGCCCGCACCGCCGCTGAAATGACGTACACGTCCGGGACCCTGCCGGTTTGGAACACCGTATTCTGGTTCTGGAGCCACAGGTTCATGTATGTGATGATTTCCTCGTCCCCCTGGGCTAGCGTACCAAGAGCGTTCAGGCAGCTGATGCGCACTCCCGTATCATTGTCGGTGTCGAAAAGCTTCCACACCGAGTGCTTGCCCTCGGTGTAGCCGGCAGACTCGAGCTGATCGACGGCCAAAACGGCGAGCTGCCGAAAGCGCTGGTCGGTATCGATGAGGGTGAAGTTGTCCAACACATAGTCAATTGCCTGCCGGTACAGAGGCCCCAATCCGAAATAATCGCTGTTCCCGGCATCCTGAATGATCTGCATTTTCACATCAAGACTGGCGATGGCAAAATTCCGGGTGAAGGATCGAAGCAGATCCTGGGGTTCCTGCGCCCATAGACTGGATACAAGAAGAAAAAATACCAGAAACAGCGCCATCCAGCGAACTATTTTCATTCTCCCACTCCTCGAGACTACAGATAGTCACCGACTATTCTATACGATAATCCTTACGAAAATCAATGATATACCCCGGTTAAAGAAAAATCTGGTGCCTTTGAACTGCAAGCGCAATTTCGCTATAATGCCTCAAGCTCCATGACCGAGAAAACGAAAATCGTATGCACGATCGGACCCGCTTCCTCTTCGCCGGAGGTTTTACGCGCTCTGGCAGAAGCAGGGATGAATGTAGCCAGGATCAACTTCTCTCACGGCACCCATGATTCCAACACCAAGATCATCAAGACGATCAAGGACCTCCGGGAGAAAACGGGAAAAAATCTGGGAATCCTGCAGGATCTCGGCGGCCCCAAGATCAGGGTCGGTGACTTGCCCCGGGAGGGAGTATCGCTACCCGAAGGGGATACGATTCTATTGAGATCCGACACGGAACAGTGTGCATATAAGGAGGGGGAACCGATTCCCATCAACTACCCCGCCCTATTGCAGGACGTTCCTGAAGGATCCAGGGTACTCCTGGACGATGGGCTGCTGGAGCTGAAAGTCGAGAGTCACAGAGGAGGATGCCTGCAGTGCCGGGTCCTTCATGGGGGACGCCTGTACTCCCACAAAGGCGCAAATTTCCCCGACCTCATCCTTAGTCTCGGAGCGCCGACGAAGAAGGACCTGGAGGACCTGCGCCTCGGACTTACCCAAGGCGTGGATTTTGTCGCCCTGTCTTTCGTGCAGACCGCCGCCGATCTCGAGGCTGTCCGGGAAGTTGTTGAAAAATCAAAATCAGCACCCGGGGTGATTGCCAAGCTGGAACGAGGCTCCGCCCTGCAAAACCTGGATTCTATAATCGCGGCCAGCGACGGCATCATGGTTGCCAGGGGTGAT
>Ga0307380_10011808_pt1 | contig 10907 bp, 11 predicted proteins | sample UN3MG_FD_202239 | JGI IMG/M metagenome (GOLD analysis project Ga0307380, IMG submission 202239) | Soil microbial communities from Risofladan, Vaasa, Finland - UN-3 | ecosystem: Environmental > Terrestrial > Soil > Coastal area > Acid sulfate soil | place: Finland: Risofladan, Vaasa | collected... | reverse complement strand
AATCGCCTGTCTGGTCGAAGAGAGAACTAAACCTCCTGAAGAAACTATATCCAAGTAGAACGGCACAGCAAATAGCCGACAAAATTGGAAGGTCGGTACACTTGACAAGATTGAGAATAGCAAAATTAGGCCTGAAGAAAAGAAGGCAAAAGGCAAAGACGTGAAACTACTGCTGGCTTATTTGGCTGTCTGGAATTAGTAGTAAAACGTAGACCGAGAGGCAGAAATGAAGCGGTGTACCAAATGTAAGAAGTTAAAAAGCAAGAGTGAGTTCGGTAAGAATCGCAGCCGCAAGGACGGATTGAGAGTTTGGTGCAAAAAGTGCTATCGTGAGTATAAACGCAGATATTACAGGAGAGATAGGGGGCCTGTGAAAAGATACTTCAGATATGAGGAGAGCCATCGGACCATTGATGGCGTGAAGCAGAAACGCTGTGCCAAATGCGAAAAGTGGAAAACCGAAATTCAGTTTGGCAAGTACCGTTACGGCAAAGACGGATTGGGGTATGATTGCAAAGACTGCGTGCGGGCATATAAGCGAGAGCGTTACAAGAAAGAGGGTAAGGGCTTGAAAACATATTATCGATATGAGGAGTGCCATCGAGTTGTTGAGGGTGTTAGGGAAAAGCGATGTAATAGGTGCAGAAAGTGGAAAGCTGAGAGTATGTTTTACAAAAATCAAACACACAAAGATGGATTGTCCGAATGGTGTAAAGAATGTACAAATAAAGCTACCAACAAAGCACGTAAGAAGCGGCGGGCGGCTGTGAGGAATTAAGAAAGAATAGCAAAGATAAAGATGCGTATTCAGAACAAAAAAACATTTAAGAGGATACTGCTGCTGTCGGGCGTGGTTGTTTATTTACTCCTCATAGTATGTAGAGACAAATCCGTTTACCACTACAAGCGTGGGACTGCCCATGCGAAGAAAGGTGAACATGACAAGGCCATCTTATGCTTTGACAAGGCTATTAAGATAAAACCAAGGTTTGTTGAAGCCTACTGCAATCGGGGGATTGCTTATGACAAGAAAGGTGAATATGACAGAGCCATTTCAGACTTCAACAAGGCCATTGAGATAGACCCATGGTTTACTGTGGTCTACTACAATCGCGGGAATACCTACGGTGCTAAAGGCGAATATAACAGAGCCATCTTAGATTACACTAAGGCCATTGGGATAGATCCAAAATATGCTATGGCTTACTACAATCGTGCAACTCTCTACTGTGGCAAGCGAGAATATGACAAAGCGTGGGAGGATGTCCATAAGGCGCAAAGTTTGGGGTTGCAAGTCCATCCAGGATTTCTCAAAACTCTTCGTGAAGCTTCAAGAAGAGAAAGATGAATTAAGGTAGGCCAATCTCTTGTCTGGCTTGTCCTGCCAAGGCTGAATAGCAACAAAATTATGGAAAAGGAATTGATTCGCCCTATGAAAGTCCTATCATTATACCTAATGGATTGGATTTGGGGCCTCATTTTACGGGGTTCTAAAGCCAAATGGAGTGAATGGTGTTATAAAGGAAAGAATATAAACGGAGGGCACAATCATGGACGAGGATTCACGCACCGTCAAAGTCTTTCAAGCAGTCCAGGCGATTACACAGCGCCTTGTAAGGAGGCTTGGAATTGGTAGATTATCTATTATAGCATCTCTTGTTTTAGCTGATAGAGTTAATGCAACATATCTTAACGTGGACTGTGCTCGTGCTCCTATTTATGCTGAGTGCTATAATGCAGGGGATTATCTTGATAAGGGCTGGTATTATCTCTTGGATGATGGGCAGTATTACTACCTTGATAGAGGACAGTATAATTTGCTCGGAGAATTGGGCTATCTGTTGGGCGTAGGGTACATTTATCCATACGCGGATCGGAAAGCAGAATTAACCTTTGCCAAATCAATCGTTTATGTTATCCTCTGAGCCTTTGATATTCAAGTTGTGCTTGGAGGATAGTCCCCGCTATAACCACTCGGCCAAGGCGACAATATAAGCTTCTTTTTTCGGGAATCTGGGCATAGTCAGAGGTCAGAAGACAGAAGTCAGAGATCAGAAATCGGAAGAAAACATGCCTTACCATGAAGGACACAAAAATTTACTTCACGACGAAGGGCACAAAGAGTAAAGCAAAAGGAAAAAGTAAAAAGGAAAAATCAGAAATACGAGCGACGAGTTAGCTATTCTCATAGATCATCTCTTCAGGGCTTTTAGGAATTCATCTACGGTAAGTCCGGCTCGTGGCATAGATTTGGACTTCTTATGCAATTTCAACGCCTGTGTTAATAATTTCAGATAAAATGCTGGCTTTGTCATAGTTGTTATATTCATCCCAGAAGATGCACTTGGGCTCAATTGACGCATCAATATCGAAGGCGGAGTGGAATAATTTGGCGGTAATCTCGATACGCTTTGAGTGATCAGCTTCATCAATAACAACTGCCACATCAATGTCGCTGTGTTCATTTGCCAAATCTTTCGCGTATGAGCCGTAAAGAAAAACCTTCTTTATTAGGAATAGCTTTTCCACTGATTTATAGAATCTCAATACCTTTTCACGTATTATAGCTTGGCCTTGATCCATTTAAATATTTCCTCTGTTGATTCCAAGATACTTGTTGTTTTTGCCTCTGTGAATTGCCTTGTCAACTCTTCGATGTCCTCTGTGTACCGAGACTCGATATAGTACGAATTTAACTCTTCAATCGCCCCCATCATCTCATCACCTATTTCGCCCTTGAAGGTCAATTCCTTGATAAGTCGAAGAAGATTGTGAGTGTAGGGTGGTGTGGAGACGAGGCGCCCCACATAGCAAGCCTTCAGTATCTTTTCTATGGCCTGTTGACACATAAACGCAACATAGAGATAACGTTTAGTTTGAAGCATGGCCTTTGCTGTTGCCAAATCATACTCTGCAAGCGAAAACCAATTTTGTTCTATTTTTTTACTCATTACTGTTACTGACGGTAAATCTCATATTCCATAATCAATCGATTATTTATTGTTGGTTGCTGCTTGTCAATAGTCATCAGTCAGATTCCCAAGTTTCTCAAATGTTTTCACAACCTCTCTGGGCCTCAAGACCGGTACGGGTGGCATTAGACGGCAACCTCGACCTGGCGGGTACTCACCGTAAGAGGCATGCCCTTCTCCTCTCGCACCTCCAAACATTCCTTGATTACTTGGCGAATATTACTCTCTGCTTCCGACTCGGTCTTACCCTGACTGACACAGCCGGGGACAGATGGACATTCCGCAATAAACACGCCATCTTCGTCCTGGAATAGGGTGATAACAAATTTCATATTACTATCCTCAGTTTTTCTGTACTTTGCTATTTCAGCGAAAATGCTCTAATTTTACTCTTATAATATAAATTTTAACAAATTGATTTAAAATATGCAAGCCATAATCCCTCGCGATGACCCATTTCTGGAAAGGTTTCGCCTGTAAGGCATGAAGGGCAACTGGCGGGAGGTATTGAAGCCAAAGGCCGAAGAGCTCGCTGGACTATTGACAACTAATGAAATAGACTTTAGCCAAGTAGAGCGTGAAGCGGTTAGTATAGGCGTCAATGCGTGGCAAATTGGGGGACTGGACTGTATGCGGGAGCTTCGCGATATGGCAATAACCATCGCCAGACAGAGGAACCAGAACAAGTCTGTTGTTGACTACATTGGTGCGTGGTGGGACGGTATCGGAAGCTGGCAAGAACCTTCACTTGTTTAAAAGTTGAACCTAATCGTCGGATAAATCCAACGAATTCATTATTGAGCAGTGCAAAAAAATAAGGGTGAAGTTGTATGACTTCACCCTTATTTTTTTTAGTATTGTTCACGTCTTGTTACAGCGTTCTTCTTCTTCGCAGCCAGCCCACAAGGCCTACGCCAATGCTGCCTAACAGAATAGCACCGGGTGCCGGAATGGCCGATACAATTGTCAGTGTAGAAGTCTCAATCTCAACTCCATATAACGGTTCAACTATGACCTGTAAATCTAGCGTGGCACCGCCCTCTAATAACGCTAGGTTGATGTATGAGCCCAGGTCGATCGTGGTAGTAGTTATCATAGCTGGGTTTGAATTTCCCGGGCCTGGTTGATAAGCCCAATTGGTGTAGGTACTCATCCTGGCGAGTTCGCCGAGGTTGGTCCAGTTACTACCACCGTCGAGAGAGATCCGGACTGCGTCGTTTTCGTCGCCCGCCTCGCCTCCAGCAGCGTCCACATCGTCGGCAACGATAGTAAGTATAGCCGACCCGATTTGCGAACCATCCACGAGCGGGTCAACGGAACCATCGTACATATGCTGCCAGCTAATTGTCCCACCTATTGAGTACGTGTAAACGTCGACCGTTTGAGAATACGTTGGATTTGCGGCTGCGTAATTTGTTATTGAGAGCAATCCCACTGCAATACATAATATTATTAACTTCTTCATCTGTTTATCTCCTCCTCTCAGATGTAAATCGTGTTTATTTAGTTATGTTTATCTTAATTTTACTTTTGCTTCATATTCGCATTTTTACAATTCGTTTTGCTACTATTCCTTTAGTACTTTTCTGTAAAAATGGAAAACTTATAATAAGAATCCCATAAACCTCCGCCCTGAAGGGTGAAGGGCCTGCGCGCAATGACCCTCCGCATAGAAAGGAGGTTATAGTCATCAGGCCGGTTTAGGCGGGCCGCGGGCCAAATGAGCAAAAGTAAATCCTGGTGAAAAATGAATATACTGCTTGGCTCCGGGAGCCAGGCAGTTCGTTGCGTGAATTAGTAAAGGTGAAAGATGCGTTGTTGCGAATTGAGGTGCTGCGAGGTTGCAATTGGTCCGCGCACTACTCTTACGCGCCACGTATTGGCAGCAAAGATGTGCCGTTTTTATTCTGGATTCCTGCTTCCGCAGAGCCTGCCCCGTACTTGATACGGGGAACGACATTGGACTTTGAACGGATGACATTGTGGCGTTCGGTATGCCGGCTAAATGGTGAAGCAGGCCTATGTACTTCGTACCTTCAACGTCACTGCGCAGACGCAGAGACTCTTCAAACTGATGTAAGCGAACAGTATTAGTATGAGATTTTCGCTGATTATGTTGCTTTGGGCTAATATGTGCAGCTAACTTTGGAATGGCTTGAATGCCGGTCTGTCCCGCCCATAACAGGCCGGCCAAAGCTCCCAGCCAGACCCTGCGGTCCTTAACCAATGAAACGCAAAGGAATCCTGTCAAAACCATGAAAAGTGCTGCAGGTACGGGCGGCAAAGACTGTGCACCGACAGGTGGCGAGTTCGTAAAGTCAGTGGGTGGCCTTAAAAGCTCTACGCCGATATTGGCCAGGTGAGAATTGGAAAATTCGGTGATTAGGCTTGTTTCGCGTACAAAAATGATATGTGCTTCCGAAGTCGGTGACACAACACCGACAGGGAAGCTCTCGTTGCAATTGCTCATCGTTGGCCCGGCTTTTACCGCCGTGGCCATGACCAGCAACAGCAATACGACCGATAATCTGCTGCTTTTGTACACCACCAATCCTCCGCCTTCTCATAAATAGCAAGGCGTCTGAATATAAATATAAAATAGACTGTATCAAGACTTCCCCCCTCGTACTCATAGTCAAATGATACTCTTACCCATTTTAAATTATTTTTACTTCACCAGTTTACCAAGATTCAAATTGCAGGTCAAGTAAAAAATCAATAATGGTAACCGGTCAGTTATGGGTGGCTTAATTCTGTAGTGATGCTCAGGCTACAATGGGCTGCAAAACGCTGTTTTTTGCGCAAAAATGCAATTTTACTGCCTGGCGAATAGCTATCGGGTGCAATGGTCAAGTATGAAAGATTTCTTGAAAAATTTTTTTCTCACTGTGTCCCCAAACGGTTCTTTTATCAGGTTCCCAAAATTTCACGGTTTTAGTCCGAGTTATCCCCGCCTTTCAGATTCAAGTCTAAACCACACAAACTCCGATAATAACTGAGCCGGATAAAAGCAAACTGGATAATCAGAGGTTTCGATATCAGCCTCTGCGGACTCACGCTTTTTATCCTCTCCCTCCGCACCGCAGGGGCTTTTCTATTTGTTAAGTCTATTTGTGGAATCTCACAGCCGTCCGCCGATTCTTACGAGACTTGTTGGTAGCTTTATCTAAACATTCCTTGCACCACATCGCCAATCCGTCTTTATGCTGGTGTTTCTTGTAAAAGTCACTCTCGGCCTTCCACCTTTTGCACCTACTACATCGTTTTTGTTTTACCTCGTCAACAACTCGATGACGCTCCTCATATCTATAATATTGTTTCAAGCCCTTCCCGTCTTTCTTGTAACGCTTTCGAGTATACGCCCGCTCGCAGTCTTTGCAATCATACCTCAATCCGTCTTTGCCGTAACGGTCCTTGCTAAACTTACTCTCGTCTTTCCACTTTTCGCATTTGGTACAGCGTTTCTGCTTCACGCCATCAATGGTCCGATGGCTCTCCTCATATACGAAGCGTTTTTTCACAGGACCCCTATTTCTCCTGTGATATCTGCGTATATACTCACGGTAGCACTTTTTGCACCAATACCGCAACCCATCTTTGTTCTTACGATCCTTGCCAAACTTACTCTCGTCTTTCCACTTTTCGCATTCGGAACAGCGTTTCTGCTTCACGCCATCAATGGTCCGATGGCTCTCCTCATATCTGAAGTGTTTTTTCACAGGCCCCCTGATTCTCCTGTAACGTCTGTGGCTATACTCACGGTAGCATTTTTTGCACCAATACGCCAAACCATCTTTGTTCTTACGATTCTTACTAAACTCACTCTTGCTTTTTAACTTCTTGCATTTTGTACACTGCTTCATTTCTGCCTCTCGGTCTACGTTTTACTACTAATTCCAGACAGCCAAATAGGCCAGCAGTAGTTTCACGTCTTTGCCTTTTGCCTTCTTTTCTTAAGGCCCAATTTGACTATTCTCAATCTTGTCGCCTGTACCGACCTTCCAATTTTGTCGGCTATTTGCTGTGCCGTTCTACTTGGATACAGTTTTTTCAACAGGTTCAGTTCTCTGCTTCGACCAAACAGGGTGACGCTTCAGTTTTCTAAGTCCCAAATTCTGTGCTTTGCCTGCTACCGCCGAGACAGTGCGTCCAAGTTGATTCGCTATATCCCGTATGCTATTATCTGGATACATTTTCCTAAGCAGGGCTTCCTCTTGCTTTGACAAAACAGAACCTCTTCCCACTTTTTTGAGGCCGATGAGATTTGCTTTTTGTCTAACCCACTCCGAAGACCGTCCAAGTTTATCAGCTATGCTTTGCGTGTTCTTACTTGGGTAAAGTTTCTTGAGCAGTTTGATTTCATTGGCTGACCAGAGACGACAATCCCTTGTTTTAATCCCCATGCTGTATGCTTTCTGTCTAACCGCTGTCAAAGGCCGTCCAGTTTGCTCAGCTATTTCCCTTGCTCTTCCACGCGGGAAAAGTCTCTTGAGCAACTTAACCTCATCTTCTGACCAGCCGCTTTTCTTTATTTCTGCCTTTCCCATACCCTCGTAGTCTATGGGATTTTGGTCAAAAAGGCAATGCTCGGCTTGGGTGCGGTGATTGTGGGAAAGAAACGCAGGCTTTATAACACTTCTCTATATTTTCCTTTCTTTCCTATATTTCTTCAAACCTAAGACTACTAAGGCTCCAAGTCCCAGAAAGCCCATTGTGTGTTTCCCTTCAGCAGAAGTGGCACAGGTTAACGCCTTTGGTTACCCACAACCGCATCCCCCAATTCTCCGAAAAATACGGTCAAACCCAAAATATCAATACATAAAACCAGAAAAAACGTTACTTGTGAGATATAAGGTGGCACTTTTAGATAGGCCTATACATAAAACAGGGCGAATTGTTTTCACATAACCTTTTCAAAGGATCACGTGATGACGGAAACTGATACTTTGACGCTTGACAGGGAGCTTCGGCCAGGAGCAGGGCTTCCCAGTTCCATTGTTACGGTGAGACCATGGAGGACAATAAAATGAAGCGCATACTGAAAATGCTGCGAGGTAACAGGCATTCGCGACAACGCCCCCAGGGCTTGGGAACACCCATGTTTGAGCGTCTTGAGCCCAGACTTTTGCTGAATGCGGTTCCATATATGCAGGACTTTAGCTTAGGCAAGCCCGGTGGTGCCGATGGTTGGGAGTACTACTCGACCAATGAGGGTCGGATCGAGGTGGTAGGGGGGCATCTGCGTATGGACGACAAATTAGGCAACGCCACGTTCTCTCTGAATGAGGCGATTTTGCATGTAAATCTAACGGGCAAGACCGGTGTAACACTAACGCTTGATCACTGGAGTCTGATGGATGAGCCAGATACAGATACCTTTCCCAGCAGCTTTGTGGGTCATTATAAGGGCGATGCGATAGCGTTGAGTGTCGATGGTCAGCATTGGGTGAAAGTTACTGGCTTGACCAATTATTTCACGAATAAGTCGTTTGCTCTGGATACTGTTTTGCAGCAGGCTAAAGTCGCTGCTGGCAGCTCAGACCTTTCAGATGTGCGAATCAAGTTTCAGCAGTACGACAATTATCCGGTACCCGATGATGGGCGTGAATTCGATAATATCAAGATCACGGTTATCTCTTCCGAGCCGGAGATGGATGTTCTGGGAAATAGTCAAATCATTTCGGACGGGGATACCACGCCGAGTTCTGTTGACCACACGGACTTTGGGAGTGTTGCTGTAGGCGGTTCGTTGACTCGGACGTTTACGATTAGGAACACGGGAGCTGGCGCTCTTAATTTGACTGGCGTTCCCAGGGTACAATGGACTGGCAGCACCGACTTCACTGTGGTTCAGCAGCCCAGTTCTCCGGTTGCCGCCTACGGGGGAACGACCACGTTCCAGATCCGGTTTACCCCGAGCGGTACCGGGCTTAAGACGGCGACGCTTTATATATCGAACAATGATAGTAACGAGAATCCGTATAACTTCGCGATACAGGGCACCGGCCTGATTGCCGAGCCGGAGATGGATGTTCTGGGCAATAGTCAAATCATTGCGGACGGGGATACGACGCCGAGTTCTGTTGACCACACGTACTTTGGGAGTGTTGGTGTAGGCGGTTCGTTGACTCGGACGTTTACGATTAGGAACACGGGAGCTGGTGCTCTTAATTTGACGGGCGTTCCCAGGGTGCAATGGACTGGCAGCACCGACTTCACTGTGGTTCAGCAGCCCGGTTCACCGGTTGCAGCCTACGGGGGAACGACCATATTCCAGATCCGGTTTACACCGAGCGGTACCGGGCTTAAGACGGCGACGCTTTATATATCGAACAATGATAGTAACGAGAATCCGTATAACTTCGCGATACAGGGCACCGGCCTGATTGCCGAGCCGGAGATGGATGTTCTGGGAAATAGTCAAATCATTTCGGACGGGGATACGACGCCGAGTTCTCTTGACCACACGGATTTTGGTAGTGTTGCTATAGGCGGTTCGTTGACTCGGACGTTTACTATCAGGAACACGGGAGCCGGTGCTCTTAATTTGACGGGCGTTCCCAAGGTGCAATGGACAGGCAGCACCGACTTCACTGTGGTTCAGCAGCCCAGTTCTCCGGTTGCCGCCTACGGGGGAACGACCATATTCCAGATCCGGTTTACACCGAGCAGTACCGGGCTTAAGACGGCGACGCTTTGGATATCGAACAATGATAGTAACGAGAACCCGTATAACTTCGCGATACAGGGCACCGGCCTGACTGCCGAACCGGAGATGGATGTCCTGGGCAATAGTCAAATCATTGTGGACGGAGATACCACGCCGAGTTCTGTTGACCACACGTACTTTGGGAGTGTTGCTGTAGGCGGTTCGTTGACTCGGACGTTTACTATCAGGAACACGGGAGCTGGCGCTCTTAGTTTGACGGGCGTTCCCAACAAGGTACAATGGACCGGCAGCACCGACTTCACTGTGGTTCAGCAGCCCAATTCTCCGGTTGCGGCCTACGGGGGAACGACCACGTTCCAAATCCGGTTTACACCGAGCAGTACCGGGCTTAAGACGGCGACGCTTTGGATATCGAACAATGATAGTAACGAGAATCCGTATAACTTCGCGATACAGGGCACCGGCCTGATTGCCGAGCCGGAGATGGATGTTCTGGGCAATAGTCAAATCATTGCGGACGAAGATACGACGCCGAGTTCTCTTGACCACACGGATTTTGGTAGTGTTGCTATAGGCGGTTCGTTGACTCGGACGTTTACTATCAGGAACACGGGAGCCGGTGCTCTTAATTTGACGGGCGTTCCCAAGGTGCAATGGACTGGCAGCACCGACTTCACTGTGGTTCAGCAGCCCAGCTCTCCGGTTGCCGCCTACGGGGGAACGACCACGTTCCAAATCCGGTTTACCCCGAGCGGTACCGGGCTTAAGACCGCGACGCTTTGGATATCGAACAATGATAGTAACGAGAATCCGTATAACTTCGCGATACAGGGCACCGGCCTGACTGCCGAGCCGGAGCCGGAGATGGATGTTCTGGGAAATAGTCAAATCATTGCGGACGAGGATACGACGCCGAGTTCTCTTGACCACACGGACTTTGGGAGTGTTGGTGTAGGCGGTTCGTTGACTCGGACGTTTACGATCAGGAATACGGGGGCCGGTGCTCTTAGTTTGACGGGCGTTCCCAACAAGGTACAATGGACCGGCAGCACCGACTTCACTGTGGTTCAGCAGCCCAGCTCTCCGGTTGCGGCCTACGGGGGAACGACCACGTTCCAAATCCGGTTTACACCGAGCAGTACCGGGCTTAAGACCGCGACGCTTTGGATATCGAACAATGATAGTAACGAGAATCCGTATAACTTCGCGATACAGGGCACCGGCCTGACTGCCGAGCCGGAGCCGGAGATGGATGTTCTGGGAAA
>Ga0307380_10011807_pt1 | contig 10908 bp, 10 predicted proteins | sample UN3MG_FD_202239 | JGI IMG/M metagenome (GOLD analysis project Ga0307380, IMG submission 202239) | Soil microbial communities from Risofladan, Vaasa, Finland - UN-3 | ecosystem: Environmental > Terrestrial > Soil > Coastal area > Acid sulfate soil | place: Finland: Risofladan, Vaasa | collected... | reverse complement strand
CATTGGTGGTTGGCAGGAACGAGATGACGCGATCTCGCTCACGGGCGTTGCTCGGAGTATGCTGGCTTGGCGTACCAATGCCGGGGCCAGATGGATCGGTATTGGGACAAACAGTAAGTTGTACGCGGTAGATTCGTCCAACACAGTTGAAGACATCACCCCGACCGGCTTTGTGACCGGCAACGCCGACGCTACGTTGGCGAACGGTTTCGGCATCGGAAGCTACGGCCAGGGATATTACGGAACGCCAAGACCGGACTCCGGTATTAGCATTCCGCCCGACACATGGATGCTGGATACTTGGGGCGAGTATCTTGTCGGCTGCGCTACATCGGACGGTGAATTGTACGAATGGCAGTTGGGGTCTGGCGTCCCTGCCGCGCCTATCGCCAACGCGCCCACCGGCTGCTCCGGTCTTATCGTCTCCAATGAGCGCGCACTGTTTGCCCTTGGTGCGGATGGCAACCCGCGTAAAGTGGCGTGGAGCGACATCGAAGACAACACGACATGGACCGCAGCCAGCACCAACAACGCCGGGTCGCAGCTTCTTCAGACACCGGGCAAATTGATGACGGCGCGGCGCGTTCGTGGCGAAACACTGTTCGTTACAGACACCGACGCCCACATTGCTACGTTTGTGGGCCAGCCGTATGTATATACATTTGAGAAGGCGGGGCGCGCTTGCGGCGCTGTTAGCCCGAATTGCATTGCTAGCCTCGACAACTTCGCCGTATGGATGGGCCGGAACAGTTTCCACATTTACGATGGTTATGTGCGCGACATTCCGTGCGATGTCTCGGACTATGTATTTTCCGATATGAACACCGACCAGATCGGTAAGGTTTACGCAGTCAACATATCCGAGTTTAGTGAAGTGTGGTGGTTATATCCGTCTTCTAATTCCAACGAGAACGACCGCTACGTTCTCTGGAATTACAAAGCGAATTACTGGAGCATCGGGGAATTGGCGCGCACAGCCGGGACGGACAGCGGTGTGTTCAAAAACCCGGTTATGGCGACGGCAGATGGCTCGCTTTACGATCACGAACTTGGCCTCAACTACGACGACGCCAGTGTGTTTGTCGAAAGCGGGCCGGTTCAAATCGGAAACGGCGACCGCATAATGTACGTCAACGAGATAATTCCTGATGAATTGAACCAGGGCGAGGTCACGCTGACCTTTATCTCGAAGTACTATCCCAACGCGACCGAACGCACTTACGGGCCGTATTCTCTTACAAACCCCACCTCCGTTCGTTTCAACGGACGCCAGTTGAAAATGCGGATAAACGCCACACCGTCTGACTGGCGCGTAGGGACGCAGCGCCTCAATGTCATCGCGGGGGGCCGTAGGTGAAACTCCCTTATCCACCACAAGCCTACGATCCTTCGCTGGACGCGCAGCGCAACGGGATCATCGAGCGCGCCGACGCAAAGAATTACAAGATCGGCAGCGATGTATTGATCTACCCGCCGCAGAAACTTGTAGTCGGGGACGCGAGTTTCCTGACGGATTTTAGTCACACCCCGACTCTGGGTAGTCTGTCGTGGAACGACACCGATCAGACACTCGATCTTGGCATGGATTACGGCGTTGTCCAGCAGATCGGCCAAGAGCAATATGCTCGCGTAAGTAACACGACCGGCTCCACAATTCCTAATGGAACGGTAGTTGGTTTTGCCGGAGCTACATCTACCGCACTACTTGTGTCTCCGTATCTTGCGGATGGCTCGTCGCCCACCCTCAATATCTTAGGGGTGATGACGCACGACCTGCCGGACAGCGGTGAAAAGGGTTACTGCTGCACATGGGGGTTTGTGCGCGACGTTGACACCAGCGCGTTCACAGCGGGCGATATTCTATACGCACACCCTACAACTGCGGGCGCCCTTACCGCAACGAAACCTACTGCGCCGGACAACGTCATCCCACTTGGGGTATGTATTATATCTGACGCCACGAATGGCGTGTTGTTCGTGCGGCCCACGATAGAACAGCAGAAGTATTATGGTGAATTTACCAAGACCTCTGATCAGACGCCAGCGGCGGTTGATACCGCTTATACCCTGACCTTCGACAACACTGAGATCAGCAATGGCGTCGTCATCGGAAGCCCGGCATCTCGGATCGTCGTGCCGGAATCCGGCTTGTACAGTTTCACGGTGACGATCCAGCTTACGAGCGGTAACTCCTCGGCCAAAAACGTCTGGGTATGGTTCCGCAAGAACGGTGCGGATATCGCTAATTCATCGCGCCTTGTGACGATGGATATTAACAATGGCTACGTTCCAATCACGGTACAAGAGACAATCTCTTTGGCCGCAAACGAGTATGTAGAGTTAGTCTTTGCTTCGAGCAACACGGCAGTTACAGTAGACACTGTAGCGGCAACGGCTTTTGCTCCAGCCTCCCCCGCCGTTGTTCTTAATGTATCACAGGCGCAGCAATGATGCTTGCAGATCAGGAATTGGCGGAATTTGATCGGTGCGCGCCGTGGCTTGAAGAAGCTCTCAAATACGCTAACAATACGCACGATATAGAAGATATACGGCGCGGCGTAGCCAACGGGACATACCAACTATGGCCCGCAAAGAATGGCGCGCTCATAACAGAAATACTATCGTATCCGAACCGCAACGTGTTTCATGTGTTTCTGGGGGGCGGGGAGTTACAACAACTTATGGATATGATAGAGTCCGTAGAAATATACGCAAAAACTATCGGCTGTAAATCCGTTACGGTTTCTGGTAGGGATGGCTGGGTGCGGCTATTAGCGCAACGGGGCGCGAGGAAACTATGCACCACTATGGCTAAGGAGCTATAAGTAATGTCTACAGGTGGCTCTCAGACTTCCACGGTCACTCAGCAAAATACGCTGGACCCGTTTATTCAGCAGGCATTGGCGCAGAACATCACCGCCGCCCAGCAGGTCGCCGGTATTCCCTACCAGCCATATCCGGGGCCGCGAATTGCTGGTTTCCGCCCAGACGAACTTCAGGCATTTGACATTGCGCGCCAAGCCGCGACCGGCCAAGTCGGGTCTTCGCAACTGGCCGAGGCGACTCAAGCCGCACAGCGCGCGGCAGGATACGGCCCCGAACAGTTTCAGCAAAATGTTCAAGGCTTCATGTCGCCGTATCAGCAGAACGTCATTGACGCGACGATGGCCCGTCTTGCCCAGGCCCGCGCGGAGCGCGACGCCGCAAGGCAGGCGGAGATGGCTAGAGGGGGCGCATTCGGTAACGAACGCCGGGGTGTTTACGAAGCTCAACTAGCGGGGCAGGAAGACCTTAACACCGCGCAGACGCTGGCAGACCTATACGGGCAGGGATATACGCAGGCCGCTGGGCTTGCACAGGGTATGCCTACACAGCAGCTTGCTGGGGCTGCGGCGCTTGCGGGCTATGGCGATCAGGCTCTTCGCAATCAGCAGTTATACTCTTCCATGCTCCTGGGTACGGGCGAAGCACAACGCCAGATGGCGCAGCAGAACCTCAATGTGGCGTATGAGGACTTCCTCGCACAGCGCGGTTATCCGGTGGAGCAACTTCGCATCCTTCAGTCTGGTTTGACAGGTCTGCCGAATGTTCAGTCAACTCAGACACAAACCCGCGATCCGGGCGATGGCTTTCTGGGGACGGCTACAAATGTAGTCGGACTTCTTGGCGGGTTGGGAAGCATTTTCTAAGGGGTAAGTGATGGTTGGTATTTTATCTCAGTTGTTCGGCGGAGGGGCGGGCCAGCCGGTTGACCAAAGGCCGCTTATTGATCGTTTCTCGAACGTGGCGGGGGGCAATTTGTCGGGCGAACTATCGACCAGCGATAAGCTGATCGCTCTTAGTCAGTTGATGCGGTCCATGACCCGCAGCGGTCGGCGTGCGGGGCTTACCCCAGGGGACGTTATCCAGAACCTTCAGGCGCAGAAGGCCACCGAACTACAGAATAAGATGCAGATTGAGCAGTTGCGGAAACAGGCCGCAGAGGACGCCCAAGCCTCCGCTCTCAAAAATCAATATCTGTCGCGTATTTCCGATCCAAAGACGCGCGAAGAATTGTCGATGCTCCCGGCTTCTGATCTCAACAAGATTATCGTTGAAGAATATACCGGTGGCAATAAGGTTCTGTCAGGATATGGTAAGAGACTTGTTGATCTTGGCTACACGCCGGGAACCGCCGAATTCCAACAAGGGATGTCTAAGCTTATGTCGCAGGGTCGATACACCACGACCCCCGAAGGATGGTCCTTTGTCCCCGGTGTAAATTTACCGGCTCCGACGTCGACTCCCACGCCACCCGTCGCAACAAGCGCGCCCCCAGAAATTATACAGCAGCGGCCAGGGGGTATGACGGATGATGAGCTTATTGCTAAAGCGCGTGCAGCTATACGCGAAGGCATCGACGTTAATCTTGTATTTAAACAATTAGCACAGTGGGGAGTTAACCCGTAATGACGACCCTCGACCCCAATAATCCCTTTTCGCATCTCATGGCCGCCGGACCCGCTGCCGCTCCGGCGGCCCCCGCTATGCCGTCTGCGCCGCCACCCATGCCGCAGGTCGTCATTCCGGCGCAAATAAAGCCAACTGAGACGCCTGAGTATAAAGCGTCGATTGTGCGCGCGGAAACTAAGGCCAGACTGGACGAGCAACGCGACGAAAAACAAAAAGAGAAAGAAAAAACGCCCGAACAGAAAATGCTCAGTAACTTTAAGTTTGGTGAAACTCTCGGCACAATTCGTAGGGCCATAGAGGACGTAAGCTCGGTGAGCGCGGGATTTGGCGCGTATACCCAAAATGTCCCGTATGCCCCGGCGCAGAGCCTTGCTTCCGATATTCAGACCATAAAAGCCAATATCGGTTTTGATAAATTGCAGGAAATTAGAGATGCGTCTCAAACCCACGGTGCGCTTGGGCAGGTCGCTGTCCGAGAACTTGACGATTTGCAAGCTTCCATCGCCAGTTTGGATCCATATCTGCCACCGGATAGGCTGAAAGCTAATCTTCGCAAAGTCGAGTACCACTACGCAAACGTGCAGCGCATAGTCGGCGGGGGAATGCCGTACAGTAGCATGGCGGATTACTACAAAGACCTATCAAAGCAGAAACAAGCAGCTCTGTCAGATGTAAAAACTACTGACAAGGCAAAGATCGTTACTGACGATATGAAGACGATTGAAGACCCCGCGCGGAAAGGACTTAATAGTAAGATTCGCGCGCGGATTCAGGCTGGGCAGACGGCTGAAGAAATAGTTTCGTATCTCGACGGGGTTGTTCCTGGCCTTGGGCAGACGCTATCGACGCAAGTGGATGCGGCGACTAAATATCGTCAAGAGTTCCCCGATACCTCCATGTCGAAATACCCCATCGACGTGGAGCGCGTTAAGGTTCCTGCATCCGCAACAGAACAGTTTCTGGGTAAGGTAGCAAAAAGCGCGGTCGGCGGATATCTTACGGGGGCCGCGAGTGGACTGACCGCCGGGACGCTGGCGCAGATGACGGAGAACCCTGAGCTTACCAACGCCGCTCTCGCGGGTATCGCCGAAGAAAGCCCTATTTCCTCGTTTATCGGCGAAGCAACGGGCGCGGGCTTGAGCATGATCCCCGCAGTTCGTCTTGGGCGCGTAGCGGGGCTTGGGGCAAGAGGTGCTGAAGCCGGAGCCAGTACTCTTTACGGCGGGATTTACGGTGGCGCGACTGGGGAGGGCGATCTCCCCACGGACATAGCATTGGGCGCTGCGGGTGGTCTTATCGGGCAATTTGTTGGAGAAAAAGCCGCTGCCGCTATGGGCCGCATAGCCGCACCACAGATCGACAAGGCCGTTTCACTGTTGGCTGAAAAGAAAATCCCCATGACAATGGGGCAGATGCTCGGCGGTATTTACAAAGACTTTGAAGACAAATTGCAGAGCGTTCCGCTGACTGGATTTATTATTAGTAAGGGCCGGAGCCGAGGACTAGACGGGGCACAGCGCGCAGTCGTAAACGAAGCCCTTTCTCCTCTTGGTAAATCGTTGCCGAAAGATGTCGAAGTCGGCACTAGCGCCATGAAATACACACAGGATGCGTTTGACGACGCGTATGATTCTGTTCGTTCCAGAATGATGGTTCGTCGGGACCGACAGTTGACCAACGATCTTACGGCGCTGGTCGATTCCGCAACAACGGGCGGAGAACTCACCTCGCAACAGGCGACACAACTGCGCCGCGTGGTCAAGTCGCGTGTGTTCGATAGGTTGAGGAAGAATAAAGGTGAACTTGACGGGGCGCTGTACAAACAAACGTCAAGCGAACTGAAAAAGCTGGCAAGAGAAAACTACGGAACTCCGTTTGGCTCTCGTGTCAACGATGTGCGGGCGATCTTGGACGAAGCCGCCGGGCGAGTATCGCCGCGAGATGCAGTATCGCAGTTGGCCAAGATTGACGAAGGTTACGCCAAGCTGGTCATCATCGAGAATGCAGCAAAAATGCGGGCTGGGGGCGCGGGTGTGTTCTCCCCGACGCAACTTGAAAGCGCCGTCCAGCGTGGCGACTTTAGCGCGCGCAATCGCGCCTTTGCTCGTGGCGAGGCCGCTTTGCAGGACATGAGCGGGGCTATGCGGAAAGTCCTCCCGTCGTCTATTAATGATTCCGGTACGGCGCCCAGAGAAGCCGTCGTCACAGGTAACGTAGGCGCGCTTGCAAAACTTGCGTCTCCTGTGTTTGCGGCGGGGGCCACTGAGCCGGGCCAAGCCTTTACGCAGTGGCTGCTCATGACCCGCCCCGATTTGCTTCGTAAATTTGGATTGGGGCTGCAATCGCAAAAGGTACGCGCGGCTGGCCGCGCTGCTGGTACTGTGTACGGGGCTAAAACCGGTCGAACTTCCTACTAACGGTGGCCAAGAGCGTTAAAGAGAAACCCTGGTCCCCGCAGAGGCCGATTAAGCGGCGGCACAAACCTGCTGGCCTGCGCCATCGTAAAAAGCTGGGGCCAAAAAGCCACTTGAGGGTAAGATGAAAAAAGACGGTCGTCTCACGCGCGCGGGTGTGGCTGGGTACAATAAACCCAAGCGCACTCCGTCGCATCCTACGAAGTCTCACGTTGTCGTGGCCAAGGAAGGCGACCAGGTAAAAACTATTCGCTTCGGCCAGCAGGGCGTAAAAGGTTCTGCCGAAGGCACCGCGCGGAACAAGTCATTTAAAGCGCGCCATGCTAAAAACATTGCCAAGGGAAAAATGTCTGCGGCTTACTGGGCTGACAAAGTAAAGTGGTAAGCGTATAAGTCACGCCATGAAAATCATCGGCGTGGACCCTGGCGCTACTGGTGCCTTCGCCCTTCTGGACTTGGACAGTCTGGACCTCATCATCATTGACATGCCGACCACCAAACTGAAACGTGGAACTCGCAACGTAAATCAGGTCGATGCGGCTCAGTTGGTAAAGCTGCTTGCTCCCCACATTAGTGAAGGCGATGTGGCCGTGATCGAGAAAGTTCACTCGATGCCCGGACAAGGCGTAGTCTCCACTTTCAGCTTCGGTCGGGCGGCTGGTATCATCGAGGGTGTTTTGGCCGCGCTCGGCGTTCCTTTCTCTCTCGTGCCGCCTGCCACATGGACGAAGAAGATGCGTCTGTTCGGCGGGAAAGATGGAAGCCGAGCCAGAGCGCAAGAACTCTTCCCCGATCAAGCCCATCTTTTCGCACGAAAAAAAGATGATGGACGGGCCGACGCTACGCTGATAGCGTGCTACGCAGCAGAGGAAGAGGCCAATGGAACATCTGTTCGATTATCAGAAGACGGGGGTAAACTTCCTCACTGAAAACCCCGCCGCGTTTCTGGCGGATGAGCAGGGGTTGGGCAAGACTATCCAGGTGATCGCCGCGTGTGACGCGCTTGGACTGAAGAAGGTCGTAGTCATCTGCCCGGCCATCGCCAAGATAAATTGGGGCCGCGAATTTGAGCGGTGGGGTGCGCAAGATCGCCAAGTCCTGATATATTCATACGACAAAATGACCCAATCGAAGGATGTGCGAAATGCTATCGCTGCGTTTGAACCAGACGTTCTTGTCCTCGATGAAGCGCACTATCTCAAAAATCGTCAGGCGAAGCGCACGAAGTTTGTGTACGGCCAACATTGCCGTGGTGACGGTCTGGTCCGTTTCGCTGATCGCGTTTGGCTTCTTAGTGGCACTCCCATTCCTAATAATGTCAGTGATTTTTGGACACATCTCAAAGCAATATGGAAATATCCCCTGAACTTTGTCGATTTCACGGTGTATTTCTGCAAGACGTGGAACGGCCAATTCGGGATGAAGGTTCTCGGCAACAAAGCCGATAGGATGGGCGAGTTCAAATCAGTACTCAAGTCCATCATGCTGCGGCGTAGATCGGAGAATGTGCTTACGGAATTGCCCCCGCTTTGGTGGCAGGACAGCGTTGTCGAAGTCCAAGACTGGGACGACATGAAGCACATTGAAGATGAGGCCGAGAGGGAAGCCGTCGAACTGATCCTCCAGAGCGCAGTGACGCAAGAGGATGTGGCGGGACAGCTTGAGAAGATCGCGCCCCACATGGCGTCGCTAAGACGGCTGACCGCGCTGGCCAAGGCGAAGCCTATAGCGGCGCAGTTAGCGGGTGAGCTGGCTGATAACGCATACGATAAGGTCGTGGTGTTCGCGTACCATCGCGCTGCACTAGAAGCGTTGCGCGAAGGGCTGGCTGACTTCAACCCGGCCTATGTCGTTGGTGGCCTCGGAAATCAGGAACGTCAATCCGAGATCGACAGGTTCCAGGCCGACCCAAACTGCCGCGTGTTCATCGGCCAGATCACGGCCTGTTCGACAGCCATCACGCTGACAGCCGCGAACCAAGTTGCGTTTGCTGAGATGGATTGGGTGCCTGCGGTCAACGCTCAGGCGTCAAAGAGATGTCACCGCATCGGCCAATCTAAGCCAGTTATCGTGCGGGCGTTTGCGTTAGCTAATTCGGTTGACGAAATCGTGGCACGGACACTGAGTAAGAAAGCCCAGATGATCTCCGAGGCGCTGGATTAAAAGAAGCCGGGGCTGCTTCCTATCAACCCCGGCTCCCAGTTTAACCTACAGCAAATCGTCGAGATCGGAAATATCCGCAGTAGGCCGAGGTTCGGCAGTGAACTCGTCTGCTGCCGACAAACGCCCGTCCATGCGAGGACCGTCTTTGATCTTCTGGATATTGTTAAGACTAAACGAAACGCCGCGATTGCCGTTTGTGTCATAAGTGTAGGCGCGAAGCGATGCCCTCACGACCGCTCCCGGATAGATTTCATTTGGATCGGTAAGTATCGCCGGTTTTCCGTCAGGACCGGCGTAGATTGACACTACACCGGGCTGCTTTCTAGACTTCACATTAATAAATATGGAGCCTTCCGGGTATCCCTTCTCAACGCCATCCTCTCGGAATGGCATTTTGACTTTACCCGACTTAATCAGTTCGGCAGTCTTGTCGCCCCACTCCCCCTTCGCCACAATCTGTGCGGCGGCTTTAAGTTCCGTAATGTCCGCATCGTCGGCAAAAACCAAGGCGCAACTATATACTGCATCAGTAGCTCCCGGAGGAGTCTGCGGCTCGAAGATGTGCGGGTAGCTAATCGTAGCTTCAGGTGAGATAACTTTTGACATCGTATGTTCCTTGTTCACTCGTTCACGGTAAATTCGTCCGACGCCAACATGGCGGCGGGCGGGCGATTGTCACTGTCCTGAACCATAGACAGGCCCGTAGACACTGACATTATGAGATTGCCGGGGACGTTCTTTTTGCCCACGACCTTCTCAATCTGAGCCGGTGACTTGATTTTCTTTTCGTAAATCTCGTCATCGTCCAGACCTTCTGCGGTGGCCCAAGCCACCATATCCTCATCAGTAACCCAACGCCGGGTGGCGCGTTTCTCCACCAGCTTATAGCCCGGCACACAAGCGCCGGTTTCCAGCAAGGTGTGGGCATGACGCCGCAGCGACTTGATCCACTCCTCTATCAACGGGATGCGTTCGAGATAGTTTCCTATTTCGGCTGGCGTTAGATCATCAATAGTGCGGACAGCACCAAACTCGTCTTGGGCCACCGTCAATGCGTTCGACCGCAATGCCGGGCAGACACCCGCCGCTTTGCAGAACCGGCAATGGTCCCCTGCCACACGCGGTGCGTCTGGTTTTAGCGCGGCATGGGCGGCGTCGATCAGATCGGTACCAAAATTCAATATCTCGTCGCGCGTGTATGTGTGCGTCCGTATCGGCCCGTCTCGATGAGCCGCTCGCGGTTGCACAATCACAGTGTGGACCGCGTTGATCGGTGCGCGTTCTCCGATCTTGAGTGCTGCGCCCAAGGCGTAATACTTCAACTGCGAATTATCTTCGACATCAACCGCAACGCCTTGGCCGTGCTTGTAGTCGATCACCCAGAGATTGCCGCTCGCCTTACCGTAGATCGTGCAGTCACTCGTACCGAACATCGGCATAGGGGGGTCAAGCAACTCAAGGCTAAACCGCTGTTCAAGTCGCAGCAGCGCAGGGGCTTCGTCGGCTTCGACCTTTCTCACGAAGTCAACGTAGGTCTGGACCGCTGTGGCCATGTTGTCGTCTACGATGTGATCGTGGAACGTACCGCCGATAGTCTCGCTGACATCTGCCACATTGTTAAGCAAACAATGTTCGCCCAGTTCGTGCGCCGCTGTCCCGAGTTCCGCAAAAGGACTGCTCTCATCTGGGAACGGAGCTTCGGCGTTGTGGCTTCCCGGACACGCCATCCGGCGTTTGCTGTTCGACGCACCGAATGATGCGTGCGCTATTGATCCTGACATTCCTCTCTCTCTCCTGTCGCTTACGTCTCTCGATCATGGCTAGTTCTCGGTATATTCCCTCTATTAATTTCCTGGATGCGTAAGGGGCCGCATCCTTA
>Ga0307380_10011806_pt1 | contig 10908 bp, 6 predicted proteins | sample UN3MG_FD_202239 | JGI IMG/M metagenome (GOLD analysis project Ga0307380, IMG submission 202239) | Soil microbial communities from Risofladan, Vaasa, Finland - UN-3 | ecosystem: Environmental > Terrestrial > Soil > Coastal area > Acid sulfate soil | place: Finland: Risofladan, Vaasa | collected... | reverse complement strand
CGCGGCCCCGCCCGGGGGCCCGATTTATACAGAGTTAGGGAGTCAAATACGAGTAGTGAACTGTCTCTTTGTGGCCAATACGGCTAATGACACCGGCGGAGCTGTTTCCTGTCCTGATTCTATAAACGGTAATGGCGATAGTTTATTTAACCTGGTTAACTGTACTTTTTATGGCAATTCCTCGCCGACATTTTATAAACCCCCTACAAATTCAGCGAAACAGCCGGATGGTTCACGGGAGCGTTGGAGCGGTTCGGTGATTACGAATTGTATATTCTATAATTCGATAGCTAATGAAGAGTCTGAAATACCAGCCTCTTTCGAGTTTGGTCGGGAAGAGCCGTTAATTATTACGAGTATTTATGAAAAAGAACCTGACCAGGATGGTGTTATTCCGCCGACGTCAGATCCTTTATTCGTGGACCCCTATGGAGCCGATGGTATCTTAGGCACCGAAGATGATGACTTTCGCCTGGCGCCGGTTTCACCTGCAATTGATTCAGGGACGAATGAAACCGAGCCATCACTGCCGGCCATGGATTTAGACGGTTATCCACGGATTCTCAATGACATCGTTGATTTAGGGGCATATGAATTTACAGATGCAATCGATGCGGATGCCGAGAACTGAGCCGGGTATATTTTAACGCGGCTTGTTAAAATCATCGAAACAGTCAGGTAGTGGAGTATCGTAATGCGCAGGCAACACGGATTTACGTTAATAGAGCTTCTGATGGTGATTTCCATTGTGGTGTTATTGATGGCGCTTCTGCTGCCAGCCCTTCAGCGAGTCAGGAAGCAGGCTCGGGCCGTTGCCTGTCAGGCTAACCTGAAACAGTGGGGGACAACACTGGCCCTTTACGCGCAGAACCACCAGGGACGTTTTCCGAGTGACATGATGGCCGGGCCTGGTGTTTGGGGCGCTGGCATATGGTTGATCCGCGGCACCTTCCTTAGCGGGGACGATCCGAACGCGCCGCAGGATTCCTTTCACGGTTTTCACACGAAGGACATCGCTTGCTGCCCCATGGCTGCCAAATGTGCGAGGCGTTGGGGATTCGGCGGTTTCGCCGGTTTTGGTTCCGAACCCGGGTTCGCTCGCGGAACAACGGGATCAACGTTTACGGCTTGGGAGCTTACAGATCCCGGTCCGCCGTTTCGCGGCAGCTACGGGTGCAACAGTTGGTTGTTCAATGGATTCTGTGAGTATCCCCGCATACGGCCCGGCCATCTGGGCCGCTTGGTTGAGGTGGACGTGCTCTCCCTCAGGGGCCCCGATAAAATTCCAACGCTCCTTGATTCAACACAACCTTGGGGTACTCCTTTTGCCAATACCGCGCCATCGCGATTCCGGGAACCGATGGGCAATCCCATCGGCATGGCACCCTTATGCATAAACCGGCACAACGGGTATGTCAACGGACTTTTTCTGGATTGGTCGGTGAGGAAGATCGGGCTCAAAGAGCTATGGACGCTAAAGTGGTACCTCCAGTTCGATACGGCAAACCTTTGGACGAAAGCCGGTGGTGCGCAGCCGTCCGACTGGCCGGAATGGATGAGGGGATTTAAGGATTATTGAGAAATAGTGCTCGCCGGCGAATTTCAGAATTCGGCATTCGAATTTTGCCGGCCGATGGATTACAATTCCAAAGCAGTTATGGTATGCTGTATTGCTATGCCTTCTCAATCAGTTAAAATTCTGTTAACCGGTCAGCCGGGATGCGGCAAGACGACTGCGGTGATGAAGATTATAGATAATCTCGATCCTGAGACAATAGCGGGATTTTATACACAGGAGATTCGGCAAAATAATGTCCGTAGGGGTTTTCGCTGGAAAAGACTCGATGGGGCCGAGGGGACACTTGCTCACGTTGATATCAAGGGGCGATTTAAGGTTGGTAAATACGGTGTTGATGTCGAAGGTTTCGATAAAAATGTAGTCCCTGTTCTGGATATTGAACAAACCGATGCCCGGTTGTTTGTTATTGACGAGATTGGAAAGATGGAATGTTTTTCAAAGAAATTTGTTGATGCAGTGCGCAAGCTCTTTGAATCCGACAAGCCGGTATTGGCTACTGTGGCAAAGAAAGGCTCCGGCCTTATTTCAGAGGTAAAGAATTGCCCCAACATTAAATTCTTTAATCTAACCAGCGCCAATCGTGAAAAGGTAGCTACTGAAATTCTGAAAAAACTATCGTTTTTAAGAAGGACTTAGTGATTATTCCTTAGCTCCGTGCCTGCGGAGCAGTTCGATTATATCTTTGTTACCCCGAAGTGCAGCTTTATACAGAGGTGTATTGCCATACTTGTCCTTCGCATTTACATCGGCTCCGTTAGTTAGAAGCAGTTTGGCTATATTCTTGTGGCCTCTGGCGGTGTAATGTAGTGGTGTAACACCGGATATGTTTCTTGTATTAACGTCAGCTCTTTTGGAAATAAGGAGTTTGACCAATTCTAAATCCCCATCACGGACTGCAAAGTGTAAAAGTGTGTTTTCATCCATGTCCTGTGAATTAACATCGGCACCTTTAGCAGCAAGCGATTCTGCAATATCTAAATGATAATTGTTAAGAGCCGCGGAAAGTGTCGTATAACCGGCATTATTTTTTATTGTTACATCAGCACCTTTAGCGATGAGCAATTTTGCAATATCCTTATTGTTCTGACTGAGTGCAATTAATAGTGGGGTATTACCATCTGAGTCTTTTGTGTTGATATGTGCTCCTTTGTCCATGAGCACCTCTACTAATTCCTTAATCCTATACCATCTTCCCGCTGCCTTATGTAAAAGTGTGAAGCCTTTTTCGTTTTTTGAGTTAACGTCGGCGCCTTTTGTAATGAGCAGTTTAGCTATCTCAACGGATTTATAGTTACTGTCGAATGGATTATCAAAGTGATCCGGGCAAACCTTGTGCAATGGTGTATCACCCCAATAGTCCTTTGCATTGACATCCGCCCCTTTATTAATAAGCATCTCAACCATTTGCGTTGCATCATTTTCGTATCTACCAGTTGCAATATGTAGTGCAGTAGTATCATTGATATTCTTTGCTTTAACATCTGCTCCTTTGGCAATTAAAAATTCCGCTAAGTCTTTACTGTCTTCATGTCGTCCTCGAACTACCTCGTGTAATGGTGTTTCACCATTTTGGTTCTTTGTATTTACATTTGCACCTGAGCTAATGAGTAATTCCATTATATCTCTGGAAGCCCTGAATGATGAAGATGCTTTATGCAGAGGTGTGTTACCTATTTTATTCACTACATTAGGATTAGCACCTTGAGCTAAAAGGAACTTGGCCAAATCCTTCCGGCCCCAGGCACTTACCCTATGTAAAGGTGTTTCGCCGTACTTATCCGTTGCATTGACATCTGCACCTCTGGCAATTAAAATTTCCACTATATCAATATGATCCTCTCGTATAGCCCTATGCAGCGGTGTCCATTCGTTATAATCGTTTTTGGTATTGATATCAGCTCCGTTGTCGATAAGCAGTTCAGCTATTTCTTTATAGCCTTCTCTGGCTGCGTAGTGCAGGGGTGTTTCTTCATATTGGCCGCACTTGATGTTGACTTCAGCGCCGTTGGTTAGAAACAGGGCAATTAAGTCTTTGTTGCCGGATGGTAGTGCCAGGAAGAGCGGCGTCCAGCCGTCTTTGTCTTTTGCATTAACATCTGCCCCGTTTGAGATAAACAATTCAGCCGCTTCTGTGTTTCCATTATGTGCGGCCTCGTGAAGGGGTGTCCATGTATTCAAATCCTTCTCGCTCGTTTACATTGGCGCCCTCCGAGATGAGTGACTGGATTTGCTCAACGTCACCTGACTTGGCGGCCAGATGGAGTGGTGTTGTGATGGGAGACGGCTTCTTTTTGCACCCGGTGGCTATGAGTATTAATACCAAAATCAGATAAAAGTATCTATTCGCTTTCACTGAAAGTTGCCTTAAATATACGGACTATCCACAGTTTCACATATATAAGGCACAAAGAACGATAAAAGTAACAATATTTTTAATATTTTAAGCAGGATTTTTCGCTTTGGTGCCAATTATAAAATTTAACCCGCTTTGAGGAAAAGACTTGCTATATTGTAGCGGAAAAGTTACAGTCTTACGAAGTATTATTTCCGGCAAGAATATGGGGGACGGGAAAGCCGGTACGGTCAAAACTGCGCAGCAATTAAAAGGAGCCAAAGGAGAAATGCAAGCCGAGCTTGAATATAGAAACTTAATCGAGCTTTTTAATGGATCCCTCGGTAAAATCAAATCTTTAGATAAAGATTGTCTTGAAATAATCAGGCCGGAACGCCGGGAAGTTCTAACCTTCGGACAACTACAAATAAGGGCAAAAGAATTTGCATTGTGGCTTATTCAGGACAGGGGCATAAGCGTCAATGACAAAGTGGCGGTGCTGGGGAAGAACCGTGTGGACTGGGACGTTGCCCTTTGGGGGATTATATTGGCGGGTGCTGTTCCGGTGTTGATAGACCCTGAAAGGCCGGTCGAAGGTGTAAAAACGCATCTGATGAATACGGACGCCGGGCTGGTTGTTATGGCTGATGATTATCAGAACGACGATTCCCGATGGGAACTGAAGGAGTGGGCCAACGACCGGGGTATTGGTCTGATTGAGATGACCGTTTTTAAGAAAGTTAGTACGGACCAGGCCAAAGCAAATGAATTGCTGAGTGAAATCTGCGGAAAGAAGAACGCCGAGGATACGGCCGTGATTCTCTGCACTTCGGGTACGACTGGCGACCCGCGGGAAGTTGAGCTGACTCATACCAATTTCATTGCTAATATTCTGGGTTCCGTGGAGAAGATAAGATTAACCCAGGAAGATACGCTCGGACATATTCTGCCGCCACATCATTCTTTTGGTCTTACAGTCGGCAAGCTGCTGCCTTTCTGTGTCGGTGCAAATAATGTTTATACCAACCAATACCGCCATGTGTCCGAACTTATAAGGGGTAAGAATGTAACGATTTTTATTGCGGTGCCTGCTTTATTTACGGTCCTTGCCAAAAAGTTCGAAGAAAATCTGTCCAGGCAGAAGCGAAAAAATCCGCTTGTTAGACTTCTTGACCGCTATCTGCCGAAGGTGGTGGGAAAAAGAATCATAAAAAAATTAGGATGGGATAGGCTTAGATTTTTCTTGTCAGGCTCGGCGCCGATGCCGAAGTGGGTACTGGATGTGTTCTGGCGCAGAGGCATATTGCACTATGAAGGTTATGGCACTACAGAAAACTCGCCGGTCTATGGTTTCAATGAGAGTGCGGGGACGTTAGGCTCTGTCGGTCAACCCATCACAACTATGCTGGTGAAAATTATCAATGAAGAAGGTCAAAGTCTCCGGCCCGGAAAAAAGGGGGAGATTGCTCTGGGCGGGCCGTGTATTATGAAGGGCTACTATAAGAATCCCAGGGCAACTCAGGCCGTGGTTACCACGGATGATAAGGGCGTTCGGTGGCTGCATACGGGCGACCTGGGGTATCTGGATGAGGACGAGAACCTTTATATTACCGGCAGGAAGAAATACCTGATTGTGCTTCCGGGTGGTAAAAATGTGAATCCTGAATTAGTTGAGTCGGCACTTTCGCAGGCCCACTATGTAAGCGAGATATTGGTGGTTTCTGATATCCGAAAAGACTCAATCGGTATAGAACAGGAGACGGTCAGGGCAATCATCCGGCCGGACTGGGACACAATAGAGGCCAAAACCAGTTTTTCGTACGATGATTTGGTAAAGCAGCCTCAGGTTCTCAGGTCACTCGTCTGGCAAAGCGTTCATGAATGTCAGATGAAGAGCAGGCGGTTGTCCTCTTATGAAAAGGTGTCATCGAATAATCTTGAAATAAGAATAGAAGAATTTCATAAGACCTCTACCGGAAAGATTAAACGAGAAGTTTATATGAAGTTGTGATAATGTGATATTGAGGATTCTTCTGCTTGAAAATGTTCTCTGAAATTTCGTTGATTAAAGTATTTTAAGCGTTTTGGTTTTTAAAAAAATAAGTTCCATATCAATTCGTCCCTTTTAGGAGGTTTTGCAATGCAAGGTTCTATTTCCCGTCGTAATTTTCTTAAGACCGCCGCAGCCGGCAGCGCTGCGCTGGCAATGTCTGCAACGAGTTACTCCCGTGTTATCGGTTCCAACGACCGGATATCCATCGGCATTTTAGGCTGCGGTGGACGAGGCGTTGGCGCTCATATGCCGGGAATTTACGCGCATAACGACAGCCAAAACTTTGAGATTACCGCGGTTTGCGATCCCTGGCGGGTCCGCCAGGATGCGGCCTCGGCGCAGGTTAAAGAATGGTACGGACGCGAGGCGCGAAAATTCTCGTCTTATCATGACCTCGTGGCACTTAAGGATGTTGATGCCATTATGATTGCCTCGTGCGACCACCAGCATACCACGCACCTTAAGGCGGTGGCCGAGGCCGGCAAGGACGCCTACTGCGAAAAGCCGCTGGCGAGGAGGCTTGACAGGCTTAAGGTCGCCTGCGACGCCGTGAAGAAGGCCAAAATCGTGGTGCAGGTCGGTACACAGTTACGAAGTTATCCTACCTTTACCGGGTGCCGGGAGCTTTACAAGACAGGGATTCTCGGCAAGGTGGGGCGTATCGAGCAGTGCCGCAACAGCGAGAAGCCCTATTGGTATAGCTATGTCAAGGATGTCAAAGCCAAAGACGTGGACTGGGAAGAATTCCTTTTGGACACTCCTTTCCAGAAGTTCGACCCGGTTTTGTATTCAGGCTGGTACGGTTACAGGCTGTTTTCCGACGGGCCGATTCCGGGGTTTGCAAGTCACTACACCGACCTTGTGCATTATATCACCGGCGCGAAGTTCCCGACAAGCTGCGTTTGTCTGGGCGGGACGTTTACCTGGAAGGACGAGCACAAGTTTACCTGTCCCGACCATGTTCAGGCTATGTGGATTTATCCGGAAGGATTTATGGTCAGTTACTCGACGAACTTCGGCAACGGCAGCGGGAACAGCTTTAAGATATTCGGCGACCAGGGCGTGATGGATATGGTCAACTGGAATGCGCCTATTCTGACGGCCGAAGGCGGAGGTAAGAGGATGGGCAATATACGCGGCAGGAAGCCCATAGAAGAGGTTCAAAGGCCCGACCACTTCCTCGACTGGTTACAATGTCTGCGAACCCGTAAGACACCGAACGCATCCATCGATGCCGGTTATCAGCATGCGGTCGCCTGCATCATGGCGATGCGGTCATATGACACCGGAGACCGAATGATATACGACCACCGGAGACGTGAAATACGCAAGGGATAGAATTCGTATGTCATTTTGGATTTACTTAATTTGTATAACAAAGTAAGGAGAAAGTACAGATGAACTCTTTTGACCAACTTAGCCGCAGAGATTTCCTTGACAGGACAATAAAGCTTGGCGCTGCAGGCCTCGCAGCCTCATGTACTGCGACATCAATTGAAACTGCCCTGGCGGGCGAGAGAGATGACCGCTGGCAAATCGGCTGCTATACTCGTCCATGGGCAGATTACGATTACCGCGTAGCGCTCGACGCCATCGCTGAGGCGGGTTTTAAGTATGCCGGTCTGATGACGACCAAATCCAAGGGAGGGCTTGTAATTTCGGTTGACACTTCGCTTGAAGAGGCCCGGCAGGTCGGACGCGAGCTGAAGAAGCGCGGCCTGAAGGTTCCGTCGGTATATGGCGGCGGCATTCCGGTGGAAAAGTCACTTAAGGCGGGCATCGATGGTCTCAAGAAACTCATCGACAACTGCGCCGCCTGCGGTGCGACGAACCTGTTGATGGGTGGGACAGGTAACCAGAAGCTCTTCAAGGTATATTACAAGGCCATTGCCGAGTGCTGCGATTATGCTCAGGAGAAAGGATTAGGTATCAGTATCAAGCCGCACGGCGGGCTCAATGCCACCGGGCCGCAGTGCCGCAAGACAATTGAAATGGTCGGCCACAGGAATTTTGGAATATGGTACGACCCGGGTAATATCTATTACTACTCTGACGGCAAACGCGACCCTGTTGATGATGCTCCAACCGTGGACGGGCTTGTGGTCGGTATGTGTATCAAGGATTACAAGCACCCGAAGAATGTAGCAATAACGCCGGGAACGGGACAAGTGGACTTTCCTGCGGTTTTTGCGCGCCTTAAAAAAGGAGGTTTTACACACGGTCCGCTCATCATAGAATGCCTTGACCCGGGAGATGCTAAACAGTCTATTGTCCAGGCCAAAAAAACCAGATTGTTCCTGGAAGAGCTGACCGGTCAGAAGACGTCGCCTTCGAGTAAGAGTCCTGTTAATGCTGAATTGACCGCAGGTCTGGCGGTGATTGATATAACGCCGCCGGTTAATTATAGAATGAGCGGATATTTTAGCGAGCGTTTGAGTACCGGCACGTCGAATCCGCTTCGGGCCAAGGCGATGGTCATCCGCCAGGGTGACACAAGTGCGGCTTTGGTCTTCTGTGACATTATAGGTTTGTCGCTCGATGTTTCATCGCGTGTCCGTCGCAAAGCATCCAAAAAGACCGGAATTCCGGCTGAGAATATCCTCATTGCCGCCACGCACAGCCACACGGGGCCGCTCTACTTTGGTGCTCTTAGGAAGCACTTCCACGATCTCGCCGTAGCTGAACACGGCAATGACCCATACGAGAAGATAGATTACTCCTCTGAACTGGTTAAGAAGATAGTCAGGGTAATATCTCAGGCCGATGCGAAAGCAAAGCCCGTCCGGCTCAAGGCGGGAGTTGCCGAACAGCGAAACCTTTCTTTCAATCGGCGGTTCCACATGAAAAACGGTACCGTCCGGTTCAATCCGGGCGTATTGAACCCGGACATTGTCCGGGCCGCCGGGCCGATTGATCCTGATGTTGGGATTGTGTTTTTCTGTAATCCAGAGAGTGACAATCCGGGTTCTGCACTGGTGAACTTTACCCTTCACCTCGATACTGTGGGCGGGACCAAATACGCAGCGGACTATCCTTTCTATCTTGAGCGGTCGCTGCGTGAGGCGTATGGAGATGAGTTTGTTTCGTTGTTTGGTACGGGTACGTGCGGGGACATTAACCACATCGACGTTACGAAGAGGGAACGACTCAAGACGGACCACATCGGAAATACGCTGGCTCAAACGGTGAGGGCCAAAGCGAGGTCTCTGGGATCTGTTGGAGAGCCTGTGCTTGCAGTGCGAAGCGAAGTCGTTAATGTTCCGCTTCAAAGTTACGGACCGGAGGATATCGCCTGGGCACGCGAGAACATCAAGAAAGTGGGTACAAGTGAGCTGTCATTTATTCAACAGGTTCAGGCATATAAGATATTGGCACGCCAGATGCGCCCCGGCGAGAATATCGGGCTTGAGGTGCAGGTTTTTCGACTGGGCAGTGACGTGGCGGTGGTTGGTTTGCCGGGAGAGGTTTTCGTTGACCTGGGTCTTGCTATCAAGCGGGCCAGCCCGTTTGCGACCACGTTAGTTATCGAGTTGTGCCAGGATGCCCCCGGTTACATACCTACAAAGAAGGCGTTCGCCGAAGGCAGTTACGAGACGGTCAACTCGCGTATTGCTCCCGGAGGCGGCGAGGTGATGGCTGAGGCGGCTATACGGCTACTGAAGGAGCTTGGAACATCATAAGTACATATTACTAATACATAACAGTTATTCTTTTATTCCGACCGGTCGGAATAAGAATTGTATATCTGTATCCGGAGATTACAATGGAACACTATACGTTCCGTTGTATCGGACGGAGACTTGAGAAAATAATCGAAACAATCATAAGAGCAAAAGCTGCTTATGGCATATTCCCTTATTAAAGGAGGACTACGAGATGTCGAAAAATCAAGAAGCTTCAGTTGTAAATAAGGAAAAAGAGCGGATTACCCGCCGCAGGTTCATTGGCGCCGCCGGTGCGGTGGCTCTGTCGTTTACGGTGGTAAAGCCCGAACATGTCCGCGGTTTCAATGCCAACTCGAAGGTTAACCTGGGTATAATCGGCTGTGGGGGCCGTGGGACGTGGATAACCGGTCTGTTCAATGAGCATGGCGGATACAATATCGTTGCGGTGGCGGATTATTTTCAGGACAGGATTGATAATTGCGGCGGCAAATTTGGCGTGCCGCAGTCCCGCCGTTATCCGGGCATTTCAGGTTATCGCAGACTCCTTGAAAATGTGGATGCAGTAGCGATTATAAGCCCGCCGTATTTTCATCCGGAGCAGGCCGCAGCGGCGGTCGATGCAGGCTGTCATACATATCTTGCCAAGCCGATTGCAGTGGACGTGCCGGGTTGTCAGAGTATCGGTGCCAGCGGCAGGAAGGCGTCGAGTAAAAAGCAGTGTTTCCTTGTGGATTTTCAGACCCGCGCCGATCAATTCTACATCGAAGCGCTTAAACGCGTCCGCGATGGCGCAATAGGAGATTTCGTTTTTGGCGAGGCGACATACCACGCGGGTTGTCCGTTCCAGAGTAAGTACGACACCTGGCGGAGTGACCCGGATGATTCTGAGAATCGTTTGCGGGCATGGGGGCTGGACAGGATATTGTCCGGTGACATTATTACCGAGCAGAATATTCACACACTCGATGTGATGAGCTGGATTATGGACTCAGAGCCTGTTTATGCGGTCGGCACGGGCGGCCGGACGGTTCGTCCTGTCGGAACGTGCAACGACCACTTCACACTTGTCTTTGAGTATCCGAACAACATTGGTATCACATTCAGCTCAAGACAAATCGAAGGTCACGGCACTCAGCCTGAGGGCATCAGGAATCGTATGTTCGGCTCAAAGGGTGTGCTTGAAACGGAATACGGCGGATGGGTACTGATTCGGGGCAAGGATGAAACATTCTATCGCGGCGGAAGAAGCCCCGGCATTTACAAGGACGGCGCCGTTACG
>Ga0307380_10011804_pt1 | contig 10909 bp, 15 predicted proteins | sample UN3MG_FD_202239 | JGI IMG/M metagenome (GOLD analysis project Ga0307380, IMG submission 202239) | Soil microbial communities from Risofladan, Vaasa, Finland - UN-3 | ecosystem: Environmental > Terrestrial > Soil > Coastal area > Acid sulfate soil | place: Finland: Risofladan, Vaasa | collected... | reverse complement strand
CATGGGGAGATAGTTGTCATTTCGAAGTTGTGGACGTTGACAACGTGCTTGGCCTTGGCGCTGGGTATGTTGTGGATAGGTTTGGTGATACTTGGTACATAGATCCAAATATAAGCACCCAGCCAGACGTTATCATACCTTATCCAGCATCAATACCTGCTAATCTTTATATTAGACTAATATATAATTCTGTTGGCGTTACTACCGATGTCAGCGTTCAATTCAATCTATTCCTACATAAGCAGGTGATATGAGCAAGGCGGCAAAGTTTATTTTATTATTTTCGCTAGTGGTTGGCGCTGTTGTGATAGTGTTTGACATATATTTGATGCAGGCTGGAGGCACAGAGGCCACTATAAGCTTTCAGATGTTCGCATGGTCCTATAAGTATCCTATATTTACATTTGCATGTGGCCTATTCCCAGGGGTATTAGTAGGTCATTTCTTTTGGCGAATACGGGACACTAAGCTCACCAAAGAAATATCAGATGACAGTAGGAAATAAAGGTGGATATCATATAGCCACAGCGAGGGCAAGAGCATGAAATATTGGACGTTAGCTGAGATCACTGATAAGATCAAACAAGACCTAGACCTAGAGGCCGAGGATTTTGTTAGGCCTGCTGAATTGACCGGCTTAATAAATGAGGCTATTGACGAGGCCGAGGCCGAGATCCACGCTCTTTACGAGGACTATTTCCTATCTAAATCCACTATTAGTATTACTTCTGGCACTGAGGAGTACGACCTCCCCGCTGACATATATGCCCATAAGATTCGTCGGCTTGTATATAACAACGGTTCTTCTGTGTACACGATTAACCGCATCCAGGATTGGAAGAAATTCGAGGTTAAGGCTATTGCCGACAACTTTGCAACGAGTGATCTGTACCAATTCTTTTTGGTGAACTCTACTCCTGGTAGCCCCAAAGTTGTGATTGTCCCGAAGGCCAGAGACACTGGACCCTATCTAACACTTTGGTACCTACGAAATGCCAATAGGCTTTCAGCCACCACTGACGTTTGTGATATTCCAGAATTTATAAACTTTATTTTCCAGAAGGTTACAGTCCTTGTACACGAGAAGGAGGGTAACCCTAACCTTGGAATGGACTACCAGAACTTGGAGCGTGAGCGTCAATTGATGGTGGGGGTACTGGCACAGATGGTGCCAGATGCAGAGAATGAAATCGAGTTAGATACGAGCTTTTACGAGGAGATGAATTAATGGACCCGAATGAATATAGGCCTGGTCAGGTAAGAAGAACGTATACAGAAACAGCTCCTGATCCAGCGGCTGTGGCGGCCCTACCATATCAAGGCCCTGCACCAACCCCAGGGATGGGTGGAAAAGGTGGTAATTTAACGGGGTCTAATGTGGACGCAGCAGGCCGACCAATTAGACCTAAGTGGGAGAGTCAGATTGATATAACCAGTGGCCTCCTCAAAGACCCGCTAACGTCGAAATCTCCTACTCCTACCCAAGGCTTGGATGCGTTTAGAAACGAAGCGCTTAGAACAGGTCCCAGCGCATGGCGTGGACTTATGGATACTCAGCAGCAACAACAAATGGGTCAAGCCAGAGACCAGTTGGGTCAACAGCAGGCCGGGCAGCTTTCACAAGCCCAAAACCGAATGGCCATGACTGGTGGTTTGAGTGGTGGAGCTAGTGAGCGTATGGGCTCCCAAATGGCTAAGCAGGGATTAAAATCCCAACAAGCTTTATCTATGGCTGGACAACAGCAAGGCACTCAGTACGATGTTGCTGACGAGGGTAAGCGCATGGGAGCATTGCAGCAATTACCAGGTCAAGAACTTGCTGGTGCGACATTTGGTAGGCAGGGTGAGCAATTTAATATCGAACAAGCCCTTAAAGAGCAACAGCTCAAAAGGCTTGCAGAGCTTGAGGCTTACAAATCAGAAATGGGCGCATGGGGTGCAGGAAAAACTGCGGATGCTGCAGCGGCGGCTGGTGCTGGTGGTGGCGGCGGTTTAATTAGTAATTTTATAGATAGCATAGGGTTAAAAGGGGAGAATTGATATGTTTTGGATACCAATGGCAGCAGGCGCAGCGATGGGAATGCTTGGAAACAAGAAAAAGCAAGCAGCGGCTAAGAAACAAAATAAGTACAACGCTGAGGTTATTAGATATTCGCCTTGGACCGGGATGCAGGGGCCAGGTGTTGCCCAAGCGCCGGACATGTTAGGCGACGTATTAAAAGGTGCCAGCATGGGTGGAATGCTTGGACAGATGGGTGGAGCAGGTGGGCCGGCAGCGGGTGCTGTAGGTAGTGCAAACCCTACTTGGTCTGGAATGATGGCCGGTGGTGGCGACAAATATTTGGAAGACGAAGCATTGGGTCAACTATCAGGCAGTGCAGGGTCTTTTGGCGCAGGCTCTGGCCCTTACGTTAGATCATAGGAGAATAAAACAATGGCGGTTGGAAAAAATCAATACACTTTTAAGGAAGACATAACGGCACCTAGCGCTAGCATGTTGGAGGCTGACGCACCTAGAATTTTACGTGCTCCAGATATGTCTAATTTAATCCCCGGTTTAGTTCCAAATTACCCACCTTCACCGGAGCAAGCCGCAGTACAGATGCCTACGCAAGCACCGGCTATTGGGGATAACGCTGTAAACCGATACCTAGCCAGTCAAATGGATGAACCTCAAGCCGCACCTTCTGCCTCTGGTAGTAGCGGTCTTTACCAGCAGATGATTGACCTCCAGACTAAAGCACTTGGGCGTGAGCAAGAAGGTTTAGCGGGTTTAGAGGGTAAAATTAAAGCTTACGGTGAAAGCCAAAAAACTGGTGGCTTCGATATAACCCCGCTTTTGAAAGCTACCGACATTTACACCGGATCTAATTTTTCTAAAAATTTCAAAGGCCCTAAAACCAAAGAAGAAAAAGACAAAGAGATGTTGGGGCTAGAGAGTCTTCTACAAAAACACCGAACTGGAGCTTCCAAGTCTGAATTAGATTTATTAAAAACTCAACTGGGATACCAAAAAAATCAAGCAAAAGCTAGTACAAAGCAAACCGTTGGGCAGGAAGCGGCAGAGAGAGCTTTCGGTAAAGATTACGCAGCCTACGGTCCAGGCGGTGGTTATGCATCAATCATGGGTAACATAAAAAAATTGCGAGGAGTTTCTAAGATCCTAGGGTCTGGTGAAGATGTGTCCGGGGGAGCAACGCGGTTATTTCCTTATAGAGAGTTTCACGATAAACGAGGAATGGCAGTGCAGGCCGATGTTGAATCTGTAGTACAGCAAAGTTTAAAGCAAATATTAGGTGGTGCATTTTCGGAGAAGGAAGCCACTGCTTTAATCAAAAGAGCTTACGACCCGCTACAAGACGAGAAAGAAAATAAGAGACGTGTTGACGCCTTACTTAATCAACTAGAAATCGGAGCTGCACAAAAGCAAAGAGCTGTTGACTACTACGAGAGGACGGGAAGTATATCGGGATTCAAATCTATGCTGCCCACAATGTCAGATTTCGATAACGTCATCAGTGGTTTAGACGATGATAAAGAACGTGAGTACCAAGACCTATTAGCAAAAAAGAAAATGGCTGACGGTAAAAGACAGGGCAATAGAAGATAAGAGCGGGGGATACGTGGCTTTAACAGCGGCAGAAGAACAAAGACTAGCAGAGCTTGAGACATTACGCTCTGGTGGTGTACAGCCGAATAGCGGTATGCAGGCCAGCGGCGACATTCAATATGACGAGGACTGGACACCAGAGGATCAGCAACGCTTTGACGAGCTAGAAAAAACTAGGGGTGCTGACGACAACGGTAAAATGATCGACGAAGCTCACCCGGCGCTATCTGGTATGAAGGGTTTTAAGACCCGTTTTGTTTACAAGAATCTTTCAGCCGACCCCGAGGCTGGTTTTAATTATTTACAAAAACAATATCCAGACATGAATTTTAAAAAACATGGCGACGAAGTGCTGCTAAAAAGGCCCGAGGAAACCCAGTGGAGAAAGCTTGATCCTAGTGGTTTTGACTTAGAAGATATCACCGATGTAGGAAGCGATATAGTATCGGGGGTGGCCGAAACTGTCTCTGGTATTGGTGGTGGGGTTTTAGGTGGTCTTGGTGGTACAGCGGTAGCTCCAGGGGTGGGGACTGTCGCTGGTGGTTTAGCTGGTGCTTCCGCTGCCAGTGGAGCAACGGCTGCGGGGGTTGAGGCCTTACGCCAAAAGTTTGGGCAAGCTGCGGGTATAGACCAACAGTTTGATCCAGGGCAAGTAAAGACTGCTGCAATGTTTGGTGCTGGGGCACCATTGTTATTTGGTACCGGTGCAGCGGGTAAGCATGTGGCTAAAGCTGGTGCTAAGGGTTTGGGTAAATATTTTACTGAAAAGGCTGGGGAAAAACTAGCCGCTAGGGGTATTGAAGCTCCACTTGCAGAGGTTGTAGCTAAAGGCCAACGAGGCGCTTTATCTGCCGGGTTTAGTAAAGCCAAGGATGCAGTATTTCCCAACGTTGGCCAGTTTGTAAGTGGTGTACAAGCCGACACTATTAGATATGCTAGCAGGCATTTAGACGACATAGTAAAGGCTGAAGAATCTGGTTACGGTAGAGCACAAATCTACGGGCAATTAAAAGACACAATAGAGGCAAAGCATGTAGACGACATTAGATCTATTGGCGATGAACTTGGTAAAGCGATGAAAGACATGGATATCTCCGTTGATTTAGACGCTGTACATGCACCATTTGACGACCTATTAGATCAGTATGCACAAAGAGCGTCCTCATACGTAGATGAATTAGTTGAGCAATACGGTGAAGAAGAAGGCGGTAAGCTAGCAATGAGGACTGACGTTGTAAAAAATTACACTAAATTGAATAAGATATTAGAGGCTAAAAAATCACCGTTTAGTGTCTTAGACGGCCCTGGGGCAGTGGCTTACAAAAAAGATTTAAACGAGCTTACCAACATCAGTAAGCCTGCCGGTGTTTCCTTGTCGCCACTGGAAAAAGATTTACAAAGAACTTCTAGACAAGCCGTTGCAAAGCTAGACAGTACATTCAATACGGGCGAGTTAAAAGCAATTAACGAGAAATATTCCCACGCTATTGACCGTGGAGATTTACTTAAGAAATTTTTTAAGGACGAGTTTTCTACCCAGCGAACTCTCCACTCGCTACTAGGTAAGAAAAAAGGTGCTGAAAGATTAGCACTTGAAAAGATTGACCGTGAACTTGGCACCGATGTATTAGGTGAGGCCAAGCACCAAATAGCTATTGATTTATTTTCTAGACCTAGTATGGACGCTATTGGTTCTGGTGGTACCACTTCTACTAGTCATTCGGTACCGCTTGGTGGCTTGGGTGGTTTCTTAGGTTACGCTGCTGGCAATAAGATTGGCCCAGAAAGTGGTGGTAGAGTACTAGGTGCTGGAGTGGGTGCTTATTTGGGATCTAAGATTGGTAGTCCTGCAGCACTTCGTACAGTTATGAAAGCAAATAAAGCAGCAGGCACACCATGGCGAGCAATGCAAAAAACAGGGCTACCGCAGCCAGCCCTTAGAACTTGGAAAAACATTCAACTAAACGAGGACTACTAAATGAAAGGTAAAGTTATGGAAATGGACGAACCAAAGGGAAAGTACGGATCATACCCGGACTATGAAATTGAGCATCTAGCTGACAAATATGTGGAGGTAGCAGAGTGCAAGCAAGACTCTAAAAAACATGCTGCCGTTATGAAGTGTTTAAGCAAGAAGAAGAAAGCTATCAACAGCCTTGATGATATCAGAGAAAGAGCCAACAGTATGAAGGATGAAGACTAAGTGGGATGGGAGTCACTCTCAGCGGTCTTAACAGGGTTTATAGCTGCGAGTGTCCCCCTAGCTAAGTGGCTACTATCCACCTGGGCCACTAAGGTAAAAGAAAACGATCAACTCAGGGCCAGGGATATAGACTCCCAAATTAAGCAAATCTCCACCTTTGCCCACAACTTAAAAGATACGGCCAACATCCTTAGAACCCAATTAGAAGATCACACCAAACGGTTAAGAGCTAGCGAACTTCGTATGATCCAATTAGAAGATAGGCTCGATAAAGTTTTAGAGGAAGTCACAAACATCACTCGTAACCTACGAGTAGATATCAATAACCAGATTAGAACTGAAATATTGAAACTCAAAAAAGAAACCATAATGGTCAGGACAAAAAAATAACCCCAATATTTCTATTGGGGCTAAAAGCAAAAATGCGTGTTTGAGAATAGGATTGATATTATTCTATATCTAAAAGTGGTTCTAAGACTAGTACTTCGTTTGGACTCAATGTGCCATCTGGGATATCTTCTAGCCTAACAGGTAGGCAATCTAGCTCTATTACGTTTGACATAAACGATTCCATAGCAGCGTTGTAGAGATCTTTTTTACCGTCTAGTATTACATACGGGCGCTTTGATACTTCGTCAGGTTTTAACTCACCCTTTTCGTCTAGCTCTGCATGATCTTTTAGGATAGCTGTGTGCATAGAGCGAGCTAGTTTTTGCTCTGAGCTAATGTTTTTTAGTAGTTTAAAAACGTTCTTGAAAGCCTTCTTATTAGTGTATGCCCCGGTGCTGCCAAGCTTTCGTAGTACGTCGTTAAACTGCATGTCGTTTAAATCTCTAAAGGTTAACTCTAACATTTCTTCTCCTATTGTATGACTTCGTGTTCTTTGGAATACGCTCCAGCCTTCTCCGCTATCTCGTGCAAGAAATCTAATGTTGCCACTAAATTACTTGGGGTCAAGACAATTGCTATCCCACCGCATCTCGCAATTTGCTCTAGATTATATCTCTGTAATTTGTCCAAAACCCCGGTGTCAGTTTTTAACTCGATGGCTACAAACACTCCAGCAACGCAGAGCAGTATGTCAGGAGTCCCCCGCTTAGCTACTTGCTGGATCTTGATTACCCAGGATCTAGGGAGCTGTTTTAAGAGTGGTAGTACACGCTCTTTAAATACGGTTTCTGCTTTTTGGGCCATACCAAATCATAGGGGTAAGCCTTCTACCTTGTCAGCTAAACTTTTAAAGGAATGTTCTATACCGGCTGTAAGGGGTAAACGCTTGTGGGGGTACACGTTTTCCATGATATTCTTGCACTGCTTTAAGTGGTGTATTTTGTCCTCGTCTAGCTCAAACACAAGTTCATCGTGGATCGTTAGCGCCACGTCAAAGTTAGGCACTTTAAGCTGATAATCGTCCACTAAATTCATGGCTATTTTCATCACATCCGCAGTGCCCCCTTGGATGTAGTGGTTGGGCGCTTTGTAGGAAGTTTTGGGGTCTTTATAGTAGCTGCGACGACCGAACCAATTAAAGATATAACCCCTAGTTTCAGCGATGTGCATAAGTTGGTTTATAAGTGTCTTAATTTCAGGGGCCGAGTTAAAAATACTAGCCCTAATCCTACGTGCTTCACTCTCCGATACCCCTAGATTCTTAGCCAGAAGTGCAATACCAGAGCCGTAAACGGTGGCAAAATTTACGGTCTTCGCGTCCTTCCTACTAATGTTAGCTACGTCGGCTGTCGCTTGGTGAACGTCTAAACCACTTAGAACTTTTTCGATTAGCCCCATGGCTTCAGCTACATCTAGCAACATCCGAAATTCCATTTGGTCGTAGTCAAGCATACCAAAAAGTTTCCCATCCCTGGGGATGAACGCACGTCTAACCGGAAAAAGACATGGTTCTTCGTCTTCCTTGTCATATTTATCGGGTGAAGTTAGATTTTGTAGGTTCGGATTTGCTGAGCTTAGTCTACCAGTTTTTGTGCCGCTTTGCCTGAAGTCAGTATGGATAAGGTTATCTTTATCCATGAAGTATAAGAAGTTTTTAAAGTACTCTATTTGGCTTTTTGCTTGTCCGTAATCGAGCACTATACTAGCGGCAGGATGCTTGAAAAGCTTTAACGCTTTCTTATCAAATATTGGATTTCGTTTGTCGGTGTACTTTAGATCTTCGTCTTTAAATATTTCTTTGAACAGAGTTTGACCTTTTACAAAGTCGTGACCTGTGAGTGCTTTAAATTCTTTTTTAGTGGAGTCTAATTGGTCTGAATAATAGAGGGCAGCATCCCTGCAATACTTCGGATCAACCTTGATCCCCCTCCTCTCTATTCTAAACAATGTTTGTGTAAGACGCACCTCATTTTTCACAACACTGTAAAGCTTTGGCCTATTGGCCGGGGAGGTCCTGTCGAGATCTAAGACACTTTTATTTAGATGGTTAAATACTTTTGCCAGAACCACTGTGTCTTGCTCACCATAGGGTTGCATAATATTTAATGGTACCAATTCGTAATGTAATTTTTTAGTGCTCTTGCCAGATTCAGCGTGTGGATGAGTGGTAGCAAGCTTATGTTTCTTAACGTACTCAGTGACCATATCGAATTTTTCCTCACCAATTCGTTTAGCCAGCTCACCAAGGCCGTATTTAAAATGATCGTTGAACTCTAGCCGTCCAAGCACCATGGCGCAAACCACCTCACCTTTTAGCGTGAGATTATCATTTGCAAGTATAGCCATATCAAACTTTGCATCCTGAATAACCCAAACTTTATCCGGGTCGTCAAATAGGCTTGCTTGCACTTTACCAAAGTACTCGTCGGGAAGCGGTTCAATATCTGGGTAGGAATTAAAGTTGAAATAAAAGGTTTTCAAACTAACAACATCGGTAACCATAAAACAAAAAAGTACGTCACCATGATACGGCCTAAGACCTGTGGTCTCTGTATCAATGGCACATACTTCTGTAGTCTTTAAGAACTCTATTGCCCGGTCAAAGTTTTCACGGGTAACCAACATACTAGTTGCCCATGCTCTGACGAACATTGGTATGGGGTCGGCTTTTAACCGCAACCTTTGCAGGCTTAGCCTTTATATTGAGATCTCTTTTTAACCTAACAGCATCCACCAATTCATCTAAACAATAAGACATAGACTGCCCGGTCTTTCGACTAAGATCCTTAATGTACGTTTTATTAGTGGGCTTCATGTAGGTGTAGCTTATTTCTTTTTTAGTTTTCATAATCATCCTCTACTGAAATTACGTTTACTTCAAACGGAGCCTCGGCTCGTTCGCTTTCTAGCTCATTGCTTTTAATTTGTTTTACCCAACATTTAACATACGTTTTACCAGCGCAGTCTTGCCAGTAGTAACGTCTTTCTTTGGCTAGGTCTTTATCCTTAAAATCAACCATCGCTCTGATAATCATGTTGGGTTCTTTCATTCTAGCGACCACACGATCTAGGTCGTACATCTGTAGCATCTTAAGCATAGACAACACATCAAAAAGAGCAGCATGTGGAAAAGGATTAACAAAGCCATGCTCAGCACAAAGGTACGTTAGTGTTCTATGTTTATAAATTTTTGGGTACTCTACATCGGTATAGGTGTCGATCCATTTTTTTGGTAGTTTACTCACACCGTACAAACGCTCTACGTATCTTTCTAGAAATGGCTGGTCAAAGCTTGCACCGTTATGGGCTACCAAGTAATCGACCCTATACTTCTCAATTTGTGTTTGTAGTAGATCGAAAATGTCAGCGAAAGATTTACCAAATTCATTGCACATGGCCTTATCAATATGGGTAAGCTCCAAAATGATAGGCGCAAACTCCTCGATATTTTCAAGGTCTTTATTCCAGAGCAAATGTGACTCACATACAAGTGGTCGTGCAATTTCTGTATCTACTATGGCCCAGCCAATCTCTGTGATGAAATCTTTTTCTCTGTCTAAGCCGGTTGTTTCTAAATCTATTCCAAGTAGTCTCATTTAATCCTCACAGGTTTACGTATTAGCGAAGTCTTCTTATAAATCTTTTTTGGTAAGTCGGAAGCTCCAGTTTCAGACACCCACTTGTCTAGGGTCTCTTTGCTGATCTTACCTTCCTCGTGCATCTTATAAAACTTAGCTCTTTGGGCTTCACTCTTAAATGGCATCTTAACGTCCTTGTAAATTAGGGTGGGGGATGTTTATCATGGTGCAATGCTTTCCCCACCCCAAAGCTTAGAATTTTCTTTCTTCTTCAGAAACCGTAGTCGCAGCTTCTTCTTCAACATGATGGTCTGAAACCTTATCAGCATTGTCCTTGATGAACTTAAACCAAGTGTAACAAGAGTTAACATAGTCCACTGGAGTATCCTCACCCATTTTACTGGTGAATACAAAGTAAGAATTTTCATCTCCCTTTATTAACTCGGCCCCTATCTCCCAAACCTTCATGGCAGGTGGGCTCTTAGTTAGCTTACAATCGCTAAACCAGCTAGCAATCCTTTTACCAGCTCGAAAACTTGTACGCTTAAACTGAAGCTTAATAGGCTTGATACAAGTATCGTCGTCTAATTCAGAAACTAATAGAGCGTAGAAATTATAGTTCTTATCTCGTCTCCAAGTAGTACCGTTTTTCTCATACTCCCAAGCTTGGTCAGTGTTTGTAGCAGTCCAAGGATATTCCTCTCTCCACTCAAACTTTCCCCCCACCTTTTCGCTTTCGCTCCAAGACTTGCTCATAGAAAATGGTATGACCTTAACTGATTGGTTTTCATTCCCTAGTAGTTTATGGGGATCTGACTTTATCAAGTCACCCGTTGCAAATTGCTTATCTAGTACCAACTCACTCTGACCATGCATAAGTAATATTTTTGGTATTACTACTTCTTCTTGGCCAACATCCTCTGTCCCCCAAGCGCTTTGTTGCTCGCTTGGTAAGTTAGCGAGAACGTTTCGTTGAGGGGCTGCTACTTCGTTTTTCACTTATTGCTTTGACATCATTAGTCTCCTTAGTTTCACCTATTACAACAGTCTCATCGACTGTAATCTTAAAACGTTCTTCAATGTACATTACAGTAGCTATACCCATGGCCTCAATCTTCAATGCTGCGG
>Ga0307380_10011803_pt1 | contig 10909 bp, 9 predicted proteins | sample UN3MG_FD_202239 | JGI IMG/M metagenome (GOLD analysis project Ga0307380, IMG submission 202239) | Soil microbial communities from Risofladan, Vaasa, Finland - UN-3 | ecosystem: Environmental > Terrestrial > Soil > Coastal area > Acid sulfate soil | place: Finland: Risofladan, Vaasa | collected... | reverse complement strand
GCGAACGGCACGCCGGGCGCCGACCCGTCGCCGGGAGCCGAGTCAGCCCCCATCGTTGCGTTCCCCTGTGCGTCGATCCAGCCAACCTAGCAATGACTCCGCTGCCGCCAAGGCTCGCGTGCGGTCGGTGTCGTTGAGCGCATCGATGTCGAGGCGGGCCGTACGATCCTCCTCGATCGCTGCGGGGTCGCTCAGTCGTGCATGCGCGGTCAGTTCGCGTCGCGCCGCCGCGCCGATGAGCGTGCGAGCCTCGACGTCGGGTTGCAGGTTGAGGTCGGCGACGGCAGCTCGCTCCAGCACCTCTCGGGCGTCGGGGGCGGCCACGTCGAGCGCCTGCTGGAGGTCTCCCCCGGCCTCGGCCATCGCGACGAACGCCATCCGGTTGGCGTCGTCGTCGAACAACTGCTCGATCAGCCATGGAGCGATCTCGTCCCAGTCCTGCACGAGCAGCACGAGCGCGGCGAACTCGGCATTCTCCATCGGGCCCCGCGAGCGTTTGGGCGCGACCTGGATCGCCGGACGGCGCGATCCCCGCTCGGCGATCTGCACCAGGTCGCCGACGGGAATGCCGAGCGATGCGGCAACCTCACCCGCGTACAGCTTGCGCAGTTCGACGTTCGGGTGCTCGTTCACGACGCTCATCGCGGTCTCGGCCAGCCGGACTCGCTGTTCGGGCGACTGCTTCGACTTGCCGTTCAGCGTGCGGTCGACTCGGAACTTCAGGAACGGAACCGGATCGGCAACCGAGTGCACGAGCATCTCGGGGTCACTCTGCGCCAGGTCGCCCGGGTCACGTCCCTGGGGAAGGCGCGCCACCTGCACCTCCACCTTGTGGGTCTCCTCCCACTCGTAGAAGCGCGCCGCGGCGCCCTGGCCGGCGGCGTCCGCATCGAAAGCCAACACCACCCTGCTCGCGTACCGCTTCAACAGCCGGACGTGCTCCTCCGTGAGGGCCGTGCCACAGGTGGCCACCGCACGCGGCACGCCCGCACGATGGAACCCGATCACGTCGGTGTAGCCCTCGCAGACCACGACCTGGTCGTGCTTGGCAATGTCGGACTTGGCCCAGTTCAACCCGTAGAGCACCTTCGACTTGGTGTAGATCGGCGTCTCCGAGGAGTTCTTGTACTTCGCCGGATCGTCGGATCCGGGCAGGATCCGGCCGCCGAACGCGAGCGCCTCGCCCGATTCGGAGAAGATCGGGAACATCACCCGCGCTCGGAACGAGTCCTGCATCTTGTTGCGCTTGTTTCGGAATGCCAGCCCGACCGCCTGCAGGACATCGGGCGAGGCGCCGAGCCCACGCGCCAACGCATCCCAGTCGTCGGGAGCCCACCCCAGCTTGAACTGGCGAGCGATGTCGCCGGAGAGTCCGCGCCGGCGCAGATAGTCACGCGCCGCTCGGGCGTCGGGATCGTTCAGCAGACGCTGGTGATACCACTCGACGGCTTCGTCCATGGCTTCGACGAGCTGCTTGCGTCGCGCCCGTTCCTTCGACTGGCCGGTCGTGGTGTAGTTGAGCTGGATGCCCGCCTTCGCCGCCAGGTGTTCGACCGCCCCCGGGAAGTCGAGGTGCTCGATCTCCTGGATGAACGTGAAGACGTCGCCCCCTTTGTCGCAGCCGAAGCACTTGTAGCGGCCCGTCTCCTCGCGGACGTTGAACGACCCGCTCTTCTCGGCGTGGAACGGGCAGAGCCCGACCCAGTTGCGCCCGACCCGCTTCAGCGCGACGTATTGCTGGACCGTGTCGACGATCGACACCGTCGACCGCAGCCGTTCGATGTCCTCGTCGACGATGCCCATGCTGGCGACAATGTACTGGTGTTACATCTGGGGTCTGACCCCCGATGTCACACGCTCACTTTCCGGCGGCGATGATCGCCTGGGCTGCGGAGAGCCGGGCGATCGGAACACGGAACGGCGAGCACGACACGTAGTCGAGTCCCGCGTTGTAGAACAGATCGATCGACGCGGGGTCGCCGCCGTGCTCGCCACACACGCCGAGCTTCAGGTCCGGCTTCGTCGCCCGGCCACGCTCGGCGCCGATCCGGACGAGATCGCCCACACCGGTCTGATCGATCGTGTCGAACGGGTTCGCCTTCAGCAGGCCCTGCTCGAGATACTGCGGCATCATCCGGCTCTCGACGTCGTCGCGGCTGAAACCGAACGTCAGCTGCGTCAGGTCGTTGGTACCGAAACTGAAGAAGTCGGACACCTCGGCGATCTCGTCGGCGCGCAGCGCAGCACGCGGTGTCTCGATCATCGTGCCGATCGTGATGATTGGCTTCTTCTTCATGCCGGCCAACGCCGCGTCGACCTCGGCTTGGACCCAGCTGCGGGCCAGGGCCATCTCCTCGCGGGTGACCGTGAGCGGGATCATGATCTCGACGATCGGCTTCTTGCCCATCTCGCGCAGCTTCGCGGCCGCCGACAGCAGCGCCCGTGCCTGCATCGCGTAGAGGCCCGGCTTGATCACACCGAGGCGGACGCCGCGGGTGCCGATCATCGGGTTGTGCTCTGCCCAGTTCTCGGCGGCGTGGAGCAGCTCCTGCTCGCGCTTGTTGAGACCCTTGGTCACCTCCTTGATGCGCAGCTCCTCGACCGACGGGAGGAACTCGTGCAGCGGCGGATCGAGCAGCCGGATGGTGACCGGCAGGCCGTCCATGGCATCGAGGATCTCCATGAAGTCGGCTTCCTGGACGGCGCGCAGCTTCTCGAGTGCGGCCTCCTCCTGCTTCGGCGTCCCGGCGAGAATCATCTCACGCACGACCGGCAGCCGATCCGGCGCGAGGAACATGTGCTCGGTACGGCACAGCCCGATGCCCTCGGCACCGAGTTCACGCGCGTTGGTGGCGTCCTCGCCGGTGTCGGCGTTCGCGCGCACGCCGAGCTTGCCCTTGCGGACCGCGTCGGCCCACTTGAGGATCGTCTCGAACTCGGGCGGTGGCTCGGCCATCCGCATCTCCATCGCCCCGAGGACGACCTCGCCGGTCGTCCCGTCGATCGAGATGACGTCGCCCTCCTTGACGACGGTGTCGCCGACGGAGAACTGCCTGCCCTGGATCTTGACCTGCTCGGCGCCGACGATCGCCGGCGTGCCCCACCCTCGGGCGACGACTGCGGCGTGGCTCACGAGCCCGCCCCGCGAGGTCAGGATGCCCTTCGAGGCCATCATGCCGTGGATGTCGTCGGGGCTCGTCTCGCTGCGAACCAGGACCACGTCCTCGCCGCGCTCCTTGGCCGCTGCGGCGTCGTCAGCGGTGAAGTAGACAGCACCGACCGCAGCACCCGGCGAGGCGCCGAGGCCCGTTGCCAACACGATGCCCTTGCCGGCGAAGTGCGGATGGAGCACGGCGTCGAGGTGATCGGCCGACACGCGGGTGAGCGCCTCCTCACGGGAGATCTTCCACCGGCGCGAGCCCGTACCGGTGCCCTTGGTCATGTCGACCGCCATCTTCAGCGCTGCGGCACCCGTGCGCTTGCCGACGCGTGTCTGCAGCATCCAGAGCTTGCCCTGCTCGATGGTGAACTCGGTGTCGCACATGTCGGTGTAGTGCGCTTCGAGACGCCGGAAGATCTCGAGGAGATCGGCGTGGATCACCGGGAAGTGCTTCTTCATGTGGTCGAGGTCCTCGGTGTTGCGGATACCCGCCACCACGTCCTCGCCCTGCGCGTTGACGAGGAAGTCGCCGTAGGGCTTGTTCTCGCCGGTCGCCGCGTTGCGCGTGAAACCGACGCCGGTGCCCGAGTTGTCGTCGCGGTTGCCGAACACCATCGTCTGGACGTTGACGGCGGTGCCGAGGTCGTGGTCGATCTTCTCACGGTTGCGGTACGCGATCGCGCGCGCACCGTTCCAGCTCTTGAACACGGCCTCGACGGCGCCGTTCAGCTGCTCTCGCGGCTTCTGCGGGAACGGTGCGCCGGTCTCCTTCAGGACGATCGCCTTGTAGTCGTCGCACAGTTCCTTGAGCGCGTCGGCCGGGATCAGGTTGTCCAGCTTGGTGCCGGCCTTCTCCTTCGCTGCGTCGAGGGCGTGCTCGAACGGCTCGCCGTCGACGCCGAGCACGATCCGGCCGTACATCGCGATGAAGCGACGGTACGAGTCGTAGGCGAAGCGCTCGTCGTTGGTCGAATGGGCGAGGCCCTCGACGCTCTGGTCGTTGAGGCCCAGGTTGAGGACGGTGTCCATCATGCCCGGCATCGAGAACTTGGCGCCCGAACGGACGCTGACGAGCAGCGGATCGAACGGATCACCCAGCTTGCGACCCATCGCCTTCTCGAGCCTGAAGACGTGCTTGGCGATCTCCTCGTCGAGGCCCTCCGGCCAGCCGCCGTACATGTAATCGCGGCAGGCGTCGGTGGAAATCGTGAAGCCCGGCGGCACCGGCAGCTTCAAGACGCTGGTCATCTCGGCCAGGTTTGCGCCTTTGCCTCCCAACAAGTCCTTGTACTCCATCGGAGGGCGGCGGTGCTTGTGATCGAAGGCGTAGACGTATGGCACGTCGAGAGAGTGTACGACCCGGAGGCCGATCCCCCTGAACGATCGGAGAACACGGCGCCACGCGAGACAGCCGCTGTCGATCGGTCGTAGCCTTCGAGTCGAATGTTCCGGCTGCTCGGCTTCCCTGTCCACGTCCGACCGGGATTCGTCATGTTCATGGTGCTGATCGTCGTGCTCTATGGCGACGCCTTCGGGCTCTGGCTCGCCGTCGCGCTCGCCGGATTCACGCTGCTGCACGAACTCGGCCACGCCGTCGCAGCACGCCGAACCGGTGCCGAGGCCGAGATCTCGTTGAACTTCCTCGCCGGCTACGCCTCGTACGTACCGATTCGACCGCTGACCCGCGCCGAGCAGATCGGCATCTCCTTCGCCGGCCCGGGCATCCAGATCGCCGTCAGCGTGGCGATGCTCTTCGCGTTCGGCGCCAACCCGCTGGAGCGTCCGTCGTACGCGAACGATCCGGTACTGCTGGCCATCTGGTGGGCCGGGCCGATCATCGGCGTGTTCAACCTCGTCCCCGTCCTGCCGCTCGACGGCGGCAACATCGTCAGCACCGCGCTCGACCGGATCATTCCCGGCCGGGCGGAGCGGGCGATGATCTGGTTCTCCCTTGCGGTCACCGGAGCGTTCACCGTGTTCGCCCTGATCGACACGCAGTACCGCGGCTTCATGCTGATCATGGGGTTCCTCCTCGTGTCGCAGCTGCAGATGCTCGGCTCGTCGAAGCCGGTGACGTCACCGTGGCACGACGCCGACGAGGCACTCGCCGCCGGCAAGCCCGCCAAGGCGCGGCGCATCCTCGTGTCCGCGCTGAGCCACCATCGCCCTGACCAGCCGCCGCCGCCCGTCACACTGCCGACCGAACGGGTCGCCGCACTGATCGACGTGCTCCCCGAACCCTGGCCCACCGGCGACCCGTGGAACGAGTACGTCCTCACCAACCAGCTGATGCGGCTCGGTCGCTACGAGGACGCCGCCCACTACGCGGCCGACGGCTATGCGAGACATCCGCACACGCTCGCCGCCGCGACCGTGGCGCGCGCGGCGGGCGCCCTGGGCGATCAGTCGACGGCGATCGGTTGGCTGCGCACCGCTGCCGACGCAGGCACGTCGCCCGCCGGACTGGCCGCGATCATCGACTCGTCACCCGAGCTGATCGGTATCCGCCAACATCCCGACGTGATCGCCATCCGCCGCGACATCGCCGCCACGCACGCCGTCTGACGTCGAACACCACCGACTGCCCGGAACGAGCCGAAATTCGGAGCCACGGTTGCGCCCAGCGCAACGTTGGCTCCGAATTTGCGGTCAATGGGCGATCGCGTGGGCGGGCGGGCGACCGACGTCGTGACCGCGCTTGACGAGTGCGAGCGCCTGATCACCAGCCGGTGACACGCTCGTGATCGAGCCCACCTCGGCACCGGCGACGATCACCGGGTCGCCGACGACGGTGCCGGCGTCGACGTCGACGATGCGCAACGACAGCGGGGCGTCCGCGCCGCGGCTGTCCATGCGTTCGACGAGCTCCTGGCCCGGGTAACACCCCTTCGTGAAGCTGACCGCCACGGGCACCACCCCGGTCACCGCGGGAATCGTCTGGCTGGGAACGATCTCGAAGCCCAGCCGCGGCCATCCCGCGGCGACACGCGCCGCCTCGTGTCCGTCCGTCGGTGCGTGGTTCGAGGCAGGCTCGACGCGTATGTCGGCCTTCACCCGGATCTTGAACCGGCTCAGTCGGGCGGCGAGCGCCTCGCCGAAGCCGGCGTCGACGTCGAAATCGAACCGGTCGTCGGCCGCACGGGACACGCGGGCGAGCGACTCGACCTTTCCGGTCGGCTCGAGCACCAGTGTCCAGACACGCTCGCCGACAGCGAGCTCGCGGAGGTCCTGTGCGACCTGGGAGTGGAGATACGTGAGTGCGTCCGGCCCCTCGACGATCACGTGGTCGCGGGCGGATTCGTCTATGACGGAGGGATCGGGAGTCACACCGACAGTCTGCCGTGGCACACTGCGATCGTCATGACGTACGACGACAACACCAGCGACGGCGGCCGCGACCGCCGACTCCACGACCTGGCGACGCAGGCCGTCGACAGCCTCCTCACGCTCGTACACCGAGGCACGCGCCTCGCGTTCGGCACGATGCTGATCGTCATCGTGGTGTGCCTCGGCTGCTTCGCGCTCGGCATCGCCGCGCTGTCGGACGGCATCGAGACGGTGTGGATCATCTTCGGCGGGTTCGCCGCGTTCGTCGCCATCGGTTCGGTCGGCCTGGCGATGTTCCGGCTCTGGGCGATCACGAAGCTGGGGACGGCACTGATCACCGACGTCGAGCGGCTGATCGCCGGCGACCCTCGGTCCGAGCGTGTCGTGATCGACACCATCGAGGCCAGCGACGGCGTTCAGGACCAGAGCGCCGTGGTGATGTCGCGCCAGTTCTTCACGATGAGCGACACCGTCGGCACTGCCGGACAGTTCACGGCACTCGCCGTCGCCTTGAAGTCCGTGACGACGTTCCCGTTGCTGATCCTGCTGGCGACGGTGATCACGATCGGGATGGCCGGCCTCAGCCTGCTGTTCCTCCTCGGCATTCTCCTCTGAGCCAGGACGCCCGGCGCCCGGTGCGGCTCAGGCAGAGGTGCCGGCGGTGCGGCGGCCAGCGGTCATGCGCCGCGCAGCGGGGATCGCCGCCAGCAACGCCGCTGCCTTGTTGCGGCACTCGAGATCCTCGTCGTCGGGTATCGAGTCGGCGACGATGCCGGCACCGGCCTGCAGGCTCGCCGTCGTTCCGTCACCCGTGACGAACATCGTGCGGATCGCGATCGCCGTGTCGAGGTTTCCGGACCAGTCGATGTAGCCGACGACCCCGGCATACGGCCCGCGCTTGACCGGCTCGAGCGAATCGATGATCTCCATCGCTCGCACCTTGGGTGCGCCCGACACCGTGCCGGCGGGCAACGTGGCGCGCAGCACGTCGATCGGCCCGAGCCCGTCGCGCAGGTGGCCCGACACCTGCGAGGTCAGGTGCATCACGTGGCTGTAGCGCTCGAGCGTCATCAACTCGTCGACGTTCACCGAACCGAACTCGGCTACACGCCCCACGTCGTTGCGGGCGAGGTCGACGAGCATCACGTGCTCGGCGCGTTCCTTCGGATGCTCGATCAGCTCGGCGGCCATCATCCGGTCGTGCTCGTCGGTGCGTCCCCGGCGGCGCGTTCCGGCAATCGGACGGGACACCACGGTCCGATCGAGCAACTGCACCATCGGTTCGGGTGACGACCCGACGATCGTCAGCTCGGGATGACGCACGAAGTACATGTACGGCGACGGGTTCACCTGACGCAGCACGCGGTAGACGTCGAAGGGGTCGGCGCCGAGTTCGAGGTCGTAGCGCTGGGCCAGCACGACCTGGAAGATGTCGCCGGCCACGACGTGGTCCTTCGCCACCTCGACCGCTCGCTGGTACATGCCGTTCGGCATCGACGAGTGCAGCTCCGGCAGCTCGTCGGCCGCGGAGGGCGGCTCGACCGGTGTGTACGGCAACGGCTCGGCGAGATCGGCCACGGCCTGCTCGACTCGGCGGATCGCGGCGTCGTAGGCGTCGTCGAGCTGCGCGTCGTCGAGCCCGAGGGTCGGCACGCTCTCGATCAGGTACACCCGCTGGCGCCAGTGGTCGAACGCCGCCAGCGAGCCGATCACCGACATCACGGCGTCGGGATAGCACCGGTCGTCGGGCGGGGTGTCGGGCAGGTGCTCGACCTCACGAATCACGTCGTAGCCGAGAAATCCCATGATGCCGCCGTGCAGTGGGGGCAGGTCGTCGAACTGGGGGCTCGTGTACTGCTCGAGCAGCGCTTCGAGCGCCGCCAGCATCCCCTCGTCCGTCGGGATGCCGTCGGGCAGGGCGCCGTCGAGCTCGACGACCCCGTCGCGCAGGACGAGCATCGCCGACGGGTTGCGGCCGACGAACGAGAACCTCGCCCAGCGCTCGGCTCCCTCGACCGACTCGAGCAGGAAGCCGGGTCCGTCGCCGACAAGCTTGACGTAGGCGGCGACCGGCGTCTCGAGGTCGGCGAGCAACTCGGTCCACACGGGCACGACGGTGTGCTCGACCGCGTGGCGGTGGAACTCGTCTCGTGATGGCTGGAACTTCATCGGTCGATCAGGACCCGGTACCGAATGCCCGGAAGAAGCACGTGCGAGCCCCGGTGTGGCAGGCACCGGCGCCCTCCTGCTCGACCTTGAACAGCAGCGCGTCGGCGTCGCAGTCGTAGTAGGCCTCGCGGACGAACTGGCGGTCGCCGCTCGTGTCGCCCTTGCGCCACAGCTCCTGGCGGCTGCGCGACCAGTAGACCATGCGCCCTTCGGCGAGGGTCATCCGCAGCGACTCGGCGTTCATCCAGGCCAGCATGAGCACATCGCCGTTGTCGACGTCCTGGGCGATCGCCGCCACCAGACCCTGGTCGTCGTACTTGATCCCCGCCAGTTGGTCGGCGGTCGCGTCGATCGTGGTCCCGTCCGGCATCGGGTCAGCTTACGGTTTCGATCCCCGACGGACCGAGTGCGTTGTCGGTGAACAGCCGCGAAACACGCGCCTTCTTCGATCAACCATTTGTAGGTTGTCCGTCGTGCGTTCGACCCGGATGACCCTGTTGATCGGCGGCTGCCTGCTCGCATCCGCGTGCAGCCAAGCCATCGCGATCGATCCCGCGGCGGAGGCACGCGACGAGCCGACGACCGTGTCCGAACCAGCGACCACTTCGTCGACCACGGTGACGCCGGTGACCGCTGCACCCACGACGGCTCCGGCCAGCACTTCGACGACCACCACCGAGCCGGCGCTCGACGTGTACGACCCGGCCTGCGTCGTGCAGGTCGTGCCGGGCGACTCGCTCGGCGGCATCGCCGCGGCGCGAGCCGACGAGATCGTCACGATTGCGTCGCTCCAGGCAGAGAACGGTCTGGCCGACGAGTTGATCGTCCCCGAGCAGCTGCTGGACGTGTGCATCGACAACGGCCTCGACGACATCACCGGCGAACAGCGGCTCGAACGAAATGCGGCGGTCCTCGCCGCCGAGACCTTCGTCTCGGTCACCGCGCAGCAGACCAAGCTGAACGAGCTGCTCGTGCCGTACGGATTCCCCGAGATGCCCGTCGACGGCGTGTCGGGCCCGGTCACGCGCCGTGCGCTGTGTGCCAGCCGGCTGGCACTCGGCCTCCCCGTCAACCGGGCCGACATGGTGCCGGGCAGCCCGGAGGAACAGCAGCTGCTGGCGACCACCACACTGCCGATCCCCCCGAACGTCGCCACCGACGGTCGGTGGATCTTCATCGACCTCACCTGCCAGATCCTCCTCACCGGAGAGGGCCCCGACCGTCTGGTCAACGTGTTCCCCACGTCGACCGGCGAGCCCGGTTACGAGACGCGCCTGCAGGAACGCACCCGTGCGTTCCGATTCAACCCCGCGCTCGACAACGGCGGGTGGCACGAGTCGTCGCTGTATCCGGTCCCCGAGGACAACCCGCTCAACGGCAACATGTACAAGCCGTTGTACTTCGACAACGGCCAGGCGATCCACGGCGCCAACAACGTGCCGACCAGCCCCCAGAGCAAGGGCTGCGCCCGCCTGAAGCCAGCCGATCAGGACCGGCTGGTGGCATGGCTCGGCCTCGACACGATGACCGGTGCGACGTACTCCAAGGACCGCATCGGCGTGACGGTCACCGTGCGCGGCGGCTACGAACTGGGCTGAGCGGACTGGGCTGAGCGTCTACAGGTACAGCCCGGTCGAGGCCTCGATGCGCTCGGCGGCGACGGCGTGGAGTTCGCGCTCGCGCAACATCACGTAGTCCTCGCCCTGCACCTCGACCTCGTAGCGATCCTCCGGGCTGAACAGCACCTTGTCGCCGACCTCGCACGACCGCACGTTCTGGCCCTGGGCGACCACGGTCGCCCAGATGAGGCGCTTGGACACCTGCGCCGTCGCCGGGATGACGATGCCACCGGACGACTTGCGTTCACCCGCCTTGTCGGAGATGCGCACCAACACCCGGTCGTTGAGCATCTTGATCGGGAGCTTGTCGTCGTCGACCGCCATCTCCGCCACGCTATCTCCGCAGCTACCGTCGGCGACCGTGAGCGAATCCACCTCCTCCCAGCTCCGCGAGTTCACGGCGGCGGACGGCACCCGCCTCGTCGGTGATCTGGCAGTGCCGGACACTCCCCGGATGGCAGCGATCATCTGCCACCCCCATCCCCAGTACGGCGGCGATCGCTTCAACAACGTCGTCACCGCGCTGTTCTCGGCGCTGCCACCCGCGGACATCGCCGCGCTCCGGTTCGACTTCCGCGACGAGTTCTCGGGCGGCCCCGGCGAGCGCCTCGACGCCCTCGCCGCGATCGACGAC
>Ga0307380_10011801_pt1 | contig 10910 bp, 12 predicted proteins | sample UN3MG_FD_202239 | JGI IMG/M metagenome (GOLD analysis project Ga0307380, IMG submission 202239) | Soil microbial communities from Risofladan, Vaasa, Finland - UN-3 | ecosystem: Environmental > Terrestrial > Soil > Coastal area > Acid sulfate soil | place: Finland: Risofladan, Vaasa | collected... | reverse complement strand
GGAGATTCTGAACGAAGTATCCAAGGAGGACACGCCCGGTGAGTAGAGACAACACCTACGAAGTGCTCATGGAATACCTGGGGTTCCCCGGTTCCAAACGCTTGCGGCCGATAATGGAGGAACTGATGTCCCCGGACCAGGCCTTGATGGTAACGGAATTACCCGGAACACCACAGGAAGTAGCGGAGAAAACAGGAATAAACGCCAACAGGGTGAGAGACAACCTGGATGAGCTTTTCTTCAAAGGCGTCATCTTCCCGCGAGGAGACTTTCGCCGGCGTGAGTTCTACCGCTTTGCCCGTTCTATCGGTCAGTTTCATGATGCCACTATGGCTTCAGAGGAGCTTGACGTGGAAAAGGACCGCAGATTCTTCGAACTGTGGTACGACTTCGTAATGAACGAGATGTACCCCTCTTTTGCGGAGCGGATGAAGCTTCAAAGTAAGCCCAACGACCGGATAGTCCCCGCTTATAAAGCGATTAAAGACCTTGACGGTGTCCTGCCCTGCGAAAACTTCCCGGAGATGTTGAGGGCACAGGAACGCATCGCTGTGGTACCATGTTCCTGCCGCCTTTGTACCGCCTCGGTGGGAGAGCCATGTGCGGTTCACGATGAAGTAGCTCACTGGGCGTGCATTCAGTTTGGACGGGCTGCCGACTATGTTATCACACGGGGGTCAGGAAGGGAGCTAAGTCTGGAGGAAGCCCTGGAGCTGAATGATATCGTCGAAGAATCCGGGCTGCTCCACAAGTGGGACAATATCACGACCATAAACGGCCCCAGGCTTAGCTGCCAGTGCTGCCGTGATTGCTGCATGATGTACATCCCGATAGACCAGGCCGGACTTCCCATTGGCACGATATGGGAGAAGAGCCGCTACCAGGCATACGTTAACCAGGAAGACTGTAATGGCTGTCAGGACTGCGTGGAACGCTGCCTGTTCGATGCTGTAGAAATGGTAAAACCCGAAGGCAGCAAGAAGTACAAGGCGTCTATCATTGCCGAGAAGTGCTTCGGTTGCGGCTCCTGTGTAGTCGGCTGTCAGCAGGAAGCACTTAAAATGAAGGCGGTCAGACCACCTGAGCATATCCCGGCCCCCCCTGAGCAGGCCTGATAGAGGGGCCCAATCAGGGAAGGTATAGAGGGTGACGGGGTATAAAGGATGAAGTAGAAAACAATATGCCATCAAAACGTAACACAGACTACATTCGCGCCTGGATTCTGGGCTGTCACTTCTCCTGGCTTAATCCGAGACAGGCTACGATAGAATGCTGCTGAAAGGGGAGTCGTAGAGGGCTTGGCCCCTTCTTAGGGGCACCCCCTCTAACGCAACCATTCCCTGTCTCCTTAAAAAGGAGACAGGCATATAGGGGATAGGGTTACCTTATGCCAACCAAACGTGACTACTACGAGGTACTGGGCATAGACCGGAATGCCACCGGCGAGGACATACGGAAGGCATTCCGGGAACTGGCTTTCAAGTACCATCCGGACCATAACCGGGGAGATGGTGCCGAGGAGAAGTTCAAGGAGGCCAACGAGGCCTACGAAGTACTCTCCGACACCACCAAGCGTGCCACCTATGACCGCTTCGGACATAGTGGTGGTTCGAGCTTCTTCGGTCGCGATTCTGAGGGGTTCGACTTCGGTTTCGGTGACATCTTTGACGCCTTCTTTGGCGGGACTACCACGTCCACACGCCAGGCACCACAACAAGGTGCTTCCCTCCAGACCAGGCTCTCCTTAACCCTGGAAGAGGCTGCCTTCGGCTGTGAAGAGGAGATAGACATTACCCGTACGGAGAACTGCTCCGAGTGCCAGGGCACCGGCAGCAAACCGGGCACACAGCCGGTCCGTTGTCCCAATTGCGATGGTGCTGGAGAGGTGCGCCGTGTCCAGGCAAGCATCTTCGGCCGGTTTACCAATATCACCACCTGCCCACGCTGTCACGGTGAAGGTAGAATCATCACCGAACCCTGTCCTACATGCAGAGGCAGCGGCCGGGAGAAACAACATCGCAAGATATCGGTCAAGGTACCACCCGGAGTTGACAACGGCAATCAGATTCGTCTACGCGGGGAAGGCGAAGCAGGCACCAGGGGCGGTCCATCCGGCGACTTGTTCGTGGTGATATCAGTCATCGAGCACGAGTACTTCGAACGGGACGGTGACGACATCCTCTACGAGTTACCGCTCAACTTCGCTCAGGCCGCGCTGGGAACGGAGGTAGAGGTGCCCACTCTGGATGATGACAGTAAGCTGAAAATTCCCGCCGGCTGCCAGACGGACACCGTCTTCAGGCTCAGGAACAAGGGTGTGCCTCACCTCAACGACAGGGGACGCGGCGACCAACTGGTCACGGTGTCCCTGGTTACTCCTGAGTCACTGAACAAGGAGCAGCGGCGGCTCTTCGAGGAACTGGCGGACAGTCTCGGCACCGGCAAGAAAAAGCGGCCGAACCGCTGATTACGAAGCAGGCTGCCCGGACCGGCTGCGTGTCTTGTGCCGGAAGAGAGAAAAGAGTTTCCACCTGCGACCGGCAAGCTCATGCCTGGCCTGAGCACCCATCAGGGCCAGTGCCTCCTCCCGTGGGTCGGCACCCTGGTACAACACCCGGTACATCCCCTCGGTTATCGGCATCTCCACCCCGAGTTGTCGCGCCAGCTCCCAGGCAGCAATCGTGGTACTCACCCCTTCGGCAATACCGGTCATCGAGCCGGCTATCTCTTCCAGCGAACGGCCCCTGGTCAACTCCACACCGACATAGTGATTACGGCTCAACGGACTGGCACAGGTCGCCATGAGGTCGCCAAGACCGGCCAACCCGGAAAATGTCAGGGGATTTGCCCCGAGGGCCACTCCAAAAGCGGTGATTTCCGCCAGACCCCGCGTGACGAGGGTGGCCTTGGCATTATCACCGTAGCCCAGACCGTCAGCAATACCGGCAGCCAGGGCAATAACATTCTTCAGGGCACCCCCCAGCTCGACACCGATAACGTCGGTATTGTGGTACACGCACAGATTCGGCGTCGTCAGCAGCTTCTGGGCGGTACGGCAGACAGCCTCGCTCTCAGCAGCCACCACTGTAGCCGCGGGCAGGCCACGCAGAATCTCCTTGGAGAGATTGGGGCCGGACAGTACGCAGATATTACGATGGAACTCGGGGGATATCTCCTCGGTTATTACCTCGGTCATCCGCTTGTTGCTGCCAATCTCCAGCCCCTTGGCAGTGCTCAGCACCAGCATCGACTCACCAAGGTACCCGGCAACCAGCCTGATATTGTGACGTATGGTCTGCGCCGGCACCACCAGGATAACCGCCTCGGCACCACTCAGCGCCTGCTTCAGCGAGTTGGTGACAGATAACCGAGATGGGAACTTGATGCCGTCCAGCCGGGGAATCTTCGGTTCCGCACCCCTGAGCTCAACCGCCTCCTCCTCGGTACGTGCCCACAGACTGACATGAAGCCCGTTCTCAGCCCAGACAGTCCCGAGAGTGGCTCCCCAGGCGGTAGTGCCGATGACGGCAATCTGGGGCATCGGTTTACACCCCACCCTCTTCAGAAGGGGATGACTTCAGGTCCTCGGCCTTCTCACCCAGGCGGCGTTCCTTACCCGCGATAAGCCGGGCAATATTGCCCCGGTGCATGATGACAATAACCAGAGTGCCGACCAGGGAATACACCAGATACTCCAGTGGCCAGCCATTCAAGACAGTCAGCGGGACGACGATTGCATAGGAGCCGACCACACCGGCGATGGAACCCAGTGAGGCAAACCTGGTCACAACGGCACCAATGAGCAATATCTCCCCACCAAATAGCGCGGCAACCGGAATGAAAGCTGCCATACCACCGAAAAAGGTGGCAACGCCCCTTCCCCCACGGAACTTGAGGAATACCGGCCAGTTGTGCCCCAGTACGGCTGCGAAGGCCGCCAGCACCTGACCCAGCGGCAGCCCGAAGCCGAAGTCCCCCACCGCCAGATAGCTCTTGCCCATAATCAGACCGGCAAATACCACCGCCAAGACCCCCTTGACCAGGTCGCCGGTAAGGACTATCGCCGCCGACCTTATGCCTGCCGTTCGTAGCACGTTGGTTGCTCCAGTCTTGCCGCTCCCATGTGCCCTGACGTCAACCTTCGTATTCCGTTTGGTTACCAGGTAACCAACCGGTATCGAACCCATGAGGTAGCCAACTACCAGGCACGCAATGTACTGCCAGACTATCATGCCTCACCCCTTGTTCTGAAGACCAGGCGCAGCGGTGTGCCAGTGAAGCCAAAGGCCTGGCGCAACTTGTTCTCCAGGTAGCGCCGGTATGAGAAATGGACAATCCTGGCGTCATTGACGAAAAACACAAATGTGGGCGGGTTCACTTCCGCCTGGGTAACATGGAGGACATTCAAGTGCTTACGACCCTTGCGCGGCAGGATATGTGCCGCCACGGCTTCCTGTATGACGTTATTCACTTCGGAAGTAGTCAACCGTTTAAGCCTCTCCCGGTATACCTGCCTTGCCTGCGGCAGGACCTCACCCACACCCTGGCCAAACTGGGCCGATGTATAGAGCACAGGAGCATAGGCCATGAACTTGAACTGGCTTTTCAGGTATCTATCCCATTCAGCCTTGTTCTTATCGGCGATAAGGTCCCACTTATTAACCACCAGGATAATCCCCTTGACCGCCTGTAACACGTAGCCGGCAATATGCATATCCTGCGCCACAGGTAACTCGGTAGCATCCATAACCAGCAGAGCGACATCGGCCCGGTCGATAGCCCGAAGCGCCCGCATGACGCTGTACCGCTCTATTCCCACTCCTAGCCGACCCCGCCTGCGGATGCCCGCAGTATCAATGAGTAGCACACTTTCACCCTCGAAGTCAAGTAGCGTATCGATAGCGTCCCGCGTTGTCCCTGGTGTATCATCAACGATGGCACGCTCGCTACCGAGTAGGGCATTAAGCAGCATCGACTTGCCGACATTGGGCCTGCCGACAATGGCTACCTTCATGATGTCCTGTTCGGCCTCAACCTCTACTAGCGGCAGAAGGGCACCGAGCCTGTCCAGCAGCTCGGCGGTACCCCTGGCGTGATGAGCACTGACTGCCAGCGGTTCGCCCAGTCCCAGTTCGTGGAACTCCACGGCGTGGGTCTCCAGCCGGTCATTATCCGCCTTATTGGCCGCCAACACCACCGGTTTGCTGGCCCGCCTCACCAGGTCAGCCACCTCCAGGTCAGAGGGCGTTACTCCATCCCGGACATCCACCAGGAAGATTATGGCGTCGGCCTCGGCAACAGCCAGTTCTACCTGCTCTCTGACACGCTGACCGACAGAAGTATCGGGGTCTGTCACGAGACCACCGGTATCCACCAGGGTGAAGACATTGTCTTGCCAGGTAATATCAGCCACCACGCGGTCGCGCGTCGTCCCCGGCAGGTCCTCAACGATGGCTATCCGCCGGCCTGCCAGCCGGTTAAGCAGGGTAGATTTGCCGACATTCTGCCGGCCGACAATAGCCACGATGGGCTTCCTTACTGCCACTTTAACCCCTCACCCTTTATCCCTCTCCCCTTGATAAGGGGAGAGGGATAGAATTTCCTAAAGGGGCTTCGCCCCTTTCAATTCCCCTCGCTAGAGCAGCTGTCTCAACCTCTCCCGGAAAGCTGGCGAAAGAACACCAGCTCTTAGTCCTTCGTTAAATAGATCAAGCAATTGCTTTTCTGTTGCGTGCATTGGACGAGGAATGAAGCGACCATGTTTCCACCAGGAGAAACGTATTTCTACTTCGCCTGTGTTTCTTACATATAGCCTCTCAATTCTAATCTCTTGCTGGTCTTCAAACTCGATAATACCTTCGCTTATTACTCCATATTGTGGTGTTTCTCTTATATAGTCTGATTGAGTCATATCAAGCCTCCTTCACAAATCTATGATAGCTAGGCGTCTAAGAGGAGCGAAGCCCCTCTTTATTCTTCTCCCCCTCTCCTTCAAAGGAGAGGGGGACCGAGGGGGTGAGGTAGATAAGCGGTCAGTCTGTTGCTGGTGCCAGTCAGCACCGTCTACGTAGCACCCAGCAACTTAACCAGCAGGGCCTTCTGTGCGTGCATCCGGTTTTCCGCCTGGTCGAAAACTACTGATTGCGGGCCATCCATAACATCATCGGTTACTTCCTCCCCCCGGTGGGCGGGCAGGTCGTGCATGAATATCGCATCTTTACTGGCCAGACCGAGCAGACCAGCATTGACCTGATAGCCGGCAAACGTCCGGCGCCTCTCTTCCGCCTCCTCTTCCTGCCCCATACTCGTCCAGACATCGGTATAGACCACGTCTGCTCCACGCACTGCCTCGGAAGGCTCACGGGTGCAGAGGATACTGGCACCGGTGGCGGCAGCATACTCCTGCGCCGTACGCATTATGTCCTCCTGCACGGCATGCCCTGCCGGAGAAGCAATCCTGAAATGCATCCCCGCCAGTGCCGTTGCCAGCAGCAGGCTGTGGGCGATATTGTTGCCGTCGCCGATAAAGGCAAGCGTCACGCCCTTCAGCCCACCCTTCTTCTCGTAGACGGTAAGCAGGTCAGCCAGGGCCTGGCAGGGGTGCTCCAGGTCGGATAGCGCGTTTATCACCGGCACGCCAGCATAACAGGCCAGTTCTTCAACTGTTTTGTGGGTAAAGGTACGCGCCGAGATAGCATCAACGTACCGCCCGAGAACCCGGGCTACGTCAGATACCGACTCCCGCCCCCCGAGACCGACCTCGGCCGGAGAGAGGTAGACTACCTCACCCCCCAGTTGCCGCATCCCCACCTCGAAGCTGACCCTGGTGCGCAACGACGGTTTCTCAAAAAGCAGGGCCAGTATCTTCCCGTTAAGTGAGGAAGACCGACCCCGGGTTTTTAGCTCCACAGCCCCGGTCATGAAGGAGGCAATGTCCTCATCACTGATATCGGATATGGAAAGCAGGTGTTTCCCTTTCACACCACTCCTCCCTTTCGCTGGGACACCTGTACAGTATAGCACGAATACGTGTTCCTGAGGAACGCGCTCTTTCCATAATATGGAAACCCTCCCCCTTGGTCCCCATCCCTTTGCCAATGGGAGGGCGAGATAGATGTTAGAGGGGTAAAACCTCTAAGACTCCCCGCTTATTGACTATTCTCCAGGCTCTTACCAGATAGTGCCACACTCCCTAAGGTGCAAACGACCTCTGCCTGAAATTGTCCTTCACACCGTTTTGGGGTGTTAGAGAGGGGTGTAACCCCTTTCGAGGGGGATTTCAAGGGGGACACCCCCCTTGACGTTTCCCCCTGTCCGGCGGCGCCAGACCTGGCTGGACTACCCGAAGTGAATCATACGTGTACACCCCATTCCCTTGCTCCCCCTCGCCAGCGGAGAAGGGGGTGGATACCTGTACGCCTCACTCTGTTGTGTCGCCCTTCTGTCTGAACGATACCAGATGCACCGACTGGAACAACGCCCACAGATAACCTACAATAGTGTTTGACTGCATTAGGAGGTACCCACGATGACTACGGAGAGGATTAAGGTAAAAGGAAACCAGGTAATCGACAAGGTCAAACAGCTCATCCGCGAGGGCAACATCCGCAGGGTACGCATCGTGCATGAGGAACGCACTATCCTGGAGATTCCACTGACAATCGGCGCTCCGGCAGCAGCGATAACCATCATGGCGGCCCCACTTCTGGCGGCCCTGGGTGCTTTTGCCGCCCTGGTTACCGAGTGCACCATCGAGGTGGAGAAGATCGACGGCACGGGTAAGAACGAAGAATAGCATGTGCTCCCGCAGAGCCGCTTAAAACGCAAAGGGCAGCTATATCATCCTCATCAGGCTCCCCGAGGAAAAGACAATAACTGTGGGAAAACTCGGTCCCGTCCTCTTTCCCTGCGCCCACTATGCCTATGTCGGCTCAGCGCTGGGCGGACTGAAGCAGTATTATTGCCCTGGTCAACGCGCTTGAACAGGCTTAACCACGAAAGACTGACCAACCCACCTGACATGTGTTAACATTACCACTACCACTTATCGACACTATGACAGCAGGAATTGAGTATTACTTTCAGGAGGTTCCACCGTGAACATTCCCAGCTTGAGTCTGGAGGGGCAGGTCGCCCTGGTAACAGGAGCACGGAGAGGGATAGGCAAGGCCTGTGCTATTACGTTTGCCGAGGCTGGCGCTGATGTTGCGATATGTGACTGGGTTACCAGTACCGGTGAACTGGATGCTGTGGCGGCAAGGATTACCAAGCTTGGCCGGCGTTCCCTGGCTGTCCACGCGGATGTGAAGAAAAGTGAAGATGTTGCCCCTCTTGTAGCCGGGGTTATGGAGAAATTCGGGCGGATAGATATCCTGGTTAATAATGCCGGTGTGGGCGATGGCGGTCGGAGCACCGAACCGGAGGACTTTGACCTCGATGCACTCAAAGCACGCGCCGTTGAGAGAATGGCTTTGATGAAGGATTCCGCGGCAATTCTGCACCTTGATGAGCAGGCATGGGATGCTGTTTTTGAGAATAACCTGAAAAGCTGCCTGCTTTGCAGCAAGTCGGTAGCGCCAATCATGATGAAGCAGAATAAGGGGAACATCATTAATATATCCTCAGTGCGGGCCTTTGCCACAGGACGTGGCGCAATGACAAACTATGCTATCACCAAACGGGGTATGGTGATGCTGACAGAGGGCCTGGCCGCCGACCTGGCCAGATTTAATATAAGGGTCAATGCCATTGGTCCCGGCGGTATTGAGACTGAGATGATGCGCTATGCCTGGGCTGACCCGGAACGGCTTCAGGCAATTTCCAACATAATGCCCCTGAGCAATAACCTGATTCCGCCGGAAACCTGTGCTCATACTGCCCTGTATCTTGCCTCCGACCTGGCTACCTACGTCACTGGTCAGATGATAAACGTTGATGCCGGCCTGATGGTGTCGCTATCAGGACTATAAACCTGGTCAACAGGATGACAGTAATTACCTGCTCCTTCCCGGAAACTCATCGTTAATAATTCTACTTTACGTTTGGATGTTCTGGTTGCCGGAGCCCCTGAGCGGGTATAATTGGCAGCACTGTTACACCAACGCTATAATACTCCGTAGTCATATTCCACTGGTAGAATGTAGTCTATGCTCAGAATAGGCCTGGTGCAAATGAGGTGCGAGAAAGCGGCAGTTACCGCGAACCTGGAGCGTATGTCGCGGTATATCGTCGAGGCAGACAGACGGGGAATAGACATCCTTGGCTTTCCGGAAATGAGCATCACGGGCTATGCTGACCCGACCAGGTACCCTGAAGCGATTGTGCGCCTGGACGGACCCGAGATGGATGTGGTACTGGAGATGACAAAAGGGCGTAAATCCTCCCTTCTGGCTGGCGTGATAGAGCACAATCCCGCAGGCAAACCCTTTGTTACGCAGGTCGTAGTCCGCGGCGGGCAGCTCATTGGGTACTACCGTAAAAAGAACATCAAGGATGAAGAGGCAGACTGGTTCACACCGGGTGAGAATGTCAGCGTCTTCAACCACGATAACCTGTGCTTCGGAGTGGCAGTCTGTGCTGATATTGATGATGAAACGGTGTTTGCTGAAGCTGCCGGGCAGGGTGCGTTAATTGTATTTGAGCTGGCAGCGCCGGGGCTGTATGGTGAACAGGCAACCCGGGACTGGCGGTCAGGTTTTCAGTGGTGGCAGGGCAAGTGCCATGAGCAACTGTCCGTTTATGCTGTGAAGTACGGTATCTGGATAGCGGTAGCCACGCAGGCAGGACGGACGGTGGACGAGGATTTTCCCGGGGGCGGGTACGTCTTTGTGCCTGATGGCAGACAGGTGTACGCAACGCCGGACTGGTTTCCCGGGGCAGCCTATCTGGGTTTGGACTTCAAGGAATATAGTGTAGTACAGCTATGAGTAGCCGCAGGGACTCGGGAGAATGATGAAGATATCTTTGGAGCCAATAGGCTACGTGGTTAACAGCGTTGAGGAGCCGGTAGACGGCGGCTGGGGAGAGGTCGAATCGAGGATAGTGCTCCGGGAGGGTCTGGTGCCTGCCCTGGTCGGCCTGGAGGACTTTTCCCACGTCCTGGTCGTCTACTGGATGCACCGGGCGGTACCCCCGGAGGTGCTCCGGCGGCGGCCGCAGGGTCGCGAGGATATGCCGGAGGTGGGGCTTTTCGCCCAGCGCTCGAAGCACCGCCCCAATCCCATCGGCGTTACCGTGGTCTCACTCCTCAGAGTTGGTGACGGCGAGCTCCTGGTACGGGGTCTGGATGCCGTCAACGGTACGCCGGTGCTGGACATCAAGCCGCACTACCCGGAATACGACAGTCCCGCGGATGCACACGTACCGGAATGGGCAGGACGCCTGATGGCGGGCTATTTCGAAGGGGAACCTTAGGAGGGAATCGATGCCCACAAAGAATGAAAAGGAGAGCCGGTTCCAGCTCTACGGGTGGCTGCTATTCGTAATTTGCAGTTTCTTCTTCATTGCCGACAGCGTCGTCAGTGGGCGCCCCCTGGGAATAGCGGGTAGCTGCCTGTTCTTGCTCGGATGTATTACCTTTCTTATTCCCCTGGTCCGGAAAAGGACGTAAGGTGTTTTGAAGTGCATCACTTGCATCGTTTGAAAGGCTGGCATTTCTGGCAGTAGTAGGTGCCCCGGTTGCGCACCAGTCCCCGTTCAATAAGCCCGCCGCAGACGGAGCAGGTCTTACCGCCCAGACCGTGGGCTACCTTGAACTCGTAGTGTGCCGAACCTTCCGAACCGTCGGGGCGGAAGTAGGTATCGACGCTGGCCCCCTTGTTATCAATCGCAGCCCATAAAATCCGGCGAATCTCGTTATAAAGCCGCTTAATCTCCTGCCGGGAAAGGCTGCCGCCCGGTTGCCAGGGATT
>Ga0307380_10011799_pt1 | contig 10912 bp, 8 predicted proteins | sample UN3MG_FD_202239 | JGI IMG/M metagenome (GOLD analysis project Ga0307380, IMG submission 202239) | Soil microbial communities from Risofladan, Vaasa, Finland - UN-3 | ecosystem: Environmental > Terrestrial > Soil > Coastal area > Acid sulfate soil | place: Finland: Risofladan, Vaasa | collected... | reverse complement strand
GAGACACAACCCCAGGTAGTCCTGGCCAGCCTGGACTTTAGTATTGCCGCTATGTATAAGAAATCGGAAGAGGCTTTTAAAGCATACATTAAGGTATTTCCTCCGGAAGTGGGATTTGTATGGAAAGACGGCCTCGGTTACTGGTTTAACATGAATGGCCCCGGTGCGTTAGCGGTTACCGGCTCTGAGCTCCCTGGTGATTCAACCGCGCCATTGTCCTATGATTTGAGCATGGGATGGAACTTAATCGGTTTTAAATCCACCACCCCGAGACAGCCGGGAAATTATCTGGCCGGTTTAGATGGAAAATACCGGATTATTTACGGTTATGGTAATGGCGGCTTCTTTATCGTCGGTACGGAAGGTCACGAGTTTATGGAGCCGGGACGGGGTTACTGGATAGATATGACGCAAACGGGTACGATATACCCGCCGCTTGAACAAATAATAGAAAATATTACGGTCCAGCAGGCGTACGATATGATACACGCTGTTCCTGCTATCCCCGGTTTAGTTATTCTCGATGTGCGAACTCAAACAGAGTATGATAGCGGGCACATAGAAAATGCGGCTCATCTTGATTATTACTCCCCAACATTTACCCAGGACCTCAATAATCTGGATAAAACAGGGACGTACATTGTTTACTGCGGGTCTGGTGGACGGTCTGAGAAAGCGCTGAATATTATGAAGGACCTGGGGTTTAGAGAAGCTTATAATATGCTGGGTGGTACAAACGCTTGGACTACTGCCGGATTCCCCGTTGTCAATTAAGTATGAAAAAAGGTGACAGTACCGATTACCCGAAAACGGAAATTCCCGGACTTTAATCGATATTAGCTACAAGAACGATTTCGTTGGTCTGTGGTTCGATATAGTAAACTTCGTTGCCGATTATTACCGAGTTTACGGCATGGATAGCCCCAACCGGTATCTTCTTTTCTTTGAATAACGAGTTATATTCCGCGTATCGAATGACCTGGAAGGAGACTATGTAGCCGTCCTGTAGCGCCTTGTCCTGAAACTTTCTGGCATAATCGTCGCAGTCAAACACATTAATACTGACATTGTTCTGGTCGACTACATTAAATCCTATTTCTATTAAATTAACATTACTGAGCCAATTTTTAAATTCAGTAAGACTTTCAAATTGCAGGAGCGGTCTCGATACTTGAACCTCTTTGATTACGGGTTTTTCGACCTGCTCATATACAATTCTTTCTACCGGTTGATACACTAATGTCTGAATTACCTTCTCGACGGGCGTATAGACTACTTTTTCAACGACTTTATCTACGGTAACCACCTCATATTTGGTGACGACTTGTGGCTGGAAGTATTTTTGGTTGATATAGCCGCCGGCGCAAAAAATAAGAGCCGCTGATGCCAGTATAAATACAGCAGTCAGACTCCTGATGATTATGCTCTGATTCAGAATAGCTTGAGATTCTTTCGGAGAAACGTCCTCTTGCCTTAACATTCAGTATCCATCGAGTAACATTCTCAGATATTTGGGTCTCACGTGATGTGGAATCCCCGGGTTACGATTCAAATGTAACATGAGATTTTTCAGCGGGCATGGATGTTAGCACTCATATTACATCAGGGGTAAATCACAAATTTCTTAACGTAAGGTAGAAACTTATCACAAAATTCTTACAATACAAATAAAAAAGAGAGAAGACTTTAAATAAGTACTTCTCTCTGAACTGGAAAATGGTCTTTTCAAGTGATGTCCCTATGCGGACATATTGCAATTGAAAGGATAGCTTTTGTCAATAACAGGAGATTGATCGGTGAATTAAAGCTCGGTTCTGATTCGAGCTGAGATGAGCAATAAATAACATCCAGGAATGCAAGATGGATTTAATATAAATTCGAGGTGATAATCCGGTGAAATAAGCCGGCAGGCCCGTAGATTAGAAGCAGCGGAAGAAGCTTCTGATAAGACTTATCGGTTGTGAATTTTATGGTTTCGTTACGCGTCTACGAACCGGCCTCTGTCATTATATGCATAAACTGCTTTTTCGGCACTATGATAAGCTGGAATAACTAGACTGGTTGCATCAATTAGCTGCAAGCTAGACAGTATAGTAATCATAGCACTTTTAGGAACTTCAAACATTTTTGCCATTATGTCCGGATCTTTAACTTGTTCCCACTTGTTTCTGACCCATGGTTCGGGCATCAAGATATTATACGTGAAATATTCTGCCAGTAATTCGTTGAAAGCACCCTTATTACTACTGATTTTTCTAAATATAGGTGTGCTATTGGAGTGTGCCAGGACATGGAAAGCTTCATGGAACAAGGTTAATCTTCTTACACTATGCTCATCATTGCTGTTAAGTTGGATTACCCAGGCACCATCCATGTACCAGAGAGCACCGTGATAATAAGTCAATGGCAACAAACGGACTTCAACATTATTCGGTTGCCCGATGAATTCAATCAAAGATTCCGGTACCGGGGGAGAGTCGATGCCGGACAATTCCAGATACCTGTTCGCCAGCATTTCGACAAGATTGAAGATTCTACCGGGCTTTATCGTTCTTAGTATCTCGCCCCTGCTTGGGTCTATTTCATGGCTGTTTATTAAATAACTCAGATCTCCTATAAATTCTCTATGATCAATGATGCACCAATGACCACCTTTCCTCATATCGCAGACGTCGTATAACGGGCAGGTCTCACCGTTACCGGTTTCAAGGTAATGCCATAACTCGTTTTCCCAGGTAGACATCTCTTTTCTCACCTGTCACCTCCTCCGCAATACGCTTAAATCAAATAAATTTCCTTATTATAGAGCAAAACCCCTAATGGTTTAAGAGCAACGTCACACAAGGTCGCTCTTTAAGTTTATAATAATAGATTTGGATTTAAAAAAGACGTTCTTAATCTAAAAAATTTCTAAAAATCTATCATTTCTGTGAAGTAGCACTTACAACAACACAGGAATTAATGCATGTAGGATAATAGTACTAGTACTTTCGTACATTTGCTATTAGTAATACTACTTAATTGGTAATAAGGGTTAACCCCTATTAGGAGCACAGGATAACCCTTATTAAGGAATGGATTCTCTAAGAGGATTGGTTGTGGCTTTATTGGTGGAGGTTGATAGCCAGATATACGGCTAATTGATCTTCGGGACCGGATATTCGTTTGTGAGCAGTATTTTGCGTTCTAACGCAAATTGAACCAGCTGCGTATGATTTTTTAGTCGGAGTTTCCGCATCATGTTTGAGCGATGGACCTCTACGGTACGGGGGCTGACGAATAATCGCTCGGCTATCTCAACATTAGTGTATCCCTGGGCTACCATGTAAAGTACTTCGCGTTCTCTATTAGTTAAGGTTTCATACATATCAAAATCATTTGCATCAGCATTTTGCATAAAAACTGTGATAGCGCGTTCCGAGATTGTTGAAGCTAAATAACGGTGACCGGCGGCTACTTCACGGATAGCACGTATCAATTCTTCTGCCGTGGAGCCTTTCAGAATATATGATTTCGCTCCTGCTCTTAGTGATTCGATAATATAACTTTCGTTATCATACATTGTTAAAATGATAATGTTGGTTTCGGGGGAAGAACTGCATATTTGGCGAATGATACGCAGACTATTCAGCCCTTTCATCATCAGGTCAAGTAGAAGTACCGAAGGCTTTTTATTTTTTACTATTTCGGCTGCAGTATCTGCGTCTTCAGCTTCGTCGATAACCTCGAAGTCCGGTACATCTTCCAACAAAGCCCGTAGACCCTGTCTGACGACATTATGATCATCTGCCAGTACAATCGATATCATTCTGACAACCTTTTCTTATCCTTGTTTGTGAATAACGGAATTTCGGCCGTTAAACGGGTCCCTTTTCCAGGCGCTGATTCTATATGCAGGTTGCCTCTCAGTAAAAGCAATCTTTCATTAATGCCCGATAGACCGCCTGACCTTCCGATGACCAGTGTCTTGACGTTAAAGCCCTTACCTTCATCCGCTACGCGGACACTAAGCGTTTTCCGGTTGACCTGGATTGTTACATTCACACTATTCACATCAGCATGGCGGGCAACATTAGTTATTGATTCCTGGATAATGCGATACACCGTATTGTTTATGGCGGCGGGGAATCCCCGTTTATCGAGGCCGGTGTGCTTAAAATTAACGGTCAGCCCTGACCATATTTTGTATCGTTTAAAATACTCAATAAGAGTGGGTATCAGTCCCTGGATTTCAAGCGTGCGGGGATTCAGGTCCAGTGACAGCCTTCGAACTCGCGCTATAGCGTCTTTGATTAGAGTTTCAGTTTCGCTATGTTCCGGATTTGTATGTGGACGGGATTGTTTTGAAGATCTTGCCAGCATTAATTGGATGGCTGTTAATATTTGTCCCACTTCGTCGTGTAACTCATAAGAAATCCTGCGGCGCTCGTCTTCCTGGACCTCAATAATTCGATAGCTGAAAGCTTCCAACAGGCTTTCAAGATTTCTTTTTTCATTATCATCCTGATAAGCTTTTTCAAGTATTACGCGTTCAGTTACATCCTGAAAAAATAAAAGTGAACACTCTCTGTCATCTTTAGGTAAATCGCTCAAATAGGTTTTAACATTTCTGGTTTCCCCATCTTTGCGTTTGATTTGTAGATAGGAGTACCCTGGGTGGTACTGTCGATCCCTTTGTTGCATCGTTAGTTCCAGGAAATGTTTATAGCTATCGGGAGGCAAGTCATCTTTCCATGATAGAGTCAGTGCTTCTTCCATGCTAATAAAGCTGAAAATGTCCAGGAAGGTGCGATTAGCAAATATTATATCCAGGGTCTTTTTGGAGACGAGGGCAATACCTATGGGTATATTATCAAGGAGATAAAATAGATTGTCGGTTAATTCTCTGAGTTTATTTTTTACGTGCCGCTGAGTTATCGCCTTATGGCTTGGAACGTCGTCTAACAAATCCAAGCTATCCGTACGTCTGGATAGTGCTTGTTCAAGGCTCTTGAACTGAGCTGTTGAATTACTGGATTCAAGTTTTCCTCCCCTCTTTCCCATCGCGTCCACCTAAAACCTGGATTGCAGCTGAGCCAGCGTACCTTCTATTCAACAACATACAGGCAGGCTGGAGAGTTATTGCTCTTAAAAGTGTACAATTAGGCTTTTCCTCTCCTTTTTTTAGTATATTTAGTATTTCTTCGGCGTTCAATGAGGTCCTCTATCATAGTAATAATGTCTTCATCTAATATATTCGGATACTTCTTCATGGCATACTCGCGGAATTCAGGCCAATCCGGGACTTCCTGGATATTCATTTCCGGAAGTTGGCCAACAATTTTAAGCACCTTTTGTATAGGTATGCCGCTGTAATCCGCCAATATCTTGCATGAGCGTACGCTCGGTACGTCTTCTCCAAAAAGCCACCGGCGCACGGTGGCGTGGCTGACACCCAGGTCAGCAGCAAGTTGACTTGGCAGACGCTTACGACGACGCATTAACTCCTGTAAAAATGAATTTACTGACATACTAACCTCGATAGTATTGATTCAAGTAACATTGTCCGTATACCCTTAGTAACATTATACTAGCGTGTACTATCATATGTCAAGTGTATTATATCTAAAAATTAGCTAAATATTACTAAGTGGCAATACTTAGTGACCTTAAAAGAACAATAATATTACTTGACAGAGCAAACCATTTGGTATTTAATGGTTTCATTATCGCCTGCAATAATCAGATTAATTAGTAAGTAATACTACAGTAAAAGCTCTCAAATAGTAGCCTGGTAATTAAAATAATAAACTAAAGGTGGTGATATTAAAATGTCTTTTATAATTACCATATACGTCCCTGGTGCCATCGTGATGGCTGCTGATAGCCGGCAATCGATAATATTATCAAGGCGCGAAAAAGAAGAAGATAAAGAAAATAAGAAGATACAGGCAGTAGAGACGGTGAATTCCGACTTCGTCTATAAGATATTTTTACTCCCGCGACATGGCATCGGAATAAACGCATCCGGGGAGTTCATATTGGAAAAAGTAACTATCGAAAGCCATATAAAAAGATTTCAGGAGGAAAAGTTAAAAGATAATGATACGGTACTCGGCGTGGCTCAAAAACTGTCTGATTATTTCAGAAATCAATTCTCTTCTGCCAACACTACGTTCCATATAGCCGGATTCAATAAGGTATCGGGGATTAGCGTACCATATGTATATTTATATCAGAATACACAGAAGGAGCTCCGGAGGCTTAATGTAAATCCGGAAACCAACGGCATTACTTATGGTACGTCATGGGGAGGGCAGGGTGACGTCATCGCTAATATATTGGGGGTCAGGCAGATAAAGGGACCCAAAGACACAATTAAACAAAGTATGCTGACTCCGGTAATCTGGGATAGTATGCCGATTCAAGATGCTATTGATTTTGCTATTTACGCCGTGAGGACAACCATCGATACTATTCGATTTCAGGCAAGGCCTAAAAACGTTGGCGGGCCGATAGATGTGTTATTACTTACGCCGGAAAAAATAACCTGGATACAAAGAAAAGAATACAGGGGACAAATTAATTAGACAATTAAATTCGTTTTTTTGCCTGCGGAAGTTGAAAAGCCTGATTTCTATGAGCGAATATGGTGGCGTGATAAGCGGGGCGTATTAACAACTTACATTAATTATATATATGAGACTCTTGGTAAGAACAGGTATTTTTACATAACTGGAATTATTGCCTTCCACGATCCCTGTGTCAGGTGTGAACATTCGGGTTAAGTCAATTTTGCTGTCCACATTGTAGCTACCGGCTACCCGTTTATTTGAAGTTTTTCAGCAGCGTAACAACGGTTTGTTTACTTTCCCTGTTTTCTATGTCCGGTAGATGTCCAGTAATTACGAGGATCCTTTCAAAGGGTATTGCGGTATATTCAGATAGCTTACGACATGATTTAACGTTGGGGATATCCTGGCCACTGAGCCAACGGCCAACCGTAGCGTGACTTACACCTAAATCCGATGCCAGTTGACTTGGCAGCCGTTTTTTCTGGCGCATCACTTCCGTAAGGAATATACCTAGAAGACTAATAATTGTTCTCATAGGGTCATTTTAATTATATTTTAGCAAATTGTCAATATCTCTGGCGACTATTTTATAAAATTTACAAAAAAATAGTTTTTCCTGATATCAGATACGTATCAGATACAAATATATTAGAAAAATTTTATAAAAAAACCTGAAAAAACTATTGACAAAAGGGTATAAATCATTATAATATGTCCGCATAGGAACATAAAGTGTTCCTTAAAGAATACAGCAGAGGGGTACAAATCTGGCAAGAAGATTTGCTCCGATGGTATGCACAAGGGGGGGGTGATGCCTTATGAAAGAACCTTAAAAACAGAATACGGTTGATCTCATTCTTTATCTTGAATCCTAAAATCTGAAAAGGAGAAAAAATGAAAACGAAACTAATATCTAAAAGAATGTTGAGCCTGTTCGTGGCGGTGGTCATGCTGATTTCTTTAGCAATCAGCTTTGCGCCACCCGCTGCTGCACAGCCACCTAAGTGTGTAAATCCACAGTGCGAGAATCTGCCAATCTATGTCTGTGCAGGAACAACGTTCAACGACGCGCTGCTAAGTGGTAATGGCGTGACGTGTTTACCAGATGGGCCTGGGACGGGGTACTACGATTCAACTGATGATTACTACTACGATATAACGATAGACTATGACTTTATCCAGCCTGACACTACTAACCTGGAGGGGTCAGCCCCTACCACTCCCGGCCAGTACATCTACAACATGAAATGCACCAGGATACGTTATTATATGGACCCCTATGAGTATATTGACCAGTGCTCCTGCTTATCCCCAGGGTACATCAACGTATATGGGTGTGCTTGCAGCGCTTCAGACATCACGGTATGCGCGGGAGACCCGCCGGCTGATCCTGAGGGATTCATCGCCACTAATGGCGGCGTGTCCTGCACCGGAGGAGGCTGCACCACCAGCATAGATGCCAGCGCTGTCCAGTGGGGCACCACCGGTAGCTGGGGATATACCGTAACCTGCTCCACCCCGATTCCAGGAACCGACCCGGTTGAATACTGTACAAACCAGTGCGGTGCTGATGTGATCGTAGTGGAGGATTGCGTATGCAACGCCCCCAACTTCACGTTGCCCTGCGGGACTGTACCCGATGCAGACGATGTATTGGCAAATGTCAGTACCCCCTGTTCGGGTGGTGACTGCACCCTTGACCACATAGCCATCACCCCAATTGACGCCACTCATTACGCGTACACGATCTACTGTACCAGCACCGTCTGCGGCGATACAGATTGCAGCGGTACAATCACAGTAGAGCCGTGTGAGGCGTGCTGCGAGTGCGAGGCGCCTTATGTAGTCATCTGCCAAGAGGAGGATGCTGTGGCAGCTATCACGGCTGCCGTCAGCTGCACCGGCGATGGTTGTGTAATGACGCTGGACACTTCCGGTGTCAATAACATGTTCGCCGGCGACTACACCTACTTCGTAACCTGTGCCGATGGCGATGTCGAGGTCTGCCAGGGCACGATAACCGTGGTGCCGGCATGCGTAGCCGTGGCGAAGGACTTCAAAATCTGCCAGTTTGCAGATGAAGCTGCATTAATAGCCGCGGCAACAACAGCCGGAGCCAGCTGCACCGCAGGGTGTACTGATGGCATGAATTTCTCATCAGTTGATACCTGCACACCCGGCACCTACCCCTACACGGTATCCTGCAATGACCCGTGTGAAGGCGAATGCGGCGACACCACGGCAGTAGGCCAGGTCGAAGTGCTGGCCAGTCTTGGTGTAGAGATTGTCAAAGCCGCCGGATACGAGAAATACGTACCCAAAGATCCTGCGGATATGGTCGACTTCTGCGACCCGAATTTCGACAGCAAGTATGACCAGAATTCCGCCTGGAAGGATGTTTGCCCACCCGGGGTCGACAGGATGATTGTCCCGGTTTCTTCCTACTTCGGCGTTAAGGCGGTCATCGAGAACCAAAGCGGCTGCCTCCTGTATCACGTTACTCCTTATATCACCTGGACAGGAGACCTCGAGTTGATAGACGCCACAAACTACCATGACCTGTACAACATGGAAGGCGGCGCTGATGCCGACTGCACCGAAGTAGGCTGGACGCTGCATTGCCTTGGTGAAGGCCCGGCCTCGGTTACGGTCTGGGTCAACGACTGCGCCGTGGATACCGTGTGCTTTGACCAGCGCATCCCCGGCGAGCTGGTACTGACCTGTGACCCGCTCTGCGAGGTCTGCACCGACTGTGGCGAGAACACGTTCACAGTAACGGGCAGTGTCACCAACATCGGGCAGACGGCTATCAACGATGCCCAGGCTATCATAGATTGGGATCCACATGGCCTGGCTACTGTTGACACGCCGTTATTGAAGGGCCCGGTTGATATCGGTCCCGGCGTGACTAAAAACTTCACTTGGACTGCGCATTGCAGTGGAGAAGAAGGCACGGTAGACTTTGAGGTTACGGTAACCGGCTACGATATCTGCGCCGACGAGTGGATAACGCCGCTGGTCTGCACTACCTCTATAGATCAGGTGCACATGACCGTCGACGTGGTAGTAGACCCCTTAGCCTGCAATACGCCCCCCGCGGCCAACGGCATAGTTGTTTCACGTCTGCAGAACTTCGACGTGATAGCTACCGTTAAGAACTGCTCCACAGAAGATGAGGCGGTAACCGTTACCCTGACTCTTCCGGAGAACAGCTCGCTTACCGGTGCTGCCGTGAATATTGTTGACCACCTAGGAACGCGAACCGTGCCGGCAAATCCCACGGTAACCGCGACTATCTGCAACTGCTGTGAAGCGGTGATAACCTGGCACCTGGTATGCACCGGCTCCACAGATGGCCCGGTACCAGTTGAGGTTAAGGTAGTAAGCGACTGCTGTAACTATTCCAACTTCCCCTGCAACCCCGCATCCATGACGCAGGAAGAGAAGATACACCTCAGCTCGAGCATGGACCTCTTTGTAGAGGACTGTGATACGACTTGCTGGATACCGGTTGAAGTAGTGGCGGAAGGCCAGACCTACGACGTGAAAGTCTGGGTGGAGAACTCCGGCGAGGCGGTTGCCAAGGAAGTTAAGATTGACATTGCGGTTGAGGACTCCTCGACTACTTCATGTTACGGCTCCTGGACCGACGTGCCATTCATTGACAACGAGAATGGCAACGACGAAATCCCCGGCAATACCATGGAATGGGCATGGCTCAGCGACCTGATTGGGATGAGTCCCAACGAGCACTGCCTATGCCTGGAAGAAGGGGATGTAAGCATCAACATCACCAACCTCACCGGAATTGACGAGAACACCTGCGAGCCGGTGCTTCCAGACAATGTCGTCACTACCTGCGCGCTGGAATTCCCGCAGTGCGACATCAGTGTTGATATCGAAAACCCGATGACCTGCGCAAATATCACTCAGTGGGAAGTCTTTACCGTCTTGGCAAGGATAGAGAACTGCGGCGAGTGCAGCTTCGAAGACGTGGCTGTTACCCTGATGTGGGAAGGCGCCGTGGAGCTGGCGGGTGGTTCCCCTACAATTATCATCCCCGTGATTGAAGCTCCCGATGAGGACTGCAATGAACTTTGCCGCTTCGAAGAGGTGACCTGGAATCTGCGCTGCATCGGCGCTCCCGATGAGGTTTACTTCGACGTTTGCGTCGAGGCAGCTACTCCTCACCTCCAGATAAAGAGCCCCGCGAATCAAGATGCAGGTGGCCACACAGTTAACGTTCACCAGATAGAGCGCGACCAGGCGCTCGTGTGCGTGGATATCCTGTCTCCTGACTGTGGCTCCAAGTACGCCACTTCTCAGGACTTCGCCATAACGGCGAAAATCACCAACCT
>Ga0307380_10011797_pt1 | contig 10912 bp, 26 predicted proteins | sample UN3MG_FD_202239 | JGI IMG/M metagenome (GOLD analysis project Ga0307380, IMG submission 202239) | Soil microbial communities from Risofladan, Vaasa, Finland - UN-3 | ecosystem: Environmental > Terrestrial > Soil > Coastal area > Acid sulfate soil | place: Finland: Risofladan, Vaasa | collected... | reverse complement strand
AGATTCAAATGCCTCTGCTAATTTTAATAATCTTGATGGAATAAGTCCAAATTTTTCTTCTCCCATTGATAATAACTTAGCATCTAATTTATCTTTATCACCATATGTATAAATATAGAAATGTTCTTGATCATCTTCATGTAATGTAACTAAACAATCTTTTCCATATTTAGATAATAAATCAAGATGCTTTTTTAGAATTTCATCTTCATGTGAGGGTTTGGAAAATTTCTGAGTTTTTATATAACCCCTATTTGGTTCCTTTCCCCAAAAATCAAATCTTCTTGAAAGATTAAATCCTGTTGGATTCACAAGTGGAAGAAATGAAACATTAACTCTTGTAGGATATTTATTGCTTTCTAAAAAATTTAATACTGCCCAAGGACCAGACGATTCATCTCCGTGAAAACCAGCAGCAATCAATACTTTAGGTTTGTCTGATATTTTTTTTGGTTTTATAAATATAATAGGAAATTCTCTAGCATATCCTAGATTTTCTGTTTTGATATAATTCTCATTTTTTTTAATTACTTTATTTAATCGACTAAAAAATTCATCAATATTATAATTTTCGGAAGCTTCAATTTTTTCTTGTAACAATTTAAGATAACTGTCTATTATCATTTTAATTATACTCCTACATTTCTAATTTATTAAGACACTGTTTACAAGTTACATTATTTCTGTTATTTGTACATTCTATCCTTCGTGCAGTTTTACCACAAATTGTAGTTTCACCATTTTCATTTCTTTTTAATATAGGCACAGATCCACCAAAACTATAATGTACCCATCTCCGTCCGATTTTCATTTAATCTCCCTCATCCGTCTCTGACAATTCAATAATATCTTCAATTTCCCCACCTATCTCTTTAAAAATTTAAAACTAAATAAATCTTGAAAAAACATCCACGGTCTCATCAATCCAATATCTACAATCCACTCTGGAATTGTATTCACAATCTCATTTATCTCAAGGCCGTCGTCACGCCAGTGTTCTAAATGTTTTGGATCTCCATAAAAATTAAAAGACCAATGAAACTCTTTTCCCTTAACTTCTATGGACATTAGTTTCGTTCCCATTTCAATCTCCCTCATCCGTCTCTGACAACTCAACAATATCTTCTAATTCTCCACCACGTCGAAGATAATCTCTTCCACCATCTACAAAAATAGAATGGCAAGAACACCACTTGAAATCGTGGCGATTATATGACTCAATTATATCTTTACATTTTGCACACTGAGCTTTATTCTTTAGGATTGTCATTTTCTTCTGCCTCTTTTCTTTTCTTCTTTGCCTTTAATTTTTTTTCCTTCAACTTTCTTTTTCTTTCTTCCTGAAGCTTTTTAAGTTTACGTGCTTTTCCGCAGCATGCCATAATTTATATCTCCTAAAATGGATCAAATTCTTCCGTTATTTTTTTGCAACTATATAATTTATTTGATTTTTTCAACCCTCTTAAAACGTCTTTAAACGGTTTATTAAACATCCACCTATACAAAGGGCATGACTCATTTATAAAACCATTCTGGCCCACCACAACCCCGCCACAACCGTATTTTGTATCAAGTCGATAGAGGATATTTTTATACATTATAAATTATAATGATACTCTCTTAAACCAACCCCGAGCAAATTTTTCCTGTGATGGACTCTTATTCATATATTCCATATAATGATTACCTTGAAGAACATTCAGCATTGTCAATAAAATCTTCTCATCTCCACCACTCAATATTTTATTTAATGCTCCAAGAGATGCTCCACCAATTGCTCCATCGACTGTAAGATCATTATATAGAGACCCATTACGATTTAAATAATTCAAAGACGTTTGAAGGAATTTGGCAGCTCGTCCAACTCCCATATTAACACCTGTATCAAACATCTCTTCTGCAACTGCTTGGCTTGAAATAGAATCTAACTTATTTACATCCCAATACTTTTCTTTATAAAATGAATGAACACTATCTTGAAGATCATCCTTATCATCTAAACACTCTGGAAATTTATCACAAGAAACCATTTTTTTACATTCATCAATAGTTACCCAACCATCCCAGTCTCCATTATATTTTCTTGCAATACCTTTATATGTTTCTCCGCCTACATCATCTGGATCATGGGTATATCCACCTTCGTGCCCCATTGTTTTACTATAGGCAGTTTTAAAATCAGCCATTACATATCCTCCCTATTCTTTTGAAATCTTTTTAGCTTTTTCTGCAGTAACATCTTTGCTGGCAAAATATTCTAGAACATTTGCAATTCGATTTAGATCAGTTTGCATTCCAAGTAACAGATAGTTAATTGCTTTTTCTCTATCATTCGGATATGCATCAAAAATTTGTTTTGGTGTTAGCTGCTGTGGTTGGTTCCGTTTATCCTCACTTACCTCTGCTGGTTCTTTTTCTTGTTCTTTTTTGTCTTTAGGCATTAATCCAATCTCCTTTTTCTTTATCGTAATAACATCTATAAGAATCCGATTCTTCATGATGAGTCGATGCTTCAACAAATACACATGGTATTGTAGAACCTGATGTAAACCTATGTTTAACACCTGGCATTACTCGATATGAGTCATTTGTATATAAATTTATACTTTGATGAGCACCTTCTTCATCTGCTATATCTAATTTCAATATACCTTCAATAATGAAGAATGTTTCATCTTTTATTTTATGGTAATGAAACCTTCCTTCTGATGAGCATTTTTCTGACATGATTATGAGAAGCTTTCCACAGTAATGTTCTGTATTTGCAAACCACAGTTCAGATCCCCATGTTTTCTTTACAAATTTCTGTGGGTTTTTCATTCTATATTCTCCTCTTCTAACCATTAAATATTGTGGGTTCATTTGCCAGATCATTTCTTTTTTTCATTTGCCATATAAAGCATATCAATTGCTTGTCTAAAAGTGTTAGCTGTTGTTTTCCATTCTGTAAGTTTTTGATCTAAATATTGAACAACAGCAATTTGCTCTTCTTTTTCAAAGTCTGCTTTTAATCCATCTATTTTATAACTTAGTTTATCTATCATCATTTCACCTATATATGTGGTAGAGTATTGATGATTGCAAACAGTTCGGCTTTACAGGATGCGTGCACCATGAAATCACCATAGAGCGAGCTAATAAAACATTTATCTATATACCATAAAACCGCTACTCCCTCAACACATCCTCTTTTAATATTATCATAATGTTGTTTTAGTTTATCACTCATAAAACCACAATAATTTCTTCCCCCTTGAATTGTTCCATCAACAAATTCATTCTCAACAGCTTCATCATGAATCTCGTATACAGTTTTATCAAGATCGTTTAGATTCGCATCACATATTAAAGAAATAAATAATGGCCACCCTTCCATTTGATATTTCCTTACAATCAAAGGACTCCAATTTTTATCAAGTAATCGAGTTGCAGTTGAACTATCATCCCTTGTCATACCAGCATTCGCTTGTTCGCTCATATTCATTTTGTCTTGAGTCATTACTTCCCCCTGTTTCTCCATTCTTTTAAAACATTCAATGCTTCATTTATTTTTGATTCCGGAATATAAAAAGTAGTTCCTCCTTCTAAATTAATCCATACAGATTCAGGAAACTTACTTAATATAAATTGCTCTTCTAGGTAACTTTCTGATTCTAAAGCTATCATTTTTTTGAGTTTCATTGTATTACTCCATTTAAATATTTGTTACTCAAGTCCATTGTAATTGTCCGGATCATCTTTCCATAATGAGATTCTTCTATTTCTTTCTTTCTCATCCATAAGGTCAAGGGTGTAAGGAACTCGATCATCAATACCAATATCACATCGTTCATATTCCATAAGAGCAATACAGTTCCATGCCGCATGAGCTAAATGATGGAGACCACTTTCATCATCCCACATTTCACCACGAACCCATTTCCAGACATGCCTGAAAATACATCCAAGAACATCCTTCTTCCACTTGAGTCCTTTCCACCAGTTATCATCATCATACTTTATTGTTCCATATGTATAGACTTGAGCAATCTGGTCCATTGACCAAGGGGCAACCAAATCAAATCGAGTCTTATTTGCACTAAATCTCCCGGCCGTTGATTGACCCATCTGTTCTTCTTCTTCTTGACTTCGTTGATATATTTTCATTTGACCCTCTGTTGGCGGGTGCCCATATTTTTCTTCAAATCCTGCTTCTATTTCTTTCTTATTCATTTTTTCTGCATCCTCCATTATTTCATCAACCAGACTTTTCTTTCTCATTGTCACTCCATATTCGTAAAGTATTTCTCAAGCAAATAACACGCTTCATCTACATCTTTACACCATGTAGTTACTGCCTTTTGAACAAACGGATGTTGGCATTGATAATCATTAAGATCATCTGCGAAACCAATAACTGATTTTTCAGGATAATCAAAGTACCATGCTAATTCAAAAAATGATCCAATTAAAGGTTTATCAGGATCATACTGATTCATATTAACAATCGCACCATTTGATCTCATAACAAAAGTCTTATCTTTTGAAGGTAACAGATCAATTCCAAAACTTCTTTTTTCTTTTGTAACAGCATATTCTTTTTTCTTTAAAACTTTTTGGTTGAATGGATTGCTACAAGGATTGATAAATCCCATTTCATCATTTCCAATAAAATGATTTTCAACCTGTTTTCTCCATCCATACGTCACCGGATACTTCGGTGAGATTTGTCCTACTAAATAAAATTCTTGCATTATTCGCTATCTCCTCCGTGTAGTTTTTTCTCTGGTTTTCCCAAACCTTCTTTTTCACATACTCTAACAAATCTTTCCCATAAATCAATAGGCAATGATCTTAGTTCAAATGGTTTACTTTTCTCATTACAATCATCAATTCCTAAGTTCATGCCATTTGTAATACCTAAATCAACATAGAAATTTGATTGCTCTGCTACGTCTCTCCAATAAAATCCTGCGTCAATTCCAAGTTTACGTTCCTCGGGAATATTATCTCGTAAGACATACATCCTGGTGTAAAGTAAATGTGAAGCATATGGACTTTCATTATGATTCACCAAGCAATCATGCATACACAATTCTCCATAAATCTCATTAATATCTATCTGGATTTCATCTCCAGCATACGGTGATTCAACTACTACTCTTTTCATACTTCGCTCCTTTCAAATTATAATCCTGAATAAGTCTTGATTAATATAACATCCTTTACTCCATAAATTCTAGCATGCGGTTCATCATTCGTAAATGTTATTTCATAATAGTTACCGAAATATTTAATTTCATCAACATTCACAAATGATTTTAATGCCTTTCCATATTTCGTGTAAACTTCAAGTTTCATTTTTTCTCCTCTCTATTAATTCATTTATCGCTTCAATTATAGTTGGGTAATAAATCAGTATCGGTCCAAAATTTTTCATACTTACCAACTCTTTTGCTACTGCATCTCTAGCTTCTATTAATTCATCATCTCTTCTGGGTTCACCAGTTCTATCTATCACTTCCATTATTTACAACAACTCCCTCCGCATTTGGGTGGTTCTTTTTTGGATGCTTTCTCTATCCATTTAAGGAATCGTTTCCACCAATTTTCTTTTTTCTTTTCCATTAGAATACCATCCCTGCTACTGCACCACCTAGTGCAAAGAATGTTAAATCAAGCATTGTATCACTCCAGTCAGTAATTGGCCACTGGTCAACAATCTCCCTTGGTAAAGCAAGAAGCACCGCTGATATAGTTCCTGCTACTACTGTAGGTCCCCAAATCATAACAGGAGTTAAAGCAATGAACGCCCATAAGAAATGTAATGGTTGATCTAAAATCTTACGCCATTTTCTTCCTATTTTTTCATCTAACATTTTTTTAATCTGCATAACTTCCTCCTATACTAAATGTACCTCATGTTTTTCTAATTTACTAAACTGTCCTAAAGTATTTTCTGTACCTCCGGTCCGATCCTTAGCAACACAAGCAATAATAACATCTGAATGGATAGCAATATCTCTGTTCCTTACTATACCAGCACCTTTTTTATATTTCCCCCAGTTCGGAAAAAATGTGAGAATTGGTATTCCATATTTTCTGGCAATTTTATCAGCAAACCTATCTCCGCCTTTTCCGCATCCTCCAGAAACGATCCAATCGCCTTCTTCATATATCTCAAAGAACTTTGTTTCGACTTCCTTATAAGCTCCTGCTGAGTCTCGTCTTCTTGTTCCTATTATTCCTATCTTTTTCATTTATTACCTTTTTCTTTCTCTTTTTTGGGATTGGTGGTGGGAAGATATTTTTATATCTATCATATGCAGCATAAACCTCATCAGATGTATAACTGCCCTTATTTGCCATTTTTTCAATTAACTCATATTTGTTTTCCATCCTTTTCCTCCCTTAAAATTTTTTGTAAAAATTTTAATGTAAGTGGGTGATCAACTCTTCCTGCCGGCTTCCATTTTGAAAGCTCGAGCGCTACTACATCCTTATCTTCGGAGACAGCAATAACTTCACCTGGTTGTTGATATTCAAATACTCCATCTTTTATTCTAAGTGTTATCCAATTCATAATATCTCCAATTTAAGAAAAACGATGTTAAAATTATCAATAATATCAATAATTTAAAAATCCAAAAAACCATAAAAATACTATTCGTTATATAAGCTCACGATTGATTCGCGTCTAATAAAATCAATGGGTTACAGACGCCTTTTATAATGTACACTATTTGCATCATTAACGCCAATAAACGCGTTAATGTACATTATAACAATCATTATAAAATACGTCCACAATCAGGGCATCCAGAAGAAAGTGTATTGTACCAAATTCCCAGTTTATGTTTATTGCCATCATGTTCACATAAATGCTCATAAACTCGAACTCTAAGTTTGCTTTCTTTTAAAAGATATATTGATGATTGATCATAAACATGCCATTTTGTTATAATAATTTCTTCAATACCTGCGTTGATAATTTCAACTAAACATGGGGTGCATGGAACACCACAGTCCATATATAGTTTACAACCTTTCGTTGCAATCCCATGATATGCAGCATTGATTAAAGCATTTCTTTCAGCATGTCCTGCAACACACCACTCAAGCCCCTCACCTGATTTAAACCCCATTTCAGGAACATATCTTGGGCATTTTCCTTCTAAATGTTTCTTATAATGTTCCATAAGTTGTGGAGCATTGAATTTATTGAATTTAGCTTTCTCTTGCATTTCATCGTCAACCAACCATCGTTCGTCACAAGTTCTGACTCCTCTTGGAGGTCCATTATATCCCTGGCAAACAACAGTTTTATCTCTTACTAAAATTGCTCCAATTTTTCTTGATAGACATTGGCTCTTTTTTGCAACAACTGTACATAACTCATGATACCATTCATCCCACTCCATACCTGTTCTCATTTAATTTCCCCTTTCAATTACCTGTATAAGGATTACATTCTTTACACATACATTTTTCATCTCTCATTAAAGCGTTTAATCTTAAATTACGCTGAGAAAATTTCATTTTTTCTATATTTATTTTAAATGAAGTATACTCTTTATCTGGTCGATAATAACATGATTTATATACCTCAAATATACACTTCATCTATTATCTCCATCTCCGTGAAGAACATCCCTCTTTTTACGGCTCTGTAATTTTTCAATATTAGTTAAAAACACACTTTCAAAATCAATTTCAAACCAATCACAAAGACGTGCCATATACCACTGAATATCTCCCATTTCTTTAACAACATCTTCTTTAAATTCAAAATCAATAACACCATTTTTATCTCTAAATAGTTTTTTGATTTTTTCCATTAATTCACCAGACTCTCCTGCGATACCCAAAGTATAATATAACCAGCCAGGTTCTAAGCAGTCTTGAGCAGAAGTTCCAACATCAGTTTTTCTACACTCCCTTTGATATTCGTTAAAGTCCATTATAAATCTCCGTAACCACTGAACATATCTTTCTCGGTGATCCCTTTTGCAAATAATGCTTTTACAATGGTTTCTTTTGTAAGTCCTGCTAGAGGTGCTTCTAGTTTGATTGGTTTTGATCCATTGATTCGTAAAACATCATTCATTGCTCCAAACCAAGGTTGCATACAATCTGGAAATTTATGGATGAAATCTGAAAAATCAGCTCCGTACCAAATAGTATCTATTCCCATATCCTCTGCTATTGATGCTGCAATTCCAACGAACATCAAATTTCTACTTGGGACATGCATCTCATGAACTCCCTCAAATCTTGCTTTATTACCACAGCCCGTAAGACCACTTTCGATTTTAAGATCATGAAGTTTTACAATACGGTAGGGAGTGTTATCTTTTTTAAGATATGCTTCAGCATACTCTAGTTCTTTGATATGAAGCTGTTGATAATCAATTAATACACAGAATGGAGATTTGTTAAAATCCTTTGCCATTTCAAGCATTAAAACACTATCTGCCCCACCACTAAACAAAATTACTACATCATGTTTCACTGGATTCATATAAATTTTTCCTTTCGTTTTTATTTATATTATGTTCTTATTTATAAGAAAAATATCTATATATATTAATTACTGAAATAGAGATATTGGATTCAAATTTTTAAGAAAGGATGGTGATATATGCCTGACCGGGAAGCTCTTATAAAGACCATATTCGGTATTCTTCTAGTGTTGTCCACAGCCTTTATTGGAGCTTGCGTCGGAGCAGTTATAGGCGCAATCAGAGGGCCCTATTATATTTTAGCAGCAATGTCAGATGGGACTCCCGAAAGGGAAGTTAAAAGTCAATCATCAGATCGAATTTAATTAACCAAACCAAAAGGAGAAAATTATGAGCATGAAAGATCTGAAAAAAGAGGCCAAGGAACTGAAGATCAAGGGTTACACCAAAATGGATCAGGGTCAATTGATCGAAGCCATTTCATTGAAAAAGGTTGAAATGGAAAAAGTCGCCCTTGAAAAAGATCAACCCGAACGCAAAGTGGAAGCCCCGGACAATACCAAGCCTGCTGAGGTTGCCGGATTTCATATTACCAGTTTCCTGCTGGGTCGCAGATTGGCATCAGCAATCATCATTCTGGTCATCGTTGGCTCCGGTTTCGCCTACAAGTATTTGACCAGGGAACCGACCATGTGGGAAAAACTGATGGGTTACCTGCCATTCTAAATCCCTCACCCAACTCCCGCCGATAGAAAATATGAGTCTTCATGACTCATATTTTTTGCCATCTTGAAATATTCTTTCTACAAATTTGATCAAAAGAGATTGAATTTTTTATAGCATACATGACTTGTCTTTTATAACTGTCATACTCTGCCACCCCTTCTTTTATTTTTTTGACAAGATTTTGTTCAGTAACTTCAATAACTCCATTCTTTTTATAATAAGGTAACAGTCTTGTTAAATCTCTTACTATCAATGGAGTGCCAGACATCAATATTTCAGTAGCCACCCTTGGGCAACCATCAACTCGATTACTCATGCACAATCCAAATTTGCTGTAGTTCAGTATATGATTTAACTCCTTCCTATTAACTTCACCATTAAATTCAATATTCGTTACACCATACTTCTCACACATTTTTTTGCCGACTTTAGGTTTGTTACCACAATGAATAATTTTTAAACTCTTTAAATATTTTGAAGTGGCGACTAATTTAATGAAATCCTCTTGACCTTTATGCCTTAATTGAGCAAAGTTACATGGCCAACATATATCCGCATAATAATTTTCGACTTCATATGTATGAGGATAAAAAATATGCGGGGATGCAGTTTTATAGAATGGTAAACAATTCATACCTTTTTTAAAGTCTTTTTCATCCTCCTGTAAATACACATCATACTTACCACCATATTGAGGATAGATTCTTCTACCAGTCCCTAGATATAATTTTTTTCCAAAGTGTTTTGGGTTTTGAGATACAGCTCTATCATACTCTTGGAAGCCACCTCTAAAAAGAGAAATCTTCGGAGATGGATATTTCAATACTTCTGAGAAATCACGAACCCATCTCTGTGAATATAGTTTATCATCAACAGCGAAGTCTATTTCTTTAGGTGGATTCTTTGAAAGTCTCCAAACAACCACTGTATCAAAGTGATTATTCCTCAGGAGCCAAATTGGTAATAACATATAATAATCATGACAATTTTCTTCAAATTCTTTTAAATTATCATAACTATGATAGTATTCTAAATTTTTAATGTTGCTTCTAAATATCCAAAGTATTCTCATTATAACCTCATTTCAATGTTTGAATAATGTTTAAATAATGTTCAACGACTTTACTTTTTTTGTACTTTTCAAGTATTTTGATATGTGCTTTATCTTTTGGTCTTCCCATACACTTTTTCCATGCTATAAGATCATCTACAGATTTAAAATGATAACCATAAAAAATTATAGCTCTTTTCAAATATTCTTCGACACGGCCTTTGGTACACGGCAGTGTATTCATTGCTTCAATATTCCCATCCTTAGTTTCATAAAATATTCTACCATGTTTTTTAACAGGAACTAAATTTTTATCTTTACTCATTTTTTTATATACATCATCTGTTACCCAAAGATCCAAATCATCATTCTTTTTTAAACCAAACAACGCCATAATTCCAGAACCTACTATTAATATTTTATTTAATGGATATCCAAGATTCCTTAATTGGTAAATATGTTTAACATTTTTTAAATTCATTTTAAATCCTCGCATTGGGCGGGTTGAATCTCAGTAACTCTTGATAAGAAACTTCCATACATTTCAATCCTAAAATTGAAAGACTATGAAGTGTAATGAAATTGCATCTCAAACAATTTCTATCCAAGTCTAAATTCGGAACTCCTGCTCTTCTCTTTCCTCCAATTTGATATGCTCTTCTTAAATCAGATCTTGATAGAAAATTATCTAATA
>Ga0307380_10011796_pt1 | contig 10913 bp, 10 predicted proteins | sample UN3MG_FD_202239 | JGI IMG/M metagenome (GOLD analysis project Ga0307380, IMG submission 202239) | Soil microbial communities from Risofladan, Vaasa, Finland - UN-3 | ecosystem: Environmental > Terrestrial > Soil > Coastal area > Acid sulfate soil | place: Finland: Risofladan, Vaasa | collected... | reverse complement strand
TAGGTCCCCCGCTTGAGGTTCGCATCGAGTTTTGTAACCGTCGCTTTCAAGCCGTCGGGGCCGCTTTCGACGCCGGCTTTGATGGCAAGCTCCTGGATCGAGTTGGCCACGAGCGTTTTGATATCGGCGGGAATCGGAGCCGTCTTCAACCCGCTGATGATCGCCTCGGCCATCGTCTGCTGTTTGGCGGCTGCGCTCTCGCTGTTCGCAGCGTCGATCTTTTTCTTGACCGCATAGCCGCCGGCCAGCAGGGTAACTATTCCACCAAGAATGTTTGTGACCAACGGCATTGGCGAGCCGGTTTCGGCTGCACGTTCGGCTCCCTGGGCGGCTGCCCGAATCATGACCGTCGCGGCAGTTTCACGTGAAACAACGGGCAGCGTCCGCGAGCTGCTGCCGGCGGATGTGCTGACGCTGAAAATGTTCTCGCCGAACGTTACGGACTCGCTCAGCGGAGCGACGCCCGAGAGCCACGCACAAAACGTGTCGGGCGTGTTGGCCACGGGCGGCAGCGGCTTTGTTTCGACTGAACCGTCGGCCATGCTGAGGGAAAGGCTGCCGGCGGTCAGGTCGATTTTCGCGGCTTCGGGGCCGCGGTCGGCCAGCCAGGTTGTGAGCCGCACCGCCTGGTCGGGCTTGCGATTCAGAGAAATACAACCGCAGCAGAGGCAGAGCAGAAGGGGGACGATGATTTTTTTCATTCTGGTTCCGGCTCCAGGAATCGCCCGCGTGCGGGCACCTTTTTTTCGATCTCTTGTTTCAGCACACGAATGATGATGCCGAGCGCCGCGTCTTTTTCCGAATCGAACGCCGGCCTCAGAAACGGGCGCGCCGGCTGATGGCCGGTGCCGAATTCGTTGAAGGCCGCGTAAAACATATCGCTCTCTTTTCGCGTGCCGATGGTAACGAGCAGCGATTGCGGGCGGCGGCTCCGGCCGAGTTTCACGCGCAGGCTGCTCTGGAGCGTGCCCGTGCGGCGGGGCGCGTTCATCTTCGCCCGCTGCAAGATCGGCTGGGCGCCCGCTTTCAACGCGCGGCGTCCGATGTTCAGCCGCACGCGGTTCGGCAGGAATTTGAGCTGAGCTTCCAGGTCGCGGAGGCCCTTGATTTCGATCTCGCCCTTGATGGCATCCAGCACGTTCAGCCCCTTTCAGTGCAAAGCAGCTCGAGCTCTTCGTTTCGCTCGGCCGCGTTGATTGCGGCCTTGATGTCGAACAGCCGCCCGCCAAAGTTCACGCGGTGCCCGGTGGTGATGCCTCTGAGGTATCGCAAACGGATTCGGACGCTGACCTCGGACTGGATTTGCTGGGCGAGCCAGAGCTCGCGGCCGGAGAGCGGCTCGACCGAGGCCCAGACTAGCCCCGTGGCAATCCAGACCATGCTGACCTCGCCGTTCGTGTCGCGTGTTTCGAGCGGCGATTGAATTTCAATTTTATGCCTGAGCTTCCCGGCTTCCATTTGTCCCCCATCTATCGTACGCTTCGACGGCCATCGATCCGTCGGCCGTGGCCTTCACAAACGAGTCGCGGAAAAGTTGCGAGCTGAAGAGGTACATGGCGTAACCGCCCCAGCCGGAGCCGGCGTATTTTGCGGCGACCGCGGAGCACTGGTTGAGCTCGGGCATTCCTTCGGCAACCTGAGCTTTGTGGCTGAGGCGAATCGCGTCGCTGAGATAGCCAAGGTCGCGGGTTTGCACGGCGGCCCGCGCCTGTTCGCTCGCTTTGCGGATTAAATCGTAATCGCGGGGGCGGTGAACCAGATCGGCTGTCATGTGGCCGCGGCCCGTCCACCGTATCGCGAGCTTGCCGCCCAGCCAGCCGGCGTTGGTACGCAAAATGAGGCGGGGCGTTTTTTCGCAGCCCGCCCACACGCAGAGACCGGTTTCGGAGATGACCGCCGGGTCCTGCCAGCCGGCGCCCGCCTGCAATTCGGAATCGACGCCGTTGCGGCCATCGAGAACTGCGAGGGCCGCCGAGCCGCCCAGCCCGCCGCATTTTTCATACCGCCAATCGCGGAGACTCACCGTTGGCGAGATCGCGAGATTCACTACGTAGCCGCCGACGTCCGCGAGGCCCGGCACGTCGAGCCAGCCGCCGGCAAAATCGAGGCGGAGCGGCACGCGGGCGGGTGCCGCCGCCTTCCGGCGGATTTCGCTGGTGGAGGTCTGTTCGATGCAGGGCGACGTTTTTGCGAGGACGACAAGCTCGATCTTGCGGCCCCTGCAGCAATCGCGTTTGGCGGCGATATGCGGATCATCCGTGGTGACGGCGATGATGTCGGGCGCGAGGCGTTCAACATCATGCGCGAAATTCCAGACCGGATCGTCGCTGCTGCCGTCGTCGATCACCACGTAATTCACGGACTTCAATTCTGAGAGCAGCGCCACTCGGTGGCTTTGCGGGATCGCGGCGTGGCGGTTTTTAAGTTTCCAGATTGTGAGGTCGCTTGCCGCACAGACAACCAAGCGCTCGCCCAGGGCGCGGGCCTGGCGGAAGAACTCCACGTGGCCCGCGTGGAGGATTTCGTAGCAGCCGGAGACGAATACGGTTTTAGCCATTTTGCCCTCGTTAGAAACTCATCATCCGAAACGGCCATAGAAGATTTTCGACGGCGGCCGCCGCGTTTTTGTCGGCCTGGCCCTCGCGGTTTTCGTAGAGCATTCCGACCCGCATTTTGATCGCCGAAATTATCGGGGCCGGAATCTCGCCAATGAAATGCGTGCCGGAGCCGGCGTTCAGAATATCAATCGCCACACCGCCCGCGGCGAGCGCGAGCTTGCACGTTTGGCCGCTAGCCGACACGACGTAATAGTTTGTGCCGACGGCGAGCGGAGAGGGAAGCTCGCCACCGGAATTTGTGAGGCGAAGGAGGGTGCCATCGACCGGCGTGCGGCCGAGCCAGGTGAGTTTGTCGTCGGTCGCGTTTGCGGTGAACGGCGTAGCGTAGCCGCAAACGTAGGTGATCGTAACCGCTTTGGGCGTGGCTTTCGTCGCCGGCCAGGACTGGCTGTAGGCGAGCAGCACGCGGCCAGGCTCGCTGTCGGTGTCAACATCGTAAACCGAATCCGCGAGCGTTTGCAGACTATCGGCCAGGTCGATGTACTGGATCGACGAAACGGCTATGAGCGGCGGGCCTGGGAGCGCGATTTCGCTGCCGGGGAAGAAATCGAGGAAGAGCTTTCGCGTTTGCGCGATGATCGCGCGGGCCATCACGTTTTCCGCGTGCTGGCGGGCGGCGTTGATCAACGCGGCGAGCAGCGAATTTTCAGAGTCGCCGTCGATGCGAAGGTGGAGCTTCATCTCGTCGAGATGCACCGGCTCGGCGGCCGGCGGGCTTGTGATGGTGTTGATGCTCTTCACGGCGTTGCCTCCGGTTTTCGGCGTCGGCCGGGCCGAGCGGTGCGGGCAGCGGCCTCGGCGACGGGCGGTGCGGCGGCCGATTCGATTTCAGGTTCGACCGAAACTTCTTCTTCAACCTTTCGCGCGATTCGTGCGGCGACAAGCGTTTTGGCAAGCTCCTCGTGCATGTCAAGTTCGGTGCTTGGCGGATACTGCCCCCAACGCTGAGCGAGTTTTACTTTCACTGGAATGTGCCCTCGGGTTTGCCGGTCAGAAAATAATCGACGGCCTTCTGATAAACGCACTCCATCTGCGGGCCAGGCCACAGGATTATGTCGTCGACGTGGCCGATGACGACGTGGAGGGCGATGAACGCTTTCAGGCCGAGCTTCTCGAACTGGTTCCAGAACGCGATGTCGGAATCGACGCACTTGTATTGAGTCCAGGTGCCGTCGTCGGCCGGCCGCGCGTGAAACCACGGGTGCTTGAGTTTTTGCAGGGCCGAGACCCGCAAAATGGTGAGGCCGAAATGCCCGGTGGAAATCGGCAGCAACTCGTCGGACATGTCGAGTTCGATCCGGCTTGCATTTTTGCCGTCGGCTCCGCGATGCGTGAACAGAGCCTTTTGCGTGTGCCTGTTGGTTTGGATCGTGCAAATCGCGTCGGCGTCGGGATGCTCGCCCATCAGCCGTATCAATTCCTGCGCGTCGGCCTGCGTGAAAATCGAATCGTAATCGAGCGTGATGATCGCGTCGGGCTTATCCTGCATCGCGGCGTCAAAAGCTCGCTCGAACGACTGATCCCAGAAGGCTCCGCCGGTTCGATGGATTTTGATTCCGAGCGGACCGAACGCGGCGGCTGAAACGTATTGCGGCGCGGTGGGGCCGTAGCGCGGCACGGTAATGACGGCTGCGATTTTTTGAATTGCGGCCTGGCTGGGATCGGGCTTCACGCCCTGGATGTTCAGAGAAACCGGCAGGGACGCGCAATCGTCGATTTCCGATTTCCAGGTGCGCATTCCGCGCAGGCCAATCGCCTCCATCAGCGAGTTCAGTTTTTGCGTGTTGAACATCGCGTGATGCACGTCGAAGCGGTCGATCTGCCCGCCCATCAAATAGCCTTCGAGCGGGAGCTGGTGTCCGCCGCCCGACTTGTAGGCGTCGACGATGTAATCGAGATTCGGCACCGCGATTTTCATCACGCCGCCGGGCTTGAGCACGCGAAACCATTCGCGGAGAACTGCAAGCGTTTGCCCGTGCGGAAAATGTTCAAGGACGTGGCTGGCGCGGAGTTCGTCGACCGAGCCGTCTGCGTATTCTGCAAGCGGAAAGATTGTGTGGCCGCTTTTGGCGTCGAGGTTGCGAAATCCGCCGATGGGCTTGCTGCCCGATCCCAGGTTGAGCTTGAGACAATCTGCATCGGGAATTTCGACCGAGGCGTCGGTTCGGAAACCGAGGCTATCGGGCGGAGCGACGAACTCCGGTTTCTGGAGAGGCGAGGCACCGGTGGCAAAGCCGCGGCAGGCCATCACGTCTTTCGGATTGTTGAGTTTCCAGGTGAGCACGTCGCGGAAGCCGGCAGCCGCGAGCATGCCGCCGAGCGCGAGCTTTGTCGGAACCCACCAGTTTGTCGGGTTGTCGCCATACTGATTTTGCGGGTAGAACTCGGCGACAAGCGAATCGCCGTAGCCGTGGCCGAGTCCGCCGCGGTAGGCGGAGAAATCATCGGAGATCGCGGTTTCGACCCAGATTGTTTCATCGCAGACGGCGGCAAGTTTTTCGAGTGCGAGCAGCGGGTGGCGGCAATGGTAGAGCACGCCGAAGAAAAAGATCACGTCGAACCGGCCGAGCTTTTCCTCGGTTACATCATAGACCGACATTTCGAGGCGGCTGAGCTTTTCGGCTGGAATGTTCAACGCTTCGGCGCAGAGGTCGAAAGTTTCCCACTTTTTGACCCCCGGCTGATCCGAGAAATCGTCGATAGCGACGACCTCTTTAGCTCCGCGTTTGATCGCCTCGAAGCTCCAGTAGCCATCCCACGCGCCGACGTCGAGCACGCGCTTTCCGCTGAGGTCGGCCGGAATCTGGTACGCGTCGGCGCAGAGCGGCGCCCAGCCGGGCGTAGTAATCCCCGGCAGTTCGATTTTGTGATACCACTGGGCTATCGCCGCCACACGCGCGGCAATCGCATCCGGCTCTAACAGTTTTGTCGTTTGTTCCATCGTTTCCCCCGATGAAGTTTCGTACCCGATGAAATGAGGCAACCGGTTTCCCCGTGCAGCCGGGCCCTTCGGCCGCGGCCGCATCGGGGGAACACGGACGATGAGCCATCAGCCCTGCGCGAGCGCGCTTGCACCGGCCTCGGCTGCGATGTTTGGCATAATGGCGGCTTTCGAGAGGAGGGCGAACGCCGCGAACGTTTGGTTGGTTCCGATCTCGTAATTGATCTTGAGGAAGCGTTTGCGTTTCTTCAGATCCATGTCGAGCATCAGAGTCCACGCCTGGGTGCCGCCGGCGGTGCAGGATTCGGGCAGCACAAACCCCGAGCTCGTGGTTACGGCCGTGCCGCTGGTTCCGACAAAGGGTGTGATGTCGGCAAACGTGCCGTTTGAGGTATCACACTCCGAAATCGAAAACGTTACCAGCTTCGTGGTGTTGGCGGCGGTTCCGGCGATCACGTTGATCGACGCGAAACTGAAGCCCTTGCAGTCCATGGTTGCAGCGCCGCTGTCCGTATCGCCGTCAGTCGCGGCGACGGGGAGGACGAGGACAACGCCTTTCGAATACGGTTTCATGTTTCTGGTACTCCAGATTTTAAGTTTTGAGGTGTGGGGCGGCCGGAGCCGCCCCGGAAAAAATCACGGCTGTCAGGTCAGGGCTTAGGTGGCGCCTTGCAGGCCGACGACGGGGCCGGCGTTCGTGGCGTCGCCGATGTCGTGGACGACGATGTCGAACCGCTCGTCAAAGAGCAACGCGAGCAGCCCCTTCTCGGCGTATTTTTCGTAGAGCACCTGGAGCGTCATGCCGCGGCGGTCGCCGAACGAACAGGCCATTGCCATGTCGCCGACGAGCGCGACAATGGTGAGGTTGTAGGCTGCCGAGGCGCTGGGCATGGCGTTGACCAGGTTGACGGGCGTGCCGAGGTAGGCTCGCTGGTTGCCGGCACCGGCCATGATCGTGGCGATGGTGTTTCCGCCGACGGCGGCCATCAGCCGCAGCATCGTGGCGTGCCAGCAAACCTTGTGCACGTACCAGGCCGAGCGTGCGTCGGCGTATTGCGGGACCATGGCACCGGTGGCGATCAGGTCGGCGTCGGTGTACTCCGGCCACTGGTCATGGGCGGTGCACGTGAAATAGCTGCCGGCGTGATTGCCGTCAACCATTTTCGTGCGGATGCCGACCATTCCGCCGTAGGTCGAGATGCCAGTGCCGTCGATCCAGCACTGATCTTCCTTCTGGGCCATGGCCCAGGCGGCGTCGCGGGCAATGAGGTCGGCAATCGGGACGATTGCGTCTTCGTTGAGCTCTTTGGAGATTTTGGTTTCGACGACCAGCTTCTTCGGATTGAGTTCCACCATGTCGAGAGACATGTCGCTGGCGGTGTAATCGTCGGACGGATTCTCGCCGGCAAAATACGCCGTCGTGTTCCCGACGACGCGCGGGATTCGGTCGGTGTCGCTGCTCATGGGCCAGACGCGGCAGTAGCGGCGGGCGGCTCCGTACTCGAGACGCATGTCGAGGATCACGCGCTCAAGCACGTCGGGGACGGTTACGCCGCCCTTCGTGTTGACGCCCTCGACCATAACGCGATGCTCGTTGCACCACTTCGTGCAGGCGTCGATCCGGTAGACCTTCGAGCCGAGCCACATTCCGGCTTCGAGCGCCATCTGCCGGCACTCGGCCAGCGGCACGCCGAGGCGTTCGGGTGTGAACGCGCGAAGCTGGTAGCGCCACGGCTGGTTGATCGCCATCTGGCGTTCTTTGTCGGTGGGAGCGCGATGCTCGGCGGGATCTATGATCGCCAGCCGCTGATCGACCGGAGCGGTGATTGCGATTTGGGCGCGTGCGAGCTCTTCGTAGAGCTCGGCCTCGTTCAGCAATCTCTTCGATTCTTCGAGGAGCGCCTGAAACGATTTGCGTTCCTCGTCGGTGAGCGTCCTGTTTTCGGCTTCGGCCTTTTTGCGAATGGCCTCGGCTTCCTCAAGCTTTTTGCCGCGCTGCATGCGCAGTTCTTTGGGGTCCATCGGTAAAACCTTTCTGAAGTTGCGCCGATGGACGGCGGCAAAAAAAAAACGGCGCAGGCCATCGGCAAGCTTTGAACTTGCGGATGACCCGCGCCGTCTATGGACTGCGCTTCGCACCGTTCCGCGTGGATTCAGGCAAATCTATGGATTTGCAGGAGTGCCACGGGGCCTATTCAGTTGTCAACACTACAAAAGCATACCACCAAAACGCGGAAATGTCAACACCTATTTTTCGCCTCTCGCCATTTCGAGCAGCATGGTGAGCTGCTCCTGCTCGCGTGCAATGTGCCCGGCGAGCGCCGCCGGATCGCCCTCGATCAGCCGGCGGTCGGTTTCGCTCACCTCCAGCCCCTGGGCGAGCCGGCCGCGAATTCGCTCGATTGCGGCGTCGGGAAGCTGGCGGAGGCCGACGCTGGTGTCGGGATACGCGGGATATGTAACCGGCGACACGTCGAACAGGTCGACTTCGAGCAGCGTGCGGATATCGTCGTCGCCGTTTTTCGAGTATTCCCACGCATCTTTCACCGTGCGAAACGCGAAGCTCATTTGATCCACGTCGCCCCGGCGGATGGCTTCGAGCACATTGAGGCCGGTAGGCGAGTTTGGCGGCTCGTTTTCGATTTTCAGGCCGCGGTCATCTTCGGCGAGGGTGAGCGTCCGGCTTTTGGTGCGGCCGAGGATGAGATCGGGCGAATGATTGAAGAGACAGCGCACGTCCGGATTCGTTGCCAGATTCTTGGCGAACGCGCCCGGCGCGATCTTCTCGCGGAAGCCCCAGAGCGGAACCGAAAGCTTGTTGAAAACGGCCGCATAGCCGACGATCAGCGGCGGGGCGGTGCCGCGAAGCTGGATTCGGAGGTCGGCGCTCGGAAAAATGCGGTGTTCGACGGGCGGTTTCATAGTTTTTCCCCTCGGCTGAGCTCCAGCAGCCATTTTGCAGCGGTAGCCTCGGCGAGCGTGATTTCCAGGCCGGCGGCGTATTTTTCGACCTCGCCTGCGAACTGTTCGGCCGGTGCCCGCCACGCGGCAAGCGCACGCTGCATCGAGCAGAGCGATTGAAATTCTGCGGTTTCAGCCGCCCAATCAGCAGCCATTTTCAGTGTTTCAGCCGAGGAATCGCCGCAAACCAGCGTGAAAACAGAATCGGCAACCGGCCCGATAGCGGCTCTGAGCTGGCGACCGTGCTCAAGGTAGAAATCCTCACGCCAGGCGATGAACGTTTCGCGGTCGGCGGCCGCCTTCCGAATCGCCTTCGCTTCGCGGCGCATGACGCGGCCGAGCGCGTCGGCAAGCACCGGCTTAAACACCAGAATATCGGGAATTTTCCGCTCTTTTTCCTCTTTTTCGTCAGGTTTCTCCGGCTCCGGCTTCGGTTTTTCGGGCGGCGCGGGCGGCGGCTCCGGTTTTGGCGGCGGCTCGCCCGCCGGGTGCATGTTCATCGGCTCGAGATACGTATCGCCGCCCTTCGGAATCGGGTTCATGTTTTCCTTGTCGCGCACGTCGTTGATCGACAAAATTCCCCACTGCCGGCCGGTCGCGTACGCCTGATAGCGGTTCACTGTGTTTCCGCGCAGGCGGGCATCGAGCACGTGCTCGGCAAAATATGTCTTCCGCTCGGATGCGACAAGCAGCTTCATCCGAATTTCCTGAACGATCCGCGTGAGCCACGGCATAATCGAATCGTCGATGAAACTGCGGTTCTCTTCCTCGATGTTGTTGTTCGTCGCGCGGTCCAGATTCTTCAGCTTGTGAACCGGCAGGTTAAACCACCGGGCAATTTCCTCGATCTGGAACTTGCGGGTTTCGAGAAACTGAGCGTCCTGGGGATTGATGCCGACGTTTGTCCAGGTGAGACCTTCCTCCAGCACCGCGACCCTGTTGGCGTTTTTGCTGCCCTTGTGCTGGCTTTCCCAGGACTTTCGCAGGTTTTCGCGTGTCGAGTCTTTCAGCTTCCCGGGGTGAGACAAGATTCCGCTGGGCGTGGCGGAGTTTCCAAACAAGCTGGCTCCAAACTCTTCGGCCGCCTTGCCGAGTCCGAGCGACTCGCGGGCGCACGAAATCACGCTATAGCCGACGACTCCGTCGAAGCCCATGCCGCGCACGTGGAGAATAGAATCCGGCAGCACCCGCTTTTCCACCACGCCAAACTTGTTTTTGATTTCGTAGCCGAGTTTCCCGTCGTCGCCGCGAACCGGATGCACCAGCCGCGGATCGAGCACAAACATTCCGGTAAGCCGGCTGTTCCCGTCGCGGAAGATTTGAGCGTAGCCGTTGCCGCGCAGCAGCACGTGGCCGATCAAGGTTTCCCAGAAATAGAATGGCGGAGTTTCGGAGTTTGGCGAGATCGAAAGCAACTGCCCGGCCGGATGATCGTCCGCCCGCTCTTTTCCGCGAGGCTCCAGCCGGCGATACAGATGAAGCGGAAGCGTGCCGATTGTCGAGGAAATCAGGTTTACGGCGTCGAAGACGGCAGAAATCGTGAGGGCATTTTCAGAGGTGATCGAAACGCCGGCCGAGGTATCGCCGGCGCCCAATTTTTCGACAAGCCAGCTTGCGGGCGTGGCAAAAGTGGACCGCGACTCGGGGGGGGCCAACAAACTGGAAAGCGAACCCATCAGGATCGTCCTCCAAAATAGGTTTCGAGAAAGAGCAGCGCACCGCCAACTGCAATTCCGGCCCCAGGATGAATATACCAGCCAACGCCCACCGATGCAAGCAAAATCGCCACAAGTTCCAAAATAGCTAAGGTTTTCATAACGTCATCAACCCCTTATCGTCGTAAGTGGAACCCTGCTCAATGTCGGCAAACATCGCGCGGCCGAGCGCCATTATCGCCGCTACTATTCCGTCGATTTTTTGAGATGAATTCGGATCGGGCTTCACGGGCTTGATATTGCTGGCCGGATCATTGCGAACGCACACGTTTTCCGCCATCCAGGTGAGAACCGGGCTTCCGTGGCGAAGAAGACCGGCGTCGTTCAGCCGCCCAAATTCCTTCGACGGCTCGTTCAGCGATTGATAGCCCTGGCGAAACTGGATCATCTGAAAGCCGTCGGCCGCAAGCTGGTTTGCCGCCTGAGTCGCATTCCATGGATCGAACGCGATTTCCTCAATCGAGAACTGCTCGCCCAGGCCAAGCTCCGGCAAGCCGAGCTCGCGCAGCCGCGCACGCTGAGCCGCCTCGTCGTCGAACACTCGTGGCCCGCTGATGCGAGCACGGATGTAATCGTAATCGACGACGTTGCCCGGCGTGCTTTTGAGCCAGCCGCTTTTCGCCCAGGCACGGTAGGCGTCGTTGGTTTTGAGCTTCTCTTCGGGCACCCAGAAAAACG